>Ga0136614_10000039_pt1 | contig 42436 bp, 45 predicted proteins | sample AntDrymUQ2792106_2_FD_106643 | JGI IMG/M metagenome (GOLD analysis project Ga0136614, IMG submission 106643) | Polar desert sand microbial communities from Dry Valleys, Antarctica - metaG UQ279 (21.06) | ecosystem: Environmental > Terrestrial > Soil > Desert | place: Antarctica: Dry Valley... | reverse complement strand
GCCGTGGCTTCGACACCGAGATCGTGGTAAAGGTCAACGTCGCCGACGTGCTCCGGCGCGAACTTGCCCGGCCGTCCTGGGCGCACGATCCGGTCGCTCTGGGAACCAACACCGATCCGTACCAGCGAGCCGAGGGTCGTTATCGCCTGATGCCCGGGATCATCGCCGCACTCGCGGGGTCGGGCACACCGCTGTCGATCCTGACCAAGGGAACACTGCTGCGCCGGGATCTGCCCTTGCTGCGGGCCGCAGCCCGAGAGGTGTCCGTTGGGCTCGCCGTCTCCATAGCGATCGTGGACGAGGAACTTCAGCCGACCCTCGAGCCGGGTACTCCATCGGTCCGGGCGCGGCTGGATCTTGTCCGCGCCCTGACCGAAGCGGGTTTGCCGTGCGGCGTCTTCGTGGCACCGGTCCTGCCCTACGTCACCGACACAGATGAGCACCTCGATCGTTTGCTCGGGCAGATCGCCGCGGCGGGTGCACCGGATGCACGGTCCTACCATTGCATCTGCGGCCCGGCGCCCGCGAGTGGGTCTTCGGTTGGTTGCACCGAGAACGGCCGGCTCTGGTCCCGGCTTACCAGCAGATCTTCGGTCGTGGCTCCTACGTAGGGGCCGATTACCGGCGCAGTCTTGCTCGACGCGTGGGTCCGATACTGGATCGACATGGGTTGCGCCGGCGCAGCGGCGCCGAGCAACGAACCACCTCGGCGCGTGGCATTCCCGGCGACGAAGAAGCCGACTTCCCGGAGGGCGCGCTGCCTCAGGTCGGGCGCCGGCCGCCGACGAGGGCCGACCCAGGAAAGGATGCCACGCAACAACTCACTCTGGCTTGAGCCGCGGTGTGCGTAGCCTGTCGGCATGTCCGACTCACCCCGGCCAGGCACGCGGCCGGTTTCGCCCGGGAGTGCTGCCTCTCCGTTCACGCATCTGGTGACCAGCGTTTCGGAGCTCCGTAGCGACGGTTACCCGGAACCGCCGCCACGCGCCTGGGCGAAGGAGATCGACGCGCTGGACGAGCATTGTGCGGATTTCCTTCGCCGCTCGCCGTTGTCGATGTTGGCCACCAGTGACGCGGATGGGCGTACGACGGTCACCCCGCGCGGGGGACCTCCGGGCTTCGTGCGGGTCCTGGACGCCAAGCGCATCGCCTGGGCGGACCTGACGGGAAATCGTCGCATCGACGGATTGCGGCAGATTTTGGACAACCCGCAGGTCGGATTGCTCTTCCTGATCCCCGGGATGCGAGAGACGCTGCGCATCGACGGTACGGCGTATCTGACCCGAGATCCCGGGGTGCTCCGAGCCGTCGACGTTCCCGGCCGAACAGCCAGTCTCGCGGTCGGTGTCGCGGTTCGCACCGCGTTCGTCCATTGCGGCAAGGCCATGATCCGCTCGAGGGTGTGGCAGCCGGAGAGCTGGCCGGCACCCGAGGAGTTGCCCTCGGCAGCGGCGATGCTGCTGGCCGCCCGCAGTGAACGGATCCCCGTCGAGCAGGCGGCCGCGAGTCTCGAGCAGGGCTACGTCACCCATTTGTGGTGAGTGCCGCTTCCCGGTCGAGACCCGCGACACATCGGCCGAACATCGCGCGGAGACAATGCACGGATGCGCACCATGGGGGTCGAGGAGGAGCTGCTGCTCGTCGACGCCGGCACCGGGGACATCCGGTCCTCCGCTGACACGGTGCTGCGCTCGGACGTCAACGATGACCTGACCGGCGAGTTACAGCAGGAGCAGGTCGAAACCGGGAGCCGGACGACCACCGACCTCCATGACCTGTACGCCGACATCTGCAAGCTGCGCCGGGAGGCAACACAGGCCGCCGCCCGGACCGGCACAGCGATCGCCGCACTGGGTACCAGCCCGCTTCCGGTCTCGCCGCTGACCACCCCACACGCGCGCTATCTGAAGATGGTCGAGCGGTTTGGGTTGACGGCCTCCGAGCAGCTCGCCTGCGGTTGCCACGTCCACGTCTCGGTCGCGGACGACGACGAGGCGGTTGCGGTCCTCGACCGGATCCGCGGCTGGCTGCCGATTCTGTTGGCGCTGAGCGCGAACTCGCCCTATTGGCAGGGGGAGGACAGCGGATATGCCAGTTTCCGCTCCCAGGCCTGGCTGCGCTGGCCGTCAGCCGGACCGACCCCGCTGTTCGGTACGCCGGAGAACTACCACTCTCTCGTCGAGCAGCTGATCGGGTCAGGAACGGTGCTCGACGACGGAATGATCTATTTCGACGCCCGGTTGTCGGCCAACTATCCGACGGTCGAAGTACGGACAGCCGATGTCTGCCGGCGGCCGCAGGACGCGGTCCTCATGGCAGCTCTGTCCCGCGGCCTCGTCGAGACGGCCAGCCGGGAATGGACGGCGGGGCAGCCGCCGCACGAAGTGCCCACCGAGCTCCTGCAGGTCATGAGCTGGCGGGCGGCACGATCGGGCATCACCGGCGAACTCGTGCACCCGCGAACCGGGCGCCCGCAAGGGGCAGCCAGGGTCATCGATGCCCTCATGGACTACCTGAGGCCGGTGCTGTCCGACCTCGGCGAGCACGACCTGGTCGGCGAGCTACTGGCCGACCTGCTCTCCCGCGGGAACGGTGCCATGGCCCAGCGCGCCAGCTTCGCCCGTACGCACGACCTGCGGGCCGTCGTACTCGAGGCAGTGGCCGACGGTTCGGTAACTGACCGGGCTCCCGGTAGCGTGCTCGAAGCGTGCCAGAGTCCACGCGAGGCTTGATGCGCGAATCACGGGGAGAGATCCAGTGGCCAACGGGATCGTCCGACCACCGGAGGTGACTGTGCGCGACTTGCCGTACCGGATCGTCAATCGGTTCATGCTCGGCGTTTTCTGGCTGTTGGGTCTGCGCTTCGACATCCGTGGCGTCGAGAACGTTCCCCACACCGGCGGAGCGGTCATCGCGTCCAACCACGTCAGCTACCTCGACTTCATCTTCGTGGGTCTGGCGGCCTACGAACGGGATCGGCTGGTCCGGTTCATGGCCAAGAAGTCGGTGTTCACCAGCCGGGTCAGCGGTCCATGGATGCGGGGCATGAAGCACATCCCGGTGGACCGGGAGGCGGGAGCGGCCGCCTTCGCCGAGGCCATCACGGCGCTGCAGGACGGTGAGTTGATCGGGATCTTTCCGGAGGCCACGATCAGCAGGTCCTGGGAGCTGAAGAAGTTCAAGACCGGCGTGTCCCGCTTGGCGCTGCAGGCGGGCGTCCCGATCGTGCCGATGGTTGTCTGGGGAGGACAGCGGATCTTCACCGTCGACAAGCGTTACAGCCTCAGGCGCGGAAAGGCGATCAGCATCCTGGTGGGGGAGCCGCTCGTGCCGGCCGAAGGTGCCAAAGCCGGTCGGGTCATGCTCGATCTGCACGCGCGCATGACCGATCTGCTCGACCAGGTCCAGGGTGACTATCCGCAGCAGCCGTCCGCCCCAGAGGACACGTGGTGGCTACCGCGTCACCTCGGCGGCAGCGCGCCCACCCAGGAGTTGGCCGTGCAACTGGAGAACGCCGTGCTGGCTGCCCGCCGAGCCAGGGCCGCGCGCAAGACGGCCGGAAAGGCCGCCGGTCGACCGAGTCGCTGGTCGGCTAGCTGATCAGCGCTTTGGCCGTGGCCGCCGAAGCAGCCGCTCGCTGATGTCCGTCCTGCATAACCCGCGCGTGGTCGACCGCTGCGTGGGTACGCCACCACTGCTGCCCAGCGACCGGAAGTGACTGGATCGGGTCGTAGTACTCATACCGCCGGTCGAGCGAATCAGAGCCTGGGTCACTCGGCTGTCGAGCCTCGAGCCCGGCTCGATAGTTCTTCGTCCAGTAGCTGATCCCTCGTTCGCGGTCGTACTCGGCCAACTGGTGCACCCAGCGCTTGCCGACGTAGGGGACATCGCAGACGATCCGCGGCGTGGCGAAGCCCGGCAGGTATCCCATGATCGAGTGCTGCAGGTCCTGGGCCTGGGCCACCGAGATCCGCCAGTGCTCGGCGTTCGGGATCATGTCGCACATGTAAAAGTAGTACGGCAGGATGCTGGCCTCGTCGGCTAGGGCGAAGCACAGATCGAGCAGCGCCTCCGAGGTCGTGTTGACCCCCTTGAGTAGCACACCCTGATTGCGTACGTCGCGCACCCCGATCTCCAACATGGTCTTCGCCGCCTTCGCCACCAGCGGGGTGACCTGCTGGGCGGCATTGACGTGGGTATGGATCGCCAGGCTGACGCCGCGCTGCTGCGCAGTCGTCGCCAGCCGGGCCATCCCCTCGACGACATCGGGCTTGAGCCAGTGCTGCGGCATCCCCATCAGGGCTTTCGTGGCCAGGCGGATGTCCCGGATGGAGCCGAGTTCGAGCAGGCCGTCGAGGAAGGCTTCGAGGTTCTTGAACGGCATGTTCGCCACATCGCCGCCGGAGACGACTACGTCTCGGACACCAGGGCTGCGGCGTAGGTAGTCCAGCATCGCGGCCTGGCGGTCGACCGGCTTGAGCTCGAACTTCAGCTTGCTGACCTGCGGGGTGGAATTGCCGACCAGATCCATTCGCGTGCAGTGCCCGCAGTACTGCGGGCAGGTGGGCAGCAGCTCCGCCAGCACCTTGGTCGGATAGCGGTGGGTCAAACCCTCCGCGGTCCACATCTCGTGCTCGTGCAGGGAGTCCCGGATGGCATAGGGGTGTGACGGCCAGTCGGTGGCCCGGTCGGAAAAGACCGGGAGCATGTACCGCCGGACCGGGTCGGCGAGCATCGCCTCGGTAGTCGGACGGGTGTGCGGGACCATCGTGTTCAGCATCTGCGGAGGCAGCAGGATCGACATCGTGGCCCGGTGCTGCTGATCGGCCTCGAGGTCGGCGTAGAACCTCTCGTCGAGCAGATCGCCGTAGACACCCCGCAGCTGACGGACGTTCTTCGCGCAATGGGCGCGCTGCCACTGCGCGTCGGCCCACTCCTGCTCGGAGACGTCGGCGAAACCGGGCAGTCGACGCCAGTCGGGTTCGACCAACTCTCGGCGCTGGTAGACGTAGGGCTGTCCCGGCTGTACGGCAGTCACGGCAGGCCTCCCGGCAGGGTCTCGAATCAAGGATGGATACCGGTACTGTACGGGATATCGTCCGGCTCTATAGCGGTCGTGCCGTGGTTTCTTCGGCATAACGACGAATTTTCCGAAGGAGGTACGGCATGGGTCCGATAGCGACCAGCTTGGGTGTAGGCCGTGTTCTCGAACCCGACGGCGTCCTTCCGCAGGCGGCGTGGCGGCTCGACCCGGACGCGGCGCTCCGGGACGACGAGACTGCGATCCGAGTGCGGCGACTCAACCTCGATGCCGCCTCCTATCGACAGCTGGTCGAGGAGCACTCCGGGAACGGACCGGCCATCCGCGACGCCGTCCTGCGGATCGTCAGCAGTCGCGGCAAGATGCACAACCCGGTCACCGGCTCCGGCGGAATGTTGATCGGGACGGTCGAAGAGGTCGGACCCGACTCCGTACTCGAGTTGCTGCCAGGTCAGTCGGTGGCGACCTTGGTGTCGCTCACCCTCACCCCGTTGCGGATCGACGACGGCCTGCGTTCCTGGGACGGGTCGGGGGAACAGGTGCCCTGCGACGGTCGGGCGATCCTGTTCGGTCGATCCATCGCGGCGGTCCTGCCTGCTGACATACCCGAGCACACCGCGCTGTCGGTCCTCGATGTCTGCGGCGCGCCCGCCCTGGTGGACCGCGTCGTTCGGGCGAACGACGCTGCGTCGGTGTGTGTCTTGGGTGCGGCTGGCAAGTCCGGCTCCCTGTCGCTGGCCGCCGCTCGTCGCGCCGGCGCCACCCGACTCGTCGGTCTGGTGCCCACCGCCTCCGAAGCGGCTCAGGTGCGCGACGCCGGGCTGGCCGACGAGATCGTGATCGCTGATGCGCGGGATCCGCTCGCGGTCAGCGCCGCCGTAGGGGAGCCTGTTCAGGTGAGCGTGGTCTGCGTCGACGTTCCCGGCTGCGAACACGGTGCGATCCTGGCCACTGGAAACGGCGGCAACGTGATCTTCTTCTCGATGGCAACCTCGTTCGCCGCCGCGGCCCTCGGCGCCGAGGGCATGGCCGCCGACGTCACGATGCTGGTCGGCAACGGTTACACCCCGGGACATGCGCAACTGGCGTTGGACCTCTACCGGTCCACTCCAGGCGTGGCCCGGCTGTTCGCCCAGCGCGGCCACGCGTGAGAACACCGACCATTGCGCGGAGCGCACGAGCCCCGAAGACACTGCTGGCCGGTGTCCGGCTCGGCGCGCGCAGCGGCCAGGGCCTGCTCTTCGAGGACTCCCGCATCGCCTGGACCGGCCCGATGAAAGACGCACCTCCGGCCGACCAGGCCCTCGACCTCTCCGGCTGCCTGTTGTTGCCGGCCTTTGTCGATGCTCACGTGCACGCCACGGCGACGGGTCTGTCGTTGGCCGGGCTGGATCTGCACGGAACGGCGTCGTTGCCGGCCGCACTCGACCGGATCGCCGGCCATGCCGACGCCCATCCCGGTCAGCTCATCTTCGGAACCGGCTGGGACGAGACGACCTGGCCGGAACGGCGCGCGCCCAGCCTCGCCGAAGTCGACGGCGCCACTCGCGGCGCCCCGGCCTACCTGGCCCGGGTCGACGTGCACTCGGCCGTTGTCTCGACTGCGCTGCTCGACCGCTGCCCGCAGGCCCGCGACCGACCTGGTTACGACTCGAACGGCCACCTACGATTGGAGGCCCATCACGTCATTCGCCGTACGGCTCAGGCCGCGATCACAAGCGAGCAGCGACTCCGGGCCCAACGCGAAACCCGGTCGCACGCGGCCGAACTCGGCATCGCCGCAATCCATGAGATGGCCGGGCCGGACATCTCAGGTCGCCACGACCTGGAGTCGCTGCTGACGCTGGCCCGAACCGAGGCCGGTCCCCAGGTCTTCGGCTACTGGGCAGAACTGGGCGAGACCGACGTCGTGACCGAACTCGGTCTTGCCGGCGCTGCGGGAGACTTGTTCTGCGACGGCGCCTTTGGTTCGCACACCGCCGCACTGCACGAGCCCTATCTTGACGCACCGACCACCACCGGTGCCCTGTACTTCACCGACGAGCAGGTTGCCGATCACCTCAGGCGGGCCACGGGATCGGGCATCCAAGCCGGCTTCCACTGCATCGGCGATGCTGCGATCGACCAGGTGGCACGTGGATTCGAGGCAGTCGCAACCGAATTCGGCGACGATGCCGTACGAGCGTGCCGACACCGGCTGGAGCACCTGGAAATGCCCGGTCGGGCCGCGCTGTCCACCTTCGCCCGCCTTGGCGCGGTGGCCAGCGTGCAACCCGGCTTCGATGCGGCCTGGGGAGGCCTCGGACGGATGTATGAGACGCGGTTGGGCGCTCAGCGCGCCACCGGGCTCAACCCGTTCGCGGACTTCGCCGCCGCCGGCATCGCCATGGCCTTTGGCAGCGATGCTCCGGTCACACCCATCGACCCGTGGGGTGCCATCGCCGCTGCGGTCGCGCATCGAACACCGACGAGCCGGGTGCCTGCGCAGCGGGCAATGGCCGCTGCCACTGCCGGTGGCTGGTGGGCCGCGCGCGATCCGCGGCCCGGCGTGGGGACGGTCGAGGTCGGCACCCCCGCCCACCTCGCTGCCTGGAAGGTCGAGGGGAGCGTCGATGCCACCGTCGACGACATCGTGTCGGGCATCCTCGCAGGGGCACCTGCACCTCGGTGCGAGCTGACCGTTGCGGCCGGGCAGATCATCTTCGGGGCGGACGGGCTGTGACCGGCCTGGGGGTCCGGGCCATTCCCATCCAACGGCGGCCGATCATCCACCTGGACAAGCGATTGGTGCGCCGCGCCCGGTCCTTGGCGCTGCTCGCCGCGGCTCCGGTGATCTCCCTGGCCAAGGCGCGAACCACGGTGTCGGTCGAGCGGGCCGTTCTGCGCTTGGCGGGACTGTCCGGCGCCGACCCCACTACCGGTGATGGCGACATCCCCTGGGTGAACCGGGTGGTCGACGCCGTGCGCGACCAGGTGGGACTGGAACACGGTGTCGCGCTGCCGGTCTGGCACGCCATGCGCGTGTACGGACACGGCAGTCTGCTCGACCTCGCCGAGGCCGTCACGGCAGGCACCACCGAATTCGATCTCCCCACCGGCGCGGCGGCGGTCCGGGCGCACAACGCGGCCACCCGCGCCGCGAAGGCCGGCCTGCGTCAGATCGACCGCAACCAGGCGACCCGCGACCGACTGATCCGCACCATCGGTGACCCACCTCGGCGACCGTGGGTCTACCTGATCGTGGCCACCGGCGACATCTACGAGGACATCCCGCAAGCCCAGGCCGCAGCCCGGGCCGGCGCCGACGTGATCGCGGTGATCCGCTCGACCGGGCAGTCGCTACTCGACTTCGTACCGGAAGGCGCGACCCGCCAGGGATATGCGGGGACGTATGCCACCCAGGAGAACTTCCGGCTGATGCGGGCTGCCCTGGACGAGGTGAGCCGGGAACTCGGCCGCTACGTCCGGCTGACCAACTACGCCTCCGGTCTCTGCATGCCGGAGATCGCCACCCTGGCCGGGCTGGAGCGGCTGGACATGATGCTGAACGATTCGATGTACGGCATCCTGTTCCGCGACATCAACCCTCAGCGGACCTTCGTCGACCAGCGGTTCAGCCGGATGATCCACGCCCGCGCCGGGATCATCATCAACACCGGGGAGGACAACTACCTCACCACGGCCGACGCCGTCGACGACGCGCACACCGTGACCGTCAGCCAGTTGCTGAACGAGACCTTCGCGCACGAGGCCGGGCTGGAGGACTGGCAGCTCGGACTGGGCCATGCCTTCGAGATCAACCCGGACCTGCCGGATTCGTTCCGGCTGGAACTGGCCCACGCGCTGCTTGCCAGACACTTGTTCCCCGAGGCGCCCCTGAAGTGGATGCCGCCGACCAAGCACATGACCGGCGACATCTTCCGCGGCTATCTGTTGGACGGGTTCTTCAACCTCGTGGGCGCCTTGACCGGGCAGGGAATCCTGTTGGTGGGCATGATGACCGAGGCCGTAGTCACGCCCTTCCTGTCCGACCGGGATCTGGCTTTGCAGAACGTGCGGTACGTGCTGGATGCCGCCGGCGGACTCACCGAGGACTTCCATCCGCCCCGCGGGGGATTCATCGAGAACCGCGCCAACCAGGTGCTGGCCGAGGCGGTCGGGCTGCTCGAACGGATCACTGCCGACGGCCTGCTCAACGCGATCGCCGACGGGACGTTCGGCATCACCAAGCGCCCGGCTGACCGGGGCAAGGGCCTGGACGGCGTCATCGTCAAGGCCGATGGTTATGACAACCCGGCAGTCACCTTGATGGAATCCGACCTGGGTAGGGGAGGAGCGTCATGAGGCAGGAAACCGAGGAGCCGACCGTCATCCGGCCCTACGGTGACACGACGGGCGACGGCATGGTCCAGGTCTCGTTCACATTGCCGATGTCGCCCGGCCCCAAAGCAGAGGGCGCCGCTCTGCAGCTGGCCGGCAGGATGGGCCTCGACCCATCAATGGTGGTGCACGCCAAAGGCCTAGGTGGCGAGGATTCGGCGTACACATTCTTCATCGTGTACGGCCGAGTCGGGCACCTGGTCGAGTTGGACAAAGTGCTCGTACGGGAACGCGAGTATCCGCTGCTGGCCGCCAAGGACGCCAACCTGGCGATCAAACGGACCTTGCATCGCAAGCTCGTCGTCCTCGGCGCCTGCATCGGCACTGACGCACACACCGTCGGAATCGATGCGATCCTCAACGTCAAGGGCTTCGCCGGGGAGAAGGGGCTCGAGTACTACCGCGAGATGAAGGTGTCAAACCTCGGCTCGCAAGTGACGGTGCCCGAACTCGTCAGCCAAGCTCGCAAGGACCGGGCCGACGCCGTGTTGGTCTCCCAAGTCGTCACCCAACGCGATGCGCACCTTCGCAACACCCGAGAACTCGCCGCCGCATTCCGAGAAGCCATGGGGGACAACCGCCCCCTGCTGGTGGTCGGTGGTCCACGTTTCGATCCGCTGATGGCCGGCGAGCTCGGCGTCGACCGGATCTTCGGACGCGGGACCACTCCGGGCGAGGTTGCGTCCTACCTCGTCCACGCCCTCACCACGATCAAGGAGCCAGTCCGTGTCCGCTAGAACTGACTTACCCCAGCCAAGGTTGACAGTTGGGCTCCGCCCGGCTACTCCGACGGTCGGCCTGACGGTCACGCACCGTCGGTATGTACCCTACTCCCACGCCCACTACGGCGGAAATCTGGTGGAAGGCGCCTACGCCCTGGGGCTGTTCGGCGATGTGGCGACCGAACTCGCGATCCGCACCGATGGCGACGAGTCGCTGCTGGCCGGGTATGACTCGGTCGAGATGCTCGCTCCGCTGCAAGCGGGCGACATCGTCGAGGCCAGCGCCACCCTCACCCGAATCGGCCGCCGCAGCCGGGGGGTGGACTTCGAGGCCAGGGTCGTCTGCCGGGCCGCCCCGGACCGTGGCCCGTCGGCGGCCGATGTACTCGACCCCCCGCTGACGATCACCCGAGCCCGCGGCACGCTGGTGGTCCCGGATCTGCGGCTAACTGAGGGATCTGGTGACTAACTGACTGCCGCGACACGCCGAAAAGTGGGTCCGGCCCCCACAGTCCGGTGCAGAACCCGTTGACAGCGCAAGCAAGGCCGGGAGTAGGTTCTGCGCATCGCACAACGGGCAATCCGGGGATGACCTTCCCCTGCAGATCGGCACGTGACGTCGGCTCGTGCGCCCGCGCAGAAATGCGCGGAGCGCCTGGCCAGGGCAGGACGTTACACCGGCTGGCAGGCGAGCGTCACCCGGAATCGGTGGGAAAAGGAGAGGGTCCGGCGAGCCAGTAGACAACGGTGCCTCGGTTGCAGCCAGCAGCGACGAGGTGCCGGTCCGAAGACTTCGCCGGACCTCTTCTTCCCCGATCCGTCATCGCCGAGCAGCCCGAGTGCGACGACGGCCTGGGGCTGACAGCAAGATCATCCACGCCCCATCGGTGCTTCCGTTTGGCAGATGTTGCCGCGTGCCTGGAATGCTGGTCTGCACCCCCGGCAGCAGCTCGGGGCGGCGGGAGGATCTGAGGTGGGCGTTGCGGCCGGGATCCGAGCCGACCCGGTGATCAGCCCCGATCCCACTTCCCGTGGTCCCAAACCGAGCCCGAGCGGGGCCGGAACATCGATGTCGGCAGTCGAGGTTGCGCGGATGCCACGGGGGGCCGCCACCGTGCTCGTCGTTCTCGGCGGCCTGGCCGCCACGCTCGCCTTCCCACCGTACGACCTCCGGATGCTGGCCATCTTGGCGCCGGCGGCGCTGGCCGTTGCGGTGCACGGACGCCGGGCGAGGTCAGGCGCTTGGCTGGGACTGGCTTCCGGACTGGCCTTCTTCGTCCCGCATCTGGCCTGGGCAGCGGAATACCTTCCCGCGTGGCCCTGGCTGCTGCTGGCGCTGTGGCAGGCGGGCTACCTGGCGTTGATGGGAGTCGGCTGGGCCGTGGTCAGCCGGCTGCCGCTCTGGCCGGTCTGGATGGCCGCGCTGTGGGTTGGCGGAGAGGCCCTGCGCGGGCGCTGGTTCGTGGGCGGTTTCCCTTGGGGCAGACTCGGATTTAGCCAGCCTGATGGACCGTTCACGGCGCTTGCCGCCTTCGGGGGGGTTCCACTGGTCGGCTTCGCGGTGGCGTTGACCGGAACTCTGTTGGCCGCCACCGTGCTGTCCGCGGGCCGCCGCCAGAGCCTGCGCCTGGGCATCGCAACCCTCGCAGTACCGCTGCTGGCCGCTACCGGCTGGCTGGCCCTCGGTGAACGCTCACTGTCAGGGGAGGGCCAAGCCCAAACGAGAATCGCGATCGTCCAGGGTGATGTGCCCCAAGCCGGGTTGGATTTCAATTCTCGTCGACGGGCCGTGCTGGACAATCACGTCGAGGCGACGGTGGCCTTGGCTGCCGACGTGGCAGCCGGGCGAGGATTGCGTCCCGATCTCGTGATCTGGCCGGAGAACTCCTCCGACATCGACCCGCTCACCAACGCCGACGCGGCCGCCGCCATCGACCGGGCGGCGCGTGCAGTCGACGTACCGATTCTGGTCGGCGCCGTCCTCAACGGTCCCGGGCCGACGCAGGTCAGCAATGTCGGTGTGCTCTGGGACCCCGACACCGGGGCCGGGCAGATCTACACCAAGCGGCACCCCGTGCCCTTCGCCGAGTACATCCCGGCGCGGGGACTGCTGGAGCGGGTCACCGATCTGGTCGACATGGTCGGACGAGACTTCGTCTCCGGCAATGAGGTAGGGATCTTCGACACTGCCGGAATCCGGCTCGGGGACCTGATCTGTTTCGAGATCGCCTATGACGACCTCGTTGCCGACGTCGTCGATGCCGGGGCCGGGGTCATCGTCGTACAGACCAACAACGCCACGTTCGGGTTCTCCGACGAGACGTACCAGCAACTGGCCATGGCACGACTGCGGGCGGTCGAGCATGGCCGGCCGGTTGTCGTTGCCTCAACCGTCGGGATCAGCGCCTTCATCGCGCCGGACGGCTCCCTGGTCCAGTCGAGCGAGCTGTTCACCCGTCAGACGTTGGTCGCCGACGTCGGGCTGCGTCAGGCCGACACGATCGCCAACCGGCTCCGTGAAGGACCGGAGTGGACGTTGGTCGGCATAGGGCTCCTGGCCTGGGCGTACGGACTCGCCCGGCGCCGGTCCCCGACGCGGCCGGGCACACCATGAGCGAGTCTTTGGAACGGGTTCTCGTGGTGATCCCCACCTTTGACGAGATCGAGAATCTCGAGTCGATCCTGGCCCGCACTCGAGCGGCCAATCCGGCTGTGGACATCCTGGTGGTCGACGACTCGAGCCCGGATGGGACCGGAGAGCTCGCCGATCGGGTTGCCGTCGGGGACGAGCGGATCCACGTCCTGCACCGGGCGGAGAAAGTCGGGCTGGGACCGGCCTATCTGGCGGGTTTCGCCTGGGGTCTGGATCGGGAATACGACGTGCTCGCGGAAATGGACGCCGATGGCTCGCACGCCCCCGAGCAACTCCCGGACCTGCTGCACGCCTTGTCCGAGGCCGAGGCCGACCTCGTGATCGGATCGCGGTATGTGCCGGGCGGTGAGGTCCGCGGCTGGGCTACCTGGCGTCTGCTGCTCTCCCGCGGTGGGAACCGCTACGCGCGCACGATGCTCCGACTTCCGGTCCACGACGCAACCGGGGGATTCCGTGCGTACCGCGCGGACGTCGTAGGTGAATTGCACCTGGACGACATTTCCAGCGCTGGGTATTGCTTCCAGGTGGATATGGCCTGGCGAACCTGGAGAGCCGGCTACGACATCGTCGAAGTACCGATCGCCTTCACCGAACGGACGCTGGGCAGGAGCAAGATGAGCGCCTCGATCGTTGGAGAAGCACTGGTCCGTGTGGGCTGGTGGGGCTTGCGCAACCGCAGCCGCGGTGCGCGCGCTCTGGCCATCGCGAGCCGGAGGGAGCGTTCATGATGCGCGCTCGATTGGGACCCATCCTCGCCGTACTGCTCGTCGCCGAGATCGCGGTCTTCATCCTGGTCGGGAGTTGGATCGGTGTCGGCTGGACCATTCTGCTGGCTCTGTTCACTTCTGCGGTGGGATTGTGGTTGTTCGGCAGGGAAGGCATGCGCGCCCTGCGGGCGTTGGGCGTGGCATCACGAGGCGGAAAGTCGCCCGGAGCCGCTGCCATCGACGCCGGCCTGGTAGCCCTCGGCGGGCTCCTGGTCTTTCTGCCGGGGTTCGTCAGTGACGTGGTGGGTCTGATGTGCCTTATCCCGGCGACCCGGCCGCTGATCCGTCGCCTGGTGATCGGGGGAGTGGCCCGCAAGTACGGCCCCGCCCGGGTGCGGTCGCGGCGACTGGATGGTGTGGAGGCTCCGCGTGGCGACCGTCCTCGGGGCACCCCTGCATCCCGACCGGCGGACGCCACAGGTTCATCCGGCGGCTCGGGACCCGGTGTCATCGAAGGAGAGATCGTTCCGTGAGTCCAGCGCGGACCTGACCACCGAGCCGCGCCAGTGTGATGAATCGACGTCCCGACGCCAGTGACCTGGCAGTAGCACGTGAGCGGACCATCCCCGACGTGATCGGGCCCGGCTTGGCCGTGCTGTTCTGTGGCATCAATCCCGGGCTGTGGTCTGGTGCGTTGGGCCAGCACTTCGCCCGACCCGGCAATCGTTTCTGGCCCACCCTGCACCGCTCCGGATTCACGCCACGGCAACTGCGGCCGGACGAGCAGACCGAACTACTCTCGTACGGCCTGGGCGTCACCAACCTGGTCCCGCGGACGACCGCGCGCGCCGACGAGTTGGGACGAGACGAAATGGTGCTTGGAGCCGCCCGACTGCTCGGATTGGTAGCGGACTACAAACCAGCCTGGTTGGCGGTGCTCGGCGTGACCGCGTACCGGCTCGGCTTCGGACGTCCCAAGGCCAGAGTCGGCCGGCAGGAAGAGCCTTTGGCGAGGGCCGGCATCTGGGTGCTCCCCAACCCGAGCGGTCTGAACGCCCACTATCAACTCGATGCGCTGACCGACCAGTTCGCACTCCTACGCGAGGTGGCCTTCGCCGCTCATCGGCCGCCGGACGGATCTCCGGAGGGTCAACGGCCTCCGGAGGGTCAGCGACCGCCGCCGACATCGAGAAAGGCGCCGGTGACATAGGACGCCTCAGCTGAGAGCAGCCAGGCGATCGCCGCTGCGACCTCGTCGGCGCGTCCACCACGACCCCACGGCACCGAACCGGCCAGCCGCCCGACCCGGCCCGGTTCCCCGGCGCTGGCATGGATGTCGGTTTCGATCAGTCCTGGGCGTACGGCGTTGACCCGGATCCCTTCGCCGGCCACCTCACGCGCAAGTCCGGTTGTCAGTGTGTCGAGAGCGCCTTTGGAGGCGGCGTAGTCCACGTACTCACCGGGGCTGCCCAGGACTGCAGCTCGGGAGGAGACATTGACGATCGCGCCTCCCGTGCCGCCGTTACGGGTCGACATGGTACGAACCGCCTCCCGCGCACAGAGGAAAGCGCCGATCACGTTGATCGTGAAGACCTGATGGATTCGGTCACCGGTCATGTCCTCCACCCGGCTCTGGGGGGCGACGATGCCCGCGTTGTTGACCAACGCGGCCAAGGTCCCCAGTTCTGCGGCTGCATCGAACGCACCGAGAATGTCGCCTTCCCGGGAAACATCGGCTCGGACGGTGCGGACCGGTACGCCGTGAGCCAGGCACTGTGCGGCTACCTCAGCTGCAGCCGCGTGTTGCTCGCGGTAGGTGAGGCATACCGCGTACCCGCGTTCGGCGAGCAGGACCGCGGTGGCGGCGCCGATACCGCGCCCGCCGCCGGTGATCAGAACGACGTCGGTCACGGCGGCGAGCCTGTCACACCGCGGAAAGGAGACCCTCTGCCGTGCGTACGACCAGCCCGTCGGCTTGGGCGAAGGCCAGCGCTCGTTCGAACCGAGCCGTCTCCGAGTACGGCGCCCCGACCCGGACGGCTAGGTCCTCTGGGGATTGTGGGCCGTGCGCTTGCAGCGCCCGGATGATCTGGCTGGTCTCATGACCGACCCTGCACGGCGATGAGTTCGCATGCGGATGTCCGTCGTGATCCGTCCCAATTCGACACCCGACACGTTGGGTCCTTCGCAGACTCAGCCAGGTACCTCGGTGCTGCATGCTTTCAGCCAAGTCAACCCAGCGGGGCTTTTCCTGGCGTCCTGCATGACTGAACCCCTAGACCGGGCTCCCTTCGACGATGCGCATCGGGCTGGCTGTGTCGGTGACCCGATCGAGCCGGAAACCCGCCTGCTCGAACAACCCGCTCATTTGGCTCGCCGTGCGTTCCCGGCCGCCCGTCACGGTCAGCATGATCAGGTCCAGGGTTGCAGCGCGCGGGTCGTTGTGATCCTCGGGCAGCACCCCTTCGACGACCAAGAGGGTGGAGTTCTGGTGGGCGGCACGGCGGATGGCTGCGAGGATCTCCACGCATTCCCTCTCCGGCCAGTCGTGCAGAACCTCCATCAGCACGTAGGCATCCGCGGCCGGTAGAGCGTCCTTGAAGAAGTCCCCAGCGATTGCTCGCATTCGCGGGTGCTCGACGTCCAGGCTGTCGATCACCTCGGGCAGGTCGATGACGAGCGGACGGCGCAGCGTCACCTGGCGCAGCAATTCGCGAACCGCATCGAACTGGCGGAACCGATCCTCGATCGATGCGCTGCCCGTCGGCTGATCCACGATCTCGGCGAAGAGGTCCGGCGCAAGAGGGGACAGGTCGGTCGTCAGCCGGTGCTCTTCAGCGATCGCAGCGGTGTCCGCGATGGTTGACATCCCTCGGAGCATCTGGCGCCACGGCCAGTACGGGGGCGCGCCGGCGGAGTCGTCAGCCCAGCCCCACAGCGCTGTCACATGCTTGTCTGATGCTGCCGTGCACAGCTCTTGGGCTAATCGGGTCTTGCCGATGCCCGGCTCACCTCGGCACACAACAAGGCGTGGCTGGCCGAACAGCGCGTCTTCGAGGCAGTCCGAGAGCGCGGCCAACTCACGTTCCCGGCCGACCAGCGCGGTTCGCATCTGGACAACGCCCCCTCAGTCCAGGAGACCCGCTACAGCCGCGGAAGCAGAACTGGACACAGATCTGGACCCTACTGGCCCGTAGCCTCTCTGGCTGACTTCTCTCAGCTGCCCTTCGCCGCCGCGGTCACCAACGCTCGAAACAGCCGAGGGTCTGAGCCGACCTCGGGATGCCAGAGGACACCGATGCAGAAGGGTAGTTCCGGGTCCTCGATGGCCTCGACCGTGCCATCCGGTGCCCAGGCGGTGGCCACATAGCCGGGGTGCTCGGCAACCCCCTGATGGTGGTAGCTGGACACCCGGGAAGCAGGTCCCACTATCGAGTGCAGCTGACTGGTCGACGAGATCTGTACATCATGTTCGCCGTAGATCCCCTGTCCCGGTGCATGGTCCTCGTGTCCGAGTGCATCAGGGAGGTGCTGGATCAGTTGCCCGCCCGCGGCAACAGCCATGACCTGCAGGCCACGACAGATCCCCAGCACCGGACGCCGCCGCTGACGCATCCCCATCAGCAGGGAGATTTCGGCTACATCACGCTCGGGCACTGGGGTTTGGGCCAACGGGTGTGGACTCTGCCCATAACTCGCCGGGTCGAGGTCGGCCCCGCCGACGAGGATCAGGCCGTCGAGCCGGGCCGTCACCACCCCGAGCAGTTCCGGTGTGGTCGTGGCCGCGGGCGGGACAATGACCGGCACACCGCCGGCAGCGAGGACGTGATCGACGTACCGGTGCGGCACCAAAGCCGCCGGTACGTCTCGCCAGGTACGCCACGATGCGGGCTCGACGTAGGCACTCAGACCGATCAATGGAGCAGGCATGCGCTCACCCCTAGACCGGGGTCACGTAGGCGCCGCTGATCCCGCCGTCGACCAAGAAGGTCGAAGCGGTCATGAAGCTCGAGTCGTCGCTGGCCAGAAACAGTGCGGCGGAGGCGATCTCGTCCGGCTCGGCGAAGCGACCCATCGGGATGTGCACGAGCCGGCGGGCCGCACGTGCCGGATCACTGGAAAACAGTTCCTGCAGCAGCGGTGTGTTCACCGGGCCGGGGCACAGCGCGTTGACTCGAACTCCCTCCCGGGCGAACTGCACCCCGAGTTCACGCGACATCGCAAGCACGCCACCCTTGCTCGCGGTGTAGGAGATCTGCGAGGTGGCCGCACCCATCACGGCGACAAAGGATGCCGTGTTGATGATCGAACCCTTGCCCTGCTCGACCATGTACGGGATCGCCGCCTTGCAGCACAGGTACACGCTGGTCAGGTTGACCTCCTGGACCCGGCGCCAGGCTGCCAGGTCGGTCGTGAGGATCGAGTCGTCCTCCGGCGGTGAGATCCCGGCGTTGTTGAAGGCCACGTCGACGCTGCCGTACTCGTTGTTGGCGACTGCAAACAGTTCCTCGACCTGTTCAGGGTCGGTCACGTCGCAGGCGACGAAGTGCCCGTCGAGTTCGCTCGCCACCCGGGTGCCGGACTCCTCGTCAACGTCGCCGATCACCACGCGGGCTCCCTCCGCCGCGAAGCGGCGCGCACTGGCCAGTCCGATTCCGCTGGACCCTCCGGTGATCACCGCCGTGCGTCCGGTCAGCCGGCCCGCCATCTAGGCATCCCCGGTCGAGATGAAGACGTTCTTGACCTCGGTGAAGTTGTCCAGGGCGTCGGGACCGAGCTCGCGGCCGATCCCCGAGGCCTTGAAGCCGCCGAACGGCGTGGAGTACCGCACGGACGAGTGCGAGTTCACCGATAGGTTGCCGGCCTCCACCTGACGCGCGACCCGCAGGGCGCGGCCCACATCACCGGTCCAGATCGAGCCGGACAGGCCGTAGGCGGTGTCGTTGGCCATGGTCACCGCCTCGGCTTCGTCCTCGAAGGGAAGAATGGCAACGACCGGGCCGAAGACCTCCTCGGTCCACACCCGGTCCTTGGTGGTCCGGGGTAGCACGACAGTGGGCGGATAGAACCAGCCGGGTCCCTCTGGTGCAGACCCCCGCATGGCGACGTCGACGTCATCGCCCTCTACGAAGGAGGACACCGTCTCTCGTTGATGCGCGCTGATCAACGGCCCCATCTCGGTCGACTCGTCGCCTGGGGCGCCGACATTGACCCCGGTTACGGCCGGCTCGAGCAGGCTCAAGAACCTGTCGTACACGCTGCGCTGCACGAGGATTCGGCTGCGTGCACAGCAGTCCTGACCAGCGTTGTCGAACACTGCGTACGGCGCGGTCGCCGCGGCCTGTTCCAGGTCCGAGTCGGCGAACACGATGTTCGCGCTCTTGCCACCCAGTTCGAGGGTCACTCGCTTCAAGTGGCGCGCCGCCTCGGCCATGATGGCCTGGCCTACCTCCGTGGACCCGGTGAAACAGATCTTGGGGACCTCCGGATGGGTGACCAGGCACTGGCCGACGACTGAGCCCTTGCCGGGCAGGACGGTGAACACGTCCTCGGGCAGGCCGGCCTCGAGTGCCAACTCCGCGAGCCGGATTGCCGTCAGTGGAGTGAGTTCAGCGGGCTTGAGCACCACGGTGTTTCCCGCTGCCAGAGCGGGCGCAAAGCCCCAGCCGGCGATCGGCATCGGGAAGTTCCACGGCACGATGATCCCAACGACGCCAAGTGGCTCCTTGAACGTGATATCCACACCTCCGGCCACCGGGATCTGGCGCCCAAAGAGCCGTTCGGGCGCGGCGGAGTAGTAGCTCAGGACGTCGCGGACGTTGCCCGCTTCCCAGCGCGCGTTGCCGATGGTGTGTCCGGAATTTCGCACCTCGAGTTGGGCGAGTTCCTCGATCGCGCCGTCCACGGCATCCGCGAACCGCCGCAACAACCGGCCGCGGTCGGCCGGATCGAAGCGACGCCAGGTCTGGAAGGCGGTACGGGCCCGCGCAATTGCCTGATCGGTTTCCTCGGCCGAGGCGAGGTCGACCGTCCGGACCCGTTCCTCGGTCGTCGGGTCGATGACGTCGAAAGTCGTCACAGCGGCACGGCTCGCTCCCTCTGCTCACTCGCAGTGTCATGGCTCGCTCCGCTCGCGGTGTTCGCTCGTTCCTCGCTGCGATGCTCACTCACAGGCGCTCGAAGCCCCGGACACGTTCCCAGTCGGTGACTGCACTGTCGAAGGCGGCCAGTTCGACGTCGGCATAGTTCAAATAGTGATCCACGACCTCGTCACCGAAGCAGCCCCGCGCCGCCGTCGAGGCTGCGAAGGCCTCCCTGGCGGCACGCAGCGTGCGGGGAACGGTCGGCTTGTCCGACCTGTAGGCGTTACCGACGAGCTCGGGCTCGAGATCCAACTCGTTTTCGATGCCGTACAGGCCGCCGGCCAACATGGCGGCCAGCGCCAGGTGCGGGTTCACGTCACCGCCGGGCAGCCGGTTCTCCACCCGCAGGCCGGCGCCGCGCCCGACGACTCGGAGTGCACAGGTCCGGTTGTCCCGTCCCCAGGCGATGGCCGTCGGTGCAAACGAGCCTGGGGTAAAGCGCTTGTAGGAGTTGATATTCGGGGCGTACATCAACGTGAAGTCGAACAGCGTCGCCTCTACGCCGGCCACGAAGCGCTCGAACAACGGCGTCGGCCCGCCGCCCGTATCAAAGACCGTAGAGCCGTCGGCACCGCGCAGGCTCATATGGATGTGACAGGAATTGCCCTCGCGTTCGTCGAACTTGGCCATGAACGTGAGCGCCTTGCCGTGCTGGGCCGCAATCTCCTTGGCCCCGTTCTTGTAGACCGCATGCTGATCTGCAGTGCGGATGACTTCGTCGTAGCGGAAGGCAATCTCGTGCTGGCCGAGGTTGCATTCGCCCTTGATCGACTCGGGGGTCAGGCCGGCGAGGTACATGCCGTTCTGGATCTCGCGCAGGAGCGGGTCCACCCGTGACGTTCCGAGAATCGAGTAATCGACGTTGTACTGGTTGGCCGGCCTGAGCTGGCGATATCCGGCCGTCCAGGCCTGCTCATAGGTGTCCTCGAAGAGCAGGAACTCCAGTTCCGTACCGGCGAAGGCAACCAGGCCCTGCTCGGCCGCCCGTGCCACCTGCTCGGCCAGAATCGTTCTCGGCGACTGGCGTACGGGACTGCGCTCCTCGTCGAGCCAGCGAAGATCGCACTGCACCATCGCGGTCCCTGGCTGCCAGGGAAGCAGGCGCAGCGTCGAAAGGTCTAGGACGAACTCCATGTCGCCGTACCCGCGCTCCCAGGAGCTGATCGCGTACCCCTCGACGGTGTTCATGTCGACATCAACGGCCAGCAGGTAGTTGCAGCCCTCGGTCCCGTGCCCGAGGACCTCGTCGAGGAAGAAGTGGGCGTGCAACCTCTTGCCCTGCAGCCGGCCTTGCATGTCGGTGAACGCGACCACCACTGTGTCGATCGACCCGTCCTGGACCCGGAACCGCAGATCGTCAAGGACCAGTGGTGACTGGCTCATTCGTGCAGGATTTCTTCGGCCGGCACCGTCGTGTGTCCCTCCGGCGGCCTGACCATGAAGTTCTTCTTTCCACGGGCAATCCAGGTGACGGTGGCGAAGACCAGGACGATCGCGACCGTGAGCGGCGCGTAGTTGAACGAGCTGATCGTAACGGGGGAGTACGGGGGAAGCATGAACAGGATCACGATGAAGCACACCCAGGCGACCGCGATCCACCCGATCGGGGCACTCCACTTGCCGAGATTCCATGGACCGTTCACGAAATCGGGACTGCGCCGCCGCAGGTAGACCGGCGTCACATAGGCGATGTAGAGCCCGATCACCGCGATCGAGGTGACCGCGAAGTATGCGGTGAGACTGTAGAGGGAAGGCAGGACCAGGATCGCCGACAAGAGGACGCAGAGCCAGATCGAATTGGTCGGGGTTTCGGAACGAGGGTTCACCGTGGCCCAGATCCTCGAGCCGGGCAGGGCGTTGTCCCGGCTGAAGGCGTAGGTCATCCGTGAGTTCGCGGTCACCGAGGCCATCCCGCAGAAGAACTGCGCGACCGCGGCGATGAGGAGCAGGAAGATTCCGGTGGTGCGCCCGGCAGCGTCGATGAATATCTGCGCGGGCGGCAGACCGGTCTCGGTGGCCCGCTGGGCGGCGTAGTCCTGGATCGCCGCGGTCACTGCGATCAGCAGGACCCAGCCCGCGAGGATCGAGACCCAGACGCTGCGCACGATGCCGTTGGGCGCCTCGCGCGAGGCGTTGATGGTCTCCTCGGCGACGTGCGCGGAGGCGTCGTAACCGGTGTAGGTGTACTGCGCCATCAGGAGCCCGATCAGGAAGACGTAGACCACATTGGACCAGCCGGTCTCGTTCTTGAACTCGAAGAACGTGAACTGCAGCGTCTGATGCTGGTCCGGCACGAAGACCAGAACCCCGACGATGATCGCTACGCCGGCGATGTGCCACCAAGCGCTGACGTTCGACAGCAGCCTGACCAGGTTGACACCGAAGGTGTTGAGCAGGCCGTGCAGCGCGATGATGATCAGGAAGGCGATGAATGTGCTCAGCGGGGTGACCTCGAGCCCGAAGACCAGGTTGAGAACCGCCATCCACGTGATCGCAGCCCCGTAGTCGATCGCCGCGGTGACCGCGACCTCGCCGAGGAAGTTGAACCAGCCGACGTACCAGGCCCAAACCCGCTTGTTCTTCGTGGCCAGCTGACCGGCCCACCAGTAGAGCCCGCCTGCGGTGGGGTACCGGGAGCACACCTCGGCCATGGCCAGAGCCACCATCAGGACGAAGATTCCCACCAGCGGCCAGCCGAGGGTGATCGCCATCGGCCCGCCAGCGTCCATCGCGAGGTAGTACGTCGTGATACAGCCGGCCAGGACCGAGATGATCGAGAACGAGACTGCGAAGTTGGAGAATCCGGACAAGCCTCGATGTAACTCCTGCTTGTAACCGAGCTCGGCCAGTCGGGCAGCGTCTTCATCGAGAGCCGGCGAAGAGGCAGCAGGAGGAACAGCAGTCTCGGATGCCATGTCAGCCTCGCAGTGGTCAACCGTCCGGGTCGGTCCCGGATCTAATCGCTGGCGCGCAGCATTCCCCGACTGAGCGGTGAAATCAATGGTCTATCGCCGTACCGATTGAGCTGAGGCCATGCAAAGAATCGCCCGGTCCGAAGACCGGGCGATTCTGGTTGTGCTGTAGCTGGCTGCTGGGCTCAGGCTGAGCGAGCGCGGCGTCCGCGCAGAACTTCCAGCCGCTCGGCCAGAACCTCTTCGAGATCATCGATGCTGCGCCGCTCCAAGAGCATGTCCCAGTGGGTCCGTGGTGGCTTGCCCTTCTTGGCCGCCGGCTCGTCCCCACCGACCAGGCGGGCTGGCGATCCGTCGTTCTTGCACTCCCAGACCAACGGCACCTCGGCGTCATCGGCGAAGGGAACCGCGAAGGAATGCCCGTTCGAGCACTGGTACTGCTTCAGTTGCCGCGCGATCGGCTCGGCGTTGCGGTCGGTCTCGTAGCTGATGCTGCCGAGCCGACTACCGCGCAATGAGCGCTCTCCCATTGTGTTCCCTCCCAGGACTGTGCTACTTGGAGCCAACGTCCGACCGGCTGGGATGATTCCCATTGGCCAACGAGTCAACTCCCGGAATCCGCACCTAACATTCGGACACCGAGTGCTCGGTGGATTGCCTGTTCAACCAAAGTTTTCGGTCGGGCGCCGTCATCGCGCGCGTATCGGCTGTGTCGCCGACGGCAGCCAATCACGAGTCGAGAAGAGGTCAGGGCTGCCGGGTCACTGGCGCGGCGTGCGCGGCGTCCCGGTCGGGGCTGGGCGGTCGTACCCCCCAGAGCGCGATCGTTCCCGCCGCTAGAACCACCAGGATGCCGGCGATCCCGGCCCGGTCGGAGTCAAAGGCGAACGTGAAGAAGCCGACCAGGCTCGGCGCCAAGAAGGACACCGCGCGGCCGGTGGTCGCATAGAGCCCGAACATCTGCCCTTCCCTGCCGGGCGGGGTCAGCCGGGCAAGATAGGTACGCGAGGATGATTGGGCCGGCCCGACGAACAGAGTCAACGCCAGCCCGAAGATCCAAAAGGCGGTCGGGCCGGACAAAAAGGCCAGGATGCCGCCGCTCACCAGCATCCCGACCAGCGAACCCATGATCACCGCCTTGGGACCGATCCGGTCGTCCAGTCGGCCGCCGAGGATCGCTCCGAGAGCCGAGGCCACATTTGCAGCAACACCGAAGATCAGCACGTCGGCCTCGTTGATGCCGTACACAGTGACGGCCAGGACGGCGCCGAAGGTGAAGATGGCGGCCAGACCGTCCCGGAACAAGGCACTGGCCCCGAGGAAGTAGACCGTGTGCCGGTCGGTGCGGTAGAGCTCCTTCAGATCAGCGAACAACTTCCGATACGAGGCGAAGAAGCCGAGCCGTTTCTCCTTGGGCAGCCCGGGCGTCTCCGGGACCTTGAGCAGAACCGGGATCGCGAACAGCGCGAACCAGATCGCGGCGACCAGCGCGATCATCCGGATGTTGAGGCCGCCGCCGGTGCTGATCCCCAACGCGCCTCTGGTGTCTCCATCCCCGGTGACGAACCCGACGTAGACCAGAAGCAGCAACACGATTCCGCCGAAATAGCCCATCGCCCAACCGAATCCGGAGACCCGGCCGATGTTGTCCGGCGTCGATACTTGGCGCAGCATCGCGTTGTAGGAGACCGAGGCGAACTCGAAGAAGATCGAGCCGAGGGCAAGCAGCACGAGCCCGAGCCAGAGATAGGAGTACTCGTCGTGCACGAAGAACAGACCAGCTGTGGCGACGACGACCAGCCCGGTCCAGAACCCGAGCGAAAGTTTGCGGCGCCCACCGGCGTCCGCGCGCTGCCCGGTGACCGGTGCCAGTACGGCGATGAACAACCCGGCGATCCCGATCGACCAGGCTAGGTAGCTGTTCGCGCTGATCGGGCCAGGTAGGTCCGCGCCGACCGAGTCCGTCAGATACACCGAAAAGACAAAGGTGAGGATGACGGCGTTATAGGCCGCCGATCCCCAGTCCCACAGCGCCCAGGCCCCCACCTGCCCTCGACCGCCGGGTGCCTCGACCGAATCTCGATCGACGGCGGCTGTACTCACGTCAGATCTGCTTTGGCGTCGATGTCGGTCCCCATGGATCGAAACCCTAGGGGGTGTCTCGGGCTGCGGTGATCAACGCACGCAGATCGTCAGGCACGTGGCCGCCGGGGAAGGCAGCTGTGCTCTGCTGGGAGCACGGTCGGGTCGGGTCCAGGTATCGGGGGCGACCTGGTTCGCCCCGGCGCAGCTCCTGAAGCTGCATCGTGATAGCCGCGATGATCCGTTCGCGAGCCCGGTTGGCATCACCCATCCGGGTCGCGACGAGGTCGTCGAGCGGGACCGGAGTCCCGACGTGGACCTGCATCAACGGCTGCTGCCACATCGCGCGGGCGAAAGTGTTCAACTTGCGCCGGTCGTCGGCGTAACACAGCACCTCGTGGGCGCCCCACGAGCTGACCGGGATGACCGGAACCCTGGAGCGCAGCGCCATCCGGGCGACTCCGCTGCGTCCACGCTCTGGCCACAGGTCACGATCGAGTCCGATCCGACCCTCGGGGTAGACGACGATGTGCCCGTTGTTGCGCAGCGCACTGTCGGTCACGGTCATTGTATGCCGGGCGTCGTCGCTACCCCGGTCGACGCGAATGAAACCGGCCCGCTCCAACAACGGTCCGAGGACCTTGGCGGTCATCAGCCCTTTGGTGGCCAGGAAGCGGGGCCGGATCCCGACCTTGTACAGCGAAGGCGCGAGCACGATCGGTTCGTAATCGCCGATGTGGTTGGCCACGACGATGAGTGGCCCGGCCAACAGGGCCGGATCGACGCTGCCGGTGATCGTGATACGGCCCGGCAGACTGGCCAGCGGAGCGCCATAGTTCAGCAGAGCGCCCCACGCCGGCCACGGCGGTTGCGCGGCTATCGTGCTCTGCCGGCTAACCCAATCCGGCACACCGCCGTTCAGCTGCCTCGCCATTGCCCCCTGCTCTCGAGTACCTCACGCAACACCCTCGGCGCGTCGGTCATGATGCCGTCCACGCCGAGGTCCAAGGCATGGCTGATCTCTGACCGCGAGTTCAGCGTCCAGACGTGGACCTGCATGCCCAGGGCGTGCGCCGTGTCGAGCATCCTTCGATCGACCACCGGCCGTCCGGCCACCGACATGGGCACCTGCGCGCAGGCAGCAGGTACGCGCAGCATGGCGCTGGCCCGCGGTGAGAAGGACGCCAACCGCAGCGCGGCCACCCCACGCCTGCCGAGGGAGGTGCACAGCCGGGGTCCGAGGACGCGACGCGCCGCCTCGATCCGAGCGTCGAGGAACGAGGCGATGCACACACGGTCGAGCGCCCCGGCGCGCAGGATCGCCCGGGTGACGCCGGCGACCGCGCCGGCGGACTTCAGATCGATGTTGATCCGCAGATCTGGGAATCCGTCCAGGAGTTCATCGAGCCGGGGGATCGGCTCGGAGCCCGCGATGCGTGCCTTCTTGACGTGCGCCCACGGCAGGCGGTCGATCCGGCCGGTGCGATCGGTGATCCGATCCAATGTCCGGTCATGGAAGACCACGGCGACATCGTCTGCGGTGGTGTGCACGTCGGTCTCGAGGTAGCGATAGCCCAGTTCGATGGCCGCCGAGATGGCACTCAACGAGTTCTCGGCGCCGTGGCTCGCGCCGCCACGGTGGACAAAAGCCAACGGTGTGGGGCTGTCCAGAAAGGAAAAACGGGGCGCCGGCCCGCGGGAGGCGCGGGTCACCGCGATACGGACCTGGAAGTCGCCGGGAACGCCACCGGCGACGGTTGGGACTGCATCCGCGCCGTTGCCGCCCGGGCTCGCATACTGATGATCAGAGCGAAGACCATGATGATGTCCAGGACCACCGCGATGGTCTGGTGCAGCGACCACGCCCGCTGGTAGCCCAGCCCGGTCACGTCTATGTCGATATTGGTCAGCAGCAGGAGCACCAAGAAGAACCACCCCAGCAGTGCGCTGCCCACGGCGACGGCTCCGGCGCGTCTGCCCGTCTTACCGTCGGTGGGTCCGTGATGTCGCGCACCGACCCCGACCATCAGCATCGCGCCGATGGGCGCCACGAACAGCCCGAGAACAGCGGCCGCCTGATGTATCTGGCCGGTCAAGCTCAACGGTGCCGGCCACTCGTTGGTCGGGACGAAGGCCATGACAACCAGAGCGAGGATCCAGACCGTCCCCGGCAGGACGACCCTCCACTGTCGAGCGGAGCCCAGCCGGTAAGCCCCCCATAGCAGCAGCGCCGAGGCGGCGGCCAGGCACAGGAGGGTGAACGTGAGCATCCAGCCGTACCTGCCTACCCCGTACTGACTGATCGACACGTCGGGTGGAAACCAGTCGCCGCTGACCGCCTGCATGGCGAGAACGCAGAACGCCCCCACGATCATGACGACGAGCGCTGCGTCAAAGACGCGCGCTGTCAAGTCACCGTGACGACCCGCCCTATCGTCCACACATTCATGGTGTCACGGACCAAGGCGCGCCTGCCGAGCAACGGGCTCTACCCGACCGCCAGGGTAGGAGGGTCACAACCCACGAGAGAAGAGGTCAGCGGAGTGCGAGTGTGTGTGTTCACCGGTGCTTCGGCAGGCCGGCGACCGGTTCACGCCGAAGCCGTTAGGCACTTCGGAGCCGAGTTGGCGCGGCAGGGCCATGTGCTGGTGTATGGCGGCGGGCACGTCGGCCTGATGGGCGTGCTGGCCGATGCTGTTCTTGGAGACGGGGGAGAGGTCATCGGCGTGATTCCCCAGAATCTGATGGATCGCGAACTCGCACATCATCGGATAACCGACCTTCAGGTCGTGCCCGACATGCATGCCCGCAAGGCCCGGATGGCCGAACAGGCCGATGCCTTTGTCGCCATGCCAGGCGGCATCGGCACCCTCGAGGAACTCTTCGAGGTCTGGACCTGGGCCCAACTCGGCCTGCATGCCAAGCCGATCGGCCTCCTGAACGTGGCCGGCTTCTTCGACCACCTGCTGGCCTTCTGTGATCACATGGTCGCCGACGGCTTCCTGCCGGCCGACACACGGGCTCACCTGGTGACCACCGATGACTCGACGGCTCTCTTGGCTGCCCTCGCCCACGCGCCAGTGATATCGAACCGTTGGACCATTTGACCCGGCTTGCAGAACGCCTTACCCTCAGGTAAGGAGTTTGCCAGGAGGTAAGGACTCATGCCGACCGCCACCGTTACAAGTAAGGGACAGGTCACCGTGCCATCCGAGGTACGGAAAGCGCTCGGCCTTCGGTCTGGATCGCGAGTGCACTTCGTGCGGACGGATTCCGGCGCTTATGAGTTGGTTCCGGAGATCCGCTCCGTGACATCCCTGAAGGGAAGCATCGCGCACATTGGATCGGCGGTAACCCTGGAGCAGATGGACGAGGCGGTCCTAGCCGTTTCCGCTAAAAGCCTTGGCCGATGATCGGACTCGACACCAACGTTGTGATTCGATATGTGGCTCAGGATGATGTCGCCCAAGCCGCAGTCGCCACGCAAGTCTTCGAGAGCCTGAGCGAGTCCAACCAGGGCCATGTGAGCACGGTGGTCCTGGTGGAAATCGATTGGGTACTCCGGCAGGCGTACGGGGCAGATCGGACATCCGCCGCCGGGGTCCTGCAGGGGCTGCTGGAATCGAGGGAGATCAACCTCGAGAAGCCTGATGCGATCCGACGCGCCCTCACCCGGGTCGCGTCCGGCGCGGACTTCGCCGACGCCCTGCTAAGCGAACTCGGCAACGCGGCTGGGTGCGTGCATACGGTTACCTTCGATCGGGCTGCGGCCAGATCCGCGGGCATGCGGCTGCTGCTCCCTACCTGACCGCTAACGGGACGTGTTGACGCGGGACGAGTCGCGGATACCTCAGGGCCTGCCCATGACCTGCGCACCCCCCCACACGGGGAGGGACTGAGACGAGTCCCCTCACTAGCACTGCTGCCACCTGCCGCCGATAATCGACATTATGTCATGTGCCGCGCATACATCTACACCCAGAATGAAGGGGCATGTCGGTCCGGTCGCTGCCCCGAGCCGGCGATCCGCCGTCACCAGCGGGGCATCCAGTCTCTGGGCCACGGCGACAGTTGAGCACGACTTCGCCGATATGAATCATCCTCGCTACCGATGATGGCCGGGTCGGCGCGGTCTGATCGCTCGGCCAAGCCCTCGAGGTAGCTGCGGATCTGTTCCATGGTGAACGGGGTGTGCGTGCCGGTCAGCCGCCTGCTCTCCTCCCTCTCCAGCAGCCGACAAGCCCTCGAGATGCTGGACGCCCTTGCGGTTGCAGAGGCAGTCGATCGGTGGTCAGTATGGCGAAGTCGGTCAGGGCGGCTGCGACGATCACAAGGACATCCTCTTTAGATACTCGGGCTCTGCACGAGACTGAGACCGTGCAGTCTTTCGAGCGGGTCTGGGTGTCGATCGTGACGACCCAGTCGGCTCCGCCGGCTTGGGTGGTCTCGGTCAGCGCTGCGGTGGCGGTGTGGATGGTCGTCGATCGCCGGCTGTGGCGGCGCACCCGGCATCTGATCACCACCGCGCACGAGGGTTCCCACGGTGTGGTCGCGCTGCTGACCGGCCGTCGGCTGAGTGGCATCCGGCTGCACTCCGACAGTTCCGGAGTGGCTCTGTCCAAGGGGCGCAGTTCGGGGGTCGGAATGGTGCTCATGCTGGCGGCGGGGTACGTCGGACCCGGTCTGATCGGACTGGGGGCCGCGGCACTTCTTGCCGCCGACTACGCCGTGGCGGTGTTGTGGCTGCTGGTGGTGTTGCTGGCCCTGCTGTTGGTGCAGATCCGGAACTGGTTCGGTCTCTGGTCGGTCCTCGTCACCGGTTCGATGGTCTTGACGGTCTCCTGGTTCGCCCCGGAGCAGGCGCAATCGGGATTCGCCTACCTCGTGACCGGCTTTCTGCTGGTCGGGGCCCCGCGACCAGTCGTGGAACTGCACAGTTCTCGGCGGCGTGGCGGGGCACTGAACTCCGACGCCGATCAGCTGTCCCGCCTTACCGGCGTGGCGGCGATCATCTGGGTCGGGATCTTTCTTGTCGTGACGGTCGGGAGCCTGGGTATCGGTGCTTCGTGGCTGCTCGGCGGGCTGCTGGCTGGATGACTCCCCCGGTTGACGCGCGCAGCGGAGCTGAACCGGGCCTTCCGATAGCTGGCAATCGCCGCTGATTGCCTGTTCTATGGAGGTGTGCGGAATGTGCGCGGCCGCGCGACAGCACAGGCGGTGTGTGCGCTGGGACTGGTGGCATCGTTGGCCGTGCCAATCTGGACGCCGGCTCTCCCACCGCTAGCAGGCGCCGAAGCAACGAGCCGTAGCGATGCCCTGCGCTTGACCGAGGACGTCGTCGGCGCTGACAGTGCCGACATCGAGCCACCGGTGAATATCGACGCGGCGTCAGTCTATGCGGCGGGCCGTGGCACGGCCGGTGTCGCCGTGCTGGATCGACAGACCGGAAGCTACGTGGACAACGGTGCCGGAGCCCACACGGCGATGGGTTCGGCCTCGGTGATCAAGGTGCTGATGGCTGAGGAAATCCTGCATCGAGCAGCCGTTGGCCAGGTCCAACTAGCTGCCACGGACTACATGCGGATGGAAACGATGCTGGTCGACTCCGATGATCTGGCCGCCTCGAGCCTGTACAACCAGTTCGGCGGCGTCACCCTGATCACGGCCGCTCTGACCAGACACGAATTGACTGAGTCCGCGGCGCCGATTGACCCGCGGTACTGGGGCAACACGAAGATCACCGCGTCCGACGTCGTGGCGTTCTATGACAGCGTGCTGGACGGCTCTCTCCCGGCACCGAGCCGCGAGTACCTATTCGGATTGTTGCGCCGCCTCGCACCGATCGCATCCGACGGATTCGGGCAGCTCTTCGGCTTGGCTGGTGGCGACCCGACGCTGAACGCGGCGGTGAAGCAGGGCTGGATGTGTTGCCTGGATGGCGTGCGAAGTGTCCACAGCACGGCGGTCCTGGGCGAGCAAGATCGGTACGTCGTGGTGATCCTCACCCAGTACCCGCCATCACTGCCGTGGGAGCACGGATTGGCCACCACCACCGAGGTAGCCCGATTGGTCCTGGGAGGGCTACATCGCTGACAGCGATTTACCTGGATCGAGGCCGCACCATGGCTGAAACATGGTGGCGGGCCGTGTCTAATGTGCGCAGGCTCAGTCCGACTACAGCAGAGGAGTGATCGCGAACCGATGGCCACCAGAGCGCTCAACCCGTATGACTCGCTGCCCGACGTTGCCACCTTCGACGTCGGCAGCGACGACATCGCGGACGGGCAGCAGCTGCCTGATCCGCAGGCGAGTCGAGCGATGGGGGTGCCCGGAGGGGACGATCGCTCCCCCCAGTTGAGCTGGTCGGGGTTTCCTGAGGCCACCAAGAGTTTCGCCGTCACGATGTTCGACGCGGATGCCCCGACCGCCAGTGGCTTCTGGCACTGGGCAGTCTTCAACATCCCTGCCTCGGTCACCGAACTTGCCAGCGGCGCGGCCGACGACGGCATGCCCGCCGGCGCCGTACAGTTGCGCAACGACTCCGGTCAAGCAGGGTATCTCGGGGCCGCTCCTCCGAAAGACCATGGGCCGCACCGATATTTCATCGTGGTGCACGCTGTCGACATCGAGCACCTCGACATCCCCGCCGACAGCACTCCGGCCTATCTGGGCTTCAACCTGTTCAGTCACACACTTGCCCGGGCAGTGACCGTCCCGACGTACGAACAGTGAGGGCGACGGTCCTCGCCGGCAGACGCCGAGGGAAGCCGATCACCCAGGAACAAGGGTGAACGAGCGGTGGGCGGGTAAGCAGCTTCAGCCGCCCACCGCTGGTTCTGCGCCGCCGAACCGCGCAGTCAAGTCGAGGCCAGGCAGGCGGTGCCGATCTGGGCGAAGCCCACTCGCTCGTACACCCTTGCCGAGTCGTCGTCGCCGGCTGACAGGAAGACCAGCGAGCACTCCTGTCGGGCATCGGAGACCAGCGCCGCTGTGATCGCGGCGCCGAGGCCGCGGCCCCGGTAGTCAGGCAGAGTGGCGACGCCGACGATCTCGGTCACCACCTCATCCCCCACAACCACCGGGTGATGCGATCCGACTGCGAGCAGCCGATTCTGCGCCATCGCCGCCATGAGTACCGTGCGGCCATCGGCGAGCCGAGTCCGTAGGTGCGCCACTGCCGCATCGGACGACTCCGGCCCTGGTTCGCCCGGGGCCTCGTTGGTGGCGGTCTCAGAGAAGGCCCGTGCCGCAAGGTGGAGGTAGTCCCCCAGCTTCGGATCGTCGGCTCCGACCAGAAACAGGCGTACGCCGCCGGGTAGCATCACGTCCACCGGATCAGCCACAACCAACAGAGGTCCATCCACAATGGACAGTCCGGATCGCGATGCTGCGGCGCGCATGGACGGTGTCGACTCGGCCATCCATTCAAAGGCCTGAGGCAGATTCAGTTCGTGCATCCGGGCGCACGCCCGCTCCACGTCCTCGGCTTGCACCATGTCGATCCCGAGGCGCGGCCGGGCGTAGTAGGCCCATGGCCCGGTGCCGATGAACAGAGTCAGCGAGCCGATCTCCTCGACCCGTGAGTCGCTGCGGGGAGCGATGTCGTAGTACTGCTCGACCCTCTGCAGGGTAGCGCTGATGCTCACGTTGGCACCCTAACCGCGTCGATATAGAGCCCTGGGCCGCAGCGGTCGCTTCAAACCGGGTGTCCGCGCTGATAGTCCAGCAGGGTAATCACGGTCAGTGATTTGAGCTTCAACCGCAGGGGCGCAGTCCGCAACCACCGAGGACAATCCTGGGATGCACGGCGGTAGACCTCGGAGACCAGACTGTCCTCGATCGGTGAAGGTCCGACCGCGGAACGGATCCAGCCGAGCACCAACGCCATCGTCGCCGCGTCGGCGAGTTCCTCGGCCTGACCAGGCTCTTCCACGCTTCAAGTATCCAAGAAGCTGACTACAGGTAGGCACCTGGCTGGATGTCCGTGATCAAAACGTGCCCTCATGTCCGGGACGTGCCCGGCCCGGGCAGGATGATCTGATGGTCAGCGCGGGAACGGGGAGCCCCTCCCCATTCGTGAGTTTCGACCGGGAGAGCTGGCGAGCGCTGGCCGCCAGCACTCCGCTGCCACTGGCACCTGAAGAGATCACCCAGCTGCGCGGCTTGGGTGACACCGTGGATGCCGACGAGGTCGCAACTGTCTACCTGCCGCTTTCCCGATTGCTCAACCTCTATGTGGCAACCGTGCAGGAGCTCTGGTCGGCGCAGTCGCGCTTCCTGGGATCGGGCGAGGCAAAGGTGCCCTTCGTGATCGCCGTCGCCGGCAGCGTGGCGGTCGGCAAGAGCACCACCGCACGCATCCTGCAGGCGCTGTTGTCCCGATGGCCCGACCATCCGAAGGTCGAACTCGTCACCACAGACGGGTTTCTCTACCCCAATCACGTGCTCAGCGAGCGCGGGCTTCTGCACCGCAAGGGCTTTCCGGAGACTTACGACAGACGTCGACTGGTGCGCTTCCTGGCCGAGGTCAAGTCTGGTGCAACATCGGTGGTTGCACCGGTGTACTCGCATCTGGTCTACGACGTCGTGCCAGGCGCCGCAACACCCATCGAGAATCCTGACATCCTGATCCTCGAGGGCCTCAACGTCCTACAGTCCGGCACCCGAGCATGTGGCCGCCTTCCGGGAATCTTCCTATCCGACTTCTTCGACTTCTCGGTCTTCGTCGACGCCGCTGAGTTGGACATCCGGCGCTGGTACGTCGAACGCTTTCTCACCTTGCGCTCGACCGCCTTCCAGGATGAGAAGTCCTACTTTCATTGTTATGCCCGTCTCGACGAGGCCGAAGCGGTGGCGACCGCGGAGACGATCTGGGCGGGTATCAACGCCCCCAACCTGGTCCAGAACATCGCGCCCACCCGCTCGAGGGCAAGGTTGATTCTGCACAAGGCAGCCGACCACTCCGTCCGGAAGGTACTGTTGCGCAAGCTCTGAGTTCTTCGCACCTCGATCCCGCGCGCTTCCAACTGCGATCCCAGCAACACAAGCATTGCCGCCCTGTCGCCGCCGCGCCAATATGTCGGAACCAGAATCGACAACCTCTTGCCCTTACCGACGAAAACCAGCGCCAGCTTATTACTGGTCGCATGAAAGTAGGGCTCCGGCTCGTCTAACTCCACCTCCATGACCTCAATCTCGTTCCACTTCATCGAATAACGCACCAACGGAGTCAGATAAGAGATGGACTGGGAGTTCATTACGACAGAACCCGAGAGGAGACGCACGCGACGCCGACCCCGAGCAAGACGACTACCACGAAGCAAAGCACGAGGTCGGCCGCGAGCTGTTTCCCCCCAAGGGTCGACTACGAGACGCCGAGGAATAGGCAGAAAACGATGATCAGCCAACCGACGACATTGGCGAATGACGTCTTGACGAGGAGGTTTCGGTCCGTATCAACCGGCTGCGACATGTCCGTTGCTCAGTGCCGAGAGGAAGCTTCCAGCTCTGCCCTCGCCGCACGGCTCCGTTAGTCCTCACCGCGCTTCGCTGGCCGTCAGACGAACAATTCCTACCTCAAGGACCGCTCCGCACGGTCTCAACCTCAGAACCAGGTGCTCGACCACGGTGCTGCTGACGTCGAGAACATCAGGTCCGCGGCTTGCAGCGAGCCCGTACGGTGCTCCTCTGCCCAGCCGACCCGGGCGAGGTGTTGCAACGAGAAGCCACCCAGCACGATGGCTCCCAAGGTTGTGACCGGCAGGCTCAGATCGGCCGATCGAGTGGTCGGTGCACACTCGGATCCCTGTGGCCCGCCGGTCAGTTCGTAGCGTCCCGCGGCAAGCCCCTGACTGTCGGTGATGTCGAGTACGACACGGCCGTCCACTCGGTACCTGCGCGCGGACAGGGCTGCGGGCACATCGACCACCCGGCACCACAGGAAGTCATGCCGTTTGCTGGCTCGAGCCCGACGCGGATCCGTGAGCAGCCACGGCAGCACCTCGTCGACGGGTCTGTCCCTGGCGACGACTTCGGTGACCAGGTCGAGGGACAGCAGATAGCCCCACAGCGCCCGATCGGTATCCAGGTCCTGGCTCACCAGCATGTCCACGGTCACAGTGGCAGCGGGCAGCATGGCATCCCAGGTCGTCTCCACCCGGTACCGAGCGGCGCCGATGACGGTTCCTGCGCAATTGCGGGCCAACAGATGAAAAGCCGGCGGCACTTCCGGCCTGGCTGGAAGAGTCAGGATCCCGAGATCGACATCCCAGAACCAGTCCGGGCGACTGATCTCACCGACCTGCCGGCGCTGGACACGGTCGTACAACTGCGCGGCGGCCCGACGAAAGTCGGACACGTCCACGAGTTCGACGCTGGCCTGTGAGCGCTCTGCCATCCGCGTCCGGCGGGTGTCGACGGTGAAGCACTGCGACTCGGTTGCCGGCCCGTAGCCCCAGCGGCCGTAGATCGGCCACTCGGCTGCGATCAGAACGCTCAACGGTTCCGCGCGTTCTCGGCAGGCGGCGAGGTCAGCCGCGATGAGTCGACCGGCCAGCCCCTGCCGTCGATGCGTGGCCGTCGTGGTCACCTGCGTCACCGCCGCTGCCGGGATCGCACGTGCTCCCGGCAGGGTGATCTGCACCGGAAAGCTCCGCAGGGTGGCCACGATCCGGTTCCCCTCGAAGGCACCCCAGGTTCGTTCCAACGGGGTCAGCGCACGACGCTGCTCGGAATCGTCGACTTCGGACGGGTTCAGAAAGCCCCGGCGCACGGCCACGCTCCAGGCATGGAGTTCGGGCGCCGCGATCGTCCGAATGTCGGCCATATCGACAGACTAGGAGTTACTACCAGCGGGTTGCCTCGTTGGCCCCGTCATATGTTCAGCCTTACAATGGAACCGAATGAGTCGCTGCCGTGATCAGATCGTTGTGCACACACTGCGCAGCACGGTGGTCGACACGCTGGTGTCCGCCTAGGCTGGGCACGGCGTCATCTGCGTCACACTGTGCAGGTGGCTTCCCCACCGGCACGAATCGCACGAATCGAAGTAGGAAAGAGTGAGTAACGGGATGTGTCCCCACCAGCCCTGCTGTCCATCCGCGGACAGCGCCGGGCGCGACGCCGCGCACGTCGTGCACAGCCATCCCGAGCAGGGGTGGAGCCTGTTGTGCAACGGCGTCGTGCTTTTCGAAGACAACGGCGAGATTCTACCCAATGGCCGGGTCATCTCATCGCGCCGGCCGCAAGCTGCTGCGGTCTGACCCCTCAGCCTTCCCAGATACCTTTCACCGCGGTTCCGCCCCGAGAACCGACCCTTCAGTCGGCGTACTCGGACACCGGTGGGCAACTACACACCAGATGGCGGTCCCCGTAGGCACCATCGATGCGCCGTACCGGGCTCAGGTATCCCCGGCCGGCCAGCGACGGCACCGGGAACACCGCCGTGGCCCGGTCGTAGGAGTGCACCCAGTCGCCGGTCAGCATCTTCAGGGTGTGCGGGGCCTGGCGCAGCGGATTTTCGGCTAGCTCCCACTCCCCCAGGTCGACCGCGTTGATCTCCGCCCGGATGGCGATCATCGCCTCCACGAACCGGTCGAGTTCGGCCAGATCCTCGCTCTCGGTCGGCTCGACCATCAGTGTCCCGGCGACCGGAAAACTCATCGTCGGAGCATGGAAGCCGTAGTCGATGAGTCGCTTGGCGATGTCGTCCACCGTGACGCCGCAGGCTTTGGTGAGCGGTCGGATGTCGAGGATGCATTCGTGGGCGACCAGACCGTCGGCGCCGGCATACAAGATCGGGTAGTGCTCGCGTAAGCGCACGGCGATGTAGTTCGCGGCCAGGATCGCGCTCTGCGTCGCCCGTCGCAGCCCGTCGGCTCCCATCAGTCGGATGTAGGCCCAGGAGATCGGCAGGATGCCGGCCGACCCCCACGGGGCGGCCGATACCGGTCCCGGGCCGGTCGCCGGTCCGGCGGCTTCGACCAGCGGATGGTTGGGCAGAAACGGGATCAGGTGCTCTCGTACGCCGATCGGTCCGACGCCGGGCCCCCCGCCGCCGTGCGGGATGCAGAAAGTCTTGTGCAGGTTGAGGTGACTCACATCGGAGCCGAATCGCCCGGGCTTGGCCAGGCCGATCAGCGCGTTCAGGTTCGCCCCGTCGACGTAGACCTGACCGCCGGCTTCATGCACGGCGGCACAGATGTCGGTGATCGCTGCTTCGAAGACACCATGAGTCGACGGATAGGTGATCATGATCGCGGCCAGCACGTCGTGATTCGCCTCGATCTTGGCGTGCAGGTCGTCGAGATCGACATTGCCGCGTACATCGCAGGCCACGACGACGACCTTCATTCCGGCCATGACGGCACTGGCCGCGTTCGTGCCGTGAGCCGACGACGGGATCAGGCAGACCGCGCGCTCGTGCTCGCCGTTGGCGTCGTGATAGGACCGAATCGCCAGCAGCCCGGCGAATTCACCCTGCGCCCCCGAGTTCGGCTGCACGCTGACCGCGGCATAGCCGGTGATCTCGGCCAGATCGGTGCACAACTCTGAGATCAACTGCTGATAGCCAGCAGTCTGCCCGGCCGGCGCGAAGGGATGTATCCCGGCGAAGTCCGGCCAGGTGATCGACTCCATCTCGGCCGCGGCGTTCAGCTTCATCGTGCACGAGCCCAGCGGGATCATCGTCCGGTCCAGAGCCAGATCCTTGTCCGACAGCGAACGCATGTAGCGCAGGAGTGACGTCTCGGACCGGTGGGCGGAGAAGACCGGATGGGTGAGGTATGCAGAGGTACGGCGCAGCGGCTCAGGAATCAGTTCGAGCCCGCTCTCCCCGTTCTCCTCGGCGTGCGTGAAGTCCACTGTGGAAGCTCCGAACGCCTTGGCCACCGAGGCCAGGTGCTCGGCCGAGGTCCGTTCGTCGCAGGAGATGCCCACATGGTCGGCGTCTACGCGTCGCAGGTTGACGCCGAGCTCCAAGGCAGCTGCGATGATCTCGTCCGCGCGATCGACCACCCGTACGGTGAGGGTGTCGAAGAAGGGTGCATCAGCAAGCTGATTTCCGTTGTCGCGCAGGACCTTTGCAAGTTTCGCGGCATGCCCATGCACGCGGCGGGCGATGGCGGTCAAGCCTTCGGGGCCGTGATAGACCGCATACATCGACGCGATGACGGCCAAGAGCACTTGGGCGGTGCAGATGTTGGAGGTCGCCTTTTCCCGGCGAATGTGCTGCTCGCGGGTCTGCAGGGCCAGCCGATAGGCGGGATCTCCGTCCGCGTCGACGGATAGCCCGACCAGGCGGCCCGGCAGCTGGCGGGCCATCCCGTCGCGAATCGCCATGTAACCGGCATGCGGTCCCCCGAAGCCGAGCGGGATACCGAAGCGCTGCGTGGTTCCGACGACGACGTCGACATCGATCTCGCCGGGCGGGCGGAGCACCGCGAGAGCGAGCAGGTCCGCAGCTGCGACCACGACCATTCCCCGCTCGTGCGCCGCAGCGACCCGGCCTGTGTGATCGACGACCGCGCCACTGGCACCCGGGTACTGCATCAGCACGCCGAAGAACTCTCCCTCGGGGAGACCCGCACTCAGGTCGGCGACGACGACGTCGAGCCCCAGTGGTCGAGCCCGCGTCTGGAGAACGGCGAGCGTCTGCGGAAAGACGTCGGCATCGACCAGGAAGCCACCACCGTGCGCCGACCTGGTGGCCCGTCGGGCCAGCGTCATCGCCTCGGCGGCGGCAGTGGCCTCGTCCAACAGCGAAGCGTTGGCGACGTCGAGTCCGGTCAGGTCGGCGACCATCGTCTGGAAGTTCAGCAGGGCCTCGAGCCGACCCTGGCTGATCTCCGGCTGATAAGGCGTGTACGCGGTGTACCAGGCGGGGCTCTCCAACACCCGGCGGGTGATGACCGCCGGTGTGTAGTTGTCGTAATAGCCCAAACCGATCATCGAGGTGAGCACCTGGTTCTTGGCGCCGATCGTCCGCAGTGCGGTCAGTACGTCGACCTCCGAGCTGGCCGGTGGTATCGACAACGCTTCGACAGCGCGGATGTTGCCAGGTACGGCAGCGTCGGTGAGCGCATCAAAGCTGTCGTAGCCGACCGTCCTGAGCATGTGCTCGGCATCGTCGGCTCGTGGCCCGATGTGGCGGTCCGCGAAGGTTCTCGCCGGTTGCCGGGCCTGTGGATTTCCGGGTGTCAGCACCCGAGCGAAGCTACCAGCGGAAGACTAGGAGACGGCACGCTGTTGGCGTCGACCCGCGAGTTCGTCGGGCTCGGCTCCTGCGCTGCGGCCATCGGCGCGCTCAGCCGGCAGCGTGTGCAGCGAACCCGTGAGTTCACGCAGCGCGCCGGACACGGCGATTCCGAAGACACCCTGGCCACCTGCGAGCAGGTCGACGACCTCCTCGGCCGAGGAGCATTCGTACACGCTGACGCCGTCGGAGAGCAGGGTGATGTTCGCAAGGTCACGTACGCCCCGGCCGCGCAGGAAGTCGACGGCCTTACGGATGTTCGGTAGCGACACACCGGCGTCGAGCAGCCGCTTCACAACCTTGAGGACCAAGATGTCGCGGAAGGAGTAGAGCCGCTGAGTGCCAGACCCGGTTGCGGCGCGCACGGTCGGCTCGACCAGCGCGGTCCGGGCCCAGTAGTCCAACTGCCGATACGAGATCCCGGCCGCACTGCAGGCGACCGGCCCACGAAAGCCGACCGCTTCACGGGCCGCCTCGTCGTAGCTGACGCCGGAGACCTCGGCGGTGCTGAACAGCATCTGCTGAGCCGGCTCGTTCTCGTCTGACCCAGGGCGCTCGCCCCCTGGGCGATGACTGCCGCGTTCGGTCATTTCCGAATCTCCTCGCCGACTCCGCCGGCACACTTCCCCGTGCCGGTGCCGCAGGGGGTAAGTCACACCGTGGTAATTGCTCCTGACGGTAGGCCCGCGACGAGGTGCGGGTCAACGCGAGTTGCGGCGTGTCGGAAAGCTAACCCTCATGCGGAGGTCAAGGGTCTGCGGAACTACTTCGCCTGCTTGCCGCCGAAGTCCTCCGGGGTGATGGTGTCCAAGAACTCCTTGAACTTCTCCACCTCGTCCTCCTGCTCGTCCGGAATGACGATGCCCACCTCGTCGAGCAATTCTTCCGCTCCGAAGATCTTCGCCCCGCTGCGAACTGCCAGGGCCACGGCATCCGAGGGCCTGGAGCTCACCCGCGGGAACCCGGTGAACAAAAGTTCGGCGTAGTACGTGCCGTCCTTCATCTCGGTGATGTGCACGGCCTCGAGGGTGCCGTTGAGCGAGGCAATGACGTCGCGCAAGAGGTCATGAGTCATCGGTCTGGCCGGCCGTACGCCCTGTTGTTCGAAGGCGATAGCAGCCGCCTCGACCGCGCCCACCCAGATAGGCAGGTAGCGCTCGCCGTCGACCTCTTTGAGCAGCAGGATCGGCTGGTTGGCCGGTAGCTCGACGCGTACGCCGATGACGCTGAGTTCGCGCATCGCCATCTCGTTTTCCTCCACCATCGAGGGCCTCCGCCGTCATGAACGACCGTACACGTCAGGGTCGTCGGCTGAGGTGACAAATCAACTACCAGCGAAGTGGTCGAAACCCGAAACCCCCCTGGCGCTGGTGCAGTCAGCGGCGAATGGCTGCTGGTAGTCCGGTCTTGACCAGGGTGGCGTGCAGCCGAACTGACAGCGCCGCCAGTTCCCGGGTGTTCTCCTCGGCGCGGGCGCTGGCATCGGGACCGCGGCTGTGCAGCAGCGGCGCCAGCACCTGTTCGAAGAGCCCGATCTCCCGGTCAGCCGCAGCCCGGTAGGCGCGCAGATGGCGAGCCTCGATGCCGAAGCGCGCCATCTCGGCAATCGTCCGGGCGATCATCAGGGCGTCGGCGTCGAAGAAGCCCGAGCCGGCGGGGCGCGCGACCAGGATGCGCAGGTCCATCAGCTGTGCCACTTGATCATCGGCAAGCCCGGTAGCCGCGCACAGCTCCTGTACCGATACCCTCATGTCACTCGAACCGGACACGAAGTCCTCGGCGTCGGGGAGGCCTGGGGCCGCGGACAGATGGGGCGCACGGGGTACCCCGCCGCCCGAATCAGCTTGCAGCCCACGGTCGAGGGCGTCGAGGCGTTCCTTGATCACCCGCAGCGGAAGGTACTGGTCGCGCTGGGCCGCCAGGACGTAGCGCAACCGTGACACATCTTCGTGCGCGAACTTCCGGTAACCCGACACGGTCCGCTCGGGAGTGATCAGATCCTCGGCCTCCAGATAGCGGATTTTGGAGATGGTCACCGTCGGGAACTCAGCGCGCAGCTCTGCCAGCACCTCGCCGATGCTCAGTTTGCCCTGTCCCACACGAGAGGTTGCTCCATCCGCTTCGCTCACGAGTCCGCAGCACCCTCACCAGCGCTGTTAGTCAGGAAGATCAGGCGGAACTTGCCGATCTGTACCTCATCGCCGCCGGACAGGATCGCGGTGTCGATGGGTTCGCGGTTGACGTAGGTGCCGTTCAGGCTGCCGACATCGCGTACCAGGAATCCATGGTCCTCGCGGACAAACTCCACGTGCCGCCGCGAGACGGTCACATCGTCGAGGAAGATCTCACTGTCGGGATGGCGGCCTGCGGTGGTCACATCACGGTCCAGCAGGAACCGGCTGCCGGCGTTCGGACCCCGCTTGACCACCAACAGGGCCGAGCCCGGTGGTAGTGACTCGACGACGCCGCCGTCACCGTCGGCCTCTTGCGCCTCGTCGGGGACCTCGGCCGAGTCCTCGCCACCGACCTTGGGAATGACCTTTGTGGTGTCCCCCAACGGTAGCTCGTTGCTGCGCGAGAGGGCGTGCCCACATTGGGCGCAGAACCGGCTGCTGGCGGGGTTCTCGTGCCCACATTGAGTGCAATACACGCCGGCTCATTCTCCTTCTCGTGCTGTCGACCGTGCCCAGTTGGCTGGTTCGGTTTGAGGGTCAACCATACGTCGAGGGTCTATTCCTGACACCAGTGCATCCTGTGGCGACCATCAGGATCGTTCGAGAAACTCCTGATATCCCGCCGCGTCCAGCATCTCCTCAAGCTGGTCAGCTGAATCGCCGGAGACAGCGATCTCGACCAGCCAGCCACCGCCGTACGGATCACTGTTGACCAGTTCCGGGCTCTCGTCGAGATCGGCGTTGTGCGCCCGCACGGTGCCGGTACACGGTGAGTACACATCGGAGACCGACTTCGTCGATTCCACCTCACCGAAGGGTTCGCCGGCAGTCACTCCGTCACCCTCGGCCGGCAATTGCACGAAGACGATGTCGCCCAGCGCGCTCTGCGCGAAATCGGTGATGCCCACCCGGGCCACTGTCGGGTCCTGCCCTGTCACGAGCATCCATTCGTGCTGCTCGCTGTACTTGCGATCATCCGGAACTGCCACGGTCGGCCTCTCGTCGGTCTGCTGGTCGGGGCGGGTCGGTCAGGAGTCAAGGCGGCTCGGCCGCTGACCAGTAGATACTCGATCTCCGAGAACCCGGGAACGAGCCTCGAGATCAATCATCCGGATCGGGAGCGGGCTCAGCGTATTCAGGCTCATCTAGGGGTCGCAAGGCGTCGACGGTGACCTGATCGGCCGCAACGACCTCGATGCTCCCACCGGCCTGGATCACCTTGTCCTCCACGCCACCGGGAATCTGCATTGCCGTGGCCATCGGAGACAGCCAGACGCTGGCCACGGCAATGCAGATTCCCGGTGGCGTGGAGGACAAGGTGATCCAGGCCGGTGGGAGCATCGAGGTCGTTGCGGCCGATCAGGTCACCGT
>Ga0136614_10000038_pt1 | contig 42525 bp, 32 predicted proteins | sample AntDrymUQ2792106_2_FD_106643 | JGI IMG/M metagenome (GOLD analysis project Ga0136614, IMG submission 106643) | Polar desert sand microbial communities from Dry Valleys, Antarctica - metaG UQ279 (21.06) | ecosystem: Environmental > Terrestrial > Soil > Desert | place: Antarctica: Dry Valley... | reverse complement strand
TATTTCCGAATAATTCCGAAGACCCGCGATGCAAGCCCTTTCGCACAGGATTTACCGTTTCGACGATTTCGAGCTTGACGTGCTCAAGCGACAGTTGCTCCGCCGGGGGCAGCCCGTCACGCTCCAGCCGAAGGCTTTCGACCTGCTCCTCGCGCTCGTCGAGCACGGCGGGCGGCTGTTGACGAAAGATGATCTCTTCAATCTGGTGTGGCCCGCCCAGATCGTCGAAGAATCGAACCTGACGGTTCATATGTCGGCGCTACGGAAGGCGTTGGGCGAGCGCAAGGGCGAGCATCATTACATCGTGACGATGCCGGGGCGCGGCTACCGCTTCGTCGCGGACGTGGCAGAGGTGGGGGCGGGGGTGTGCGACGAGGAATTCTCCATCGAGAGCCACACACTCTCGCGCATCGTTATCGAACGAGAGACTGAAACTGGCGACGAGTCAGCGGGTGCGCCTGCCGCGGAGACGAAAACACTTTCATTACCGGCCATAGAGGTGAGCCGTGAAGCCGCAAGGATGGCTTTGAGCGAGCACGCAGCAGCCGCCGGGCAGACGCGCGGCGCAACAGAATCACGCCGCGCGACGGTCGTTGCCGTGAGCGCGTTTGTTGCTCTGGCTTCGCTCACTCTGGCTTTCGGTCTGTACAGATTCCTGAACGGGGAAAAGTCTGACCCGCCTTTTCAGCAATTCAAGCTCAGTCGCCTGACGAATAACGGCAAAGTATTTGGGGCGGCCATCGCGCCGGACGGCAAATACGTTGCTTACGTTTTGGCTGAGAACGAAGGCAATAGCCTGTGGGTGCAGCAAGTCGGGACGGCGAGTAACATCCGCGTCCTGCCGCCTATTAAAAGCGAGTTCTGGGGAGTGACGTTTTCGCCTGATGGCGCGTATCTCTATTACAACCTTTTCGCGGGCGATAAAGCGGACGTTGATCTCTTTCGCGTGCCGTCGTTGGGCGGGATGGCGCAGAAGATTCCAATCATCAGCGCCCCCGCGTTCACCTTATCGCCCGACGGCAAGCGGATCGCTCACACCAACTCTTATTCAGCCGGGGGCAAGACTTATCTGCAAGTCGCCGACGCCGACGGCAGCAACGAGCGCAAGGTGGCAAAGCGCCAACAACCGTCCAATTTCGAGATTCAAGGGCAAGTGATTTCGTGGTCGCCGGGCGGCGACATCCTCGCCTGTGTGGTTAATCATTACACGCCCGACGCACACTACTCGTCCATCGTCGGCGTCGGCGTTAACGACGGCGCGGAGCGATCTTTATCCATCGCGCGTTGGTACAACGTCTCCAGCCTGCAATGGCTGAAAGACGGCAGCGGTTTGTTCATCGTGGCAAGCGATAAACCTTCGCTTCCCAGTCAAATTTGGTTTCTCTCTTACCCGTCAGGCGGAGCGCGGAGAATAACAAATGACTTGAGCCAGTACGGCTGGTTAGGTGTCGCATCGGACGGTCAAACGCTGGTGACGGTGCAAACCAACTCGGTCAACGGCTTTTGGCTCGGCAAGAGAGACCAGGGCGTTAACGATTTCCGGGAGATCGTCTCGGAGATTGGCCCGTTGAGTCCGTTTGACTGGCTGCCGGACGGCAAAATTGTTTTTCGCTCGCACGCGGACGGTAGCTCCAATCTCTGGCTCATGGAGGCGGACGGGAGCGGGCGCAGGCAACTGACTGCCGACGCGCAGGTCAGTCACAGAGGCTTGTGTGCTTCACTGGACGGGAAGCACGTCGTCTTTGTCTCGTGGCGTGGGGGAAAACAAAACCTCTGGCGTGTGGACGTTGACGATGGCAGCCTCGCGCGACTCACGAACGGCGGTGGCGAAGCGTATCCGAGTTGCTCACCCGATGGTCGTTGGGTGGTCTATCAAAATGGCTTGGGAATAGGTAAACCAACATTGTGGAGGGCATCTTTGAGCGGCGGCGTGCCGGAGGAGTTGGTCGAAACGTTTTCCGCCAAACCCGTGATGTCACATGACGGGGAACGCATCGCCTACTTCTACATGGACGACGACAGATGGCGCATCCGTATCATCCCGGCGGACGGCGGAAAGATACTCCAAAGCCTCGATCTTCCCGCCTCTGTGGCAGAGCGCGTGATGCGTTGGTCGCCGGATGGTGAAGCCTTGTATTACGTCAGCACAGTCGGCGATGTGGGCAACATCTGGTCGTTACCGCTCGACGGCGCGTCGCCGCAGCCGTTGACGAATTTCAAATCACATCTGTTAGAAGATTTCACATTGTCGCCCGACGGCGAGCGCTTCGCCTTCGTGCGCGGCATGGAAATCCGCGACGTGGTGCTACTCAACAACTTCAGGTAATCCGCCGTGCCGGCGTCGGGATGTGGGCGGGCGGCGCGTCATAACCGCTCACGGAATTCGACGGAGAGGGGCTCGAAATCTACGTCTGAATCTCACGACGGCCAACAGTTATGAGTGGCGGTGGGCTGCACGTCAATCAGTCGCCGGGAGCGTTAACCTCCTATCCCTGCACCAAATTCCATTCGCTCGCTTGCTTCCCGTTACACGTTTCCGTATAATTCCCGGCTTGCTCTGATAGCGCGACGGTCTCATCCAGTGGGTTCGCGCCCACTTTTTCTTTTGCGTATGAGAACGGTTTTGAGGGGGGATCGGGTGACGTGGGTGCGACTTCCGTCGAAGATCGGGTGCGAGCAATTGCGGCGCGTGTCGCCGCCGAGCGCGGTCTTGAACTGGTGCATGTTGAGTTCGCCGCAAGCGGGCGGACAATGGTCATTCGCATCTTTATCGATAAGCCGCCGGAGGGAGTGACCCACGAAGACTGTTCCGCGGTCAGTCTCGACCTCGGTACGATCCTCGACGTGGAGGACTTCATTCACTCGGCTTATACGTTGGAAGTATCCTCGCCCGGCCTCGAAAGGGGTCTCTACACGCTCGAAGATTTTCGGCGCTACACCGGGCAGCTGGCGAAACTTAAGTCCCGCGAAGCAATCAACGGTCAGCGCAACTTCCGTGGCCGCATCGCCGAAGTCGAAGACAACGTCGTCATCTTCGACGACAATACCAACGGGCGCGTCCGCGTACCGTTCGGGACTATCGTCAAGGCAAATTTAGAGATCGATATTGAACAGGAGTTCCGCCTCGCGGAGGAGCGCGAGAGACAAAAAAAGCGGATGTCAGATGCTTGATGTTAGATGTCAGTGATCTGAACTTCTAGCTAACATCTGGCATCTAACAGTCTGACATCTTGAACTTTTATGAGTGCATCCATCCCGCAAAGTATTGACGCTCTGTGTAAAGAGCACGGCATCGACCGCGAACTGGTGATTGAAGCAATGAAAGAAGCTGTCCGCGCGGCGGCCCGCAAGCAATTCAAATCCGGCGAGGAGATACAGGTCGAGTGGAGCCAGGAAAGCGGCCTCGAACTGTTCGCGTCGAAGGTGGTTGTCGAAGAGGTGACCAACCCCGGCAAAGAATTGGCCGTGGACGAGGCGCGCGAACTGGCGGGCGATGAGGTGGAGATCGGCGACGAATTGCAGTTGCCGATGCCGATGGAAGAGATGGGGCGCATCGCCGCGCAGACCGCGAAACAAATTCTTTTTCAGAAAGTGCGCGACGCCGTGCGCGCCAACGTCTACGAGCAGTACATCGACAAGGTCGGCGATCTGGTCAATGGCTACGTCAAACGTTTCGAGCGCGGCGACATCGTGGTTGACATCGGTAACGTCGAGGCGGTGCTGTCCCGTTCTCAGCAGTCGCGCGGTGAGCAGTGGGGTCAGGGCGAGCGCATCCGCGTCGTCATCAACGACGTCTCAAAGGACGCGAAGGGGCCGCAGGTCGAAGTCTCGCGCACCTCGCCGGAACTGCTGCGCCGCTTGTTCGAGATGGAAGTGCCGGAGATTTACGACGAGACAGTGGTCATTAAGTCGGCGGTCAGGGAGCCGGGCGAGCGTGCCAAGATTGCCGTCTCTTCAAACGAGCGCGATGTCGATCCGGTCGGCGCGTGCGTCGGCATGAAGGGATCGCGCGTGCAGGCGATTATTCGCGAGTTGCGCGGTGAAAAAATCGACATCATCGAGTGGTCTGACGAGCCGTCAGTGTTCGCCGCCAACGCCCTTTCGCCGGCGAAGGTTAATCAGGTCCGTATTACCGACATCGAGCGCCGCCAGATGGAAGTAATCGTCAACGAGGACCAACTTTCGCTTGCCATTGGCAAGCGCGGCCAGAACGTGCGGCTGGCGACCAAACTGGTCGGGTGGAACATCGACATCCGCAGCGAGGACGAGATCAAGCGCGAAGTCGCCGAGCAGATGGGCGCGCTAATCGCTTCCGGCGGGGCCGTGCCGCTTGACGCACTCGAAGGCGTCACCGCCTCCGTGACGGCGACGCTCGCCGAGCACAACATCAACGACATCGACACGCTGGCGGCGACCTCCGTCGATGACTTGACTGAGATTCTCGACACCAGTCTTGATGAAGCGCAGTCGATTCTCTTTGCCGCGCTGGCCGTCATCGCCGCCCGCGACGCGAGCAAGCAGGGGAACCAGGCGGACGCTGCCGGCGCCGCGACGACCTTCGTCGAGGAAGCCGCCGACCTCGGTGAGCCGGCGCAGGTCGAACAACATGCCGCCTCTGAAGAGCTTGATCCGACAATCGATCCCGGCGAAGTCGAGCCTTCCAACGAGATGACCAACGAGGGCTATGACGAGGCCGTCAGGGGAGGCACGCCGCTTCGCGCGGAGGCCGATATCCTCGCCAAAGATTCGGCGGACCCGGTCGCGCTCACGGAAGTCGAACCGATGACCGCCGACGAGCTATTGCTGCAAGGGGCCAGGCGCGACCTTCGCCCCGATACCATCACGCCCGCGCCTGACATAACGTCGTCGCAAGCGGCGGCGGTTGAGATAAGCGGCGCGGCGGTCGATGATGCACGGCCCGAAGTAGAGGAAGAGTCGACATTCTCGCCGGTCGCCGATCTGGGGGGCGAAGCCTCCGCGCCGGAAGCGCCGGCGGCCTCTTCCGACGTCTCCGAGAACGCGGAGGAATCGGCCACCGGCACCAGCGCTGTTGACAGAGAGAAGCCGACCGATGCTTCCGGCAGCGCAGAATAACCGCGGCGCGCGCGTTGTCGCGGTGACGGCTCTGTGGGCTGTCATCGTCACGGACGCGCGCGACTGCTGCCCGCCTTAAAGAAGCCTCTTCGGCTTCGTCTGCTCGTTGTTTATGAGCGGGCGTCGCATCAGCAGAGAGAGGCCACGGGGGCGGTTAGTTCCCTTAACCTTTTGAAGCGCGCGACGCCGTTTCATTGAAAGCGTCGAAGAAGGAGTGCATGCCGTCCTTGTCCAAGGTACGTATTTACGATCTAGCTAAAGAGTTGAAGCAGGAATCTAAGCGCATCATGGAAGAGGTGCGCCGCGAGGGCGTGGATGTCAGTGTGCCCTCGAACACGATCTCCAAAGAGTTAGCCGAGAAGATTCGCAGCCGGTACTTTCCGAAGAAAGAAGTGTCCGTGCAACGCGCGGTGCGTGTTGTGAAAAAGGCGGCGCGTCACTTTGACGACGAGCAATCCCCGGGGACGGACTCGGCTGTCGAGGACCATAGCCCGGCTCACTATGAGCAGGGCGAGACCGCTAGCGAATTCGACACCGCCTCCGCACCACAGGGGTCGCAGGACGCGGCGGCCAAGCCGTTCGCCGCCCGCCTGGTGAAGAAATTGGCGCCAGCGGCTCGCGCTGAGCAATCACCGCAAACTCCACCCGATGTCGCCGCCGCCGCGCCGCCTCCTGCCGCACTAACCGCGCCGGCCCCAGCCTCTTTCCAAGAGGCAGTCGGCGAGCACATCGCGCCGCCAGACGTATCAGTTGAATCACCCCCTGCACAATTCGAGCCGGCACCGTCCACCGACGGAGTCACGACGCCGCTGCCTCCATCGGAAGCGCCGCGCCCGGCAGTGACTGCCGCGCCTGCGGCGGCGGCGGCGCGGCAGGTGCGTGTTCTACGCTTGACGCCGGAGGCGCTTAACGCGGGCGTTCGTCAGGGTGAGCGCGTGCAGGCGCCAGCACCCTCGCCCCCGCCGACGCCGACGCCGCGCGAGCGTGATCGCCGTAGCGGTAGCAGCGGCCGCGAGCGTGATGAGCGTGGCGGACGCGAGCAGCAGCAACAGCGGGCCGGCGCCGCGCCGCGAGGCACCCCCGGCGAGACGGCGACGCCGCAGACAACTTATATCCCACCGGCTGACGCGCGCCGCCCGCGCGGAGGACGCAGTACGCGGCGCGGCGGCAACGCCCCCGCCGGTAACTTCCGGCGCGGTCCAGAGGGTAAGGGCGGTCGCTTCGAGCGCGACTTCATCGCCCCGGCAAGGGCCTTGTCGCTCGAAGATCGCATCGCCGGGACGCTGCAAACAAGCGTCCCCGGCAGCGCGGTTGGGCTGAAGCCGGTCCGCCTCGTCGAAGGCTCGACCGTTAAAGAGTTCGCGGAAAAACTCGGTATCAAGCCAAAGGACGTGGTCGCGTTGCTGCTGCAGCGCGGGGTCTTTGCGACCATCAATCAATCGCTTAACGACGAGGTAGCCGTCGACCTCGGCCGGCGCTTCGGTTACGAGGTGATCTTCGTCGGCTTTGAGGAGATGGTTGCCGAGGAAGAGTTCGAGGAGTTGGTCGCAGCCGACGCAGACGATGTCGAGGTGCCACGCGCGCCCGTCGTCACGGTGATGGGTCACGTCGACCACGGCAAGACCTCTCTGCTGGATGCAATCCGCACGACCGATGTCGCGGCCGGCGAGGCGGGCGGTATCACGCAGCACATCGGCGCCTACAGCGTCTATGTTCCCAACCCTGATATTCCCGCAGAGAAGCGCCGCGTGGTCTTTCTCGACACGCCTGGACACGAGGCGTTTACGATGATGCGCGCGCGCGGCGCGAAGGCGACCGATGTGGTCGTGTTGGTCGTCGCGGCGGATGATGGTGTGATGCCGCAAACCATTGAGGCCATCGAACACGCACGCGCGGCGCACGTGCCGATTGTAGTCGCGATCAACAAGACCGACAGGCCAGATGCCAACCCCGACCGTGTCCGGCAGGGACTCGCCAACCAGGGTCTGCAACCCGTCGAGTGGGGCGGCGACACAGAGATGGTGCTGGTTTCTGCGAAGAAGCGCGAGAACATCGAGGCGCTGCTTGAAACCGTTCTACTGACCGCCGACATTCTGAACCTGCGCGCCAGTCCGACGCGTCTCGCGTCGGGTGTGGTGCTCGAAGCAAAGCTCGACCGCGGGCGCGGTGCGGTGGCGACGGCACTCGTGCAGCAGGGCACGCTGCGCGTCGGCGACCCGTTCATCGTCGGTCAGATTTTCGGCAAGGTGCGCGCGATGTTCAATGATCGTGGCGAGCAGGTGACCGAGGCTGGTCCGGCAATGCCCGTCGAAGTGCTCGGATTGCAAGGCGTGCCGCAGGCCGGCGAGACGTTTCAGGTCGTCTCCGACGTGACGCGCGCGCAGACCATTTCGCAGCACCGCCAGATGGTGTCGCGCCAGAACACGCTGCTGCAAACGACCAAGCGCGGCATCGAAGCGCTCGGCGAGCAAGAGGTCAAGGAGTTGCTCGTGCTCATCAAGGCCGACGTGCAGGGATCGGTCGAAGTGCTGAAAAGCACGTTACAGAAACTCTCGACCGAACGGGTGAAGGTCAAAGTGATTCGTTCCGGCGTCGGCGCGATCACCGAGTCCGATGTGCTGCTCGCTTCGGCGACGCAGGCCGGATCGTCGTCGAGCGCCGTCGTCATCATCGGCTTTAACGTGCGTCCCGAAGTCCGCGCCGCCGAACTGGCGAAGCAGGAGGCCGTCGACATTCGACTCCACTCGATTATCTATAAGGTCGAGGAGGAGATTCGCGCCGCGATGATCGGCATGCTCGAAGCCATTGAGAAAGAGCGCATCCTCGGCAAAGCCGACGTGCGCGAAGTCTTCCGTGTCCCACGCATCGGCGCGGTCGCCGGCTCTATGGTGGTTGACGGCACGATCCGCCGCAACGCGCGCGCGCGTTTGATTCGCGACGGCGTCGTCGCGTGGGAGGGCGGCATCGCGAGCCTGCGTCGCTTCAAGGATGATGTGTCGGAGGTACGCCAGGGCTTCGACTGCGGCATTGGCTTAGAGAACTTCAACGACGTCAAGGTGGGCGATCAGATCGAGGCTTACGTCATCGAAAAGGTCGCCGCGACCGAACTGTAGAAAGGATGAGGGATGAGGGATGAATCCGGATGATTGAGTTGCTAATTGCTGATTCATCCCTCATCCCTCATCCTTTCTTGAGATGCGAAGGCCGGAGAAACTCGCCGAGGCGGTGCGTGAGGAGATCACGCAGATCGTCGGCTACGAACTTGAAGATCCGCGCGTGGCGTCGGTGACGATCACAGATGTGCGCGTGACCGACAACCTGCGCGACGCGCGTGTGTATGTCACCGCGACCGGGACGGAAACGGAAAAGGAAGCGGCGCTCGTAGCACTACGTCACGCCGCTCCGTACGTGCGACGGCAACTCGGCGCCGTGCTTAACATTCGTTACACGCCGGAGGTGCATTTCATCCGCGACACGGTCGAGGAGCAAGCCACCCGGATTGAAGAATTGCTTTCAGAGATGAAAAAGACGGATGCGACTCCCGCAGCCGATGAGGCTCTAGCGGTCGGGGAGAGAGGAGATAGTGAGGGATGAGGGATGAATGATGAGGAATGAATGAAAGATCATCTGATGTTTTCACTCATTCGTCATTTTTTTATCTTTCGCCTTTTCAAAACAAATGCTTAGCCAAGTAGTCGAGTTGATCGAATCGAAGCGCCGCTTCGCGATTACCTCGCACATTCGCCCCGACGGGGATGCCTTAGGTTCTTCCATCGGACTCTATTGGCTCCTGCGCGCGCTCGGTAAAGAACCGGAAGTTATCATGCGCGACCCCGTCCCACACTCATACCAAAAGCTGCCCGGCGTCGACGACGTGCGCGTCACTCCCGCCGTCGACCGCTTCTACGACGCCGTCTTTGTCATCGAATGCTCTGACATCACCCGCCCCGGCTTGGTCGACCTCGACAAACAACTTGTCGTCAACATCGACCACCACTCGACGACCGCGCTGTTCGGCAACATCAACTGGATCGACTCGACCGCCTCCGCCGTCGGCGAGATGATCTACAATTTGTGCAAAGCCATCGGCGTGCGCCCGACCAGAGAGATTGCGGAGTGCGTCTACACCGCGCTGATTACCGACACGGGATCGTTCCATTACTCGAACACAAGTGAGCGGACTTTCAAGGTCGCCTCTGAGTTGGTGCGCGCCGGAGTCAAACCGGCGAAGATTTCACAGTCGGTGTTTGGCAGCTACCCGTGGGGCAAGATCGAGTTGATGAGCATGGTACTCGCCACCGCGCGCCGCGACGCCACCGGGCGCGTCGCGTGCCTGCGGCAGACGCTCGACATGCTGGCCCACACCGGTGCGTCGGACGAAGACGCCGACGGTTTCGTTAACTACCCGCTGAGTTGCAGGCAGGTGGAGGCAGTCGCGTTCCTGAAGGAGAGCGCGCCCGGCGTCTACCGTACCAGCCTGCGCTCAAAGGGGGATGTGAACGTGGCACGCATCGCTGAAAAGTTCGGCGGCGGCGGGCACCGCAACGCCGCCGGATGCACGCTCCGCGGAACTTGGGACGAGGCCGAGCGCGCCATCGTGATGCTGCTCCAGGAGGCCGTCGAGCGACACGTGAACGGCGAGTCTCTGCCATTCGATGGGAATGACAGCAGCAGTAACGGCAGGGCGCGGCATCCGGAAGTGTTAGCCTGAAGGGCGGGCGTCGAATTGCCTGGCCCTTTCAAGTCCGGTCGGCGGGCGGGGAGACTCTTAAGGCGGGCCGCACGCGCGATTTTCGCCGTCTATCGTCCGTCTTTCATTCTGTGCTAATCTCGACGCCCATCTTAATCCAAAACCCATCAAGGGAAGCGCGGTTTCGGCAGGTCGTGAGCTATGTCGTGGTTCCGTAAAAAAAACCCGCGGATCGAAGTCGTGCCGACGGACGAGCGGCGCGTGAAGACCGAAGGTCAGTTCTGCAAATGCCCGGAGTGCGACGCCGCAATCTTCAAGCGCGATTTGGAAGAGTCCCTCCAGGTCTGTCCCCATTGCAGCCACCACTTTCGTCTCGACGCCCGCTCGCGCCTGGCGATGCTCTACGATGAGGCCGAGTACGAGGAACTTGACGACGAAGTCGTGTCGTCCGACCCACTTCATTTCGTCGACACCAAGCCGTACACCGTGCGGCTCGAACAGGCACGGCTCAGTTCCGGATTACCCGAAGCGGTGATTAACGGGCGCGGGCGGATCGGCGGTCATCTCGCCCACGTCGCCGCGATGGATTTCAGCTTCATGGGCGGCTCGATGGGTTGCGCCGTCGGCGAGAAGATCACGCGATTGATTGAGCGCGCCACGGCCGAGCGCGGCGCGGTCATCACGATCAGTTCATCCGGCGGGGCGCGGATGCAGGAGGGCACGCTTTCGCTGATGCAGATGGCGAAAATATCCGCCGCCCTCGCGGTGCTCGACGAAGCGCATCTGCCTTTCATTTCGGTACTGACCGACCCGACGACCGGCGGCGTCACCGCAAGTTTCGCGATGCTCGGTGACATCATCATCGCCGAGCCGAAGGCTCTGATCGGCTTCGCCGGGCCACGCGTCATCGAGCAGACCATCCGTCAGAAACTGCCGAAGGATTTTCAGCGCGCCGAGTTTTTGCTTGAGCACGGGATGGTCGATGCCGTGGTTGACCGGCGCGAGATGCGCGCATTCCTCATTAAAGCTTTGAACTTCATGGTCAACCCCGCGGCGCAGGTCGAAGCGCAGACCGAAGCGCAGTCGTCCGAGCCGCAAGGGTCACTGACCAGCGACCCAGACCGCAACGGTCATCGACAGTCTCCGGCGACGGACCTGAAAATCAAAGCCCAGAGCAAAGCTCAAAACCAATCAACTTAACGCGCGCACGGCCTCGCTCCAGGCTTCCTCAAATGAGGCCACCGCGAGCGATTACCGCTCGCGGCGACATGGCGGGCGGCATCCGAAACATCTGGCGATGATGGATTTCGACGCGGCGATTCAATACCTCCACGGTCTCGGCCACGAGACGCTCACCGCCAAACTGGGTCTCGCCAACACCGAGCGGCTTCTCAGCGCGCTCGGCGACCCGCAGGACGCATTCGACCGTGTGCAGGTCGCCGGGACGAACGGCAAAGGCTCGACCGTCGCGATGCTCGACGCGATTTGCCGCGCCGCCGGAATCAGCACCGGTTTGTACACATCGCCGCACCTCATCTCTTTCACCGAACGAATTCGCATCAACGGTAAGGATGCCTCGCCAGAGCTTTTCGCACGCTCGGTCGACGCCGTGCGCGACGCGGCGCTTCTTCAACAACGCACACATGGCGCGCTGCCAACCTTCTTCGAGCAGATGACCGCCGCCGCGCTGTTCGCCTTTCGCTTCGCACATGTGCAACTCGGCATCCTCGAAACCGGACTCGGCGGGCGGCTCGACTCGACCACCGCGGCGCTGGCGAACACCGTCGCGCTGACACCCATCGACCTCGACCATCAGGAATACCTCGGCTCGACGCTCGCTGGCGTCGCCGCCGAGAAAGCCGCCATCATTCGTCCCGGCGTGACGGCCATCATTGCGCCGCAATCGCCCACCGCCGAAGAAGTGATTATGGCGCGCTGTCTCGAGTGCGGGGTGGTGCCGCGCTTCGCGACCGGCGACGTGGCGGTGACCGGGGCGTGCCGCGATGGTCGGTTGCGCATTAATCTGACAACCGCGCACGGCATCTATAAAGGCGTCTGCTTGTCGCTGCGCGGTCGACACCAGATCATCAACGCGTCGGTCGCCGTCGAGTTAGCGGAGGCGCTTGGTGAACGCGGCTTTTCGATTTCGCACGCGGCGATCATCGAAGGCTTAGAGACCGCGACGCACGACGGGCGCCTTGATCTGCGACCGGGCAGCCCGCCCGTTCTGTTCGATGGTGCGCACAATGCCGCCGGCGCGCGCGCCCTGCGTGCCTACCTCGATGAGTTCATCGACGCCCCCGTCACGCTCGTCTTCGGCGCGATGCGTGATAAAGACCTGTGTGAGATTGGCGTAAGTATCTTCCCGGTGGCGCGGCAATTAATCCTGACCCGGCCCGACAACCCGCGCGCAGCAACTCCTGAAGTTTTGAGGCAGGCCGTGCCCCCGTCTTTCGATTCGGATAGAATCGCGTTCGCGCCGACGGTGGCCGAAGCTCTGACCATCGCGCGTCGGCGAACGCTGCCAGGCGGCATCATCTGCGTCACCGGCTCACTTTACCTTGTCGGCGAGGCGCTCGAATTAATCATGAGGACTGAGGACTAAGTGATGCGTTATACCGCCTTGAGGTAACCTTCAACTAACCTTTGATATGCGCTTCAAACCCATACTATTTGTAATTTTATGGCTGGCAGGCTTGGCGGGCGTTCTCTCGTTTTTGCTGGTTGACCTGAATGCTCTGATGGCAATCCTACCTATCCCGGCGGGAACAGAGATTCCGGCTATTACCCCGGCGTTAAAACTTTTAGGCTTGATTCAACCGACGGTTATTTTATCCCTCGCGGTTCTCGTCGGTGTCACGATTGCTTCTAAAGTCGGCTTATCGTCGCCTGTGGCTGAAGCAGCGGCTGGCGGCGGACAGTTAAGTTCAGCTTTCAAACCCCAAATCATTCCAGGCATAGTCGGCGGTTTGGCGGGAGGCGTTGCCATCGTTTCAACCGCATCGCTGTCAAGACCGTTCTTGCCGTCTGAAGTCATTACGCGTATCGCAGAACTGGGCAAACTCCTTCCGCTTCCGACTCGTCTGCTGTACGGCGGCATCACCGAAGAATTAATGCTCCGTTGGGGGTTGATGACGTTGCTCGTGTGGGCGGCGTGGCGACTGTTTCAAAGAGCACAGAACAAACCGAAGACCGGATGTTTTGTCGTTGCCATCCTGATTTCGTCGGTGGTTTTCGGCATCGGTCATCTGCCAGTCGCCTTCCTGTTACTGCCCGAAGCTACTTTTGCTTTGACGTTATACGTTATCGTTGCCAATTCGATATTCGGCTTAATTGCGGGCTATCTTTATTGGAAGAAGGGACTTGAGTCAGCGATGCTTGCCCATATGTTGGCGCACGTCGTAATGCTCACGGCAAGTTATTTCGGAGCGTATTTCTAGTTTCGCCGTCTGTCACTTTTGACACGCACGGCGGCACAACCAACGATTGCACCGTGACTTTTGATTCGCTCTCAAATCGCGGCGTTGAATTTCTCACGCTGTCGTGTGTGACCGACGAGTGGAAAAATAATGAATAAGTCCCACGAAGAATTGCCGGAGGTGCTCGCGAGCGAAGAGGTGTTTAGCGGGCGCGTAATTGAAGTCGCGGTCGACACGGTGCGCGAGGGCGACCAGACTTACACGCGCGAAGTAGTACGACATAACGGCGGCGCCGGCGTCGTCGCGTACTTTGACGATGGCACCATCGCGCTGGTGCGGCAGTACCGTCACCCGACGGGGCGTTATGTGACGGAACTGCCGGCGGGAAAGATCGAAGCGGGCGAGCGTCCGGAAGAGTGTGCGGCGCGCGAGTTGGAAGAGGAGATCGGCGCACGCGCGGGACGACTCGAACTGCTCTCGGAGTTTTTTACCACGCCCGGCTTCTGTGCCGAGAAGTTATGGGTCTACCTGGCGACCGAGTTGACGGTGACGGCGCAGAGCCTCGAAGACGACGAACTGGTTGAGGTCGTCCGCATTCCGCTCGCACGGGCGCTTGAAATGGTCGCCTCACGCGAGATCGAAGACGCGAAGACGATCATCGGAATTCTGCTCGCGGCCCCGCGTCTGTCTTAACGCAGTCCAATTAAGGCCGACGCCCGACGTGCGTTCCCGCTCCCGGCAGAGGGCCAGAGACAGCGCACAACCTCGCGGTTGACCGTCCCGCGCCAACTCTCTTACACTCCAATTCATCGTGAGCATACCGGTCGAACCACTGCCCCATGAATCTTACGCAGCGTTCCAAGTCGAGCCGCGACCTTCCGCATCGGCGATTGATCCGGATGACCCGCCGTGGGGCATCGGCGCGGCGGCGTTCGCGTGGCTGTCAAGTGTCGCGTTGCTGCTGATGATGCAAACGCTCGCCGTCGTGCCGTACGCATTTCTCAAATACCGCCCAGCCAAATACCCGGAGATCGTCGCCGCGCTGGCGAACGACCCGAACACAATTGTCCTGACCATTATCTCAGTCGTCCCGGCTCATCTGCTGACGCTCGGTGTCGTGTGGGCGCTGGTGACGCAGTTCGGGAAGCGCCCCTTCTGGCCGAGCCTCGGCTGGAGTTTCAGCAAGACCTTCGGACTCGCGGAGGGCGCGTTCTTCGCCGCGCTCGCCCTCGCGCTATTGGTCGTCGGAGCTTTGCTGACTTTCCTGCTCGGCGGCGCAAAGACGCCGTTCGACCAGATGATGGAAAGCTCGACCACCGCCCGCTTTTTGACCGCATTTTTGGCGACCGCCACCGCGCCGCTGATCGAAGAGTTGATCTACCGAGGGATGCTGTACCCTGCGCTGAAAAGGGCAGTCGGCATGTTCTGGTCGGTCGTGGCAGTGTCGACGTTGTTTACGTTCGTCCACATCGCGCAGTACGTTAATAACTATGGCGTCATCACGACCATCACGCTGCTCGCCTTCGCGCTGACATACGTCCGCGCACGCACGGGCCGCTTGCTCCCCTGCTTCATCATCCACATCGTCTTCAACGGCGTGCAGGTCATCGCGCTCACCGCTCAGTATTTTCTCCAACACACCAAACCCGATGGCGCGACGAAGGCCGCGCTGCTTACGCTGACCACGCACGTGACCGGGCTGCGTTTCTGAAACCATGAGCTACGAAGTGGTGGTCGTCGGGGGGGGCATCGGCGGGCTGACAACCGCGGCACTGCTCGCGGCGCGCGGCGTTAACGTCTGTCTCTTCGAAAAGGAGTCGTGGGCGGGCGGTTGCGCGGCGGCAGAGGAGCGCCACGGCTACCGGTTCGAACCCGGCGCAGGTCTCTACGCTTTGTGGCAGCCCGGCGAACTTCACGAGCGCGTCTTCGCCGAGTTGCCCGTCGCCGCGCCGGACGTCCGGCAGGTCTCGCCGCCGTACGTCGTGCGATTGCCCGACGCGACTGAAGTGAATGTCGGGGGAAGCGACGCCGAGTTCGAGTCACAACTGCGTCAGGCGTTTCCCGAATGCGCGGCGGCGGCTGTCGCTTTCTATCGCGAGATGGCGCCCGTCGCCGCGGCGCTACACCGTGCGGCGCGACGCATCCCCGATCTGCCGCACGCCTCACGTCTGCAACGTATCAAGTTGGCGGCCTCGGAACCTCGCGCCGCGCCGCACATTCTCGCCCGTTCATCCGACACGGCGGCCAGGCACTTGCAGCAAACTTCGTCGCGCTTCCGCCGCTTCATCGACGCTCAGCTTCAAATCTTCGCGCAGTGCGCGAGCGACGAGTGCGTGTATCTCTACGCCGCCGTTGCCCTGTGTTTGCCGCGCCGGGAGATGTACGCGATTCGCGGCGGCGGCGCGGCCCTCGCCGATATTCTCATTGAATCGATTAAGAGTAGCGGTGGTACGGTGCGGCTCGATACGCCGGTGCTGAGACTTGCCTGCGACGCTGGCGGGCGCGCCTTCGGCGTCGATCTTTTAAGCGGCGAGGCGGTGACGGCGACGCGCGCCATCGTCAGCAACCTGACAGTGTGGGACACCTATGGCAAGTTGGTCGGACTGAACCGCACGCCCGCCGATGTGCGCGCGCGTCTGAAGACATTGCGCGGATGGGGCACGTACCTCATCTATGTCGGCGCCGACGAAGAAGTGTGCGCGCGTCTTTCGGCAGAACGCGTCTTAGCATTAACTGATTGGCAGGATGCCGGGCCGGAGTTTAATCCCGAACACTCTCTGTTCATGTTCAGCGTCGCGCCCGCATGGGACAGACGCGCTCCATCGGGCAAGCGCGCCGCGACAATCTCTACGTTCACCGAACCCGAACAGTGGTTTACCTTTCACCGTGGCGAAACGGAACACGAAGAGCAGGATCAGGCGGCGCTCGAAGCATGGTGGGGGCGATTGCATGCGGCGTTACCGGAACTCGGCTCCGGCGTCGAAGTGATTGAGACGGCCACCCCCCGCACGTTCTACGAGCGGACGCGCCGCAAGCTCGGCATGGTCGGCGGCGTGGGCCAGTCGCTCGGACTCTTCGGCACAAACTCTCTTGCCCACCGTACCGCAGTGCCGAACCTCTACATGGTCGGCGACACAACGTTTCCCGGACAGGGCGTCGCCGCCGTGACGCACTCGGCGCTGATCGTCGCCAACAAAATCGCCCCGCCGACCGGGTAAACGGTCGGCGGGGCGTCACAGTTGAAGTCTGTGTTTGTATCTCCGAATCTGTCGCCTGAGCTTCTATGGCTGATCGCGCATTCGACGACTTCCTTCATCCGGATCCCTCATCCTCGTACCGGCGCCGCGGAATGCATCGCGCTCGGCGGGCATCGAACGGGGCGAATCGCTGCTGCCCGCTGAATTGCCCCCCGCCGTGGGAATGGATTGACCGCCGTTGCCGGACGACATGGTCGGCGAAGCATTCACACCGCCGCCCGAAGCTGACGGTTGGCCGCTTGACATCGTCATCTGACCACTGTTCGCGTAGCTCTGACCGCCGCCGTTGTAACCGTTCCAGCCTAGACTATTGTAATAAGAGCGGCCGTAGGGCGACGACCATCCGGCGTAGAACGGCAGGAACGTGTAGCAACTTCTCCCGCTATCGTAGAGCCACAGGCCGTGGCGCTGCGAGCGCGACGACCAGAGATTATCGAGGTTGACGCTCGACAGCAGCGCGTTGACGTTGCGGCCCGACAGCTTACGATTCGCTTCCGCTAACTCTTTGGCACGGTCCTTACTCCAACCGTCGAGCGCGTCCGCCTCTTTCTTCTTATCAAACTTCGCCACTTCCACGTAGTCGCCAGTGACGCGCGCCTTGTTGTCCCCCTTGATCGGGGCGGCCTGGTTATCGGCGATCACCGCCCGACCTTTGCGGACGGCAACCTCAGTCACGCCCGACGGCAGTACGTTGATGCGGTAAAGGCCGCTCTTAATGATCGAGACCTGAGTCTGCGGGGTGTTGACAGCAATCAGCGTTTTGGCGTCGCCGAAGCCGGTCGCCTCGATCACCGCGCCGCCTTTGATTACCTTGAGACGTAGATTATCGAGCGAAGCATCGGACAACTCGAACTCAGTGTTCTCGGCCACGCGGAGGTATGAACCGGGGTTCAACAATACTTCCGCGAGACCACCGGCGCCAGCTTTCACGACATCGCCGGAGTCGAGAATGCTCTTCGCCGTCAACGTCTGCCACTCAGTCTGTCCTGAAGCGCGGAACGTGACATCGCCAGACACGTAGTTGACGTTGCCGGCGCGTGCCGAAATGAAGTGTGATTCGCGAACCTGACTGCGGACGGCAATCGTCGTGCAGAGTGCGACGCAGGTCAGGACGAAGAGACGAAACGAAACCGTTCGCAGTCCTCTTTTCATGGTGAGATACTCCTTAAATTTTTATCGACCAGGTTTGGCAGCAGGAGACACATCCGACTTTCGTTGAATATGCCCCAGCATACTCTTGCTCCTGGCACGGCGGCAAGTAACTCGTGCCGGTGCGTTGTTTTCTTCCAATGCTTCAGGAATCAACCGTGGGCAACCGGGTCGGACAGAGAAACCATGACAGATCGGCACAGGGATCGACGGACCCGAAGAGATTAGCCCCAGCGAACAAGATGAAATCTCTCGACCGCTGGGGCTTCGACTGATTAGATTACTGTCTACTCCGCCGCGAGCCGTCCCGCCTTCGCGACTTCAGTTTTGCAGCAACTGCAAAGCGGCGGGTAGATCGTTTTCGTTGCCGCGCACGACGAGCACGCTGTCACCATCCAGACGGACGACCGTCAGGTGCGCCGCTTCGCGCCAGACCAGTGACGATTCGCCGCCCGGGGCTAAGCTGTCCCCAGCCTCGCGGCCAGCGCGGTGTCGCAGCAGCGCGCCGTACGCACGCCAGAATTCCTGCGCGTCTTCGCGCTTATCCCACACCGTCCGCCAAATGAAAAGCGATGTGCCGCCGAGACCGCCGCCCGACCGCTCAAACACGTAAGCGCGGTCGCCGCCCCAGCCCGCCGCCGCCCGCACTGCTTCACGACCGGGCACGCCCGCCATCAACAAGCCGCGCACGCCGATCTCGCCGAGCGGCGTCGACGCCCTGGTCTGCCATCCACCGGCGTTGAATCGCTGCTCGTCGACGCTGACTTCGCGCGGCTCGTCGCGACCTGCGCCCGTCAGCGCCGCGAGGTACTTCTCAGGATGCAGCACCTGCTCGCTGGAGCGCGGCGGGCGGCGGTAGATTTCATCGGTGCTGCGCGGCGGACGGGCGCGCCTAATCGCCTCAACGAAGCGCGCGCCGTCACGATAGCGAAAAATGAATGTTTCAGTCAGAAGCGGCGGGAACAGCGCACCGATCCCTCGGCGATATTCGGCGAACCGCTCGTCCTCTTGCCGCGCGATATCTTCGAGCGAGCGTCGGGACCACGCGGGACCGTTCTCGAAACGCCTCTGGACGTTCATCGCGTCCCCCTCGACCAGCGCAAAGAGGGCCTCCGCTCGGTCGAAATTGTATGGCCGCGCGAGCAACAAACTGAGTAGGTCGAAGTGCTGATCCTGCAAAGAGTGTACGAACTCGTGAGTCAGCAGCGAGTCGCTTCTGGCGCTCTCGGTTTTCGAGTCGTCGGCAAGCACCAGTACCTGCCGGTCGAGCGGCGAGTAGGTGGCGCCCGACGAAAGGGCAGTGAAACTGACAGCCAATGTCGCCAGGTCGGTGCCTTCAGGCAGAATCCCTCCGGCGACGGCCAATTGACTGAGCGCCTTCAGGTCGTCACCGCCCAACGTTTCGGCCACTTCTTTGGTGCGCGTGCCGTACTCCCAACCGGTCAGTTCCGTCATCCCAGGCTTACTCTTCCACTCCAGATCACGCATCGCGGCGGCAGCGGCGGCAACACGTTCGCGCGCCGCTTCGAGCCTCGGCGAAAGCGGGCGCACCGGGAGTGGCGGCAAACTCCGCGTTGGTGGCAGCAACACGGTCGCGGGCTGCATCACCCGCCGCGGCGTGCTCCGCTCCAAGCCACACGCCGCGAAGATCAAAACGACGGCCGAAGCTATTGCGAGGTGAAAGGTTACGCGTGGTGCCGGTGTGTGCATACAAGCCTTAGACGCAGGAACAAGACTTTGCGATGCCGTTAAAAGCCGCGGCGGACAGGGGCAGTGCTGGCGCCCCTGCTTGCTCTCTGTCTTGATGGTTCTCGAATGAGGCCCCGCCGCCGCCCGGCAAGGCGCTGCTGCTTCACTCGATCATATCGAGCATTGATTCGCTCTGCTCTTTGGGTTGGTCGGGCTTCTGCTCCGGCGCCGCGCCGCCGAAATCGGCCAGACGCAACATCAGATTGTTCTGATTGGTCGCGTAGGAGAGCGCCTCTTCCTTGCTGGCGACGCCATCGCGAATCATCTTTTCGAGCACGCCGTCGAAGGTCTGCATTCCCTCCAATTCACCCTGCTCCATCGCGTCGATGAGCGACCTGCCGTCGTGCTCGCCGCGTTCCATGTACTCGCGCGTGCGCGACGTGGACTTCAGAATTTCGATGGCCGCGACCCTGCCCTTCTTATCGCCGCGTGGTACCAGTCGCTGTGAAACGATGAACCGGAAGGTCTGCGAAAGGCGCGTCCTGATGGCCTGCTCCTCGTTTTTCGGGAAGACGCCGATGATGCGGTCAACGGTCTTCGAGGCGTCAATCGTGTGCAGCGTCGACAACACGAGGTGACCCGTCTCAGATGCTTCGAGCGCGACCTCGATTGTTTCGCGGTCGCGCATCTCGCCGACCAGGATGACCTTCGGCGCCTGGCGCAGTGCGGCCCGCAACGCGCGGGCGAAGTCGGGCGTGTCAGAGTACAATTCGCGCTGATGGATGGTCGAGTTCTTGTGGACGTGCAAAAACTCAATCGGGTCTTCGATGGTGATGATGTGGTAGTACTTCGTTTCGTTGATGAGGTCGATGATCGCGGCGAGCGTGGACGACTTGCCACTGCCCGTCGGCCCCGTCACCAGCACCAAGCCGTTTTTGATGTCGGCGATCTCTTGCAGGACCTTCGGCAAGTCGTAGTCGCTCCACTGTGGCGGGCGCGACGGGATGACGCGCATCACGATGGCGTGCGTCCCGCGCTGCATGAAGATGTTGACGCGGAAGCGCGACAGGCCGGGCGCGCTAAACGAGACGTCGGCGGAACCGTATTTCTCAAGGTTCTCGGCGGATGTCTGGTTACTTCCAATCAGCAGTTTTGCGATGGCCGCGGTGTGCGTCGGCAGCAGCTTTTCCAGGCCCGGCACGGGCACGCCCTGCAGTTTGCCCGCCATTTCGATTTGCGGCGGGCGCCCCGGCGAGAAAATAAGATCACTGACATTGGGGGAGACGGCGAGCAGGCGTTGCAGCACGCTGACGAAGGTCGTCACCGCTGCGGATGCCGGTGTTGGTGGTTGTGGTGGGACAACGGCGGCGGGTACGCCCGGCGTCGCGGTCGAAGAAAGTGGTGTGTTCATAAAGATTTATTATCTGATCTGTCGGCTTTCGGGTTGAGCGTTTGAGGATGAGGGGTTACGTTCGGGGCAATAGCTTCTCGGCCACTAATAACTTTCCTTTGCGAGCGCAGCGGTTGGCAGTCCGGCGGTGAGGCAATTTCAATCTTTCGGCTTTAACCGTGCGCCGTCTCCGCAGACGGCAATCTTTCCGTTACCTTTTTAACCGAAAAGGGGCGCCGAGCGCAAACAACTGCACGCCTTCAGGCGTACATCAAAGAGTCTGTTCGGGGCGTGGGGTGCTTCGCCGGTCAAGGAAACATACCCGCCCATCATCCGTCGAGGGAGGCGCTTCATCTATGGCAACGTACCGAGACCCCGTGCGCGTGTTCGCTCCTCTGGAAGTGGTCGAGCGTTTGTTGGAGATTCGCTCAGGAGCGGGATATCCGCCTGCTCTGTTCGTCCGTTCGTCCGACGACCTGGCCGACTATTTCGACGCCTACGGATTTGACGTCTATGCATTTTCCGGCGCGGAAACCGCGCTTCGCTTCGGCGATTATCGCGCGCCCTGTGCGCCCGGCGGAGACTATGCACACAATTCACTGACGGCCCACTGATCGCCAGCACAAATGCCGCCCGCAGCAACTCGACAATATCTCAATCCGAACGGGAGAAGCAATCATCAACTTCTCCCGTTCACAGTTTCGAGAGAGCTTTGATGATGACGAAAGTGACGTCGTCGCTCGACCCGGCGCCGCCCGTCCACTCCAGTAAATCGGTGTAGATGAAATTAATCAATTCGCGCGCGGTCAGGTGACGCCCTTCGCGCACCACGTTGGCGAGCCGGTCGCGTCCGTACTCTTCGCCCGCCGGCCCCTCCGCTTCAGTGACGCCATCGGTGTAGAGCACGAGAATCTGCCCGGATTCAATTTGCAGATAGTATTCATAGAAGCGTGCGTCTTTGAACATGCCGAGCGGCAACCCGCCGCGTTCGATGAATCGCGCCTCGCCGCTTTCGTCCAACAGCAACGGTGGGTTGTGCCCGGCGTTCGCGTATGCGAGCGTTCTGTTCGTCGCGTCGAGCACGCCGTAGAAGGCGGTGACGAACTGGTGATTCTCGATGGACTCCCACAGCAGATAATTAACCTTCGACATCGAGATGTTCGGCGCGTAGCCGATGTGAATCGCCGCCCGCAGCGAAGCGCGCAAAAACGCCATTAGCAGTGCCGCCGGGACGCCCTTGCCGGACACGTCCGCGATCACTAGTCCGAGGTGATCTTCGTAAATGCTGACGAAGTCGTAGTAATCGCCTGACACCTCTTCGGTCGAGAAGTTGTAAGCACTGATGTCGTAATTTTCGAGTTTCGGGTCGCGGTTGGGCAACAGCGAGAGTTGAACCTGACGCGCGACTTCGAGTTGCGCCGCGAGCCGCTTCTTCTCGACGAGTTGTTCGTGAAGCATCGCCTTCTCGATGATGATCGCGACCTGCGAAGTGAGCAGCATCAGCACCTGCCGGTCATCCTCTGTGTACGCATTCACGCGGTCGCTTTCGAGGTCGAAGACACCGATCACTTCGTCGTTCGAGATAATCGGCGCGACCATCTCCGAGCGCGTCTCTTTGCGCGCATTGACGTAGCGCGGGTCCTCGCGGACGTCCGGCGAGATGACAGCCTCGCCGGTCTGTGCGACGTAACCGATAATGCCTTCGCCAATCTTCAGGCGTAACTCCATCAACTCTTCGATGTCATAGCCGCGCACCGCTTCGGCGCGGAAGACGCGGTCGGCGATATTCGTTTCGGCGACGAGGCCCTGGTGAAGCTGGTCACGCTCAAGGACGTAAATGCCCGCCGCGTCGTATGGCAGCAGCGAGCCAAGCGTGTCCATGACGAGCATCAACACTTCTTCGACGTGCAACGACTGGCTGATCTTCTTTGTGATGTCGAGCAGCAGGCGCAGCTTATTCGTGACGGTTAACTCCGTCGTCGAATCGGTCATTACTTTTCCTTCATCAGCCATATTGGTCCGAGCCTTTGCTGCCTTCCGCCCTCCCGATACCGGGATGTTGGCGGTGTTGATTATAAAGGATGAGGTGGCGGATGTCAGATGCCGTACCCGCGAACGCCAATCGTGCGTGCCGTTGCCATCGCGCAGATGAGTGAGTTCTTCACTCTCCATCGCTTCGTTCCGTTTCTTCCAAAGCGGCCTCGGTCAGCAGAGCGAGTTCCACCGCGGCGGTCGGGCGTTGGCGGAAGAAATCGTTAACGTCCGCGGGCAATTCAACCGACGCTAGTTGGACGCCGCGCGACGCGAACATCTCTCTGTAGCGCGCGGCGGCGCGGCGTCCGGCGGCGTCAGGGTCGAGCGCGGTGACGACGCGGAAGCGGGCCAGCGGCGCGATCCACTCATCTTTCAAGCCGCCGGCCCCGGCCAAACCGACCGCCCCGAAGTTGTGCGCCAGCAGCGTCAGCGTGTCCGTGAATCCTTCGACGAGGTAAACCACGGCGCCGCTGGAGAGGTCGCTCAGCGCGTCGGCGTTGTAGAGCGTCGGGACGACGCCGCGCATGTTATGCCAGCGCGGTTCGACGCCAGCGGCGGTCGTGCGGGCCTGCAAATAGACGGCGCGATTTCCGATGAGGAACGGGAACATCAAGCGGTGCCGATAGAAAGTCAGGTGCGCGCGCGCGTTAAAGAGGCCGCTCCGCCGCAACTCACCGAGATCGAATGCTTCGAGCATCCGGCGCATGACGCGGTGGTACGCGCGGCGCGGAAAGTAGACGATCCCCGCCCGCACGATTGTCGCCGCGTCGATGCCGCGCCGCGCCAGATAATTTCGACCCTCGGTCTGTTCCTCCGTACGACACACGCCGAGAAAAGATTCGCACACGGCCTCCATGCGCTCCGTCGCAAGCGGTTCGAGATCTTCCGCCCCCGGCGCGTCCCAATCGGGCGCCGCGCGTTGGGCGAGTGGGCGCGTCCGGTTTCGACCGTCGTTGCCGCCCGGCCCCCGCGCCAACGCGCGCACCGCGCGGCTGAACGAGATGCCGTGCATCAATTGATAGAAGCCGATAGCGTCGCCGCCTTCGTCGCGCGAAAAGCAGTGGAACAGGCCGCGCCGTAAATCGACCGAGAGGCTCGGATGGCCCTTGCCGCTGTGATTGTGTGAGGGGATCGGACAGCGCGCCTGGAGTCGTGCGCCGGACTGTCGAACTTCGCCGCTGAGGTAAGAAAGATAGAACGCGCGGTAATCGATCCGCCGTTTGACTTCGTCGCGTAACTCCTGCAATCGCCCGCGTGTGTTAACGCTTCGCTCCACCTTTCAGTCGCCTCTTGTTCGCGACCTGTCAGCCGCCACCGGTCCGCCGCACTTCCCCGCCGGTGAACCCGTTGCGGCGCGCGAGCCGCGGGGCATCCTCTTCCGGATGGAGCGCGCGGTAGTCAGACCACAGCCGCGACACCTTCAGGCGATACTCAACCAACTCGCGGCTGACGTTGAAGTGGCGCGCAATCTCAATGGAAGTTTTGCCCGCCCGCGCCAGTCGACGCAACGCCGCGAACGGGACCAGCGCCGCCGCGCCGACAGCGTACGCCGCTTCTTCATCTGCCTCATTGTAATCTCGCGCGATGGTCTTGCCCCGACTGTTCTGCGCGATGATGGAGAGGCGGCTCGCCTTGTGGCCGAGGAAGACGTGGCAAACTTCTTCCATCAGCGTCGCGTTGTTGCGCTGACGACCGTGCTTCGGGTTAAGAATCACCACTCGCCAACCGTTTGGCAGCGGGCGCGAGCACGTTCCGCCCGACCACATGTTCGCGCCATCGCCCAGCAGGTGCTCGCGCGCTTCTTCCGACAATCCCTGAATCTGCCCGAAGTCGACGACCAACAGCTTCGCAAAATCCGCGAGCGCGAACGGGTCAAGCGGATCGTCGTCGCGCCGCAAGCCCGCGAAATCACGCAGACCCATCGCCCGCAGTTCATACTGCCGCCCTTTGAAGCTCGGAGGCATCGTCTGTTCGTCCTGCTCAAGCACGGTTCGATTATACCCATCCGGGACGGCGGTTTCACACTTCGCGCCGCCGACACGATACGAAGGCGCATAAATCGCTGACTCAAGCTCGACAGGAGAGGCGCGGCAGATACACAGAATTTACAGATGCGTCGAGCCGTTCTCTCTCTTTCCGTGTGCTCTCTGTGTCAAAAAATATCCGTCTTACCCACACGACCATCGCTGTCGCATGCTCTGATTTTTCTATTTAGAATTGCGACGTCACGAAAGACTCTTCCGCCCCTGTCGAGGCTGTCAACAAGACTTGGGTATGTCCCAATCATGAAAGTTTCTATTGAGCAGTATCACTGGTTTCGTAATAGCATGCGAAATTAGGGACAACAATAAAATCAGGCGCCCAAACCCACCGGGATCGAGCGCCTGATTAACTTCACACTTTCGGCTTGCTTCTCTTACTTCCGATTCTTGCGCCCGCGATTGTCCGAACCAGGCGAACTGAATTGCGTGTAGGCGACGCGGAACAGTTCGGAGAGCGCCTTGGCCGTCTCCGGCGTCAGGTTGCGGTCGGCGCGCAGATGAGCTTCGACAATCTCAGGCGTGCCTTCTTGCGGGAAATAAACGACCGCACGCGTTTCGTCACCGTCAAGTTGGCGACCGCCCATAATTCGCTCCATCGGCACGTTAAGCCAGCCCGTCAGGCGCGCGATGTTGTCCGCGTCGGGCTTCCCCGTGCCGTTCTCAATCCGCGACAGGGTCGAGGCCGAAACGCTGGTCGCGTCCGCGACATCGCGTAGGCTCATCCCCGCTTCCTCACGCTTGCGCCGAATCGCCCGCCCAAGCTCCACCGTATTCACCAGACTCTTTGTTGATTGCGCCATCTCTTTGGCCTCCTTTTGTGGGTCGCGTAACTTCCAACGGGAAGCCGCGTCGTTACCTCCCGACCGCAGACCTTAACACAGGATAAATCCCAGTTGCAAGAAATTGTTTTATGCTTGCAACAGAAATCAGACCTATGGTACACTGTTTCACGTATGAAACAGCCTGCTTTTTGACACGGGCTGAAGAGTAAAGAGGGGGAGGCGGCTAACGTTGAGTGAGCACATCTGGCAAACGTTCGACGATCTATTCAAGACGGTTTACCGGCAGGGCCGGCGCGTCGAGGAGTTAGAGGCGCGCATCGCCGTCCTTGAGCGTCACCGGCAGGAGCGCGAGACCATTGTGGCCGGCGCCCAATCGCCGAGACAGTTGGAATCAATCAGTGAGATGCCCGCCGAGCGCGCGGCCTGAAGTGGTCGCGACTTGGAGCAGTAGTTTGAAGCAGCAGAGGGAGGATTGAAAGTAATGGCAACAGCAACAGTCGTCACCGACAGGAAAGCGATCATGCGAGACAAACGTGCGCAGGGTATCGCCGCGATGGGATTGGTAAACCGCGAAGGTGACCGCTTCCGCGTCACCACGCCGAGCCTGCGTGGTCGCCGCGCCAGCTATGAAGTGTGGCGCGACGAGGCGGGCAAAGTTCGCTGCTCGTGCCTCGAGTTCGAGGAGCAGTCGGCGCTTGACCCGGCCTTCCGCTGCGAGCACATCATGGCCGTGAAGCACTCGCTGTTGACGAAGAATTCGGAAGCCGTCACGAAGCAGGCGCCGGCGACTCCGGCTGCTTCGCCGGTTACTCCGTCGACTACCGCGCCGGCTTCCATTAATGATGAATCACCGGCGGCGAAAGTAATGGCAGTGTCCGCTGCTGACCATGCCACCGATACAGTGGCAGAAACGGCGACGGCGGAAGAAACGCCCACAACAAACGCAAACCACGCATCCGAGAGGCGCGACGATGACCGCGCCGGCCAGCAGCCAGCGCCCCGCGCGGCCACGGCCGGCAAAGTCGCAACGCGCTTCGTACGGGAGTTGCCCGCACCGGCGAAGGTTGAAGAGAGCACGGAACTCGATTCACACCCGACGACGGTCGGCGCGCTCGCGCAACACACACACGAAGAGGAGCATCACGAAATGAATCAGAGACAAGCCACCATCAACGTCGAACAGACGGAGTTAGATTCCGACTTCATCACGGCAGAAGAGCACGAAGCGATGACTGCCGCCGTCGCCCGCCAGGGCGCGCCCGTCGTGCCGCTCGCGTTCAATAACACGCTGCGGACGCTGCGTCAGCCGATTGACCCGAAGTTCGTTAAAACGCGCGAAGGCTGGGTCGACCGTCAGGGCAACAAGCACATGGTCGAATACGTCGAGTGGCACACCGTCGCCGACCTGCTTGACCGCGTCACGCCGACCTGGTCGCATTCGGTGCGCAACATCGTCCAGATCGGCGACATGGTTGCCGTCACCGCCGCGATCACGATTGACGGTGTCACGCGCGAAGGCGTCGGCACCGGCACCGCTGACAACGAGACCGGCATCAAGAAGGCCGAGCACGACGCCTTGAAGCGCGCCGCGATCAAGTTCGGCATCGCGCGTGAACTCTATCAGCGCGAATCCGAAGTGATTGAGACGCAGGGCGCAGGCCCGCAGGTCGACGAATTTCCGCGTGACCCGCTCGCCAAATCGATGGCCGATTTGGTAACGCCGAAGCAACTCGGCATGATCCGCGCGCTCGCCCGCGAAGCCGGCGTGGACGTTGAGGAAGAATGCCAGACGGTGCTGCGCTGCCGCACCGAAGAGTTGTCGAAGCGCGCCGCGTCGAGCTTTATCGATCACCTGAAGCGGCAACCGCAGGAAGCCGCCGCTGGCGGGATGCGTCGCGCGAGCTAATAGCGAAAGCGTACGGGAGACAGTAGGTTTAGAGGCGGGGTCAGGCCCGCCCGGGCAAGCGCGGACATTAGCCCGCCTCTAAACTCGATTAAGGAGGTTTGAATAATGACGACAGAAGAGTTGATTCAAGAGCACACGCAGCCGCTGTTGCTTGAGCTTGAATACGCCGATGACGTGGAAGCGGAGGTGTTGGTCGGCGAGACCGCCGGCCACACGGCGATTGACGAGCAGGCCGCGGCGCGCACTAAAAAGGAGCAGATTCTCGCGCTTTACGATGGTGGCACGACAGACATCGCGGAGATCGTGCGGCATGTTTCGGCGCGCCCGTCCTATGTCGCGCAGGTTTTGCAGTCAGCCGGTCACTTGACGGGTTACTTCGATTTGTACACCACGACGACGCGCGAACAGAACGTCTACTCGCGGTTCTTCCGCAACGTGCTGTCGTTCAGGACAGTCGAAGCGTCTCGCGAGTCGGTGCAGAAAATCGACCGCCTCTATAACTACTTCGAGCGCTTGGGCGACCGCGCGGGTCAGCACCAGGCGATGGTTCTGGCGCTGACGGGTAAGAACCGAGCACGCTGGAGCGGCAAGTCCGAAGAAGCGCAGATTTTCAGCGAGTGGCTCGCCTCGCATTAAGACGCTGGGCGGGCTATCAACCTCAATCGAAAAAAGCGGCACGCTGTAAGCAACTACGAGCAAGGGCAGGTTTGAAAGGTGAGTCTCCAAGGTACGGGACTCGCCTTTCTTTTTCTCCTCGCGCAGACGTCGGCGTCAAGCCGCCGGAACCAGAAACCTCTCGAAGTCATACTTCGGTGACTGAGGCATATCAATGGAGGAAATAATCATGGCTGAACGCACAATCCCCACGCACGGAGCTTTTTGCTGGAACGAATTATCAACCACGAACGTCGAAGCCGCGAATAGCTTTTACACCAAGCTTCTCGGCTGGACGCTGAAGGAATCGAACGTCTGCGGGATGACATACAACGAGATCGTCGTTGGCGGGCGGCACGTCGGCGGAATATTCAAGATGGGCGCGGAATTTGGTAGCGCACCGTCACACTGGATGCCCTACGTCGCGGTCGAAGATGTTGACGCCTCGGCCAAGCGCGTCGAAGAACTCGGCGGCAAGGTCTGCGTGCCGCCGACAGACATCCCGAATACCGGCCGCTTCTGTGTTATCGACGATCCGACCGGCGCGACCATCTCGCTGATCACCATGACCGGTGCCAACTCTTGAACGAGGGCACGCCGCAATCAAGACGGGAGAGAGATGGAGAGATCAGAGTCCAGCCTTCAAAGCGAAGTTGACGATTGACGCATCCTTAAAGGATGGACTCTGAATCCACATTTCCTACGAATCGAAGCCGCCGACAAACTGTCGGCAGATTAAGAACGGAGGACTGAACAATGCCGAGAGTTGTCCATTTTGAAATCAGCGTTGACGAGCCGGAACGCGCCGCCAAGTTCTATTCAGACGTCTTCGGTTGGAACTCGCGGAAGTGGGACGGCCCGCAAGAGTATTGGATGATCAGCACTGGCAAAGCACCCCAGGCTGGGATTGACGGCGGCATGTACAAGCGCCACGAGGGGATGAGTTTTGCCAGCCACGTGAACACCATCGACGTGCCTTCGGTTGATGAGTACGTCGCAAAAGTCACGGAGAACGGCGGCACGTTGGCATCGCCGAAAATCGCCATTCCGGGCGTCGGCTATTTCGCCTACTGCCGCGACACCGAAGGCAACATGTTCGGAATCATGGAGGGAAATACGAACGCCAAGTGAAGCGGCGCATCAGTGATATTTCGCTTGAAGGTGCGTGTCCGTGACACCATCGCTTAAGATAGCGTCAATCAGCCGGGCGGCAAGCTCAAGTTAGAGCAGTGCTCGCCCGGTTGATTGGCACTCCGTCGAAACAACTCTTAAGCTTCCCCTGGACATCTATGACTTTTGCGCGTGGAGTGCCTTGGTAGGTTGTCGCGAAGTAACCGCAAACCGGAGCGGGGACGACGACCGTACTTCTTATCGTGAACGCCGCAGTGAATTTTGGATGACCGAATCTCAAGACGTAATGCTGATTAAGAAACCCGAACCCGTCAAAAGCAGCGAGATCACTGACCAAAACCTTTACCTGAAACGCCGCCTCTTGATGTGCGGCGCGGCACTCGCTGCGTCGGCGGTGGCAACCGACGCGCTTTACAAGCAATTCCTCGCACCCGCTCCGCAACGGACGCGCTCTGCCGGCGGGTAGTCGAGAAAATAGTCTCGTCGCCGCGTATCAGAAGACCAAAGTGCCAATTAGCATTAAGGCGCCGACTGGGTAAACCGATCCATCCTTTTCCGATACGCGATTAAAAAACTTAACCATCAAGTCACAAAGGCACGAAGAACAGATGTCTGCTTCGTGCCTTTGTGACTTGATGGTAAGTCGGTTTTACTCTTCCGTTACCGAACGCGGCGGACGGTGCTCGAAGCGGTCGCCGCCTTCGAGCCTCCGCTGCAAATTTCGATAGCCGACAGCCAGCAGCCCGATGACGACGATCTGTAAGAGTTCGACGACGACCCACAGAAGCATCAAGAATCTCATTTCAGTTTCACCTCCCCGTCGGGACCTGGACCTGCACCCCCGGTACGTTGCCGTACATGATCGTCAGCGGCCCCTGATGGCTCTTGATGCCTTCGGAGCGAGCGCGCTCAATCTCTAATTGTAATTCCAACTTTTTGATCTCCAGCATCGCCGGGTTGGCGAACGTCTGCGCCTCGATCTGTTTGGTTTGCGTGGAAATCTTCGCCGCTTCCAGCCGAGCCTCTTCCGCCTGTTTCTGTTTCTCGTTGGCGACCACGCCCGAAGCCGCCGCCTCGATCCGGTCATCCTGAAAATCCGGATTGCCGATCTGTACCGACTCCGTCACCAGCAGCAGTTGGCTGGCGAGTTGCGGGCGGAGTCCTTCGATGATGCGCTTTTGAATCTGCTCCTGATTGGCATAGATGTCGTAAGCGCCGAACTCGGAGAAGGCGTTGCGCGCCTCGGTCTGCACCAGTCCGCGCAGGATTTCGCCGCGCCGCTGATGCCGCTCCGACTCGGAGAAACCATACTTTCTCACATACTCCATCACCTTCGCCGCGTCCGTGTACGCGGTGACCGAGATTTCAACCTGCAACGCGGCGTTGTCGCGGCTGGTGACGCGCACCGGAGCCTTCTCGGTAAAAGATTTGATGTTCACCTCGTAGCTCTTTTTTCCGGGCGCGACGGTCGTGAACCATCCGTCCGAAGGGGCATATACGCGCTCAATCGCGCCCCAGTTGGTGACGACCTGCACGGTTCCTTCCTGTGCGTATTGAATGTTCGCGAAGGCCACCCCCGCACCCATTAGAGCTATTACTCCCAACAGGATGACGCCCGCTAAGACGTATTTGCTGCTCGACATAGATTCTCCTTTGTTAAAGTCAATTACTTCTGGCCAGATATTCTTCTTCATTGCGTGGTTATACGTTTCGCACGGTTGAAAGGTTGTGAATTCCGTCTTAACTTGTGCTCAACGCGCGGGCGAAGTCTGACGGTAACAGGAGCTTGCTTTTCCCTCGCCCGCTCGGATAAATTACCCGCTCGACCTGAAAGATTGACCCCGCACCGCGGCGTTTGCACCGAGGAGACAAGAAGAGCCGCTCGGCACCGCTTCGCCAAATCCACCGAAAGGGAGCTTCGCATTCAAACCTATGAAAGCTTATCCGACCAATTCGATTCGCAACCTCGCTGGTATCGGCCACGGCGATGCCGGCAAAACGCAACTCGTCAGTTCGCTACTCTACGTCGCCGGCGCGACCCCACGCTGGGGCAAAGTTGACGAAGGGACAACCATCACCGACCACGACGAAGATTCCATCGCTCGCAAGATCACCTTGAACACCGCGCTCGCGCACCTCGAATGGCGCGAACACAAAATCAACTTGATCGACACGCCGGGCTACGCCGCGTTCGTCGCTCACGCGCGCCCCGCGTTGCGCGTCGTCGACTGTGCGATGGTCGTCGTCGACGGCGTCAACGGCGTCGAGGTGCAGACGGAAAAGACGTGGGCCTTCGCTAACGAGTTTCAGACGCCGCGCATCATGGTCATCAACAAGCTCGATAAGGAGCGCGCCAATTTCGGGGTGGCGCTCGATAGCGCGCGCTCGACATTCAGCCGCGCCATCGTCCCGTTCACGCTGCCCATCGGACAGGAGCGCGACTTTCGCGGCGTCGTCGATGTCGTCCACATGAAAGCTTACGAGTTTGACGAGCAGGGCAAAGCGAAAGAGATCGAGATACCGGCGGAAGGGCGCGCGGTCGTCGAACGCGAGCGCGAGCGTTTGATTGAGGTCATTGCCGAGTCTGACGATGCTCTGATGGAGAAATACTTTGAACAGGGGACGCTGCCCGAAGAGGACATCGTGCCGAACATCAGTCGGGCCATCGCGTCGAGCCGCTTGTGTCCGGTCTTCGCCGCGTCGAGTGCGACGCTTGTCGGACTTTCGGCGCTGCTCGATGGCATTGTGGATTACGCTCCCGCTCCCGACACGCACGAGGCTGAGCACGGCAAGACGGTTGACGACGGTGACGCCCCGCTGTCGCGCCGGTACGAAGCGAGCGAGCCGTTCTCGGCTTACGTCTTTCGCACCATCGCCGACCCGTTCGCCGGGCGCATCAACGTCATGAAGGTAGTGAGCGGCACCATCAAAAATGATGCAACCGTCGCCAACACGACGCGCGGCGCACAGGAGAGGCTCGGCGCGCTCCACTCGATGCAGGGCAAGCAACTCGACAAGATTGACGAGGCCAGCGCCGGCGACATCATCGCGTGCGTCAAGCTCAGGGAGACGCAGACCGGCGATACACTCGCCGACCGCACCGCGCCGATTGTCTACGACAAGCTCGAATATCCGGAGGCGGCGATTGCGTTTGCGATTGAGCCGAAGTCGCGGCAGGACGAAGAGAAGATCAGCGTCGCGCTGCATAAGATTCTCGAAGAAGACCCGGCGCTCCACTTCACGCGCGACGCGCAGACGAAAGAGTTCATCCTCTCCGGCTCCGGCCAACTGCACGTCGAGACGGTCGTCGAGAAGTTGAAGAACCGTTATCACGTCGAGGTCGCGCTGCATCCGCCGAAGGTTCCGTATAAGGAGACGATCACGCAGCGCGCCGAGGTACAGGGACGCCACAAAAAACAGACCGGCGGGCGCGGCCAGTTCGGCGACTGCAAAGTGGTCTTCGAGCCGCTGACGCGCGGCGAAGGTTTCGTCTTTGAGGACAAAATCTTCGGCGGCTCCGTCCCGCATCAGTTCCGCCCCGCGATTGAAAAGGGCATCGTCGAAGCGGCGCAACACGGGGCCATCGCCGGCTATCCGCTGGTCGACTTCAAAGCCACTCTGATCGACGGCTCGTACCACACGGTCGACTCCGACGAGCATTCGTTCCGCGCGGCGGGCCGCAAGGCCTTCCGCAACGCGATTGACAAGGTCAAGCCGACGCTGCTCGAGCCGATCATGCACGTTGAGGTAGTCGCGCCGGTTGAGGCCAGCGGCGACATCATGGGCGACCTCAACTCGCGTCGCGGGCGCGTGCAGGGGATGGAGATGCGCGGCAAGAATCAAGTCATCAAAGCGCAGGTGCCGATGTCCGAGATGCTTAACTATCAATCAACACTGAACTCGATCACCGCCGCGCGCGGTTCCTATCACATGGAGTTCTCGCGCTATGACCCCGTGCCCGGACAGATCGCGCAGAAGATCGTCGAGCAGGCGCGGGCCGAAGGCCGGATCAGGGCCGAAGAGGAAGAGTGAATAATGTCACTGCCGATCAGTAAGCATTTCTTCACCGCGATGGAATTTGAGCGAATGGGACAGGCGGGCGTCTTTCGCGCAGATGCCCGCCTCGAACTGCTCGAAGGAGAGATTATTGAAATGTCTCCGATAGGGAGCCGCCACGCGGCATGTGTCAACTTCCTGAGCAGGTCTCTGAATCGCAAGGTCGGCGACGCTACGATTGTCAGCACACAAAACCCCGTTCGCATAAACGACTTTTCCGAACCGCAGCCCGACGTGGCCTTGCTCCGGCCGCACGCTGATTTTTACCGAACCGCCCACCCGACTCCGGCGGATGTGCTGCTCATCATCGAAGTCTCGGACACGACGGTAGAGTATGACCGGCAGGTCAAAGTGCCGCTCTACGCCGGTGCGGATATCGAAGAGGTGTGGATTGTTAACCTGCCGGAAGAGAAGATTGAGGTGTACGCCGGGCTAGTAGGTGGCGTGTACCAATCGATCAGTCATGTCGGGCGCGACGCGGAAGTGCGGGCGCAGACCGTCGCCGGTTTGGTCGTCAGCGTCGCGGAAGTGCTCGGCTAGACTTCAACTATTTTTCGCTATCTACCTTTTCGATTCGATCAAAGCGCTCGCGGAAATCTGTTGATCGGCGACGTAAGTGCAGCCAGTCCTCGAATATTTCAGGCTGGCGGAGCCAGACCGTGAACCACTCGGCGATTTCGGACTTCTCGGCGCGCTTACGTTTGTCGACTTTGGGATTGCGCGCAATCATTTCGGCGCGTTTCTTGCCCTTCAGAACCGTCTCGCTGACGCGCCGCAGGCCCTGTTTATCCTTCGTCCGCGCAAACTGTCGGCGCAGATTTTCAAGACGCTTCAAGGATGCCGCGGCCTGCTCGAAGTCAGAGAACTTAAGCACGTTGCGGAACATCGCTTCGTACGGGTCGTTGCTTCTCCAGCGCACGTCCGACTCAAGCACCTCGGCGTGACGCAACTCCGCGCCTTCGTCGGCGAGCAGTCGTGCGACCGACGCCGGACTTTCAATCGCGCCGTCGCCGAACTGCTCGCGCACCACCGCCGCAATCGTCTCCAACTCTTTCGCGCCGACCGACTCGCAGTCCAGGTGCTCCCACACCTCAATCATCAAATCGCGTTTGGTGCGCGCCTTCCATTCGCCTTGCTTCATAGAGAAATGTCGGTTGATGTGTCAGGTTGCGCTTATTTCCTAGCTTCTCGCCTGAGTGTAGAAGTTCAGATACTTGAGCATCAACCCGGATAATCATGCAGCCAGTACAGGATGATCGAGTCTGCGCGCGGCATATTGAAGCGCGGCTTGTAAATCTTCAATTTCAAGATCAGGCATCTCTTCGAGTATTTGTTCGGCGGTTAAGCCTGCGGCATAAAGGTCAAGCACATCAATCACTCGTATCCTCATGCCACGGATGCACGGACGCCCTCCGCATTGTTCGGGGTTGACAGTAATACGCTCCATTAAATTCGACATTCCCCTCTCCATATGGTTGCCAGACAAATCGCTGCAAGACTAACATAGTGAGCCTATCATCCTGCCTCACGGGAATTGACTGACCGACCCGTAATGAGCGAGCAGATCAAGATACGCCCATACCTCGATCATCAAATCGTGTTTGGTGCGCGACTTCCATTTACGTTTCTTCATTTCGCCGACAGCTTACGATGCGTCATCCGTCTCATCAAGCATCCGGCGCTGGTGGGCTACTCTTGAAGGACGCGGCGCAGCACAGACGATACCGGCTAAGGGAGCGAATGCGGATTGAGGATCACATAATTCTCTCGATGATTGAAATAGATTGAACGAAAAAGACTCGTCGGCAGTAAGCCGTCCTCCGTACGGTCTTCGACACCGACGCCGTTCTTCATTAAAGCGGCCGGCAGATTAAAGAATCTTTCGTCGCCAATCCGTAAGAGTCTGAGACGAACTGCCCGCGCCATCCGGCTGCCGCCACTGCCCGAAGCTTTGAGCCAATCGCCACTGAGGGCTTCGGCAGCAAATGCAAACTCTCGTGAGTGCTTGTCGAAAAGGACAACACCCGTCGCCGCCGAATCGAGAACGAGCATCACGGACTCGTCCGGTGTCGCGGCAACGCGTGCGCGGATGGTCAACAGTCCCTGCTGTTGCTCGACCGGATGCCGCGCGCCGCTGTAAGGTGCGCGACTGTAAAGATGGTCACGCTCGTCTTCAAAGACGAGTCGCCGGTCGCGGTAATCAAGAAGATAATTGAATCGCGACAGGAAGTTCTGCCCCAGCACTCCGCAGACGGGCACGCCCAGCCGCCGAAGTTCATGCAACTCTTCGATCAAACACTCGATGTGCTCTAACGACTTCGCGCCGAGCGTCAGACTGTCGAGGCTGGCGAGCGGCACAACCTGCAAGCCAGCGACGGTAATCAAAGAGACGCGCTTCGTCGGTCTCAGCCTGAGCCGCGCGGCCATTTCAGGCGTGACCAGTGTCGAATCGGTTCCCGTGTCGAGCAGAAAGTCGAACGGCCCATCACCATTGACGAATACCGGAACGACAATCAAATGATATCGCACCAGTCGGAACGGCAGATCGGCGGCGCGAACAATGTGGCAAGAGAGCGCGTAAAAGATCAACAACAGGCCGGGCGCGACGATCAAGTTTCGTCGTACGTTTCGCTTCCGCATCATCACCTCCAAACTGAATTGTCCGGAGGGACTTTAGCGAGCGACGCCTTTTACGGTATTGATGCTTGGGTGATGTTTCGGCGTGTTTTAATGATGGACTTATGATGAACGACAAAACGTCTGTGTTTCAATTCGACGACGTGCTGATCGAACCGCACTCCTTCAAGGTGTGGAAGGCGGGACGGCCCGTGCTGATCGAGCCGAAGGCGTTCGAGGTGCTGCTCTACCTGATCCGAAATCGTGGACGGTTAATCAAAAAAAGTGAACTCCTTGATGCCGTCTGGAAAGGAACTTTCGTCACAGAGAACGCGCTGACGCGTGAGATTGCCCAATTGCGCAAGGCCCTCGGCGAGGAAGCAAGAAACGCGAAGTACATCGAGACGGTGCCGACACGCGGCTATCGCTTCATTGCCGAAGTCGAAGACAATGATAAGACGGAAGAGGTGACCGCGCGAACACGAGGCGAAAACGCGGACGAGAACACAGATCACGGAAGGGTGTTGCAGACTCCGGCCCTTTCAGCAGCCATCATCGCTCCGGCGAAAGCCGCCACGATGCGAAATGGGTTCCGACGTTCCGCGCCGTCACGCATCACAATTCTGGTGAGCGCGCTCGGCCTCGCCTGCGTCATAGTGATTAGCTGGTGGGGTGTTCTGAGCAAGTCTACAAATGATGAAGCAACCGGCATCCGAAGTTTGACGCAGATCACTGCTTCGACCGAACTTGATTTTTACCCTTCGCTCTCACCCGACGGAAGCTACGTAGCGTACAGCTCGAATCGGAGCGGTAATTTTGAAATCTACGTCAGACAGCTCGCACCCGGCGGCCGGGAGATTCCGATTACCTCTGACGGAAAACAGAATTTCCAACCCGCGTGGTCTCCTGATGGTCAACTCATCGCCTACTACTCGAAAGAGCGTGGCGGCATCTGGGCTGTGCCGGCTCTCGGCGGCGTCGCACGGAAACTGACGGAGTTCGGCTCAAGACCGGCATGGTCACGCGACGGAGAACGCATCGCTTTCCAATCGGCGGCGCTGACCGAAGTCGCCGGAGCAGCCTCCGGCGCGCTTCCTCCTTCGACCATCTGGGTGGTGCCGGTGCGCGGTGGAACGGTAAAGCAAATCACGCAAGCCGGGACGCCTTCGGGCGGTCATGGGTCGCCACTGTGGTCGCCGGACGGGAAGCGGCTCGTCTTCTTTGTTAACGACATTTCTCTTTCGGAAATTTGGTCGGCCTCGGCAGAGGGCGGCGATTTACGGCGGTTAACGCCGAAGCGTCAGCCCTTCAGCGACATCGTGTATTCGCCGGATGGGAAGTACGCTTACGGCGCCGGAATCAGCGGTGCGTCTTACGGATTGTGGCGAGTGCCGGTTTCGCCAATGGACGGCGCACCGACCGGCGCGCCGGTTAAGGTCGAGGGGACGGGCGCGACACCGATCAGGCATCTCAGTATTTCCGGGGACGGGAAAAAGATTTCCTACAGCACGCTTTCCATGACCAGCGACATCTGGACGGTTCCGCTGCTACAAGCGTCCGGTGAAGCCGCGGGCACGCCGTCGCCGCTCCTTGAAGATACGAGCCGCCGGAAGACGAATCCGTCTTTTTCACCCGATGGGCGAAAGATTGCCTTCGGCATGTGGCGTTTGGGCGTGCCGATTAGCGCGTGGCTGATGGATGCGGACGGACGGAATCTAGTTGAACTGACAGCTGACCCGGCGGATAGTTCCCTGCCGGGGTGGCTGCCGGGCAGCGACCAGATAGCCTTCGTCTCCAACCGTCAGGGGCGATTGCAGTTCTGGTCTAAGAATCTTACAACCAACTCAGAGCAACCGCTCTTCGAACTCCGCGAAGGCATGGACTTGCCGCGCCTCTCACCCGATGGGAAGCAGATCGCCTTCAACTCCCGGACAGAGGGCGGCACGATCAACGTCTGGACGGCGGCCCTTGCCGGCGGAGAACCCAGACAACTGACGTTCGACCACGAGTTGATGGGATTCCCCAGTTGGTCACCCGACGGAAAGTTCATTGCCTTGGAAGTTAAGCGCGGCGATGACACGCACATTGCTGTCATTCCGAGTGGCGGCGGGACGCCGACGCAGTTAACTTTCGATCCCGGCCAGAGTTGGCCGCACAGTTGGTCGCCCGACAAAGAGAAGATCGCTTTCGCCGGATTCCGCAACGGCTTCTGGAACATCTGGTGGGTTTCGCTCGCTGACGGGTCGCAAAAACAACTCACGAATTTTTCCAAAACAAACACTTACGTCCGCTACCCTGCATGGTCGCCGCGCGACGACCAGATCGTCTTCGAGTACGCCGAAACGAAGGGCAATATCTGGTTGATAGAGATGAAGTAGCCATATCTTAGCTTCGGCTTCAAGCTGTCGTCAGCCGTGAGGATGATTTGACACGTCTCGCGGGCGGTGCGCTACAATCTTCTCTCATTTCCTTTCACCCCAAGGCTCACGTAATGGCAACCATCGAAGAGATGCTCCGTGCGCTCCGAAAACACTTCGGCTTCGCGGATTTTCGCGAGGGCCAACGCGAAGTCGTGCGCGCGATTTTGGAAGGCCACGACACCGTGGTGGTGATGCCGACAGGCGGCGGAAAATCCCTCTGTTATCAATTGCCGGCGATGATGATGGAGGGCGCGACGCTCGTCGTTTCGCCGCTGATTGCGTTGATGAAAGATCAGGTGGACGCGCTCCGCGCGCGCGGACTGCCCGCGACATTCATCAACAGCTCGATTGATTTCGATGAGCAGAAGGCCCGCATCAACGGCGTCCGGCGCGGCGACTATAAGATGATCTATGTCGCGCCGGAGCGGTTCCGCAGTGCCCACTTCGTCGAAACGATTAAGAGCGCCGGCATCTCTCTGTTCGCCATCGACGAAGCGCACTGCATTTCGCAGTGGGGCCACGACTTTCGCCCCGACTACCTGCGCCTCAAGTCATTTATCGAACAGGTCGGACGCCCGCAGATCGTCGCGCTCACCGCGACGGCGACGCCGCACGTCCGCGCAGACATTATCGAGCAGCTTTCCCTACGCACGCCGCGCGCCTTCGTCAGCGGGTTCGACCGCCCGAACCTTTCAATCAACATCGCCCACACGCAGAATGACCGCGAAAAGATCGCGCGCATCAAAGCCCTCACCGCCGCGCACCCGGGCGGGTCGGGCATCATCTACACCTCGACGCGCAAATCTGCCGAGCAGGTGACGGCGCGTCTGCGCGAGGCACGCCTGTCGGTCATTGCGTACCACGCCGGGATGGAGGATTCGGAGCGTGCGCGCGCGCAGGACGAGTTCATGTCCGGGCGCGTTCAAATGATTGTCGCTACCAACGCCTTCGGGATGGGCATTGACAAACCCGACATCCGGTTCGTCGCGCACTACCAACTGCCCGGCTCCGTCGAAGCTTACTATCAGGAGATTGGACGCGCCGGGCGCGACGGGCGTCCGTCCACCTGCGTGTTGCTTTTCAACTACGCCGACAAGCGGACGCAGGACTACTTCATCGAAGGCTCCTACCCGGCCCCGGAACTAATCGCCAAAGTTTACGAATCGTTAATTGCTACCGGGCAGCGGCGCATCGAGCTTTCGATCAAAGAGATTGCAGCGCGCGCGGGCGTCCGCAACGAGATGGCGGTGCAATCGTCGCTGATCGTGTTAGAGAAGGCCGGGCACATCGAGCGCGGCGCGGCGCGCGAGAACCGCGCCGGCGTGCGTCTGTTGGTGCCACCGCCGCAGGCGCGCGAAACAATCGACGCACGCCGCAGCACGCAGACGAAGCAGGTGCTGTTCGGACTGCTCGGCGGGTGCGAAGTTAATCAACGCGCCGAGACCGAGATCGACGTCGCGGAGTTGGCAGAGACGCTCGGCATCGATATTTCCGCGGCGCGTCGCGCGCTGCTGTCGCTCGCCGAAGGCGGCATCATCTCTTATAACCCGGCGCGGAGGACACGCGGTGTGTCGGTACTCGACGAAACGCCCGCGCGCCGGCTACGCGTCAACACACAGGACCTCGCGCGCCGCGCCGCGCTCGAACAACGGAAGCTGCGCGAAGTAATCGGCTTCTGCTACACCGAAGACTGTTACCGCGCGGTCATCCTCGACTACTTCGGCGACCGCGCACACGCCGACACCTGCGGTCAATGCGGCAACTGCGTGTCCGAGCGGAAAGGCGCGACCAAACCCAACGCCGCCGCGCCGCTCGACCCGGCGACGGCGCTCGACAAGTTCGTGATGAAGCACGCGCCCGTCGCGCTTGATTTAGAAGACTCCTTACGCGAGCAATCACGACTGAGCCACGCGCGCGAGGAAGCCGAACGATTCGGTTCCGCCGTGGATGAGCAGCACGCCGCCGTCATCACCGCCGCACGTGACCTGTCAGCAGACGAGGTATTGGACGTGCGCAAAATCCTGTCATGTGCGGCGCGCATGGGCGGGCGCTTCGGCAAGGGACTGCTGGTGGCGACGCTACGTGGTTCACGTGCCAAAACCGTTGCGCAAGCCAAACTCGACAAACTCTCGACGCACGGCATCCTCGCAATGTTGACGCAGGAAGAGTTGATGCTCTACATCGACGCGCTGATCTCCGCCGGGTGTCTGACGGTGACGACGGGCGTGTACCCGACGGTTTCGCTCACGACTTTCGGCGGCGAGGTGATGCGCGGACGCGCCGACGTGCGGCTCGCGCTGCCGGCGCTGCTGCCAGCGGGCCGGGTCGCGGCGCCCGGTAACGGCGTCAATCGCGGAGCCGCCATCAATCGCGCGGCATCTTTCACAGGTTCCTCATCGCTTTCTTCCTCACACTCTTCATCGCTGGGGCGAGGAGACAACGCACCGGGGGGAGGCCAACCTTCAAGCCGAGTACCATCGACGAAACCTACGCGCTGTATGACGCCGGGCTGTCCGTCGAAGAGATCAGCGAGCGGCGCAATTTGACAGAGATGACCGTCGAAAAGCATTTGTCAGATTGCATCCTCGAAGGTCGCCCATTCGATGTCGCGCGCTATGTCGCCGACGCTGACCGCGCGATGATCGAAAGCGCCGTCAAACAGTTGGGCGCCGAACGACTCAAGCCTTTGCGCGAAGCCCTCCCGTCACACATCACCTACCGCATGATTCGCTTCATCGTCGCCGATTTGCAGTGCGCCGCACATCGCGTCCAGAGTGCCGACGCTGACCGCCCGGCTGACGCAGGCGCGTGAAGTTTTTTTCCATCTGCCGGCACACGTGCCCGCTTCATGCTGTCGCAAGCTTGATCCCCGATACCCTATCGCCGAAGAGCCGAGCAGCGCGACGCTCTCTCTGCTGCTGTTGCGCGTGGCGCCTCGATGCTTGACGCCGGATGGATACCGCTTCATCATCGCCCATCACATTCTGAAGAAAGGTAATTTTATGAGTCGTAACCCTAACACCGACCCGCCACAACCGAGCACACCCGACCTGCCACCGACGCAGCCCAGAGACCCTGTGCGACCCGACCCGTCACGCCCCGAACCACTGCCGATACCACCGGACACAGAGCCGATGCCGGCGCCGGTGCGTGAGCCGAACACGCCGATGCCCGCCGGTGATACGCCGCCCGCCGAACCGACGCGGCTGATGTGACCGAGAAGGATGAGCCACGAATTACACAAATAGCACGAATGAAATGTTTGACCGTGAGGGGTTAGAGTCAACAGTCCATCAAACCGGGCAGGGCGGCACGCCACTCCGCGGCGAACCGTTTGACCTCGCCGTTGTCGCCAGCGCGCTCGCCGCTAAACCGTTCAATCCTCATCGTTCGTTCCGCAACGGCCACGCGCAGACGCTCGCAGCTTATGCTTGGCCGCGCCGCTCGCGCCTGCGCGCATTGCACTGCGACGATGAGACGCAGTTGTTCGAGGTTGAACCTGGCGTACGTCTGCTCGCCCACTGTGCCTGGCAGAGGGAGCGCCGCGCGCACCCGACCGTCGTCTTGGTGCATGGGCTTGAAGGATCAAGCGAATCGATTTACATGCTCGGCACGGCGCAGAAGGCGTTCAGCGCGGGCTTCAACGTCCTGCGCTGCAACATGCGCAACTGCGGCGGGACGGAACACCTGACGCCGACGCTGTACCACAGTGGCATGAGCAACGACTTCAGGGCCGTGCTCAGAGAGTTGATCGAGGAAGATCATCTCGCCTCAATCTTTCTCGTCGGTTTTTCGATGGGCGGCAACATCATTCTTAAACTCGCCGGCGAAATCGGCGCGCGCACGCCGCCCGAACTGTCAGGAGTCTGCGCCGTCTCGCCCGCGCTCGACTTAAGCGCCTGCGCCGACCAAATCGGCCATCGCTCGAACTGGCTCTATCAGAGAACATTCGTCCGCAGCCTGCGCAAGCGCGTTCACGGCAAGCGGCGGCTATACCCCGATCTGTACGACACCAGCGGGCTTCAAACGGTGCGGAGCGTCCGCGACTTCGACGACCAGTACACAGCACTCCACGGCGGCTATCGCGACGCCGCCGATTATTACGAACAGGCCAGCGCGCGCCGTCTCGTTTCTCACATCCGCACGCCGACGTTAATCATCCATGCGCAGGACGACCCCCTCGTCCCCTTCGCGTC
>Ga0136614_10000037_pt1 | contig 42706 bp, 34 predicted proteins | sample AntDrymUQ2792106_2_FD_106643 | JGI IMG/M metagenome (GOLD analysis project Ga0136614, IMG submission 106643) | Polar desert sand microbial communities from Dry Valleys, Antarctica - metaG UQ279 (21.06) | ecosystem: Environmental > Terrestrial > Soil > Desert | place: Antarctica: Dry Valley... | reverse complement strand
CTTCTCCTTTCCCGCGCCTTTCCCCTTATTCAACCACCCACGTATCGCCGCTGTTGATGAGCTTTTCCAAATTGCCGGGGCCGGTCTTGGCGATGGCGGCGTCGATCTGATCGACGAGCATGTCTTCATAAGTCGCGCGCTCGACGGCGCGGAAGATGCCGATGGGTTGCGGGAAGTCCGGGTATTCCATGCGTGCGAGCATGAAGGCGACGGACGGGTCTGTGAGGTGTATGTCGTGGACGAGCAAGTCGTTTTCCGTAAGGCTGGTCTCGTCGCCGAGTTGCACGACTTCGGGCTGCGCGCCGTTCATGCGAATCCCTCGGTCGCGGTTCTTGCCGAAGACCATCGGCTGGCCGTGTTCCAAGTAGATCATATGATCCGTGCGGACTGAGCGATCCGCGAAATAATCAAATGCGCCGTCGTTGAAGATGTTGCAGTTCTGATAGACCTCGACGAAAGAAACGCCTTTGTGTCTGGCCGCCGCCTGCACCGTCGCGCCCAAGTGTTTGACATCAATATCGAGTGAGCGCGCGACGAACGTCGCTTCACTCGCAATTGCCATTGAGAGCGGATTGATCGGATGATCGATCACGCCCATCGGCGTGGACTTCGTCTTCTTGCCGAGTTCCGAAGTCGGGCTGTACTGTCCCTTCGTCAAGCCGTAGATGCGGTTGTTGAAGAGAATGTAATTCATGTCGAGGTTACGGCGAATGGCGTGAATAAAATGGTTGCCGCCGATGGATAAGGCGTCGCCGTCACCCGTGATCACCCACACGCTCAATTCCGGGTTCGCCGCCTTAATCCCCGTCGCCACCGCCGGCGCGCGCCCGTGAATCGAGTGAAACCCGTAGGTGTTCATGTAATACGGAAAGCGCGACGAGCAGCCGATCCCCGACACGAACACGATCTTCTCGCGCGGGATACCTAGCTCCGGCATCACCTTCTGCACATTATTCAAGATCGAGTAATCGCCGCAACCGGGACACCAACGAACTTCCTGCCCCGACACGAAATCCGCCTTCGTCAACTTCGCTGGTGGCGGCGCGACCTCGCCCGCGACCACCGAACCCGGCTCGCTCTCCGGCGACGGCCCGCCGCCCGCCACATTGCCGCGAATGCCCTCGATCCCATTATTGCCGTTACCGTTTGTGTCCATGTTGATACCTCAAACTATTTCTGTCAGCCGCTAATGATGACCTTTACTTGCTACCCGGCTCTGCTTGAAGCGTAAGAGATCATCACGTAAAAATCTCAGCGACGGGAATTTGGAAGCCCGGCACTATGTCGCCGCCGTCGAGCGTGTCTTTTTCCGTGAGCGTGGCGACATCGGTCAGCGAGCGGTATGCTGTTATTGTCCGCAGTTTCGGGCTGACGATCCAAACCAGACGGACGCCGAACTTCAGCCACTCCTCAACTTTTCCCTCGACCTCGCTGACGGTGTCGCCGGGACTGACGACTTCCACCGCCAGATCGGGAACACCCGGAAAGTAGCCTTTCGTCCTGTTAATCTGCTCGACGCGCTCACGCCGGACGAAGGCGGCGTCGGGCGCGCGCATTGTGTCGGGACCAGTTTCAAGTACGAAGCCCGTCTCTGCCGCATACACTTTGCCGAGCTTGTTCTTTTTAACGTGTTGGTGCAGAGGCGCGCCGATGTTCATCGCTATGTCTCCATGCTCATGTCCGGCAGGTGGCATACGCCTCAATTCTCCTTTTACCAGTTCGTAACGGAAGCCGTCGTCAGGCAGCTTTAACAGGTCTTCCGCCGTCATCAGTTGGGTTATTACAGCCATGTGATTACACCTCTCACAAATACTCTTCGACCTTCCGCACGATCTCGCGAATCTGGAAGGGGCGGCCTTTGACTTTTGAGAACGGGATCGCGTCGATCAAATACTTCGCGCGGATCATCGTGCAGAGTTGGCCGAGATTCATTTCGGGAATGATCACACGCTCGAAGCCGGCGAGGATTTCATCCAAGTTTTGCGGGAACGGATTGAGATGTCGTAGATGCGCGCTCGATACGGCATGGCCTTCGCGCTGCAAGCGTTCGACCGCCGAAGTGATCGAGCCGTAGGTCGATCCCCAACCGAGGACGAGGACTTTGCCGGTTGGATCGCCGAAGACTTCAACATCAGGGATGTCTTGCGCGGCGCGATCAACTTTGGCTTGCCGCATCTCGACCATGAAATGGTGATTCTCTGGATCGTAATTGACGTTGCCGGTGAGGTGTTGTTTCTCGATGCCGCCGACGCGATGCTCAAGGCCGGGCGTGCCGGGCAGCGCGTAGGGGCGCGAGAGCGTCTCCTCGTCGCGGGCGTAGGGCATGAAGTTGTTGGGATCGGTCGTGAGTTGCACTTCGATCTTGGGCAAGTCCTTCATCTGCGGCACGGCCCATGGCTCCGCGCCGTTGGCGAGATAACCGTCGGAGAGGTAGAAGACCGGCGTCATGTATTTGAAGGCGAGGCGCACGGCTTCAATCGCCATGTGAAAGCAATCGCCGGGCGTGGCGGGCGCAATCACAATCGCGGGACATTCGCCGTTGCGGCCCCAGACGGCTTGAAAGAGATCGGCCTGCTCGGTTTTAGTCGGCAAGCCGGTCGAAGGCCCGCCGCGCTGCACGTTGATGATGACGAGCGGCAGTTCCGTCATCACGGCGAGGCCAATCGCTTCCTGCTTCAGAGCGACGCCCGGCCCCGATGTTCCTGTCAGACCGATGTGTCCCGCGAACGACGCGCCGATGGCCGCGCAGACGGCGGCGATCTCGTCTTCGGCTTGAAAAGTCTTGACGCCGAAATTTTTGTGACGGGCTAACTCATGCAGAATGTCTGAAGCGGGCGTGATTGGATATGAACCGTAAAAGAGCGGGCGGCCTGAAAGTTCGGACGCAGCGATGAAGCCGATGGCCGTCGCTTCGTTGCCCGTGATCTTGCGGTACTTGCCCGGAGCGATGACGGCTTTCTTGACGGTGTAGTGCGTCGTGAAAACTTCGGTCGTGTCAGCGAAGTTATAGCCGGTCTTCAAAGCGATCTCGTTGGCGCGTCCGACTTCCGCGTTCTTCGCGAACTTCGCCGCGATCCAATTCAGTGTCGGCTCCGCCGGGCGATCATAAAGCCAGTAGAGAACGCCGAGCGCGAAGAAATTTTTGCAGCGATCCATCTCCTTGCGCGTGAGCTTGACTTCCGCTTCTTGCAACGCGCGCAAGTTCAAAGTCGTGATCGGCAATTTGTGAACGCGATAGCCTGTGAGCGTCCCGTCTTCGAGCGGGTTCTGCTCGTAGGCCGCTTTCTTCAAGTTCTCTTTGTTGAACTCGTCCGTGTTGACGATGATCGTGCCGCCTTCTTCCAGATCAGAGAGATTCACTTTTAGCGCCGCCGGGTTCATCGCCACCAGCACGTTTGGCTGATCGCCGGGCGTGCGAATATCTTGGCTGGAAAAGTTGAGTTGAAAGCCAGAGACACCGGGTAAGCTCCCGGCAGGCGCGCGAATCTCCGCCGGAAAATCGGGCAACGTCGAGATGTCATTGCCGAGAACGGCGGAGGTGTTAGTGAACTGCGTGCCGGTCAACTGCATTCCGTCGCCGGAGTCGCCGGCGAAGCGGATGGTGACGGTCTCCAACTCTTCAAAATGTTTCTCAAGACTTTCCGCGGGCGGAGTGTCGATAATGGCGCTCATGATAAATACGAAACGTAAACGTGTGAATCGTGAATCGTAAATAGACTGGAGACTCTATTCACCATTGACGATTGATCGTTCACTTACCCTCCTCCTGATGATGTGAATGCGACAGTGTTGAGCGGTCAGCACACGGCGAGAGGGGCGTCCGTCGTTGTTCATGACGGCGGGCGTCGGCCTGAACTGCACGCTCTGACGGCGTGGATTTTCGCAATTCGGCTGACATGTCGCGTGAAGCTCCGTCTCAGGCGAGAAATGCTTCAACCCCTCTGTGCGCGAGAATTGTAGCACACGACGATGCGCGCTTCTCAACCGGGCCAGTGAGACGGCATGGCTGTTCGTTAAAGTTATATGGGTGGGGACACCGGCGCGGTGTGGCCCGACTCTTTGGCGATCTCGTAATTTTGTCTCCACATTTTCCGCCCGGCGGCTGGGTGCTAAAATTGCCGCCTTCTCCCTCGGCGAAGAGTCACTTAACGCCGCAATCCGCGCGGACAATCGCCGCGTAGAATTTGCGGTTCATTTTCAGAAGAATTAAAAAGCAGACAGGGAAGGAGACAGCGATGAAGCGCAGTCTTTGGATGGTGACGTGTTGTTTGGCCGCCACGTTGGCTTTGGCGGCGATTGGCGGACACGCCGCGCGGGGGCAAAGCAGCCCGGCGGATTTGCCGGCGAAAGCCGAAGCGCTGAAGCAAGTACAGTCGCTTTTCGATCAAGCCATCAAACTCGAACAGGAGCGGAAGTTTGACGAAGCCCTGTCCATCGCGGAGCAACTCGTCGTGGTGGCCGAAAAGATTGAAGGGCCGGCAGGCCGGACGATGATCGCGCCGCTCACACAGCTCGCGCGCCTTCACGGCCACAAAAACAACTATGCCCGCGCTGCGGAGTTGTACCGGCACTCACTTGAGATCGCGGAGAGGACGCTCGGCGGCGAACATTTCGTCGTCGTGTCGAATCTCGTCGCGCTGGCTTCGGTCTATAAGAATAGCGGCGACTACGCGCGCGCCGAGCCGCTGTACCTGCGCGCGCTGGCGATTGAGGAGAAGACACGCCAGCCCGGCGCTCCGCCGGAGACCATCAACATGGAGGCGCTCGCCGATCTCTATCGCTTGCAGGCCGACTACCGGCGCGCGGAAGAGATGTTCCGACGCTCGCTGGAAATCCGCGAGCAGGCCGGCGGGACGGAACACCCCGACCTCACCTCACCGCTCAATAACCTCGCGCTGATCTACACCGCTGTTGGCGATTACACGCGCGCCCGGCAGCATCTTCAACGCACGCTCGACCTCCGTCTCAAGGCTTACGGCCCCGAACACAACTTCGTCGCGCTCGCGCTGAACAACCTCGCGCAACTCGACGAGCGGCAGGGCAATTACGTGAGCGCGCTGCGGCTGACCGAGCGCGCGCTGCCGATCATCGAGAAGACATTGGGGACCGAGAATCAATACTACTCTACGCTGCTCTCGAATCTCGCCAGCCTGCATAAAGAGCTAGGCGACTTCGACCGCGCCGAGTCGCTCTTCCGGCGCACGCTTGCCACCGACGAAAAGTTGTTCGGGCCAGAACACCCGGAGGTCGCGCACGATCTCAACAACCTTGCCGGGCTATATCATTTGAAGCGCGACTACGAGCGCGCCGTGCCTCTCTATCAGCGCGCGCAGGCGGCGCTGGAGAAGACGCTAGGGCCGGAACACCCGGAAGTCGCGCGCGCCCTTAACAACCTCGCGCAGGGTTACGGCGATCAGGGCGACTACGCGCGCGCCCTGCCTCTGCTTGAGCGCGCCCTCAAGATTTATGAAAAAACGCTCGGCTCGCAACACCCGCAGACCGCGACGACGCTCAACAACCTCGCCGGGACGTATCACACCAAAGGCGAATTGCCGCGCGCGTTGCAACTCTACGAGCGCGCGCTGCATGTCTGGGAAAATTCGCTAGGGCCGCAGCACCACAATGTGGCGATGGTGCTGCACAACATCGCGCTGTTGTATGAAGCGCAGGGCGACATCGGGCAGGCGATCCGATTTCAGACGCGCGCGGGCGACATCCGCGAACGAAATCTGGAGTTGATTCTGACCGTCGGCTCAGAGGAACAGAAACTTCTCTACACCGCGCGGCTCGCCGAAGAGGCGAATTCGGCAGTTTCATTGCACCTTGCCGGCGCACCCGCCAACGGCGAGGCCGCGCGCTTGTCGCTGAACACAATCCTGCGCCGCAAAGGGCGCGCTCTCGACGCGATGGCCGATCAGATCGGCGCTCTGCGTCGCCGCCTCAACCCGGAGGATCAGGCGCTGCTTAACCAACTCGCGACGGCTCGCTCGCAACTCGCGACGCTCAAGCTCGAAGGCGCAGGTGCGGCGTCCGATCCGGCGACGCGGGAGGCGACCATCACGCGGCTAGAAAGAGAAGTTGAAGAGTTAGAAAACGCTATCAGCGCGCGCAGCGCCGAGTTTCGCGCGCAGAGGCAGCCGGTCACTATCGAGCGCGTGCAGGCCGTGATCCCGACGGGCGCGGCACTCGTCGAGTTGACGCGCTATCGTCCTGTTAAGCTGCAAACCTTCAAGCTCGATCCGCCGCGTTACGCCGCTTATGTTCTGCGGCACGCGGGCGCGCCGCAGTGGGTCGATCTCGGCGAGGCCGCGCCGCTCGAAGAGGCCGTCGCTAAGTGGCGTAGCGCTTTGAGCGATCCCCGACGACAAGACGTGAAGGAACTGGCGCAGGCGCTTGACGCGCGCTTGATGTTGCCCGTGCGGAAACTAACGGGCGAGGCGCGGATGCTCTTCATCTCGCCCGACGGCGCGCTGAATTTGATCCCGTTCGGCGCGCTCGTCGATGAGCGCGGGAGTTATCTGATCGAAAACCTTTCGATCAGTTACCTCTCCAGCGGGCGCGATCTGCTCCGGCTGCAAACGCAAGCCACGAGCCGGCAAGGGCCGATCCTGTTTGCCAATCCGCAGTTCGACGCCGGGACTTCCGGGACAGGCAACTTATCGTCGCCCGGCGGATCATCGTCGCCCGGCGGAGCCGACAGCAGCCCGGGCCGCCGCTCCGTGGACTTGTCCGGCACGAAGTTCTCGCAGTTACCCGGAACAGCCGCCGAGGCCAAAGCGCTCAACACTATTCTCCCTGCGCCGCGCGTTTACACCGGCGCAGCGGCCACCGAATCCGCGCTCAAACAAATCGCCGGCCCGAGCATCCTCCACATCGCGACGCACGGCTTCTTCCTGCCGGCGCAAGCGGCAGCAGCGACGACAGCGCAAGAGACGCGCGGCCTCACGCTCGGCGGCGCTCCGGCACAGGCGCGCGGCGAAAATCCTTTGCTGCGCTCCGGCCTCGCGCTGGCCGGAGCCAACCGTCGCGGCAGCGCGGGCGCGGCAGCAGACGACGGCATCCTGACCGCTTACGAGGCCGCGAGCCTCGACCTTTGGGGGACGGAATTGGTGGCGCTGTCGGCCTGTGAAACTGGAGTCGGCGAGATCAGAAATGGCGACGGCGTTCACGGCCTGCGCCGCGCGCTGGTGTTGGCGGGCAGCGAGAGCCAACTGATGAGCCTGTGGCAAGTGTCGGACGAGGCGACGCGCGATCTAATGGTCGCTTATTACAAACGGCTGCGGGCGGGCGAGGGACGCGGCGAGGCGCTCAGAGGGGTGCAGATCGAATTTATCAAACACGGAGGGGAAAGCCGGGCGGGAGGGGACCAACGCGGAATCGGCGTCATCTTAAAACCCGCTGCACAGGATCGCCGCCATCCGTTCTACTGGGCCAGCTTCATCCAGTCGGGCGAATGGAAGAAACTGGGCAATTTATTTTCGGAGAGAAAATGAGCTGATTGACGGAAGAGATAGAGATTGGAAGCGAGAGACGCGCGAGGTTTCGTCTGAAGGGATGAGGGATGAAGTAAGAACAGAAATGTCTTTGACTTCATCCCTCATTCCTATTTTTTAGGTTCCCATTGGCGACGGCTTCGGTGCGCCGTCAATTGCTTTGGGCGCGCCAACTGCGCCGGGCGCATTCATGGTTGTGGCAGGCGCGGGGACGGCGGGCTTGGGCGGCTCGCTCTTCGGCGCGGTAGCGGGCGCACTGGAAGCCGATGGCGCGGGCGGCGCGGCAGCTTGCTGTTGTTTGCGCTCTTCGGCTTCCTTGAATTGCATCATGCGGCAACTGCCCTCGAACATCGCACCCTGCTCGATGACGAGCGCGGGCGACTGGATGTTGCCGGTCACTTTGGCGACGCGGCCCATCTCGATCCGCTTCGTCGCGATGATGTCGCCGTTGACCGTGCCGTAAATTTGTGCGATGGAGACTTCGATGTTGGCGTCCACTTGCCCGCCGGAGCTGACGATTAGCGTGCCGTCTTGCGAGCTGACACGGCCCGTCAGATGCCCATCCACGCGGAGCATTCCTTTGAAGTTGGCCTCGCCCGTCAAGGCCGTGCCGTTACCGACGAAACCGCTGAGTGTCCCCTCCTTGATGTCGCGCGCGATGGCGTCCGATTCGCTGTAGGCACGCCCGCTGTTGTTGGGATCATTCGTCATGCTGCGTACTCCATTATTAGAAATTTGGTCCGGCGTCCTCGTTGACGGCGGCTCGGCGTCAAGCGCCGGAGTATTGCCGGAAGCAGGAGCCAAAGGTTGCGATTGAGGGGCGATTGGGTTGCTGCTGGTGGGTGGCGGTTCTTTCGGTTTTCCCGGTCTGAACATCTCGTTACCTCCACTACGGGTCTGAACTAAACTGAGCGAACGGCGGCCTGTCAACGTTCCGGCGAGATCAATCTCTCGCCGCGCTGTTGAGAGCGTCGCGCGCGCCGGCTGAGTTTCGCATGAAGCTCGACAAGAAAGGCTTGGCCGAGCTTCCCTCGCCCGGCAAGATTAACGCCGCCCGTGTGGCGACGCTATTAACAGATTAGAACACGCGGGGAAACGGGTGACAAGCGAAAAGCAATGATAGTTTGAGGTTTGAGGTTGGGGGTTTGCAGTCGCAGATTTGAAATTCCAAATTTGAAATCCGAGATCGCTCATCCTGAACTTCAAACCTCAAACTGTTCTCTGGCGGCACGAACGGGATAAAATACTGCCGCTTGTGATCCGAAACATATTGCTCACAGAGGAGAATGTTCGATGTCAAACGAGATGGTTGAATTTCAGAGCAACGGCCAGACGGCGCGGGGCTACTTGTCCGTGCCGGAAGCGGGACCGGGGCCGGGTGTGATCGTCCTGCAAGAATGGTGGGGCTTGAATGCACAGCTCAAAGGCGTGGCCGACCGCTTTGCCGCTGAGGGCTTCGTCGCCCTCGCGCCCGATCTTTATCACGGCGAGAGCGCGGACGCACCTGACAAGGCGGGCAAGCTGATGATGGAACTAAACATCGCCGAGACCGAGAAAGACTTGCGCGGTGCGGTCGAGTATCTCTTGCAAGATGATCGCGTGACAAGCGCGCGTGTCGGCACGGTCGGTTTTTGCATGGGCGGGATGCTGTCGCTTTACGCCGCGACGCAGAACCGGCAAGTCGGCGCGTGCGTCGTCTTCTACGGCATTCACCCGAAAGTGAATCCCGACTTGGAGAAACTACAAGCGCCCGTCCTCGGCTTCTATGCCGGGAAGGATACTTCCGTCCCGCCATCGGCGGCGCGCGAACTCGAAAAGAAATTGAAGGAACTCGGCAAGGAAGTGGAACTCCACATCTACGAGAACACCGATCACGCCTTCTTCAACGAAGAGCGGCCGGAAGTCTATAACCCACAAGCGGCGGCGGACACATGGCAACGCACGCTCGAATTCTTTCGCCGGCACTTAACGGAGAAATAAAACAAGCGTTCGTCCTATGCGTTCTTGGCAGGCATTAACAAGTGATAGAAAAAAGGCGTCCGGCCCCCCATGGCCGAACGCCTTATCTCTTTATTCCTTGAAGAAGGAATGTTGTTAAGAGTGACGATACCAACCTGATGCCGGAGCGGGGTTGCAGCCCCATTGAAAGATTATTGCGATGCAGTTACAAACAAGGCAGAAGCCCGACCGTGAGGGAGGGCGTTTTGCGCGCACAGAACGCCCTCCCTCACGGTCGGGCTTCTGCCTTGCATCCCGCCGCTTGATGCCGTAATTTTTTGTGCGATGTTTGTCGAGAGTAAGATCAAAACTAAACTGCTGCGACAGATGGGTGAAGCGATCAAGGACTTCGGAATGATCGCGGACGGCGACCGCGTGATGATCTGTCTTTCGGGCGGCAAGGATAGTTACACGCTGCTCGATCTCCTGCTTGATGTGCGTGAGCGCGCGCCCGTTCGTTTCGATCTCTTGGCCGTCAACCTTGATCAAAAGCAGCCGGGCTTTCCCGCCGACGTGCTGCCCGCTTATTTAACCGAGCGCGGCGTGCCGCACCGCATCGTCGAGCGCGACACATATTCGGTCGTCAAGCGTCTGGTCCCCGAAGGCAAGACTTACTGTTCAGTCTGCGCGCGTTTGCGGCGCGGCATCCTTTACGAGATCGCCGTCGAAGAAGGCTGCACCAAGATCGCGCTCGGACATCACGGCGATGACATCATCGTGACGTTCTTCTTGAACCTCTTCTTCGTCGGCACACTCAAAGCGATGCCGCCCGTCTTGCGCTCGGACGACCAACGCAACACCGTGATTCGCCCGCTCGCCTACTGCCGCGAAGGGGACATCGCCGCATACGCCGCGCAAAAACAGTTCCCTATTATCCCCTGCGACCTCTGCGGCTCGCAACAGAACCTCAAGCGCGCCCGCGTCAAACGACTGATCACCGAACTCGAAAAAGAAATTCCACACATCCGCAGTTCAATGCAAACCGCGCTCGGCAACATCGCACCGTCGCACCTGCTCGATCCGCAACTCTTCGACTTCAAACGCCTCGCGCCGCACCTGACCGGTGATGTCGCAGCCGAACTCGACTCAGCCATCGGCCACGCCGACCCGGCAGGCGAGATTCTCACGCCCGCGCTCGTCACTATCGTTTGACAACGAACTTCATTATAAGCTCTTCGTGTCGATGCGCGCTTCTTCATAGCGCCAAGACCCTTCGATCTTTCTCCCGATTTGTGGCTGGGGTGAGCCGTGATCATCGACTCGAAAGCCGATCACTTGGTCGTAAGTTCTGTAGGGGATGTCGTGCGGATTTCCCCGGCGAAAGACTTTAGTATCAAGATTGTAAATCATGTAAGCGTGTTGGGCGGCGGAATAGAAGTGAACTTCATTGTCTTTGAAGTTGTAATAGCCCTCGGACCCGGACGGAACTTCCGAGATGCGCGCATACTCGCCAGAAGCCCGGCGCAGCCATATTTCCTCTGTCGCCGATGTCTTGTAGGCGTCGGGCAACGCCTTGTTGACGAAGATCAGCGTCCCCTTTTCATCGACAAGATAGTAATAGCCGAAGTCGCGTCCTCTGGCAGCTAAGTCCTCTTTCAAGGACAAAGGCACAAGGTTGGCCGTTTTCAGATCGAGTAAGTAATGCTTCACGTCATGCTCGCCATAGTCCCGCCGTTGGCCGCCTTCCGCGAGCAACGCTTTATTGCCAAAGACACTGTGGATGTCAAAGTCTCCGCCGGGCATCCACTCTTCATTATCTTTTCGATAAAGGACGCGCACTTTTCCCGAACTGATGTCATAAGTTCCGATCACGTTCTGATCGATTAGATACACCGGCGGCGTCCCCGAAAAGAACAAGCCCATGCTGCCGGGATAAAAGACCTCCCGCTTGTACACGAAAATTCCCGTTTGGCCGTCGGAACTGATCTCTGCGCTAATGAAGCGGCTGGCATCGCGCGGCGGCTGGCAACCCGCGAGCGTAATGAGCAGCGAGAAAATTGTGACGCTCTTTTTCATCAGCAAATTATCGGACAACAGGAATGCGCGCCACAACTCTTTTACTCAAACTAGACCGAACGTCAAAGTCACGAAGGCTCGGCGGCGCGCTCGACAGCGGCTAACACTTGCCGCCGGTAGCGGTGCGTGATGGGGCGGCGGCGTCCGATGCCGATAGCGTGGCGCGAGATAATGAGGGTCGGCGGCAGTTGCCGCCGCTTGAACTCGTTGGCCGGCGCTACATCTTGAAGAAGGCTGTTGACTGATCACAAAATTTTGCGGTATAGATGCCAACGAATAACGAGGTCAGCAAATGTCCCTGAGCCGGTCGTCGCAAAATTCCACTAACGGAATCAATCATCGAAGGTTGCCGAAGCACCTGCAAGAGAAACTCGCGCCGTCACCAGACGCAACTGAGTCTCGATGTGACTTTGTGCGCCCGAACGCTGTCTATCACGGCGATGCCAGACTCCTGCTTTCGCGCATTGAGCCTGACAGCATTCCGCTCAGTGTGTGGTCGCCGCCTTACTTCGTCGGCAAGCAGTATGAATCACATCTCACCTTCGATCACTGGAAGTCGCTGCTCAAAACCGTGATCGCGCTCCACTTTCCCATCGTTACGCCGGGCGGCTTTTTGGTCATCAACATTGCCGACATCCTGTGTTTCAGAGACGATTCAATGCCTAAAGTGCAAGCGGAAGTGGTCAGCCAGCGCACAGCGCAAGTGACCCGCGAAGAGGTCTTGAGGGCGGCGGCTGAGAATCCTGAAATGAACCGCTATCAACTAGCCGCCTTGCTCGGTTGCAGCGAACAGACAATTGATCGCCGGCTTAACGGCAACAACATCCGTGGCGGAAAGTACAGCACGCAGACACGGGTCAAAATCGTCGGAGGGCTAATCGAGGCGTGGGCGCTGGACGCGGGGTTCTACACTTATGATCGCCGCGTGTGGGTCAAAGATGCCGCGTGGGAGAACAGTCGCTGGGCTTCGCTCTCTTACCGAGCCGTTGACGAGTTCGAGTACCTGTATATTTTCTGGAAGCCCGGCATTACCAAAGTTGATCGCGCGCGTTTGACTAAAGACGAATGGCGAGATTGGGGATCGAGGGGTGTCTGGACAATTCCATCAGTCCGCGCGAACGACGATCACGAAGCTAAGTTTCCCGTCGAACTACCACGCCGCGTCATTAAACTCTTCACCGATCCACGAGACATCGTACTCGATTGCTTCTTAGGCAGCGGGACTACCGCCGTGGCGGCCTTACAGGAGGGGCGACAGTTCATCGGGATCGAGAGCGAAGAGCAGTATGTCAATCTAGCAACGCAGCAAATCGAAGAGTTCCGGGCGGAGCAATCTTTCAAGCCGGTGAAATCCACTTCTTTAATGGTGAACTCCATTGAATATAATTCGCTCGTGGCGACGAGAGACAATCTTATTGGATAACTTATGGAGAAGAACATTGTGCAAATTCAAAACTTATCCGGTGACACTCTTACTGTCGAATTACACTTCGATGGTGAAAGAAGTGCTGCGGTACTCGAAATTGATGGAGTTAAATACCACCTTGAGCGAGTGGGAAGAAATGAACTTCTCTCAAATTATAAAGTTGACGCGGACCCAGATTATCAACCGCAAGCAGACGCGGCAGGGTACTGCTACATCCTTGCACCATTTTCAAGTTAGCCGATGACTTCAACCTCAGATTCTAAATACGGCCAGCTTTGGGAGCGCGATGAACTTATTCTCGCGCTCTATTTGTATTGCCAGATTCCGTTCGCTCAAACGAAAGCCAGCAACCCGGAAGTCAAACGACTAGCACAATTGCTTGGACGCACACCCAGTTCCGTAGCACGAAAGCTAGGCAACTTTGGGGCGTTTGATCCACTGCTGGCCCAAAAGGGAGTGTCAGGGCTGACACATTACAGCAAAGCCGACAAAGTAATTTGGGATGCTTTCTACCAAAGATGGGACGCTTTGGTTGAAGAAAGCCGTCGGCTGCTTGCCTTTAGGAACGCTCAAGAGCTACCTCTGGCAGTTGAAGAAGCGCCGGTCATCTCTCAGCCGATTGGCCCAACTGTTAAGCCGCGAGTTGTGATGGTGCGGCTTCGCCAAGCCTTCTTTAGAAGATCAGTCTTATCTAGCTATCAGAACATTTGTTGCGTTTGCGGAATTGATCTGCCTCAGTTGCTTGTAGCGAGCCACATTATATCTTGGGCGGCGAATCGGGAGACGCGAACCGATCCGCAAAATGGATTGTGCTTATGCGCCTTACACGATAAAGCATTTGACAGGGGCTTACTTTCTGTCAGCAGCACTTTTCAAATCATTGCTTCGCCAATTCTGAAGTCATCCAAATCTAACTTTACCTCAATTACTCTGACCTCGTTTCACCAACGACCAATTCACCTACCAAATCGTTTTCCGCCAAAGCCTGAATATCTGCAATGGCATTTGGAGAACGTGTTTCAACATAGCTTTCAGTAACAGAATTACAAGAACAGCCTACTCACTCTCATCAATAAGCCGCCCGCCTGCAATCGTTCCCTGATAGTTTCCGCTTTTGCGGCAGCAAGATCGAAATCGCCAAGCAGATCGGCAACGCCGTTCCGCCTTTACTGGCGGCGCAGGTCGCCGATTGTGTGGCCGCCCTGTTTGCAGTAAGGACGAAGAAAGGTGACTGACAGATTCACGCCGGAAGAGAGAAGCCGCGTCATGTCTCGCGTGAAGGGACATGACACTGAGCCGGAGAGAATCGTTAGGAAGATTGTGCATCGGATGGGCTACCGTTTTCGACTGCACGATAAATCCCTACCGGGCAAGCCCGATATAGTTCTGTCGAGACATAAAAAAGTCATTTTCATTCATGGTTGTTTTTGGCATGGACATAAAGGGTGTCATAAGGCGACGCGGCCCGTCAGCAATGTAGAGTTTTGGAATCGAAAGCTAGACGGAAACATGAGGCGAGACGCCAAAGTTCAGAGGGAACTAAAGTCGCTGAATTGGAAGTCCCTGACCGTCTGGCAGTGTCAGACCCGCGATGTTGCCGTATTGCAGAAGCGTCTTGAGCGGTTTCTAACTACTGAAAAGGAGATGGCCGAAACAAATGGGAGCGCGTGATCGGATAAGAGATTTTCTTGAAGCTAACGTCGGTCGAATTGTAACTACTCACCAAATCAGCAAAGTTGCCGAGATCAGAGATTACCAGCGCCGGATACGTGAACTTCGAGACGAAGAGGGTATGCAGATCAGGTCTCACATAGACCGCCACGATCTCAGACCCGGCCAGTATCTTCTTGAATCTCTCGAAAGAGTGCCCGTAGTCGGACGCGGAATCTCACCCCAGTTGCGCGCTGAGATTCTCGAAAGAAACGGATACACCTGCCAGCTATGCGGAGCAGGCGCAGGCGACTCTGATCCGTTTAATCCGAATCGCAAAGTGCGCCTGCACATCGATCACATTATCCCGATCAGTCAAGGCGGAACGAACGACAAGGACAATCTGAGAGTGCTTTGCTCCGCTTGTAATCAAGGCCGGGCAAACATTCAGACGCCCAGTGAAGATGCGCGCAACATCCTCGCTAGAATTCGGCGCACGCCTCGCTCCGTTCAAAAAGAAGTGTACAACGCTCTCAGGCGAACATTTGGAGCGTAACGCATGTTTGTTCTCTTGCCCTCTAAGTTGATTTCGTTATTGGCGGCTCGGTAGCACGCTCAACGGCTTGTAAGACTTGCCGGCGGTAGCGATGCGTCACGGGGCGGCGGCGTCCGATGCCGATGGCGTGGCGCGAGATGATGAGGGTCGGCGGGAGTTGTCGCCGCTTAAACTCGTTGGCGGGGGCTTCGACGCGGTTCAGCACGTCGTAAACTAACGCCTTGTCGTGGCCGGCGTGGATGATCTCTTCGGGCGTGGCTTTTTGTTCAAAGTAGAGTTTGAGGATCGGATCGAGCAGGTCGTAAGGCGGGAGCGATTGATCGTCGAATTGATCGGGCGCGAGTTCCGCCGATGGACGTTTTTCGATGATCGCTTCGGGGATGATCTCGCGCTCGCGGTTGAGGTGGCGGGCGAGCGCCCAGACTTCCGTTTTCAGCACGTCGCCGATGACGGCGAGGCCGCCGTTGGTGTCGCCGTAGAGCGTGCAGTAGCCGAGCGCGAGTTCCGACTTGTTGCCTGTCGATAAAAGCAAACGGCCTTCGGCATTCGAGATCGTCATCAGGATATTGCCGCGCAGGCGCGATTGAATGTTTTGGCGCGCGAGTTCCTCCGCGCCCGTCTGTGGGTTGATGAGACCGAGTTCTTTCGTCAAGACTTCATAAGCCTCTGAAATCGGATGTTCGATGACCGGCATTCCGAGATTCTGGCCGAGCGCGACGGAATCCTCGATGCTGCCGCGCGAAGAAAAGGGCGAGGGCATCATCACCGACAAGACATTCTTCGCGCCGATGGCTTCGCACGCGAGCGCGGCGACGATGGCCGAATCGATGCCGCCGGAGAGTCCGATCACAGCGCGCTCGAAGCGGTTCTTGCGCGCGTAGTCGCGAATGCCTAAGACCAAAGCATCGTGAATCGTCTCAATATCATCGCCGGGCAGACAGCGCGTGTCGCATGTGCCGCAATCGAGATCAACCGAGCCGTAAAACTCCTCGAACGGCGGAGCCTGCAAGATAATCTCACCGCGCGCGTTGGTGATGATACTCGCGCCGTCGAAGATCACGCCGTCGTTTGCGCCGACGAGATTAACGAAGACAATCGGCAACCCCGCCGCACGCGAACGGTGCGAGACCATCTGGCAGCGGACGCCCATCTTGCCTTTGTTGAAGGGCGAGGCGTTGATCGAGACGAGGACTTGCGCGCCCATCCCGATCAGATCATCGGTCGGATCGTTCGCGTAGAGCCGCTCGCGCCAGAACGTCTTGTCGTTCCACATGTCCTCGCAGACGGCGACGCCGATTTTTTTACCCGCTGCCGCGAACAACCGCCGCTCCCGCGCCGGCTCGAAGTAGCGCGGATCGTCAAACACGTCGTACTCCGGCAACAAAGTCTTATCCGCAAAGCCGAGTAATTTTCCGTCGCCGATGATCGCCGCCGAGTTGTACAGCCGTCGCCCCTCTGCCGACTCGTTCGGGCGCACCGACCCGACGATGGCTGTCAACTTCGTGCCGGCAGTGGCCTCGATGATTTCGCTCAACGGCTCGGTCGAGCGTGCGATCACGTCGCCGTCAAGAAACCAATCGAAGGACATGTAGCCCTGCACCGCGACCTCCGGCAATACGACGAGATCGCTTCCGTCTTTTTTGGCTTGCTCAATCGCGCGCAAGATGCGTTCAGTGTTGCCCGCATAGTCGCCGTTCGTCGTATTGATCTGTCCGATGGTGACGCGCATGGCGGTATTGTTCATCATTTATTTGATCTCTTCAACTACCGGCATATTTACAAACCACATCGGGGATGGCAGACTTAGTCGGCGCTGACCTGCAACTCTACGTGAGTTGCGGCAGACAAACTGAGACATTATGCACCCGCGCGTCAACTTGAGAGGTCAAGTCTGGCGCGCGGTAATTATTGCGATGAAGTTTGAGATTGATCACAGTCAAGACAGCTTCACGATTGAAGCAGCGTCGGAAATTAACGAGCCGGGGCCGGGAAATAATTTGAGCGAAGCCGAGACTTTGGAAGCAGAGACATTAACGGACGCCGTGTCGCCACTGACGGAAGCGGCATCGTCACTCGCCGTCGAGTTGCTGTGGCAGCCAGAGCCGCAGATCGTACTTGACGAGCCGCCTGCGCGCACAGGCAATTTCCGCGCGCACAAAAATTTTCACTCCGCATTTCTCGCGCACGACCGCGACGTGTTGGTTTATCTGCCGCCCGGCTACGACGCCGGCGCGGGGCAGCATTACCCCGTGCTGTACTTGCACGACGGGCAAAATTTGTTCGATCCCGCGACAGCGTTTATTCCCGGCCAAGACTGGCATTTTCACCAGACTGCTGAAGCGTTGATCGCCGCCGAAGCTATCGAGCCGCTGATCATTGTCGGCATCTACAACACCGGCACGCACCGCATCGACGAGTACACGCCGGTTAAAGACACTCTCTCGAAAATCGGCGGGCAAGCCGACCGCTATGGCCGGATGCTCGTCGAAGAATTGAAGCCGTTGATTGACGCCGAGTACCGAACGTTGCCGAACACAGCCAACACGGGCTTGGGCGGCTCATCTCTGGGCGGACTGGTCACGCTCTATCTCGGCCTCAAGTATCCGCACGTTTTCGGCAAACTGGCCGTCATCTCGCCCGCCATCTGGTGGGGCCGCCGGATCATCTTGCGCTATGTCCATGCGCTGCGAACCAAGCCGGAGCTACGCATCTGGCTCGACATGGGGACGCACGAAGGCGGCAACACCCTGCGCGACGCTGCGCTCTTGCGCGACGCGCTCATCGCGCGCGGCTTCAAGCTCGAAGACGATCTGAAATACTTGGAAGTCGCCGGCGCACACCACAGCGAGCAAGACTGGGCGCAGCGTGTCGCGCCGATCCTCAGCTACTTGTTTCCCCGCTGATAAGGGGCAGGAGGCAGACGGCAGGAGCAGGAGGCAGGAAGCAGGGGCAGGAGGCAGGAAAAATAATCCGGTCTTACCTTGCCTCCTGCCGTCTGCCTCCTGCCGTCTGCCTCCTGCCCCTGCTCCCATGCCCGCCTCCGCCCGGCGTCTCGATCCGCACGCGGTCGCCGGCTCGCAAATTCCAAGAGCCTTTGGCAGAGATGCGGCGTGTGCGCCCGTCTGTCGTCACAACCGCGTCGCGACCGGACTGGCCGTCTGCGCCGCCTGCCAGACCGTAAGGCGCAAGCGCGCGGCGATCAGCTAAGAGCGACATGCGCGCGGGGACCAATGTCTCGATCTCGCGAACGACGCCATCGCCGCCGCGCGTGCGCCCGCGCCCGCCTGAGCCGCGCCGAATTTTGTAGGCGCGGACGCGCAACGGATAAGCATATTCGAGCGCTTCGGCGGGCGTGTTGAGGCTGTTGGTCATGTGCGTATGCACAGCGCTCATACCGTCGCGCTGTGGCCGCGCGCCCATGCCGCCTGCGATGGTTTCGTAGTAAGCGAACTCTTTGCCAATTCGCGCATCGATGCCGCCGATGGTCAGATTATTCATCGTGCCTTGACTCGCCGCCGGAATACGTTCAGGCGCGGCTGAAGCTAAGGCTCTGAACAAGACATCGACAATGCGCTGTGAAGTCTCGACGTTGCCGCCCGCGACTGCCGACGGCGGCGCGGCATTCACAATTGTTCCCAATGGCGCGACAACAGTGATCGGCTCCATCAATCCCGCGCTCGCCGGCACGTCCGCCATGCCGACGAGACAGCGGAAGACATACGACACTGCCGAGATCGTGATCGCCTCGACCGCGTTTAAGGGACCAGCGACTTGCGGCGCGCTGCCCGTGAAATCGACCGTCGCCCGCTCGCCCTTAATCGTCACGCTGACGCGCAGTCTGATCGGCACGTCCGTCACGCCGTCCGCATCGAGCCAATCTTCCGCCTCATACACGCCGTCGGCGAGGTGCGCGATCACGGCGCGCATCATCCGCGATGAATAAGCGATCAAATGTTCCGCATACTCCTGCGCCTCGCGCGCGTTGCCCGCACGCTCCATAATCTCTAACAGCCGCACCGTACCTGTCTTCAATGATCCGATCTGCGCCGCGAAATCCGCCCGCCGCTCCTCCGCCCCGCGCACGTTCGCCAACAGCAAACGCAGCATGTCTTCAACCAGCACGCCGCCCCGCACCAAATGAATCGCCGGAATCCGCAAGCCCTCGCCATAAATGTCCGTCGCCATCCCCATCGAACCCGGACTCGCCCCGCCGATGTCCGCATGATGCGCGCGATTGGCGACGTAGAAGATTGCGGATTGCGGATTGCGGATTGCGGATTTGAAACCCGAGATTTGAGATTTGAAATTTGAGATTGTTCCTGCCTCCTGCCTCCTGCCTTCTAAGAAGACGCCCGCCACCAGCGTCACGTCCGGCAGGTGCGTGCCGCCGGCGAAGGGATCGTTTAAGGCGACGACATCGCCGGGGCCGATCTCGGTGTCGCGCAAGGCAGCGGCGACAGCCAACGGCATCGAGCCGAGGTGAACCGGCATATGATCGCCTTGCGCGATGACGCGCCCCGCCGCGTCAAAGACGGCGCACGAATAATCGCGCCGCTCTTTGATATTCGGCGAAAAGGCCGTGCGCCGGAGCGCGACGCCCATCTCTTCCGCGACCGAAGTGTAGAGTGCGCGGTAGATTTCCAGCGTGACGGGATCAAAACTCCGTTGATGTTTCATAATTCGATGACGAGATTGCCGCGTGCGTCCACCTGCGCGCGCGCCTCGGAGGGGACCAATGTGGTTGAGGAATACTCCGTCACGATGCACGGCGTTTTAAGTCGCAGGCCAGCCGTCAGTGCTTCACGCGCATAGACGGCGACAGTTTTGCGCCCGTCGTCGAAATACACAGTCGCATGTCGTTGCGGTGCGATTAGACGTTCGCTCTTCGTGCCGGACAACCGCTCGCTCTTGATTGGCGGCACTAATCCTCTTGAGCGCAGACGCGCGCTGACGATCTCGACCGCGTTCCCGGCTGGCGCGTAGCCGTAGCGCGCGAAGTGCGCGCGATGAAAAGCGGCGGCGAGTGATTCACGTTGAGGAGCTTTGATTTCTAACTCGAATGATTGTCCTTTGTAGCGCGCCGTCACACTCCGCTCGTGGCGTTGTCGCTCGTCGCCAAAACCTTCGCGCCGCAACGCCACACGCGCCGCCCGCTCCATCTCGTTCCATGCGCGATCAAGTTGAGCTGTGCTTTCATCCGTCGCTTCCAACATCACGGTGCGGCTTGAATCTTTGATCACGTTTGAGACAATCGCGCCCAGAGCCGAGAGCGCGCCAGGACGGCGCGGCACGATGAGGCGCGGAATCTTCAAACTGCGCGCGAGCGCGACGGCGTGCAAGCCGCCCGCGCCGCCGAACGAGACGAGTGTCAGGCCGCGCGGATCGAAGCCGCGCTCAACCGATACCACACGCAAGGCGCGCTCCATCCCGGCGTTGACCACGCGCACGACGCCGAGCGCCGCTGCCATCGCGTCGATTTTTCTTCCACTCGCCGCGCTCATCTCGCGCGCAAGGCGCGTCACAGCAGCCAACGCGCACTTCTCATCAAGTGTGAAATCTCCGCCGAGCAACTGTGCGCCGCCGAAGCGATTAAGAACTAAATTCGCATCTGTCACGGTCGGAAGAGTCCCGCGCCCGTAGCAAGCAGGGCCGGGATCGGCTCCGGCGGATTCCGGCCCGACGCGCAAAGAACCGCCAGCATCCACGCGCGCGATGGAGCCGCCACCCGCGCCGACCGTGTGAATATCCAACATCGGAATCGCTACCGGCATCCCCGCCACCAACGCCTCGTTCGTCAAACGCACCTCGCCCCCGACACACAAAGCCACATCCGTCGAAGTCCCGCCCATATCGAATGTCAACACGTCTGCCGCGCCCGCCTCGCGCGCCGCCCTGAGCGCACCCACCACGCCGCCTGCCGGCCCCGACAAGATCGTGCGAACCGGCTCACGCGCCGACACCGCAGATGACACGCTCCCGCCCGACGATTGCATCACGCGCAAACGCGGCGCACGCTCCGCCAGCCGTTCCAGATAGCGTCCCATCAGCGGTTGCAAATAAGCGTTGATGACAATTGTCGAAGTGCGTTCGTACTCACGATACTCAGGCAAGATTTCATGTGACACGGAGAGCGGGAGGTTGAGGCTTGCAAGAGCGCGCTTGATCCGCCGCTCATGCTCAGGCCGGACGAAAGAAAAGAGCAGCGAGACGGCGACCGCTTCGACGCGCGCCCGCTTGAGTTTCTCGACGAGCCGCGACAGCTCTGCATCACTCAACTCTTCCAACACCTCACCGAACGCCGTCACGCGCTCGCGCACGCTGAACCGCAAACGACAGGGGACCAACGGCTCAGGCCTCACCGCGTCGAGATCATACAAACTCGGTCGTGCTTGCCGCCCGATCTCCAATACATCTTCAAACCCGGCAGTCGTCACCAACCCAACACGCGCCCCGCACCGCTCCAACAGCGCATTGGTCCCCACCGTCGTTCCATGCACAACCTCGATCTCACGCAATCGCGCGCCCGTCTCTCCCACGATTTGCCGCAAGCCCTCCACAATTGCCCGTGCCGGATCGTCCGGCGTCGAAGCCAACTTGAAAATCTCCAGCCGGCCACGCTTCTCAAACACAAAATCCGTAAACGTCCCGCCCGTGTCCACCCCGACACGCACTCGCCTAGAAATTTTCTTTGATGGCTTAAACGAATGCACGAATAACTTCGACAATCCACGCGGACAAATTCGTAGAGATGAGAATTGAAAATGATGCCCCCGGCAAGACTCGAACTTGCAACCCACAGATTATGAGTCTGGTGCTCTAACCATTGAGCTACAGGGGCCTGAAAGAAGTGCGACGGCGATTATAAAGCCGCGCGCGGAGGCCGCAACAATAAGGAAGCAGGAGGCAGGGGCAGGAGGCAGGAAAAACAATCCGGTCTTACCTGCCTCCTGCTCCTGCCGTCTGCCTCCTGCCCTTGCCCCTGCTTCCTCATTCGTCTTTCAGTAATCTTTCAAGTTGCTTTAGGTGGCGCGCTTCGTGGAGGCCGGTGACGGCGAGCCATTGGTAAGCGTTGATGGGGCCGAAGGCCGGGTGGGGAAAGAGGACGGCGGAGAGGTCTGCGGCTTCGAGGCGTGGGCGGAGAGCGTGGAGGGCGGCGCGCGACTCGCGCAGTTTGGCGAGCGAGTCGGCGAGGGGAATTGTGCCGCATGGACGGACGCTCTCCGGCGCGTTGATTTTGATGTCGCGTACTTTCTCGGCGAAATGGTCGAGCGTGAAAGGAAAGGCGGGCGGCGTTTGCGCGGTATTAGCGTCGCCGCTGTCGGTGGTATCTGTGGCGGCGTTGCTGTCGGCTTTCGCCAGCAGTTTGTTCATGAGCTTAACGATTTGCCCTTCGGTGATCGAGAGATGTTCGGCAATGTCGGCGGCGCACCAAACATCATCGGCGGGGCGAAAATTCTGCTGCTCCGCGTTTAAGTCTGCGAGCCGGGCCAAGAGGCGTTTGCGAGTGTCGTCAATTGCTTCGTAAATCTCTGCGACGCTGTGATAGTTCATGTGGGTTTGCTCCTTCTTTGAAGAGTAATCAGTAATCAGTAACTCATGTGATGCGATGGTCATTGTCCAGCTACGGAGTAGCGATAGATCAGTAGCCCGCAGCTTGAGCTGTGGGGAAACGATGCCAGAGCAGACTGAAGCTACGGCAGCGAAAGAAAACCGGCGTAACTTGTCGGGGCCGCGATTCTGTCGCCTGTTTCACGGGCTTGCGGTCGTACTTCGGTTTTGGTCCCATAGCTGACGCTATGGGCTACTAATCTGCCGTCACTCCGCGACTAAAAAAACTCCTCTTAGTTTGCCATGCGTCAGCTATCAATTTCCAATCATTTATCGGCGAGAGTTTGTCATCAGTTTATCGCTCGTTAATCATAACTCTACTGACTACTGGCTACTCATTTCAGCAACACCGCCTGCGGGCTGAGGTGGAGGACGTGCCAGCGTAGGTAGCGGTTGATGGTTTCGTTGTTTTGGTAGATGCGGACGAAACCAGACTGGATGAGCAGCAGTTCGGGCTGGACCCATTCGAGCCGGATAACTGGGTTGAAAGAAAGCGGCAGATTGTCGCCGCTTGGTGAATTGCGTTTCGAGAGAACTTGTTCGTCGTATTTGGCGGAGGCCGCGATTAAGGGTTCACGCAAGGGCAGGCGCGCGCCGGTCGGCGGCATGCCGGCGGCGTCGTAGATGAAGACGTTGGCATCGGCGGCGGTGGCGACTTTGGCGGCGTCAGGGGACCAGACGGGGAAAGCGTCCATCAGTTGATCGTCGAGCAGTCGCTCGCCTCCTTCGCGGTCGATGATGCGCGGGCGGCCCGCCAGCGGCTTGTTCTCGTTGAGCCGCGCGGTCAACTCGGTTTCCTTGCAGGCGAGCGCGGCGATGGCGGAACTATCGGGAGACCAGACGACGGAAAAATAAATGAGACCATCGCGCGAGGTGAGTGGCCGGAGGTGATAGCCGTCGCGGTCGCAGAGATAAATTTGCTCGGTGGTGTAGGCCGGGACAGGCGCAATGAGCGGCGCGACAGTCTGCGTCGCAGCAGGCGCGGTCGGATCAATCGTGCCTCCCGGCAGGGTCTCGCCGGGGAGTTCGACAGATGGAGTCGGCGAAGGTTGCGCGAGCGCGGGTCGGCGTCCGGCGAAAGCGATCCATTGGCCGTCAGGGGACCAAGTGACAGTCAGCGTCGAGACGCCGGAAAGATTCAACGGCAAGATGTTTCGCAGGAAACGCCCGTCGCTGCTGTAGAGATCGATCCTGAACTCGTCCTCAGAGATATTGCCGGGATCATAGAGCGCGAGCGCGCGTTGGCCGTCGGGCGAGAGGACCGTGCCGAGCAGGGCTTGTTCCGCGCGCCGGCTCTCGAAGTCGGCCTTGATCGCAGGCAGCGACTCATCGGTCGCTTCGTCTTTCAGATTGGCGGGCAGCGCTTCGGGACTTAAGTCCGGCTCCAAGCGAAAAGCCAAACGCGCTGCCGGCACATCGCGCAAAGCGCGCGGGCGCACACTCACGCCTAACCCCTCGCTGATCTGGCGACAACCTGTCAGGCATAAGGCGAAAAGCAAAAGGCAAAAGGCAAGCGGCTTCATTGATTGCGGATGATAGGGAGCGGTGCGCGCGCGTGTCAACGCGGGACGTGATGCGTAGTCGCTTTGCGGCGGCGTGAGCGGGGCGGTGCGGCGGGCGGCGCGAAGGCTTCCGCTTCTCCAGTGATGTCGCGCGCGAATGCCGGTTCGAGCGCGAGCAAAGCGCGCATGGTCGTGCGCGGCGAGAGATGCGAGGCGTCGGTCGCGTCTTGCACGACGCAGTTGTGCGCGACGGCGCGTGCGGCGCGGCGCGCGCGCGGCTCAAGGGTTGGCGTTTGTGTGATGAAGCGCCGCGTCGCCATCACGCCGACGAGATCGCAAGCTAACTCTTCGCCGCGTTGCGCCGAGAGACGCAAACGCGCGGCCCGCGATGCCCGACGAGCTACCGCGCGAAAGAGCGGCGACAAAGAACTGCGCGGCCCGTCGGTTACGTGCGTCAACTCATGCGCCAAGACACTGATCATGCTCTCATCCGAATTCAGCCCGGCGAGAAAGAGCGTTCCGAAGCGAATCGCGCGCGGCTCGGCGAACAGCACCGAAGCGTTGTCGCGCAATTCCATGTCCGGCGTGATCATCGTCACCCGCCGCACGCGTCGCAGCCCTTCGCGCAGGGCGACGCGGTTGACACCAGTTTCGCGCGCCAATTCCGTCAGGCTCTCTGCCGCCAACAATTTCGCGACGGGCAGCAAACGTTCAGCGCGCTCCACGCCCGCCACAACCGCCCCGTGCGCTAAGGGCAACGAAGGCCGCGCCTGCAACACGTCAATCGGCACGCTGCCCTGCGGATCAAGCTCGCGCTCGCGGCACGCCGCCGTCATCGCCCGCGCCGTCTCGTCTAAACTTTCAGCCGCCTGTTTTGCGACGGCGATGGGACTAATGTCAGACGAAGGCTGACGCTTTTGCTTAATAGAGCGCGCGCCGGACTGCGCCACAGCCGGCGGCAGGATGACGAGCAGACACAGCAGCGTCATCAGCAACCGGCAATACCCGGCGCGCTGAGATTGGAGCAAGTAGTGGAACATAAAAACTTCGTCCGGCTCATGCCTCCGCACAGCAGAGCCATCACACGGAACAGTTTGATTCTCAAGTTTAGCGATTGCGCCAGATGGGTTTGCGCTTTTCCATGAAGGCTCTGATACCTTCGTGCGCGTCTTCGAGTTTCATCAACTCGTCGAGATACAGTTTTTCGACTTCGGCCAATGTTTCCGTGAGAGACGGGCCGCGTCCGATGTCGAGGGCGCGGCGCGCCGTCTCCAACGCGGGCGCGGACAACTCGCGCAAGCGAGAGAGAATCTCTTGCGTTTTTTGTTCGAGCTGCGCGGGCGGGACGACGTAGTTGACGAGTCCCAAACGCAAGGCTTCGGCGGCGTCGAGGGGTTCGCCTGTCAGACACATCTCGCGGGCGCGGCGTTCGCCGATGATGCGCGGCAGGAGAATCGCAGCCACCGGCGGAAAAACGCCGAGCTTGATCTCCGGCTGGCCGAAGCGCGCGCGGTCGCTCGCGATCACGATGTCGCAACCCGCGACTAATTCGCAACCGCCGCCCAGCGCTGCGCCGTCAACAACCGCGAGCGTCGGTTTCGCCATTCGTTCGAGCGCGCGAAAGATGTCATGAAACGATTCCAGCATTTGAAAGATCGTCTCCTCGACATGCTCTTCGACGGCCACGCCCGCGCTGAACGCTCGCACTTCCGGCGCGCTCTCAAACACGACCGCTACCATCTCGCGTTGCCGCGCGCACTCGTCCAACGCCCCGCCGATCTCGCGCATCATCGCGATATTCAGAACATTCAACGGCGCACGCGCCAGCGTGATCCGCCCGACGCGATCTTCGATGGTGAAACGAATGTGCTGCATAACTACAGTGACGAGTGACAAGTGACGAGTGACGAGCAACAACTACAGTGACGAGTGACAAGCCAAGACAAGTTTTGATCTTGTCACTCGTCACTCATCACTCGTGACTGCTTTAACGGTGCGTTGAGCCAGCTTTCATACAGGCGCGCTTGTTCGGTCGTCGGGTTCTTGATGGGGACGATGCGATAGTCGCCTTCGGTGCGCGCGCCGAGTTTGATGGTGATGTGGCGGAGATCGTCTTGGCGAAAGACGGTCAGGCGGATTTCATCGCCGGGCCGCTTTTCGTCGAGGAGGGCGTTGAAGGTTTGCAAGTTCACGCGCGCGCCGTCGAGGGCGACGATCTGATCGAAGGCGTTCAAGCCTTGATCATAAGCGGGCGTGCCAGCCAAGACATTCGTGATGGCGAGTCGATCACCGTCCTGCCGAAAGTTCGCGCCGAGATAGGCTTTTGGCGCGGCAGGTTTTGCTGGATCGCTCGTCCCCGTCGTGACGAGTTGCAAGCCGGCGGCGTTCAAGGCCGCGTTGTAATCAAGCTCTTCCGTCCCGCGCACGTAGCGGCTGAAGAATTGATTGAGGCTCGCGCCGGCCATCTGTTCGCTGACGCGCTGGAAATCTTCGGGCGTGTAGTTGCGCCCCCCCTTCGCGTATTCGTTGTAGAGAGAGCGCAGCACATCGTCGAGCGATTTTGCGCCGTTCGAGCGTTTGCGGATTTCCAAGTCAAGCAACATGCCGACGATGCCGCCCTTGTCGTAATAAGAAACTTGCGAATTGACGGAGTTCTCATCCTGCCGGTAATACTTGATCCAAGCGTCGAAGCTCGCTTCTTCCAGACTCAACTCGCGGCGGCCCGGCCTGTTCTGCAAATTCTGGATCGCGCGCGCCATGATGTCGAGATATTCCTTGTCGGTGATCAATCCGGCGCGGCGTAGGAGGATATACTCGTAGTAGTCTGTGATGCCTTCGGCGACCCAGAGCAGGCGTGTGTAATTCTCTTGTGTGTAGTCGAAGGGACCAAGTACGTCAGGCCGGATGAGCTTGACGTTCCAGACGTGAAAGAACTCGTGCGCGACGAGCGAGAGGAAACTGCGGTAGGTAGTTTCAGGGCGGAAGTTAAAACGCTGAACGATGATCGCGGTTGAGTTCAAATGCTCCAGCCCGCCGCCGCCCGTCGCGCGCAGGTGAAGGATAAACGTGTAATCTTTGTACGGAACGTCGCCCATCATCTGCACGGACGCTTCGACGATCTTCTGAAAGTCGCGCCTCAAGCGTTCCGGGTCGTAGTTGCCCTCGCCGTCGATCACGATCCGGTGCGGCACGCCGCGCACTTCAAAGTTGAGCGTCCTGAACGTGCCGACCTCAACCGGCGAATCGTACAAAACATCGAAATTCTCGGCGCGGAAAGTGTTCTCACGGCCCTGTACGGCGGGCAGTCCCGTCGCCACTTTCCAATTGCCGAAGGGGACCACCTTGAGCGTCGAGGGCGCGCGCAACTGCCCTTCCGGGTACATCAAGAGCGCGGCATTGTTCCAGAAAGCGTGGCGGTCGTTCAACTCGTTGGTTCGCACCGTCAACTCGTTCGCATAGACTTGATAAGTCGCACGCACCTCGCGCGCGCCGCCCGTCTCGATCCGCCAAGTGTTCTTGTTCGTCTTGCGCCATGCGAGCGCGCGTCCATTCGCGTCGATCGCGGCGAAATCCTGCACATGCCGCCCGAACTCACGGACTAAATAAGAGCCGGGCGTCCACACCGGCATCACGAGATTGAGTTGCGGCGGCAAACTGTCGCCGCGCACGCGCAACTCCACATTCAAGAGATGTGTGTACGGCTGCGGCATTGAGACGGTGTAACTGATCTCCGGCACGGCGGCGGCGCGATTGGTCCCCTGTGCGGCTGCGACGTTTGATGCCGCCGACAGCCACAGGAGAGAAATGAACACGAGGAACGAACGACGAGATAAACGCATCTTGCTTTGCGACTTTCCTTTGCTTGAATTGTGCTGTGGGAAGACTGAACGAGAGCATCTTACTACGAAAAGCGGGCGAGCGATAAAGAGGAAAGGAGAAAGGAGAAAGGAGAAAGTGCGGACACGCCTACGGCGTAGATCAAATAAAATAAATTCACAGCGAAGCTGTGTCCACACTTTCGCCCTTCGCCCTTCTCCTTTCTCCTTTCATTTGATTGTTACTGGCAACTCTTTCTTGCCGCAGGGCGATTTGAAGCTGATGTTGAATTGGCCGGGCGTTTTGCCGATGGAGGCGATGGTGAATTTGAAAGCGGCGCTGTTGGTCGCGTCGGCGTCAATCAAGGGATCGCGCAAGATGATGATGTGGGACCAGTCGGGCGTGGTGGCGTCGATGTCGCCAGTGTGTCCGTCGAGGCGCGCGATGAGCGTGGCTCCGCCGCCGCTGTTGACGGCGAGCGCTTCCGCGTCGAGCGAGAGCGTGCAAGAGACGATGGGCGGGGCAGCTACACGCCGTCTGCGTGTGGTGCGTGCGGCCTTAGTCTCGCGGGCGGGCTTGCCGACCGGAAGAGGCGGCTCTGATGACGGAGGCAGCGAGGGAGATTCCGCTGTTGCTATTTGTTCGGGCGTGGACGACGGGCTTGATTCAAATGGTGGTTCAGTTGCAGGAACGGGCGTCGTAACTTCAGCCGGCGAGGCGGCGGGTGTTGGAGTCAGGATCGGCTCTGGCGTGAGAGCAGATGTTGAATTTTGCGCTGGGGTGGAAGGCCCGGCCTTGTCCGCTTCCGGTGACGGCGCAGGAGCAATTGTCGCGCGCGTGGCGCTGATCGATGTTGGTGGCGGATTTGTTTCCGGCTGTGGCGGAGGCGCGAGCGTCGCATCACTCGCGTTCGTTGTAGCCGGCGCAGTCTCAGGTGTCGCAGAGTTGGCAGGTGCAACGATGGACGGCGAAGCTATTGCATCACTCGCGGGTAAGTCCGTCGGCGTTTGAGTTTTAGTTTGTGGCGCGCTGCCGGTCAACGCAGAAAGGCCGGCGGCGCTCTTCGACGGTTTCTGATTCAGTTTTGCATCGAGACCTTCGAGCGTGCCGTTGATTTCTTTGTAGAGCGCTTCGATGATTGCGCGGCGGGCCGGGTCGGGCCGGCGCGGATCGTAAGATTTCAGATAGGCCGCCAGAGCTTCTGCGTTTTGGTTATTCGCTTTGAGCGCCGCACCGAGACGCCAATGAACATTGCGCCAGTAGAGACTGTTTGGCGGCATCACCGATGCGGCACGGCGCAGTGCGGTGACGGCCTCTGGCATTTGATTCTGATTGAAGAGCGTCCAACCAATCGTCTCTTCGATGCGCCCGCGAAGGATGTTCGAGAGGACATTGCGCGGCACGTCGGGAATGTCCGGCGTTGCGCCGAGAGAGATAGCGCGGGCGCGCGTGTCGCGCAACTCTTCGGCCATTATTGCATTAGTCGCAACGGGCGTATCAAGCGCAGCTTCGACACCGCGCTTGCTCCCCTCGACCAATTCGCGCACCGTCTCTAACGCGACGCCCTGCCGCAGCAATTGATTCGCCGCGTACAATTTTCGCAAGGCATTCAACTCGTCTTCACCCACCGCAAACTGTGTGGCGGCCGTGGCAGCCGCGTTCGCTGCACTCTCTTTCGCTGTGCCTTCCTTTTCTTTCAGCGCGAGGCGCAAGGCGAGCAATCCTTTGAGCATTCGCGCCCGGTCTTCAGTGTCGGCGGCTGCATTCTGGAAGATGCTGGCGCGGCGTTCGGGCGCGAGCAGTTCAGTAAAGCTCTCCGCGCTCGACGGCACGCGCCCGGCGAGCAGTGTTTCCAACCCGTCCCCTTTGAGCGTAAACGTGCGCGATAATTCCTCCGCCGCCTCTTCGTACAGACCGGCGGCGGCGAGCGCATTGGCAAGTTCATAATCGAGCGTGGGAAAGCGACCGTACTGCCGCGCGAGGCGCAAGGCGCGTTCGGCATCGAGCGGTCGCTTGTTGGCAATGAGCGCGCGCGCCAATGCGATCTGCGCCCACGTGTAGCGCGGCTCAAGCCGGACGGCCTGCCCCGCCAGATCGAGCGCGCGCTCCGCTTCACCATGCGCCGCGTACCAATAAGCCGCGCCCGTTAAGAGCGCCAACTGCGACGGATTCTCCTTCAGCGCGGTATCAAGTTGCTGCCCGGCTTCTTCTTTTTTTCCTGCATCGAAGAGCGACAGGATCACGCCCGCACGCGCCGCCGCGTCTGCTGGGTCGGCGGCCAATTGCTCACGGTAAAGTGCGTGAGCTTCATCCGTTTTGCCGTCGGCGCGACGCAAATCTGCGAGGCTGCGTCGCGCGACCGCCGAGTTGGGGTCCAGTTCGAGTGCGCGCGCGTAAGCCGCCGCCGCATCGTCGAGCCTGAACGCCATCCGCAACGCCGCGCTCCGTGCCAAGTGCGCCGCCACGAGATCGGGCGCGAGCGCGCTCGCTGCCTCAGCTACGCGCAAGGCGTCGTCCGCTGCCTCAACGCTCAAATAAAAAGTCCCGATGAGGAGCAAGCGTTGGGCGTTGTCTTTCACCTTCGACTCAATAGCTCGCGCCGCCTCTAACGCCGTCGCGCCCTGCCCGCGCAAGAACAAGTTTGCCGGAAACTGCGAGACGACTTCGACGAAGAATTTATCCGTCATCTCCGCCGGCACGAGCGACAGAGCTTCCTTAAAATGCTCGACGCCAGACGCATCGCCGGCCTGCAACTTCTCGTCGCCCAACGCGGCGAGCGCCGAGATCAAATGCTCAGTCGCGCGCCCGTGCAGAGCCGACTGCGGATAATCCTGCAAGAAGAAACGCAAGCGCGGCACACGTTCCGCGACCGGTCTGTTGAGCAGCGCTTCGAGATCAACCTTTAACTGCTCTTCGGTCTTCGGCTCGTCTTCTTCCTCTGCGGCTTCATCCGCCGGTTGCTTTTCTTGCGGTTGAACCGCAGGCTTTTTCTTTGCCGGGCGTCTCGCCTGAGACGTTCTCTTCCTCGCGCGTTGCGGCGCAGCATCAACGACGCTGAGACTGAACGCAAGCAAGAAAAGTACAATTAAAATGCCCTTCTGTTTCATCGCTAGACTATCCTCGAACTACTTTTAACAACCCCATGTGCGGCTTTCTCCTGCGCCCGGACTCTACCGTGTCAACATAACTAAAAACGGGCGTCTTGTGGTGGGAGCGCGGACGGCCCGTCTCCGCTCCCAGCTCATGCGCTCCAGTCTCTTGGCACGTTGCTCTCCATTGAACGTCCGCATCGAATCTGCTCGTTACGGCTTCGGCTTCAACGCCTCCGTTAATACCCTCCCCACCGCATTCGACGGCATCTCGACGCGCAGCAAGACGGCGAGCGTCGGCGCGAGATCGGCGGGCGTCGCCGCTTCCGTGTAACGCCCTGCCGCCACGCCCGCACCCATCAAGAGCAGCGGCACGTGCGTGTCATACGAATAAGGAGACGAGTGGTCTGCCGTGTACGTGACGATCAAATGAAATGGCTGATAGATCAGCACGACATCACCGCTGCGCTGCGCGTTGAAGCCGTGCAGCGCACGCCGGGCAATCGGATCGGCGGGCGAGATCGCTTCGCGCTCAAGCTGCGTGCGCGTGAAGTAACGCGCCACACCCGGCACAGTGAGCGCCGCTTCGCCCGCGACGCGCTCGATCTCTTCGCGGTCGATCCGGTCGCGCTTGAGCGCCGCCCAATTCAGATAGACGTTGCCGGTCTTCGGCGTGAACTCTTGCACGTAATCGGCGGTCGTGTCCTTGTCCTCGCCGGGCTTTGCGAAACGCGCTTTCACAGCGTTCTTCACCGCCGTCATGATCCCATTCGGATCGATGCGCGCGCCGGGCAAATTCAAACGCGCCGCGTGTTCGGGAATGGGCGCGACGCCGTGATCGGAGGAGAACGCGACGACCGTGTTCCGCAAACCTACGCGCTGATCGACGAAATCAAGCAACTCGCCGATCTGCCGATCTGTGCGGAGCGTGATGTCCATCACTTCTTGGCTGTACGGCCCGAAGCGATGGCCGACGTAATCGTTGGCCGAAAAACTGACCGATAACACATCCGTATCCGCATCCGCGCCGAGATTCTCATTCGTAATGGCGAGCTTCGCAAACTCGACAAGCAGATCGTTCGAGTAAGGCGAGCCGGTCAGGTCGTCGTAAAATTGTCTGTTCGGCGCGCTCGCACCGCCGTCGATGGTGTGCGGGAAAGTGATATTTTTATCGGTCGGGGTATTCTCCCACTCCGCCGCGTCCGGCCCCGCGCGTCGCACATACTCGCGTTCATCTTTCAACAGCCGCTCCCACTTCGCGCCGAAAAATTTATCCGAAGGCTTCGCCTCGTTGAACTGTTGGACCCATGCGGGCAATCCGTTGAAATAGTAAGTACTGGAAATAATGCGTCCCGTATTCGCGCTGAACCAATAGGCGGCATTCGCGTGCCGACCGGCGGGCATGATCGCGCCGCGATCTTTGGCCGAGATGCCGATCACTTTTGCGCGCCCCGCCGTGTGCAAACGCAACTCGTCGCCGAGCGTCGAAGCCAGCAAACGACGCGGACTCGCTCCGCGCTCGTCGCCCGCGCCGCCCAAAATTTTTACCGACGTGTCCTCACTGTTGTCCACCCGCTTGCCCGACTCGCGCTCGTACCACGTGTTGCCGACGATGCCCGTCTCGGCAGGCCACGCGCCCGTCAGCAGCGTGGCATGGCCCGGCGCAGTCTCGGTCGGCATGTGATCGAAGTTCGTATTGACCCACCATGCGCCCTCGTTCAGCAAACGCCGCAGCCCATTCTGCCCGAACAAATCGCCGAAGCGGTTGAAATAGTCCTCGCGGAATTGATCGACGACGATCAGCAACACGAGTCGCGGACGCACTGTCGTTGAAGCCGGCGTTGAGCGCGCGGCGCTCGCTTGACCGGCGGCGGGGCGATTGCTTTGCGGGCGCGACGGCTGCGCGCTGCCCCACGTCGCGCAGACGAGTAATAACGATAGGCACAGACTGGCGCAGCGGCGCAGACGAGAGCGAAGCAAACTCATCAACGAAATTTCCCTTCCGATGGCGACGGGCATGATGCCGTCTCTCTGGCATAAATTAACGATGAACGTGCGCGCATGATACCATCCCGGTGTAGCCTGCACGAAAGACAGTGGGATGCTGCTAAATCGAAATTGATCAGATTGGGACAGCCGGGAAAACGTGATCCACGAAATCACACGAAAAGACACGAAGCCAACCACACAAAATTCGTGGTCTTTATTTCGTGCTGTTTCGTGTCGTTTCGTGGATCATTTCTTTCTTGTGTGCCAATGCGATCTCTGTGGCTGCTTCTTTCGAGGTAATGATGAGCGAATTTGAAGCGGAATGGGCGCGGCGGATCGGCGAGGCCGAGCGGCGGGCGCGGGCAACGGGATGGGGCGACGTGGCCGACTATCTCGCGTTGCGCGCCGCCAATGACGAGACGCGCGCGATAGGCGTCACTTGGCTGATCGAAACCTTCACCGCGCACGCCGCCACGCTCAATCGACACGCGGGCGCTTCGATCACCATCGATCTCAAACACGAAGCAGGCCACCGCTTTCGCGTCGGCCTCTCGACGATGGTCGGCACGCGCTTGATCTTGCGCGCAGGCGTCCGCACCATGACGGTCGAAGCCGGCTGGCCGCGCACGCCCGCCGACGGCATCGTGCGCGGCGGCGGACTCGCCTGCGCCGCCGTCTCACACTTCGGCGACCGCCGCGCCGGCGAAGAATTCCTGCTCGTCCGCGCCGCCGGCCAATCCCCGCGCTGGCTCGTCCTCGAAGAGTCCGGCACACGCCCGCAACTTTTAGAAGAGCGCGTACTGCGCCACATCAACAAGCTCATCAATTAAATCAAACCACAGAACATTCAGACAGGATTAACAAGATTGACAGGACGAAGCAAAAGTCTCCGTCTAGTTTTTATTATTGCATCCTGTTTATCCTGTAAATCCTGTCTCATTTCTATCTGAACCGCCAACGATATGCGCCAACGCCTGCACGATTTGGGACAACCTATCGTCAAATCCGTTTAGTCGAATGACGAAATTTAATCTTTAACACCCCGTCTTTATTGCCTTCCCGCCCGTCCCGCTTGATTTCACTGTCGCTGGCATATCGCTTGCCATGTCGCTTCACATACAGGCTCGGCGTCTCTCGCCACCGGGCGCAAATGAACATAGGCACTGACGACTGCGACCGCTTCAGATTGAACGTCTCTCAAGTCCCGAACGGCAGTCGCCGAGTGCCGGCACGAAGGAGAATCCAAAGATGACTAACCGACGCCCTCAAACTTTAACTTTAATCGCCATGCTGCTCATCCTGCTTGGACTGCCCGCGCTCGTTTCCGCGCAAGGCGGTTACGATCCGTGGGGCCGCGACCGTGATGGGCGACGCGACCGCCGCGATGATGATCGGGATCGAGATAATCGACGCACTAGCGATTACAACCGCAACACCCTGCGCGGGGCCGTGCAGCGCGTTAAAGACCGCAGCAAGAATTTCGAGCGCGAAGTGGATCGCCTGCTCGACCGCAGCCGCGTCAATGGCACGAGACGCGAAGACCGCATCAACAACGAAGTGAAAGATTTTCGCCAGGCGGCGGAACGCTTGAAGGATCGCGTCGGCGACGGGCGCAACCTGAACCGCAGCGTCGGCGAAGCGCAACAACTCTTGCGCGCCGCCGATCAAGTCGAGCGAATGCTTGCCCGCCTCCGCGTCGATGCGCGCGGCTCTGCGAGCTGGCGCGAAATCGAGTATGACCTCCGCACCATCGCGGACATCTACGGCCTGCGCTATAACGACAATGACGGCTATTATCGTCGCGGCGGCTACGACCCGCGCGACCGCGACCGTGATCGAAATCGCGACCGTGATCGCAACGGGCGCAACGACGATTGGTGGCGTCGCCTACCCTTCCCGCGCAACTAAAGGTTGGTGAAGATAAAAATCAATAAGGCAAAAGTGACGACAGACGCTCTGTCTCTCACTTTTGCCTTTTGATTTTTGCCTTTAGAATCCGCGCATGTCATCCGCACCCGGCACGCTCTATCTTGTCGCTACGCCCATCGGCAATCTCGAAGACATCACGCAGCGCGCCCTGCGCGTTCTCGCTGAAGTCTCGCTCATCGCTTGCGAAGACACGCGCCATACGCGCGGGCTGTTGAATCACTTCGGCATTAAAACTAAGACCATCAGCTATCACGAACACAACGAGCAGGAGCGTGCTGCTGAACTTGTCGCCCTGTTGTTGAGCGGCGCGAGCGTCGCTATTGTTTCCGACGCCGGCACGCCCGGCATCAACGATCCCGGTTTCCGTTTAGTGCGCGCCTGTGTCGAACAGAGCGTGCCAATCGTCCCCATCCCCGGCGCATCTGCCTTCGTCGCCGCGCTCGTCGCATCGGGCTTGCCGACCGACGAATTTTACTTCGGCGGCTTTCTTCCTGCGCGCGCGACGGCCCGCCGCGTGCGGCTCGCGCAACTCAAAACATTTCCCGCGACGCTCATCTTCTACGAAGCCCCGCACCGCATCGCCGCCACTCTCGCCGACGCGCGCGAAATACTCGGCGAGCGCGAGGCGGTCGTCGCACGCGAACTGACCAAACTGCACGAAGAGTTTGCGCGCGCTCCTTTAAGCAAACTGGAGCAAAGATTCGCCGCACCACAAGCCGCGCGCGGCGAAATGGTGTTGCTCATTGACGGCACAGTTATCAATGCAGCAATTAACGATGAAGAGATTGCTATCGTGAGCATCGCTGCGCGCGTCGCCGAACTTGGAGCCGAAGGATTCGATCACCGTGCCGCACTGAAGCGCGCCGCCCGCGAATTAGGTCTGAGCCGCGACGAAGCCTACCGCCGCCTCGTCGCCGAACGCGCGAGAGCAAGGATGAAGGATGAAGGATGAAGGAGACAAAGCCTTCGGCCTGACTTGCGCCGAGCTTGCACGTAAGAATTCAATCTTCGGATTTTTGTGTGACTTCGCGGAGAGCTTCGAGTTCAGGCAGCGCCATTAAATCTTTGACGCGACCGGCGGCGCGTTTGGCGATGATCAGCGCGTCGAGCGAAAGCACCCGACAGTCAAATCCGTAAAGCGGCATGACTATCGAAGCCGCGAGGACTGCTTCGTAATTACCCAAGCCGCTGACTTCGCCGAGCAAGTCAATATCGCCGAAGTCTGTAATCAGCGTGAAATTAGTTCCGTGCTGCAAGGTCTGTTCGTCCCAGATGAATGGCAAATCTTCGGGAAAACCTCGTGGTCGCGGGTGATATGGCGCGAGCGCGGCGGCGATGCGTTTAAGATTGGCGCGCGAACGCTCGTAGCACACATCGAGATCAAAGGTCACGTGCGCGGAGCCGTGCAAGTTCATGGCGAAGCCGCCGATGATGACGAACTCAACTTGCTGGCCGAAGAGCAGCCGGAGCGTTGGTTCTAATTCGATCACGCGCGGGAATCAGGACCTTTCTTTTGCAAACTTAGACGCGCTTGCGCCAGCGACCGCATCGTCCGCTGTAGTTCATTGGCTCTCTGTTCGGGCGTGAGTTCCAATCGTCGAATTAACAAAGTTAGATCAATGCCGAAGTCCCGCGCGCGGGCAGCGGCACTGCCGGGTTGGGGGTTGAGTAGTTGGTCTTCGATGGTTCGGCTCATAACGATGCTGCTGGAATTTTTTGGTCGTCATTTTAGCAGATGTCGGCAAATCGCCCGCATATTCACGGCGAAAAAGCTGACGGCCATCATCTTCCATGATGGCCGTCAGCTTTTTCAGTTGGCGAGCGCGGCTCAGTTGTTCACGACTTCACCGAAGGCTGAGATTTGTTCGGCGACCTTCGCTTTGTCGCCGACGACGATGATAGTCATCTTGTCGGGCGTGATGTATGTTTGCGCGATGCGTTGAACGTCTTTAGGAGTGACGGCCAACACGTTCTGCACGAAGCTGGTCAGGAAGCGGTCGTCTAAGCGGTGCAGGTCGAGCAGGGCGAGTTGGTTGATAATGCCCTGCCGCGAAGAGTTTGAGATGACGAAGATGCCGGCCAAGTAGTTCTTGATGCCTTGCAGTTCATCTGCGGACGGCGGCTCATTCCGCAGGCGGTCGATCTCGTAGAAGATTTCCTTGAGCGACGGCCCGGTGACGGCGGTGGTCACGTCGGCGATTTCGACCCAATAGGCATCGCGGAAGCGGATCGAGACTTGGCTGAAGGGCGAGTAAGTGTAGCCCTTCTGCTCGCGGATGTTCGAGGTGATGCGCGAGCCGAACGAGCCGCCGAGCAGCGCGTTCGCCACGTAGAGCGACATGTAATCACGGTGGCTCGGATCGACGACCGGCAGGCCGACGTAGAGCGTCGATTGCGCCGCGCCGGGGCGGTCGATCAGATGCAGCGCGCGCTGTGCTACTGGCTTCGGGATGTTCTCGATTGCCGCCGCGCCGCCCGCCCATCGACCGAATGACTGCTCAACAGCTTGACGCATCTGCGCCGGATTGAACTGGCCGGCGATGTACAGGTGCGTGCGCGCCGCGCCGAAGTTGTCGCGGTAAAACTTCTGCACGTCCTCGACGGTGTAACGGTTGATCATCTCCTCGGTCGGGAAGATCCGCCCGTAAGGGTGGCTCGGATAGAGCGTTTGGCGGAAACGCTCGAAGGCGATCTGGCCGGGCTGCGAGCGCGCGACGGTGACACGGCGCAGGGCGTCATTCTTCAGGCGCGCGAGTTCCGTTGCAGGGAGTTTTGGGTTCTGCAACACGTCGGCGACAAGCGCGACCGCCGCCGGGCCGTTCTCTGAAAGCACGTCGATAGAGGCAGTCGTTTGATCGAGGCCCGCGCCGAGATTGAGGCCGCCGCCCATGCGTGCCGCCTCTTGCGCGATCTGCTCGGCGGTGCGCGTCGCCGTCCCTTCCTTCATCATCGCGGCGGTGAGATCGGCCAGCCACGTTTGCTCGGCGGTCTCGTTGATGTTGCCCGTGTTGACGTAGGCCGCCACTGTGACTTTCGGAATCGCGCCGTAGGGGACCATTGTCACCCGCAGGCCGTTCGGCAGCGAGAACTCCTGCTTGCGCGGCAACGTGAAAGCCTTCGGCTGGCCGCCTTCGGGCGGCGTCTGCTTCTGTGGCGGCGCGCTTGGCTCGCTTTGCGCGGGCGTTGTTGTGGACGCGAATATCGTCAGCGCGAGCGCGGCTAACAGGGTGCGAGAGAATTTCTTTAAGTTCATAAACGTCTCCGTGAATGTTGTCTGACAACTCTGCTCCGCGCCCGGCTACTGCTTCGGCGCGGCGGCGGCAGTCGGCGCGGCTTTGGTTTCGACGACGAGGACGGTGCGATTAGTCGGGCGCAGATACTCTTTCGCCGTGCGCTGTAAGATCGCCGGCGTGACTTTGCGGAATTGCGCTTCGAGCGTGTTGATGCGCGCCGGATCGTCGTCGAAGAGAGCGAAACTGGCTAAGAGGTCTGCGCGCCCGAAACCGTTAAGGACGCCGAGCGTGTTGTAGAGGCTCGAACGCACTTTCGTGAGCGCGCGATCAATCATTGCCTGATCCACAGGTTTCTCCTGCACTTGCGTCACGACCGCGTCCACTGCCGACATGATCTGATCGGGTGTCGCAGACGGATCGTGGATGAGCGATCCCATCCAGAGCATTGGTCCCTCGTAGTTGAACATGTTGCCGAGCAGGTTAATGCCGCCCCCGACCGAGTCGGCGTAAGCGCGCCGCTTGACGAGTTCTTGATGGAGCAGGCTGTCTTCGCCTTGCAACAGCAATTGATCGAGCAAGCCCATCGCGTAGTACTCAGGCGTGTTGCGTTCGGGCATGTGGTAGGCGAAGGCGAGCGCGGGGCGGCGTGCGAGCGGGTCTGGCTTCGTGGCGCGCTTCTCTTTTTCTTGGCGCGGCTCGGAGATGTCCGGGAACGCAGGCTGCTTGGAGGCCGGAATGTTCGCGAAATACTTGGCGATCATTTTCTTCGCTTCGGGAATCTGGAAGTCGCCGACGACCACGAGTGCCGCATTGTTCGGCGCATAGTAAGTGTTGAAAAAATCTTGCGCGTCTTTGAGCGTCGCAGCTTCGAGGTCTTTGAGATCGCCATAAAAATTGTGCGCGTTGTGCCAGTTGGTGTTGGCGTACTGCGGCATGTCGAGCCACGGGAAACCGCCGTAGGGCGTGTTCAAAACGTTGACTTTGACTTCATTGCTGACGACGCCTTGCTGATTCGACAGATTGTCTTGCGTGATTTTTAAGCCGCGCATCCGATCCGCTTCAGCCCACAAAGCAGTTTCCAATTTGTGTGCGGGCATCACTTCAAAATAATTCGTGAAGTCGAAGCGAGTCGAGCCGTTGAGGATGCCGCCGTTCTCTTGGACCAGTTTGATGAATTCCATCTTGCCCAAGTTCTGCGAGCCTTGAAACATCAGATGCTCGAAGAGATGAGCGAAGCCGGTGCGGTCGCGCGGCTCGATGCGAAAGCCGATCCGGTAATAAGCGGCGATGGTGACGGTCGGCGCGGTCGTATCGGGCGAGAGGACGACGCGCAAACCGTTGTCGAGTTTGTAATACGTGGTCGGGATATTGATGGCGTTGCGTCCGGCTGCGGCGGGCGTGGCCTGAGACTTGGGCTGCCGTTGCGCCGCCGCCGGCAACGACGACGCGGCGACGACGAACGCCGCGCCGAGCAGCGTGGTAGCGAGTTGACGAAAGCGAGCTTTCATAAAACCTCCATGCGAAATTGAGCGAGATGGTAGTTATAGCCTTCAAGCAAAAGTGAGCCACGAATGGACACGAATTAGCACGAAGGAAAAGATCAACGCGCGCCAGATGTTAATTGGCGCATCGCTGCCTGATGTGCCACCTCATTCGTGTTCCTTCGTGTTCATTCGTGGCTCAAGTATTTTCTTGAAAGCCATAGACGAAATTTGCTGTCGCGTTGATGCTTGGATCGATTTTCTGAAGCAAGTTACTTTAACGGGCGGGCGCGTCCGTAGGTTTCAAGAGCGGTAGTTAAATTTAGGATTGGATCGAGTCGCCGCCGGCGGATGAGGCTAAAGCAACGTCGCGTTGCTCTGCCTGTTGGCTTGGGGGCAGAGGAGCCTCCGGTAAATCGGCAAAGCTCTGCCGGTCGGTTTGTTGGAGCAGTTGAGCGCGATTGATGATCAGGCGGCTCACGTTTAGCCCTAGAGCGGCGTCAAGGACAGACAACTGATCGGCTAAGACGCGGCGGGAAACTCTCTCGAAAGCATCGCGCAGCATGGCGAAGGCAGCGCTCATGTCTTCGATGATGATGATCTCGACTTCGTTCCCTCCCCGCGCGCGGCGTCGTGCGAATTCAAGCAGTCGGGCGCGGCCTTCATTCTGAATTTGTCCGGTCGCGATCACGGTCAGATGCAGGGCTTGAGTTTCTACCGCCGAGTCTATCGCCCGCCGCGCGAACGCGGGGCTTAAGGGGCCATCTCTCAAGACGAAGAGGAACGGCTCGCCGCAGACGTTTGCCATCATCGTGGCTTCGCCGTCGCCGGCAGGCGCGTCCAACGCAATCTCGCTCTCCGGCAGTCCCAACTCGCGCAAAATCGAATGCAGTCGATTGACGAGCCACGCTCCATTCTCCAGCAAAGCGGCGGCGAGAGGTGTCGGTGCGAGCGTCTCTTCGATCTTTTCGTCGGCGACCGCCGCTCCGCACTCGGCGCAGGCAGCGTGGCTGACCGTCACGACGGCGAGCGCGTCCGGCGTCGGCAAGCGGAACAGCGAATGTCCGGTCTGGCGGCAAGTGACGAGGACTTCAGGCCGCAGCAAACCCGCGCCCATGAGTTGGTCCACCGATAGCCCCGTCGTCGCGAGCCGCTCGCCGGGCAGCAATTTCGCGGCGCAGCCTTCGGCGTGCGCTTGATGCGTGTGTTGGAGAAACTGCCTGACGTCCGCGTCTTCCAACAACTCGGCGGCGCGGGTGCGTTCGGCGGCGGTCTCACGGCGCATCATCGTGTAGCGGGCATCAACGTCCTGTCTGGCGACGTAGCGCGTGAAGGCAGTCGGCCCGGTCGCCGTCGCCTGCTGCCGCCATCCGGTCAAGGCGAGCGCCGTCACCGGGCGTTCCGCCCCCGTTTGCTCTTGAAGTGAGAGGACGGCGTCTGAGATTGTGCGGCAGAAAGAGTCGAGCTTATGCAGCGGCTCTCTCGTTCGCGCCTCGTAAATAATAGCGACGCGCATCTCTCCCGACACTTCTTCCGTCCCGTCGAAAATCAGCGCGAACACGTAGTCTTCAAAGCAGAAGAGATCGCCCGGCACGGGGAGCGACTCGTCCTCACCATCGGCAAGGAGCGAGCGTTCCATCGCGCGCGCGTGGCCGGTGTTCATCAGAACCTGCTCGTAGCAGTTCAAGCGGGTCGAGCGAATGAGCGGCGTCAGTCCTTGCCGCTGCAACTCTTCCAGCAGCCGCAGGCGGGCGGCCACGTCAAGCTGATACTCCAGAATCCGGCTCTCGATGAATAACATGTTGGTCTTTCGGTCACGGCGCAATTGAAGTTATTGCTGAGACGGCTTCACTTTAATCGACAGGGTTTCCTGCCCGGTCTTTGTGGCGTAGCGGCGTCCGCGCGCGAGCCGTAAAGCGTGCGCCTCGTAAGCCGCCATTCCCGGACGGCGGTTGACGACTGAGGCGCGGACGACACGGCCATTCTCGATCTGCATTTGGACTTGAACCGCTTCACCATCAGCGCCGCCGGTCGCCGGCTTTTTCACGGCTGCTGTCTTCTTTGCCGGCTCTGTGGTGGCAGCCACCGGTGTCTCGGTCGCGGGCGTCTCCGTCTCGCTTTGCCCGGCATGAGCGCTGGCGTTTCTCCTCCCCGACTCGCGGTTGAACTTGCGGAACTTATTCGGAGTCCCTCTCGCTCCAGACGGCGGCGCAGGGGCGGAAGCTGGAGCATCGACTGTCTGCCAGCCGGGGACGTTGGGAGTGGCCTCCCCAGCCTGCGATTCGGGGAGCGCGCGTTCGGCAGTCGGGTCTGCTGTCTGACCTGTCCGATCTCTGAGAGAAGCCACCGCCGACAGGCTCACGAGTAGTAAGCACGCCGCGCCGCTGGCGAGCAACACGCGCTGCCGGCTTTGGTGTGCCGGTCTCTGCGGCATCGGCGGTAGGGACGGAAGCAGGACGACGGGAGCGTCCGCCAACTTCGGCTCATCAGACGTGGTTGAACACGGATGAGGATTAGTCGGAAGCAGGATGACGGGAGTTTCCGTCAACTTCGGCTGCTCGTCGCCGGGGAGCGCGCGCACGCGCCCCTCATCAGCGACGGGAAGCGTAAATGGCGGCGCGGAAAGCGCGAGGGTCTCCGGCTCGTTGTAAGTAGCGAGAGTCTTCGGCTCGCTGTAAGTGGTGGTGATCGGCAACGGCTCTTCGCTCCAGCAGCCGAATAGTTCCAAAATCACTTTCTGCGACCAAGAGTCAAGCGACTGTCGCGGCGGCTGAATGAGCGGGTTGAAATTGAAGGCCGCATTCGGCTGCGACAGCGCCACACAGACAGCCTGTAAGCCGTTCAAACTATGGAACTGCGCTTCAACCACATTGCCATCTTTGAAATAAAAGATGCCGGGGTGATTGGGGTACTCGATGAG
>Ga0136614_10000036_pt1 | contig 43382 bp, 48 predicted proteins | sample AntDrymUQ2792106_2_FD_106643 | JGI IMG/M metagenome (GOLD analysis project Ga0136614, IMG submission 106643) | Polar desert sand microbial communities from Dry Valleys, Antarctica - metaG UQ279 (21.06) | ecosystem: Environmental > Terrestrial > Soil > Desert | place: Antarctica: Dry Valley... | reverse complement strand
GTGGACATCTTTGCCATGGTGGTTCCTCTCTAGCTTTCGGTTGTCAGCTGGGGGTGTCGGCGGAGGCCACAGAGTTGTCTGCGGCTTCCGGGGGTGGACTGGAATCGGCAGCGGGTGCCTCAGTGCCCGCTTCGACAGCGGGTGCTTCGGATGCTGCTTCGGCAGGCTTCTTCTCGGCCAGCGCTGCCGCGAGCCGGGCAACCTGGGACAACGGCGCCTGGAACAAGGCGGCTGCCTTGCTCAGACTGGCCTTCATCCCACCGGCGAGTCGACCGAGCAGAACCTCGCGCGACTCGAGATCGGCCAGCGAGTTGATCTCTTCGGTGCTGAGCATCTTCCCGTCCAGCACGCCGCCCTTGATGATCAGGAGCGGGTTCGTACGGGAGAAGTTCCGCAGCGCCTTGGCGGCTTCCACCGGCTCGCCCTCGATAAAGGCGATCGCGGTCGGGCCGATCAGCAGCGGGGCGAGGTCGTCGTACCCGACCGCACTCACGGCACGCTTGGTCAGCGTGTTCTTGACCACGGCGTAGGTACTGGTGGCACCGAGGGCGGTACGCAGCTCCTTGAGCTGGGCAACCGTCAATCCGCGGTAGTCGGTGAGCACCACTGCCGAGGAGCGGTTGAAACGTGAGGTGATCTCTGCGACCGCGCCGACCTTGTCCGGGTTCGGCATGGGCTTCCTCGTTTCTTGGGGGTCTGCTGGGCTGGGCGGAAGTCGGAGCGGGAGACCCCGGAAAAACAACAAACGCCCCGGCGCAAGGCGCACGGGGCGTGGTTCGCAGGCCATCGCGGCCGCGTACGACGTACCGTCTCCTGCGCGGGCCGCCCGATGCCAATCGGGACCTTCGCACGAACGCCCCAGGGCGCCCGACGACCAGCGGTCTAAGGGAACGTGAGCAGTGTACGTGGGCGCGCGAACTGCAACCTCGCGGGGTCAGTGCGCCTGAGCACGATGTAACCTGGCCCGACCATGTGCCTTTCCGTACCGGGTCGAGTCCTCGGTCTCGATGCCGACGCACCGGGCCAGGTCACGCTCGTCGATGTGGTCGGCGTCTCGCGCACGGTCAACGTGGGCATGCTCGATGACGAGCAGCGGGTAAGACCGGGCGACTGGATTCTGATCCACATGGGCTGCGCGCTGGAAAAGATCGACGAGGCCGAAGCGTCGCGGCTGCTCGGTGGTCCGGCCCGCCGGTAGCCATCCCCAGGTGGTTCAGCAGATCCGCGGTAGCTGCTCGCCGATCGGGATATCGACGACCCGGGTGCCGCCCAGACCGGTCTTGGTGACGACCATGCCCGGGTGTGCCTCGACGCAATGACCGCCTCCCGATCCAGCTGGGCGGCCCCGGGCACGGTCAGTTTGACGACACTGGGCCTACCAGCCGAGTCCGTGGCCGGCGCGACGTAGCTGTAGCTCAGCTCGTACGGCGGGCCGATCCGGACATCCCACGAACCTTCAATCTCGCCGAGCAGCCGCGAGGTTCCGGCCAACCAGTGAACGCCGGCATCGCCATGTACTGCGCTGCCGTTCGCCCGAAATACCGGGGACGTTATGCGCATAACGTGCTGATCTCGGTGCAACTAGGCCGAGGCGTCGTCGAGGGTGATGTTACGGGTGCGGTTGGGGTCGACGGAGATACCGGGCCCCATCGTCGTGCTGACCGTGACCTTCTGCAGGTAGCGGCCCTTGGCCGACGGCGGCTTGGCCCGGAGCACCTCGTCCAGAGCGGCAGCGTAGTTCTCCACCAGCTGCTTCTCGTCGAAGGACGTCTTGCCGATGATCATGTGCAGGTTCGACTGCTTGTCCACCCGGAAGTTGATCTTGCCGCCCTGGATGTCGGTTACGGCCTTGGCCACGTCGGTGGTGACGGTGCCGGTCTTCGGGTTCGGCATCAGGCCACGCGGCCCGAGAATCCGGGCGATCCGGCCGACCTTGGCCATCTGATCCGGCGTCGCGATCGCGGCGTCGAAGTCCAGGAAGCCGCCCTGGATCCGCTCGATCAGGTCGTCGGATCCGACCACATCGGCACCGGCAGCCTCTGCCTCGGCGGCCTTGGGCCCGGTGGCGAACACGATCACGCGCACGGTCTTGCCGGTCCCGTGCGGCAGGCTGATCGTGCCGCGGACCATCTGGTCGGCCTTGCGGGGGTCCACGCCAAGGCGCATGGCCACCTCGACAGTGGCATCCCAGGACGTGGTCGACGTCTGCTTGGCGAGCCGTGATGCCTCGACCGGGCTGTAGAGACGATCCTTGTCGACCAGTTCGGCGACCTGGCGGTAGCTCTTGCTGCGCTTCATGGTGCTCCTCCTGCTGTGAGGTTCCGTGGTTCGAGAGGTCGTGGTAAGGCGGGACTGCGCGGTCCCTCCCACATCGGAACGCTGGTGATGGCGGCGTGCGTTCTGGTCAGTGCTTGACCGTGATCCCCATCGACCTGGCGGTCCCGGCGATGATCTTTTCGGCCGCATCGAGGTCGACAGCCGACAGGTCGTCGAGCTTCGCCGCGGCGATGTCGCGTACCTGCTCCCGAGTCACCGAGGCGACCTTGGTCTTGTGCGGCTCGCCGCTGCCCTTCTCCACGCCCGCGGCTTTGAGTAGCAGCTTGGCAGCCGGTGGAGTCTTGGTGACGAAGGTGAACGAGCGGTCCTCGTACACCGAGATCTCGACCGGTACGACGTTGCCGCGCTGGGCCTCGGTGGCCGCGTTATAGGCCTTGCAGAACTCCATGATGTTCACCCCGTGCTGGCCGAGCGCGGGGCCGACAGGCGGTGCGGGAGTCGCCGCACCGGCGTTGATCTGCAGCTTGATGACTGCTGCGAGCTTCTTCTTTCCAGGCATGTGCTTTCTCTTCTTCTTCCGGTGGTGTGTGGCGAGTGTGACGAAGGGGTCTGCTCAGCGACTCAGATCTTCGTCACCTGAGTGAAGGACAGCTCGACCGGGGTCTCGCGGCCGAAGATCGAGACTAGGACCTTGAGCTTCTGCTGCTCGGGGTTGATCTCGTTGATGGTCGCCGGGAGGGTCGCGAACGGGCCGTCCATGACGGTTACCGACTCGCCCACCTCAAAGTCTACGACGGTGGCTTGGGCCTTGGCCTCGGCTGCCTTGGGCGTGCTGGTCTGCGGCACCAGGATCTTGATGACCTCGTCGAGGGACAGCGGCGACGGGCGCGACGTGGCGCCGACGAAACCGGTCACCCCCGGGGTGTTGCGGACCGCGCCCCATGACTCGTCGTTGAGTTCCATCCGGACCAGGAGGTAACCGGGGAAGACCTTGCGCTGGACCTGCTGGCGTTTGCCGTTCTTGATCTCGGTGACCTCTTCGGTCGGAACCTCGATCTGATAGATGAACTCCTCCATGTCCAGGGAGGTGATCCGCGTCTCGAGGTTGGTCTTCACTTTGTTCTCGTAACCGGCATAGGAGTGCACGACGTACCAGTCACCGGGTGACAGGCGCAGGGTCTCTTTGAGCGCAGCGATCGGATCTTGCTCCTCGGCGGGACCGTCCTCGCTGCCTGCCTCGCCGTTGGCGGTCTCGCCGTTGGCGGCCGACTCCGCAGGTGCGGCATCGCCCGCAATGTCCTGGGTCGGTTCGATGTCGGCTAACACGCGCTCGTCCTCTTCCTGGGGCTGGCTCGAAGTGTCGTTGGTCGGGTCAGTGCTCGACGGGGTGTGGGTCATGGGATGTTCGTTCGGCCGGTTCAGCCGAAGACTGCCAACACCCCCTGGGCGAAGAGAATGTCCAGACCGGCCACCAGGGCGACCATGAAAGTCATGAAGACGATGACCACGCTGGTGTAGACGATCAGTTCGCGGCGACCCGGCCAGACCACCTTGCCGAGTTCGGCGATCACCTCGCGCAGGAATCGCATCAAGCCGCGGCGATTGCCAGCGCCTGCCGCCGTCGATGAAGTCGCCTTGGTCGAGCCGGTCTTCTTGGCGGTCGACACAGAAGACTTCTTGGAAGGCTTCGTACCTGGCTTGGCGGCGTCCTTCCGGTTCGGCGGCGACTTCTGCTCCGCAGCGGCCTCGCGTTCGGCGGCCGCACGAGCGCGTCGCCCGGACAGCGGGACCGCTACCGGCTCCGCCTCGACCTCGTCGTCATCGAGGTCGTCGTCATCATCGTCATCGAGGTCGTCATCCTCGACGTCGTCGTCCAATTCAGCTGCGACCTCTAGATCGTCGTCGTCGTCGTCATCATCGAGGTCGTCGTCGAGGTCGTCATCCTCGTCGTCGTCGTCCAGTTCAGCGGCGACTTCGAGGTCGTCCTCGTCGTCGCCCGCATTCGGATCGTCGTCGTCAAGATCGCCGTCATCGAGTTCGCCGGTCGCGTCGCGATCGGACGAAGCGTCGGCGCCCGTGACCGGGTCATCGTTCCCGATATCCCTCGACTGCACCTCGTCGTCGGCGGCCTTGACCGCGGCCGAGATCTCGGTGTTCGACATATCGCCGTCAGACAGGACGTCCTTGCCGTCCGAGACCGTGTCATCCGAGGCGGTGTCAGAAGAGACCGTTTCAGCGGCGGGCAGGTCGTCATGGGCAGACCGGGCCTCGACGACGGTCTCCTCAGTGGGGTCGGTCACGTCCGAGGACTGGTCCTTGGCACCTGCCGGACCGCCAGTCGGCGGACGCTTGCGCGCGCCGGCAACCCGGCCACGACCTGCTGGCCGGCGTCCGCCTCTGTTGCTCGCCACCTACCTGCCTCACTTCACATCCGTGCTCGGAGCCGCTGGTCACTGCCGTCAACCGCGTCGCATGGGCGGATCTGCCCGGTCGCTCACTTACGCAGGGGTGACAGGACTTGAACCTGCAACCTGCGGTTTTGGAGACCGCTGCTCTACCAATTGAGCCACACCCCTCGGCCAGTGCGCCAACCACTCATCGAGCATCGAGGGCTGATCGCGGGCAAGCCGATTGAGGGGTCGCTACCCCCAAGGATGCAAGTGTACGGGAGACGGCCCAGATGCCTCCACTGCCCAGACCATCGCAGCGTGGGAACATAACCCACATGGCCTCCCCTGCGCCCAGTCACACCTCCCCCATAGCACCGGCGACCCGGCCCGAGCAGCCCGTCGGCGCCCGAGTGTCTCGCCGGATCGGGTCGATCTCTCCCTCCGCGACGCTGGCTGTGGATGCCAAGGCCAAGGCACTCAAGGCCGCCGGTCGGCCGGTGATCGGATTCGGGGCCGGCGAGCCGGACTTCGCCACCCCCCAGCACATCGTCGAGGCAGCTATCGCGGCGTGTCAGGAGCCCCGCTTCCATCGGTACACCCCGGCCGGGGGCCTGCCCGAGCTCCGCGAGGCGATCGCGGCGGCAAGTCAGCGCAACTCCGGTCTGACCTGCACGGCGGCTGACGTCCTGGTCACCAACGGAGGCAAGCAGGCGGTCTACGAAGCACTGGCAACCCTGCTCGACCCAGGAGATGAAGTACTGCTGCCGGCCCCGTACTGGACGACCTATCCGGAAGCGATCCGGCTCGCCGGCGGCACTCCGGTCGAGGTGATCACCGACGAGAGCACCGGCTACCTCGTCTCGGTCGACCAGCTCGCCAGCCACGTCACGCCGCGTACCAAGGTGTTGCTGTTCTGCTCACCGAGCAACCCGACCGGCGCGGTGTACCCGCCGGACCAGATCGACGAGATCGGCCGGTGGGCACTCGAGTGGGGGCTGTGGGTGGTCACCGACGAGATCTACGAACACCTGGTCTACGGCGATGCTCAGCATGTCTCGATGCCCGTCGCCGTGCCCGAGTTGGCCCAGCGCTGTGTCGTGCTCAACGGGGTGGCCAAGACCTTTGCGATGACCGGCTGGCGGGTCGGCTGGATGATCGCGCCTCCCGATGTGGTCACCGCAGCGACCAACCTGCATTCGCATTCCACGTCCAATGTCGCGAACGTGTCCCAGGCAGCGGCCGTAGCGGCCCTCAACGGCGGTCTTGACGACGTCGTGCGCATGCGGGCGGCCTTCGACCGCCGCCGGCAGCTGATGGTGTCCATGCTCCGGCAGATCCCCGGGATCGCCTGTCCGGAACCCCAGGGCGCCTTCTACGCCTATCCCTGCGTACGGACCCTGCTGGGTCGGGAACTGCGCGGCCGGACGCCGACGACGAGTGCGGAGCTGGCCACGTTGATCCTGGACGAGGTCGAAGTCGCGGCCGTACCGGGCGAAGCCTTTGGCACCGACGGTTACCTGCGGCTGTCCTACGCACTGGGTGACGACGACCTGGTGGAGGGCATCACCCGGATCCAGGGGCTGCTGACCGAGCTGGGCTGACAACCGATCAGCTGAAGGCTCCCGCGTCCTCGAGGATCCGGAGCGCCTCCGGCAGCTCGGCAAGGGCGACCGCGACATCGCCGGGAACGGCGATCTGCCACGCCTGACTGTTGATGTAGCAGCGCAGCGCAGCGTCGAAGGCGTCCGGTCCGGCGGCCTCGCGAGCGGCGATCAGAGCCGCCCCTCCCTTGCCGTAGACGACGGAGAAGTACTCGTCGGTGTCCGGGAAATCGGCCATGGATCCGCCGATGTCGCCCGGGCTCCGCAAGTCCGTACTGTCCGGCGCCGAAGCATCGACCAGCACCTCGGCGTAGGAGGCGAACGATTCGTCCAGCCACGGATCTCGAAACTGCGAGTTGCCGATCATTCCGTAGAACCACATATGTGCGATCTCGTGCACCAGGATGAACCGCTGACTGGTGGCCAGCAGGATCGAGGACGGGTACTCGATGCCACCACCGAAGTCCGGCAGTACCGGGATCGAGAGCGTGTCGTACGGGAAGGGTCCGAAGAACTCCTCGAACTCCTCGATGATCGATGCGGCGTCCTCCGCCAGTTGTGCGGCGTCGGCCTCGGCATCGGGAAGCACGCCGACCGTGATCTCGGTGTCGCCGGCCACGGCATCAGCGGTGTCGAATCCTCCGGCTGCCACGCTGACGTCTCTGGCGGCAGCCTCGCTGGAGGTCCAGATGCGCCGCCCGTCGCCGGCGGGCTCGGGCCGGTCTTGGGCACCGGTCATCAGAACCTCGAGGTCTTCCGGTGCCTCGACGCTGATCGTCGTGTCAGCGGCCTGGCTCGTCGATGTCTCCCCGGACAGGGTGAGCAGCCGATCGCGGTTCCAGCCCACCCCCGGCTCCCAGGACAGCAGTGGGAAGCCGCTGGCCCACCAGGACACATCGTCAGCCGTTCCGAATCTATCGAAGGTGCCGTCCCCGAGCTCGAGTTCGAAGTCGAGTGACACCTCGACGCTCTCGCCGGCCGCAATCTCGTCCCGCAACTCGACCACCAGTAGGCCACCCGGGGTAGTGGGGTAGGCGTCGGCGGACTCGTACTCGAAGTCGCTCACCTGCTTGCCGCTGACGTCGGTGACGGTCAGCAGGTTTCCGAATGGCGCGGACAGCGGGCTGTTGGGGATCAGCCGGAAGACCAATTCGTCGGTCGGCAGATCGGGTGTGAACCTCACTTGCTCGGTACCGGTCACGATCCGCAGGTTCTCGGCCAGGGAGAACTGCAGGGAGATCACCGGACGGTCCTGTGCTGGCGCGACGGCATCGGCGGGACAGTCGTCCTCGGCCACCGTGGGCGCATCGGTTCTCACGTCCGGCGGGCTGGGCGGGAATTCCAAGCCGTCCGGTGCCGGCGCGCAGCCGGCCGTGAGCAGGCCGGCCACCAGCCAGGCCCCGTACGGCCAGCGACGGGTGCCGTATCGCAAGGGACGGGTCATGACTACGCCAGCGCGACGACGGCGCGAGCCATGGACAGGACCTTGTCCGCGCCACTTCGGACCACGATGTCCACTCGGACGCGGTGGTCGGGCAGTTTCTTGGCGACCCGTGCGGTGACCACGAGTTCGGCCCCGTCCTCGTCGTCTGGAACGACAACTGGCCGGGAGAAGCGGACCGCGTACTCGGCCACCGCGCCCGGATCGCCGACCCAGTCGGTCACGATGCGGGCGGCAACGGCCATGGTCAGCATTCCGTGTGCGATGACGTCCGGCAGACCCGCGTCCAGAGCGGCACGCTCGTTCCAGTGGATGACGTTGAAGTCCCCGGAAGCTCCGCAGTAGCGGATCAGGTCCGCGCGGCGGATTCTGCTCCGGACCTCGGGCAGTTCGCTGCCCTCGTCCACGCTGTCATAGGTCGCTGTCCGCGGGGTGCTGGTGGCGATCATGAGCTCGGCTCGGCGGAGGTACTCAGCTCGCCGGAGGTTCCACGTGCGACCAGCATCGAATAGGCGGTGACCACCGGCTCGCCGTCCTCCGTGCAGAGGTCCACGCGGGTGCTGATCAGGTCATTGCCCGCCGCCGCCTGGATGTTGTCCACGGTCAGCACACCGGTCAACCGATCACCGGCCCGGACCGGCCGGGTGACGACGAAGCGCTGCTGCCCATGGACGACCTTCGTGTAGTCCAGGCCGAGTTCGGGATCGAAGATGACCTGCTCGCCGACCCGTGCGGTGATCACGATGGGGAACGTAGGAGGCGCGATCACGTCGGGGTGTCCTGCGGCACGCGCCGCGTCAGCGTCGCGGTAGACCGGGTTGGGGTCGCCGATGGCATCGGCGAACTCGCGGATCTTCTCCCGCCCGACCTCGTAGACCTCCGTCGCCGGGTACGTCCGGCCGATGAAGGACGGGTCGAGCGACATCTCCGCGGTGCCGCAGACCTAGCGGGTCTCGCGGTGGACCTGGTGGATGCGGCAGTGCGGGCAGAATTTCTTGAGCTCCAGGCGGTCCGGATCGTTACGGCGGTTCTTCCTGGTGATGTAGTTGCGGTGCTTGCACTCCTGGCAGGCCAGCGTGATCTTGGGACGGATATCGGTGGCGGCCACGGGGTACATGCCTTTCGAGAAGAGCGGGGGACTTGGACGTGCCTTGCAGAACTGAGATTATCTCGATGGTAGCGGTGCCCGGACTTGAACCGGGGACACAGCGATTATGAGCCGCTTGCTCTACCTGACTGAGCTACACCGCCGTGCGGGTCGAGAGCCCCCTTACGGAATCGAACCGTAGACCTTTTCCTTACCATGGAAACGCTCTGCCGACTGAGCTAAGGGGGCCGCTGGCCCGTCTCGGGCGCGCGAGCGACGATACACAACCGGCTCGGGCAGGGCGCGGGACGGGTACCCCTAACCAGTCGTCTGTCGAATGATGTACAGCTTTCGGCGGCTTCGGTCACGGTCAACCGGCTGAGTGGCGGTTCGCTCGGTCAGCCAGTTTGCGAGGTTGCCTTCGGGGAGGGGGCGGCTGACCAGATAGCCCTGCAGGAAGTCACAGTTCATGTTCGTCAGGAGATGTCGGGTGAGTTCGTCCTCGACTCCCTCGGCGACGACTCGCAAGCCGAGGTTGTGGGCGAGGTCGATGATCGAACGGGCAATCGTCTTGGTTCCCGGGTCGGTGCTCATCCCGAGTACGAAGGACTTGTCTATCTTGACCTCGTCGATGGGCAGGCGGCGGAGGTAGGACAGGGAGGAATACCCCGTACCGAAGTCGTCGACCGAGAGCCTTACGCCGAGCGCATGCAGTCGCTCGAGAGCGGGCAGGGCCAGGGTTTCACCGATCACGCTGCCCTCGGTGATCTCGAAGGTCAGTAGCTCTGGTGGGAAGGCGTGCTCGCGCAGCGTCGCAGCGACCTCATCGACGAACCCGGGTTCGGTCAGGCAGACCGCAGACAGGTTCACCGCCATGGAGATCACGATGCCGTCTTCGAGCCAGGCCTGACTGCGTTGCAACGCAGTACGCAGCATTCGGCGGGTCAGCGGGGTGATCAGCCCGATCCGCTCGGCAAGCGGGATGAACTCGTCCGGTGAGATGAGACCAAGGCGAGGATGGGTCCATCTGGCCAACAACTCGACCGCGGCGATCTCACCTGTTGCGGCGCCGACGATCGGTTGGAAGACCACCGAGATCTGTGAGTTCTCGACCGCGTCAGCCAGCTCAGCGCTCAACTGCAGCCGACGCAGGCTCTGTTGATCCATGGCCGGGCTGTACGTCGCGGTGGACGAGCCGCGGGTACGGGCGGCCAGGACCGCGACATCGGCATGCTGCAGCAACGGGCCTGCCGAGACGCCGTGCAGGGGCGCGACAGCGACGCCGAGAGTTAGTTCGGCAGTCAGGTTCAGCCCGGAGACTTCCACCCGGCTGGACACCTCGCGGCACAACCGAGTGGCCTCCGACTCGGCCCGGGCGATGTCGACCTGTGGAAGGACGACGGCGAACTGCGCGCCACCGACTCTGGTCACCGTGGCATCCGGAGGTGCGTGTTCGGCAAGGGCCGCGGCGATGACCCGGAGCATCTCGTCCCCGGCGGCATGACCCAGCGTCTCGTTGACCTGAGCGAACCCGTCGATGTCGGCGACCAGCAGACCCAGCCGCCGATGCACGGGATCGGCCTCGAGATGGGCATCGATGGTCGCCGCAAGCCAGAACCGGTTCGGAAGGTCGGTGACCTGATCGTGGGCGGCGTCGTAGCGGATCTTGTCGAGCAGTTGCCGCTGTCGCAGGGCCGCCTCGACGTGCGTGGCCAGCGACTGCATGAGCTCGACGTCGGTTCGGGAGAAGTGCAGCACGCTGCCGTTGCGGTCGCAGACCTCGAGGTAGGCGGGTTCGAGAAGCTCGGTCTCCAGCCGTACGGCGAGTAGCTCGCTCACCCCACGACGCCGCAGGCTCGCAAGCTCGGTGGGACTGGAACGCGGTCCCTCCGCGAACAGCCCTTCCGCGACACCGGTCATGACCTGCGTGCGGATCCCGTCGTCCAGATCCGCAGGGCCGGGATAGGGCAGGTTGCCGTGCTCGGATGCGGTGAGCACCCGGGGCCCCTGATCCAGGTAGGCAGGAATCCAGAGGCAAGCACGTGCAGCGTTGAATTTCTCCCGGATCGCCTCGAGGATCACCAGCCCACCATCGCCACGACTTGCCGCGTTCTGGACCACTTCGGCGAACGCGTAGACCTCGGAAAGACTTCGCCGATCTTGAGCAGCTGCGGCGTAGCGCCGGTACAGCAACCAGAAGGCCACCAGCATGCCGAGCGCCAGGACACCACCCCACGGCGAGATGCCCACCAGAAGAAGCACGGTGACCCCGCCAGCCGCGGACAACGGACCGATGGCCAACAGCGGGACAGCCAGGGCGGGCCAGAACGCCCGGTTCACTTCCCCCTCCGTGACCCGAATCGCGATCGAGATCAGCCCGATCCCGAGCACACCGGTGAGGACCAGTGTCATGATCACACCGAGAGCATCGACCGGCTGGGTGACGTCGTTCCAACCCATCACCGCCAGGACCAGCCCGGCGAATACGACCTCGATGGACGTCGCCGCGATGTTGAAGACAAGTTTCGGAGCGGGATAGCGCTTGACGGATTGGATGACGGCGATGGCCAGCGCGCGGCTGATGACCGTCGGGATGATCCCGAACCCGATCAGGCCGATGACCACCGCCAGTTCGGACAACGACCAGGAGACCGTCTGTCGCCGGAACTCGAAATGAACTTCAGCGGACTCGGCGACGAGGAAGCCGGGCACGAGAAACAGCGGCCACCACCACCACTGCGCGGGAAAATCAGGCGAGGTCCACAGACTCGCGAACACCAAGCCGACGACACCGACGAGAGCGAACGCCGCTGCCATCAGCCATACGCGCCAAATCGAGGGCTCTGCGGGCAAGCGCTTGTTCGGCATGTGAGCAACCGCCTCTAGCCGAACACGACGAGGTCAGTGGCGTAGCAGGATGGACCGATCTTCGGGGATCAGCAACGACCCCACTTGCCACCACGACCCCATTTGCCACCACGAGTCAAGTTTGTTGCATTTCTCACGACGAACTCCTCAACCTCAACATTGAAACGAATGGACGGGTACACGGGGTCCGGAACCATCCGGCGACCACCTCAACTCTTGATGCCCGTCTGTGACCAAAGTCGAACTTTGTGTAACCATTCGGCAAACCACTCCTTAGACACTGAAGCCATGACCAGGCACCACACTGTCGTACCCTCATGCACGAGGCGATCACCGTGTATCGTCATCCGTTCGATCCACAAAAGTGAACCACTGCTAATCGTAGCCAATCGGCGCCCTCTATAGTAGTTCGATCTTCCTTTGTCAACCTCCGGTGCGTGCCGGTTGGCTGTGAATCATGAACTCCGTGTAGCCCCGCGACGCCGTACAGTGCTCGCGTGCGTGTACTCAGGCCGGCCGAACCGACACGGCCGCAACGGATTCCGGATTCCGGTGAGGCGGGCTCCTCGCTGCCTTTCGTACTTCTCTGCTGGCTGATCGCCGCGCTGATGACCTTCGGCGGAATCGCGGCTTCCGATGCCTTCCTGAAGCAGGTCGACGTGCAGACCGTCTGCGACGGAGCGGCATTGGCCGCCGCCAACGAGGTGGCGCCGGGTTCGGCATACTCGGAGGGCGGGATCTCGACCGGGCTGCCACTGGACCAGCAGACCGCCAATGCGGCGATCGCCGATTACCTCGCCGATGGTGGGACCCAGTTGGATGCCTGGTCGGCCGCGACGAGTGCCCTGGAGGTCACGGTGACCTGTAGCCGTAACGTCGAGATCGCCTTCGGCTGGCTGTTTCTGGCTGGGGACAGCTTGGAACGTATGGCAGTGGCCAGCGCCCAGGCCCCGACGCTGTGAATCCCGCCGAGAGGGCGGGAGCATCGACCGAGCGCCAGCGAGGGAGGAGCGGACCGACCGGTGCGCGCAGCGCACGATGGCGAATAACAGTGGCAGCTGTTGGGTTCGAACCAACGTAGGCGAAGCCGACGGTTTACAGTTCGCCACCCTACTCTGCGCTGACCTGGACGTATACCCGAAAGCCGTTGCTACACAAGCCGGTTAGGCGTACCGGTCGATACCGCTCGATACCGCTGAATACCGCCCGATCTGGCACGGATCTGGCACGGATCTGGCACGGAGCGGGTTACTAGCCCGAGGCAGTGGGCGTAAACGCCGTCGGCTGGGCTCCGACCGATAACTACGGGCATGCGCGGACAACTGGTCAGCCACCCGGTAATAGCTGGTGTGACTCCTCCATTGGTGCCGCCTGGCGGGCCGCTTCTCGACCAAAGCGAGGCCGCCCTGTATTTGCACAAGTCCGTGAGATGGATGCGCCGAGCGCTCTCCGAGCGCACGGTGCCCGCGATCAAAGTCGGCAAGAGCGTCTTTGTCCGCCGGGCCGACTTGGACGCCCTGATTGGAAGCGGCTACCGGCCTGCCGCCAACGGCAGCGCCGCGCCGCCGGGTCTGGTCAGCGTCAGCCCGAGGGCAAGCAAACGCCCTCAGGCGCTCTCAGACCCGCTCGAAGGGCCAAAGCCGTGGCCACCGCTGACCCCGGCTCGCAACGGAGCCCACCCGGGCTCAGGGCCGTGCACGGGGTCGGCGCCGAGACCGCCGCCCAGCTGCTGATCACCGCCGGTGACAATCCCGCACGCATCGGCTCGACGCGCAGTTCGCCGCGCTGACCGGAGTCGCCCCCATCCCCGCGTCCTCAGGCAAGACCACCCGGCACCGACTCAGCCGTGGTGGTGATCGCGCCGCCAACGCCGCCATCCACCGCACCGTGCTCGTCCGGATGGGCAGCGACCAACGCACCCGTGACTACGTGAGCCGCCGTCGCGCCGAAGGCCTAAGCACCAAAGAGATCATGCGCTGCCTGAAACGCTTCGTCGCCCGTGAGATCTACCGCCACCTGACCAACCGCGCGCCCGCGCCACCCGTCCACGACCTGCGCCCAGCCCGCCGGGCCGCGAACCACACCCTGGCATCGGCAGCCCGCCACCTCGAGACCGGGCCGAGCCAGCTCTCAAGCGGAATTCCGCTGCGGCGCCTGGTCGAGCGCGCCCGGGTCGGGAGCCTGGATCTCGCCGGTGAGCTGACGCATGTGGGTCGCGTCATCGCGTACGGCCCAGTGCTCGACACCTTTGCCGTTGACGACCCGGATCATGTGCATCTGCTTGTACGCGAACCTGCGTCCGGTTGGCGGCACTCCGAAGTATTCGCCGACATGGCGCCCACTGTGCGTGCAATGGATCGCGACGGTGTCGGACTCGGTGAGAACTCGGTGAATCGTCCATCGCTGGTCAGCGAAGGCCCCCGCGAGCATGTGCATGAAGTAGGTGATGCTGCCCAGACCCGGCGGGGTCCCGGGCGGAGCTTCATGGTTGATGAAGTCCTCGCTGATCACCTCAGCAAGTGCCGCTTCGTCATCTGCCGGAAAGACCTCTTCCAGCACGCGCCGGGCGGGCGACGCGATGTCAGTGCTGCTCATTTTTCCTCCTGATCCACCCCGGCGTTGGCGTGTCATCGTCGGGTCCCATATTGATGCCAGTATTGTTCTCATCAAATGATTAACAGCGCAAGTCCTAGACGCCGGTACGACGGGACCGGCCGGCGCAGGGAGGCGGCGCACACCCGTACCCGGGTGATCGAGGCGGCGACTCGCGCGTTCCTGGCGCACGGATACGCGGGGGCAACCATCCCGCGGATCGCTGCGGCCGCGGGGGTGGCGGTGGAGACCGTGTACCGATCCGCCGCCGGCAAGGCGGGGCTGCTCGAGGCAGCGGTTCAGGCGGCTCTGGCGGGAGGGGTCGCGCGGGCGGACGTCGACGTCGACGAGCGCCCGGCCATCCGAGCAGTCATTGTTGAAACAGACCCGCGTCGGCAGTTGGCGGCCTATGCGGCAAGCCAGCCGGGCGTGTGGAGCCGGGTCGGGCCGTTATTGCGTGTCCTGGACGCCGCGGCGGCAAGTGACGAGGCTCTGCAGGCGCTGCGCGACCAGCACGCCGAGTTCCGGTTGACCGGTCTGCGCCGATTCGCCGCTCTCCTGGCCGAGCGCGGTGGCCTGCGACCTGGCCTGACGGTCGACCGCGCCACAGACATCATCTGGACCGTGTGCGCCCAGGCCAACTACGACAGCCTCGTACGGGCTCGCGGCTGGAGCCACGATGAGTACCGCGCCTGGCTCACCGACACACTCACGGCCCACCTGCTGACGACTGCCTGAACGCCGTCTTCCGGGAGATGTCCTAGAGGCCGGAGTAACTCAGTTCAGCGACCGTAAGCGCTCAGTCGGCGCTCGATCTCGGCCATCGCCCTGGGTACGTCGACGGTCTCGGCAACCCGTACGAGCGCAGAGACGTCGCCCGGGCTGGTCCCGATCCCCGAGCCCGGGCCAGCCCGCCGATCCACGAGCGTCGTCCCCCGGCCGGGACCATGCCCACAGTCGACCGACACCCGGCGGTCGACGGTCCCCAGGATCCCCGGCGTGATCGCCTCGAGGACGGCCAACGCATCGTGGATGACAACGCCCGGGCCGCCCTGTACACGTACGTAGTAGTCGAGGTAGTGCGCCAGCATCGCCGCGGCAGCTGACCCGACCGGCCCGCTGGCCCCGATCCGGGCCACGGCAGCTGCGTCCATCGCGGTCGGCCGGGTCACGTCCAGGCCGACGACGGTGATCGGCAACCCGGAGCCGAGAACCCGGACTCTGACTCTCCGGGCTGTGGACGCCGAGCGCGGCGTGCTCACCGACCTTGCCCGATTCGTGGGCCTGGACCCCGACGCCGTACGCGCCGACCTGGCCGAGGCCACCGCAGTGATGGACGCACTCGTAGTCCTGGCTCGGAGGAACCCGGCCGTGGCCGTCGATCTCGCCGCCGAGCTGGATCAACTCGGCGCCGATGACCTCGCCAGCGCCGTACGCAGCATCACCGGACAACCGACCCCGGCGGCCATCCCGGTCGCCAGCAGGAGAGAGGACACCACATGACCAACACCGAGATCACTAAACCGGAGGCAGGCGCGATGGCGAAGTCGAACAGTACCCACAAGCACACAGACCGGAACGGCCCTCTTCCTTGGTGGGAGGAGGAGATTGAGGACTCCGTATTCGACGCAGAAGACCTGGCGGTCCTCGAGGACTTCGAGTTGTCCGTCGCCGTCCGGGAACTTCAAGCCGCTGTTGATCAACTCAGCGATCCCGCCAGATCCCCAACGCAGGCGCTGACGCTCGCCAATAGCGCATTGCAGCGCATCCGGGATCTCCGGCTCTTCCGAATCGAGCACGGCGTCAGCCATGCGAGCGAAGGAAAGTTCCTGTGATGACGAACTTCGAAGCTACATCCCATCCTGATAAGACGGCCAAGTTCGAAGGCACCATGGTGCCCTTTCTGCACGGTGGCCTGTCCCTGTACACCTCGGGCCTGATAAGGGCGCTCAGGGGTCCAGCGACGTGACCGGCATCGAGGACTTCGCCGCCGCCGTCTCCGGTCGCGGTGGCGAGGCCGCCGTGGACGAAGCCTTCGGTGTCCTGGACGTGCCCACCTTCGCTCGGTTGGAAGCACCGTCGCTCGCCGATCGAGTACGTCGCCGATCGAGTACTTCATCGTGAGCGCGTCCAAGCGCAAGGGCACGGCGTGGGAGTCGGCGGTCGTGAACTTCCTCCGAGCCAACGGGTTCCCGGCCGTCGAGCGACGGGCGCTGTCCGGGTCGTCCGACAAGGGCGACGTGGCCGGGGTTCCCGGCTGGGTCATCGAGGCCAAGGCCACCCGGTCCATCGACCTGGCCCAAGCGGTGGATGAGGCCCGCACCGAGGCCGCGAACGCCGGGGTCAGTTGGCACGCGGCGGTTATCAAGCGCCGGATGCGACCGCCCGCTGAGGGTTACGCGGTCATGAGCCTGGCCCAGCTCGCCAGGCTGATCGCGGCAGCCAACGGTGGCACGATCACCGACAACACCGAGGAGAGACGATGACCAAGCGCGGTCCGATGACCCGCGGCGAGATCGCCCGAGAGCTGGCCCAGCGACTCAGAGAGCGGGCCGCCCTGGAGAAGGACCATGCGAGATCGCCTGAGAGCGGCGAGTTTCTGCGCCTCGTCCTAGCGCGCCTGGAGGAGATTGCCGAGGCCCCGGCATCGGTGGACCCTGCCGAGGCGGCCGCGATGCTGCGCCGAGTCCTAGAGGCCGTGGAGCGGGGCGAGCTGACCGGCCCGGCCACGATGATCGCCCGGATGGAGGGCGCGGTCTCGGCACTGGAATCGTTGGATCGTGCAGGGTGATATGACAGCGTACGGTCGTTCGCTGTATATTGAGCGTGTGAGCACCCGCAATAAGCGCACCCGGACCGGCACCACCGTCGTGGCCTACTGCCGCGTCTCGACCGATGATCAGGCTGACAGCGGTGCCGGGCTGGCAGCTCAGCGCGCCGCCATCGAGGCCGAGGTTGCGCGTCGGGGTTGGACCCTCGCCGCGATCCACACCGACGCTGGGGCCTCTGGCAAGAGCATCAAGGGCCGTCCGGCGCTTGTCGATGCGCTGGCCGCCGTGTCCAGCGGAGAGGCTGACGGCTTGCTCGTCGCCAAGCTGGACCGGCTCAGCCGCTCGCTGCACGACTTCGCTGGGCTCATGGCGCAAGCCCAGCGCGAGGGGTGGAACCTCGTGGCCCTGGACTTGGGCATCGACCTGGCGACCCCCGCCGGGGAGTTCATGGCCAACGTGATGGCCTCGGCCAGCCAGTGGGAGCGACGGATCATCGGCGTCCGTACCCGGGAGGCGCTGGCAGCCAAGCGCTCCCAGGGCGTGCGTCTAGGCGGACCCGTGACCCTTCCCAACGAGGTCCGCGAGCGGATCGCCGCCCAGCGCCAGGCCGGTACAACGCTGGCCGCGATCGCTGACCGGCTCAACGCCGAAGCCGTGCCGACCGCTCAGGGTGGCGCAGCCTGGCACCCCTCCACCGTCAGGGCCGTGCTGGCCTCGATCGAACGCGACCGCGAACACGCCGCCGTACTAGCCGCCATCGACGTGGAATCTGCATGAGCCGACGACAGTTCGGGAACGTCCGCCAGTTGCCCTCGGGTCGCTGGCAGGCGCGGTATGTCGGACCCGATGGGACCATGCACCGCGCACCGACGACCTTTGCCACCAAGGGCGACGCCGGGCGCTACCTCGATGCGGTCCGCACCCGGATGGCCGAGGGGCTCTGGCTGGACCCCGAGAAGTCAGGGCAGACCCTAGAGACCTACGCACGGGCATGGGTCGCCCAGCGCAGCCCTCGGGGGCGACCGCTGGCCGTACGCACCGGCGAGACCTACCGCAACAGCCTGGATCGCCACATCAGCCCGAGGATCGGCCACTTGGCGTTGTCCAAGGTGACCCCGAGTGTGGTGCGCGAATGGCACAGCGAGCTGGTGGCGACCGGCAAGCCAACGGCTGCCCGGCAGGCGTACGCCTTGTTGCGTGCGGTGCTGAATACCGCCGTCGATGATGGGTCGCTGCACCGCAACCCGTGCCGGATCGCCGGGGCCGGACAGCCCAAACGGACTACGTTTGACCTGCTCGACCGAGCCGACGTGGCTGCTTTGACCGATGCGTTGCCGCCCCACCTGCAAACCCTGGTCACGGTCACCTTCTGGGCGCACCTGCGACTCGGTGAGGTCGTGGCGCTGCGCCGGGGCGATGTGGACCTGGCTGCCAGGACGCTGCACGTCGCTCGCCAGGTGGTGGAGACCGACAACGGGCCGGTCGAGACCCCGCCGAAGGCAGCAAGCATCCGGACCATCCACCTGCCTGAGCCCGCAGTCGTGGCGCTGACCAAGTACCTCGCCATCGCCGCAGGATCGTCACTGCCGGGCGCGAGGCTGTTCACCCGACCCGATGGCCGACCCCTGCGTGGCCACCACATACACAAAGCCTGGGGGCCTGCCCGGAAAGCCGCTGGACTTCCCAGTGCCCGGTTCCATGATCTGCGCCATGCAGGCTTGACCCTGGCCGCGCAGTACGGGGCGACCACCGCCGAGGTCATGGCCCGAGGCGGGCATAGCTCAAGCCGTGCCGCTCTGCTGTACCAACATGCTGCCTCGACCCGCGATGCTGAGCTTGCCGCACGCATGTCGGAGGCCGCCGCACGGGACAGATCTGGCACGCCGGTGGCACGAGGCGTCGTCGCGGACCTGGATGCAGCCCGCCAGAGAGCCGAGGGCGAAACCTCTACACCGTTGCAGCACAACGGGCTTGATGCAACAGTGGCAGCTGTTGGGTTCGAACCAACGTAGGCGAAGCCGACGGTTTTACAGACCGTTCCCTTTGACCGCTCGGGCAAGCTGCCGTGCACACCATTCCGGTGCCGGTAGGAGAGAGTAACGACCCCCGCGAACTAGTCTGCAACCACCGTGACCAGCGCTGCGTACGAGCACGTACGGGCGAAGCTTCCAGGAGGGCAATCGTGGCCGATCCGTCGTTCGACGTGGTGAGCAAGGTGGACCGGCAGGAGATCGACAACGCCCTGAATCAGACCTCCAAGGAACTGGCTCAGCGCTTCGACTTCCGCGGCGCCAACGCCAGCGCCGCATGGGCCGGTGAGAACGGCGTCGCGATCCAGGCCGACACCGAGGAGCGGACGCTGGCCGCAATCGAGGTCTTCAAGGAGAAACTGATCAAACGAGGGATCTCACTGAAGTCACTCGAGGTCGGTGAGCCGGCGCTGTCGGGCAAGACCTATCGCGTCAGCGCGACGATCGCCCAGGGCATCACCAGCGACCAGGCGAAGAAGATTGCCAAGACCATCCGCGACGAGGGCCCCAAGGGTGTGCAAGCCCAGATCCAGGGCGATCAGCTCCGAGTCAGCGCCAAGAAGAAGGATCACCTGCAGGACGTGATCGCGCTGCTCAAAGGTGGCGACTTCGGGGTGGCGCTGCAGTTCACGAACTACCGCTGAGCGCGTACCGCGCGACAGTGACGGGGTACGTAACTGCGGAACCTCAGAGCTGACCCTGCTGGCGGGCCAGCTCTTCCAGGCGGGCGATGCGCTGCTCCATCGGCGGGTGGGTCGCGAACATCTGGGCCATCCCTCCAGGCCCGAACGGATTGGCGATCATCAGATGACTGGTGGTCACCAGACGATCCTCTTGCGGCAACGGCAGCGCCTGGGTTCCCCGGTCCAGCTTGCGCAGCGCCCGAGCCAGGGCCAGCGGGTCCTGGGACAGCTGCGCGCCCGAGGCATCGGCCTGATATTCGCGGCTACGGCTGACGGCCACCTGTACCAGTCCGGCTGCAATCGGACCCAGAAAGACCAGCAGCAGGCTACCGAGCACATTTCCCCCGCCCCGGTCATCACCACGGCCACCGAACAACGCGCTGAACATAGCCATGTGCGCCAGATACGTGATCACGGTGGCCATTGCGCCAGCCACGGAGGAGATCAGGATGTCGCGGTTGTACACATGGGACAGCTCGTGGGCCAAGACACCGCGCAGCTCCTTGGCATCCAGGATCTCGACGATGCCCTCCGTCACACAGACCGCGGCATTACGCGGATTGCGACCGGTGGCAAAGGCATTCGGCTGGTTGGTGGGGCTGACGTACAGGCGGGGCATCGGCTGGTGTGCCTCGGTGGCCAACTCCCGGACGATCGCGTAGAGCGCCGGTGCCTGGGTCTCGCTGACCGGATAGGCACGCATGGCGCGCAGGGCGAGCTTGTCGGAGAAGAAGTACGCGTACCCGTTGACGCCCAAGGCGAGAACGATGGCGATGAACAGCCCGGAACGCCCGAAGAAGCTGCCCACCAGCAGGATCAGCCCGCCCATGAGGCCGAGTAGGACGGCGGTTTTCAGCCCGTTGTTCCAGCGATGCACGCTCAGATCAACGCCTCGTCGGGTGGCCGCGTTCCCAGCATCAAGGCGTCCCTACTCACCGAACGGGGACAGCAGCGGAGCAGCTCCGATGATCAGGTCGGGCCAGAACCCGGCTACCAGGGCCACCAGCGCCAAGGCCGCCACCAACATCCCGGTGCTGCTCGACACCGCACGACCGGGGGCAACCTCTACCGGCGTCGATGCCAGCTGACCGGCCGACCCGACAGCAACACCGGTCCGGGCGAACAGCGCCGCGGCCACCCGCAAGTAGTAGACAAACGCGAGAACGGTGTTGAGCGCCACGAGGATGCCCAGCCAGCCGGCATCACCGGTGAACGCGGCTCGGACCACGACGACCTTGCCGAACAGCCCCAGTAGCACCGGCGGAAGACCTGCCAGCCCGATCAGGAACAGGGCAAAGGCGGCGGCGATCCGCGGGTGGTCGGCGGCGAGCCCGCGTACCGACTCCACCGACGGTCCGTCTCGTACGGCAGCGTCCGTCGTACCGGTCGTACCGACGGTGCCGGTCGTACCGTCGATTGCGGCGACGCAGGCGAAGGCCCCCACGGTCATCAGGAGGTACACCGCGAGATAGGCCAGAGTGGCCCCGGCGCCGCTGAGTGCTTGATCGGAGCGACCGGACAGGACGGCGAGTCCGACGAGCAGATAACCCGTCTGCGCGATGCCGGACCAGGCGAGCAGCCGGACGAGATGGCGCTGCCGCATGGCAACCAGGTTGCCGACCGTCATCGACACCACCGCCAGGAGGGCCATCCAGGTCGCTGCGGCGGGTGACCCTGACGAGACGGCGGGGAGTACGACTATGAGCCCCGCGATTCCGCCGGCCTTGGACGCCGAGGAGAGATAGGCCGCTACCGGGATCGGCGCGCCCTGGTAGGTCGAGGGAGCCCAGACATGGAACGGTACGGCGCCGACCTTGAAGGCCAGACCGGCCAGTAGTAACACGACCGCGACGTCGGCCAACGCCAGATCCCCCACGCCGCCGCCTGCGGTCAGTACCTCGGCCAGCGCATCGAGGTGCATCGTGCCGGTCAGCCCGTACAGGAAGCCGATCCCCAGCAGCATGAGCGCCGTCGAGGTCACCGACACCAGCAACAGGGTCAGCGCAGCCTCGGCGCCGGCGCTCGAGCCGCGCCGGAAGGCGACCGCGGCATACATCGGGACGGTCAGGGTTTCCAGGCCGACCAGCAGGGTGATCAGGTCCCGGGAGCCCGCCACGATGACCGCGCCGATCGTGGCGGCCAGCAGCACCAGGCAGTACTCCCCCGCCGGCGTGACGCCCTCGACATCAGCCTGGAGTTGGGCCAAGGCCAGGACCAGCACGGCCGCTGCAGCCAGACACAGGACGACCGTGAGGAAACCTGCGGTCTCGCCGAGCACGTAGGCGCACCGCGACGCGTTGCCCGGGCCGGGAGCCGAACAGAATGTGCCGGGCAGCCCGGGGTCACCGGCCAGCCAGGCCGCGCAGCCGGCCGCCCCCGCACAGGTCACCGCCGAGACGGCCGGCAGGACCATCCGACGGACCCCCAAGGGGAGCATCAGGTCGGCCAACAGGACGAACACCAGCCCGGCGACGAGTACCAGAACCGGGGCCAGCGGCGCCCAAGTGATCGACTGCACCGTCATCGGCTCGGCGCCAGCACGGCCTCGACCAGGCCGGCGACCGGCCCCTCGGTCAGCCCGAGCACCACGGCCGGATAGAGCCCAAGCGCCAGGGTCAACAACAGCAGCGGTACGTGGACCACCCGCTCGGTGACCCAGATGTCCGCGGTCCGGCTCCCCGCTCCCTGGACACGGTGGCCAGCCCCGACAACGACCGGTCCGACCACCAGTCGACGCAACAGTCGCAGGAAGTAGACGGCGGTCAGCACCGCACCGGCCGCCGCAACGACCGCCAGGACCCCGAAGAGCGGGCCCGGTAGTCCGACGGCCGGATGCAACGCGGCGTACACCGCCATCGCCTCGCCCCAGAAACCGGCCAGACCCGGTAACCCGAGACTGGCCACGCAGGCGAAGACCAACACAAAGCCCAACCGTGGCAGGCGGGCCCACAGCCCCGAGCCGAGTTCGTCCAACTCACCGGTGTGGAACCGGGACTTCACCGCGCCGACGAGGAAGAACAGCAGACCGGTGATCAGGCCGTGCGCCACATTGGCCAGCAGCGCGGCGTTGATCCCCACCGTCGTCAGCGTCGAGACGCCGAGCAGGACGAAGCCCATGTGCCCCACCGAGGAGTACGCGATCAGCCGCTTGAGCTCGTTCTGCGTGTAGCAGGCCAAAGCGGCCACCACGATCCCGGTGACGGCGAGAACTGCCAGGATCGGCGCCAGCGCCCGGGCGCCTTCGGGCAGGACGGGTAGCGCGATGCGGACCAATCCATAGGTACCCATCTTCAGTTGCACGCCGGCCAGCAGCACCGAGCCGACCGTGGGCGCCTCGGTGTGCGCCGGGGGCAGCCAGGTGTGCAGCGGCCACAGCGGGGACTTCACGGCGAAACCCACGAACAGGGCTCCGAAGGCAGCCAGCTGTACGGCTGTGGAGATGCCGGCCCCACCGCGTTCGGAGAGTTCGACGAGATCGAAGCTGCCCGTCGATGCGTAGATGAAGACCAGCCCGATCAGCAGCGCTGCCGACCCTGCCAGGGTGTAGACCGCGAACTTGAGCGCCGCGGCGGCCGCGCCCGGTCCGCCCCAGCGGCTGATCAGGAAGTACATCGGGATCAGGACGACCTCGAAGGCGGCGAAGAACAGCACCAGATCCAGAGCCATGAACGTTCCCAGCGCACCGACTTCGAGCAGCAGCACCAGGGAGCAGAACAGCGCGGGTCGGTCCGGGCGCTCGACCCAGTTGTGCACCATTCCGAGCAGGGTCAGCAGGGCGGTGAGCAGGATCAACGGCAGGCTGATCCCGTCCACTCCCAGGTGCAGACGCACGTCGATGACGCTCAGCCAGGGCAGGTCGACCTCGTGCCGCGGATTCAGCGCTCTGCCGGTGTCGGCACCGCCATCGTCGCCCCGGAGGCCCGGGAGCATGACCAGGGCGGCGAGCAAGGTGGCGGCGGCGATCACTGTGCCGAAGATCCGCGGACTCAGATCGGCGCCGCGCGGCCACAGCGCCAGCACCAGGCAGCCGAGCAGCGGCAGCCCGAGGACGACGAGGCTCATGACAGAACCACCAGGATCGTCACCAGCGCTGTGGTCGTGACGATCAGGCTGGTGACCGCGAGGTTGGGCAGACGGGGATGCGCCTGGGACAGCCCGCGGCTCGCAGCGGCGGTGGCGTCCGCTGCGCCGTCGACCAGACCGTCGACCCCGATCTCGTCCACGGCGGACACGACGGTAGCCAGCCGCCGGGTCGGCCGTACGACGAGCGCGTCCTGGACCTCGTCGAGGTAGAGCCCTCGTCGTAGCGCAGTCGCGGCTCGGCCGAGGATTCGGGCTGGGTCGCGGTCCGGCTGGGCACGCCAGACCAGGTACGTCGCACCAGCGCCCACGACGATCAGCGCCGAGGCGAGCAGCGCCTCGCTCAGGTGCGGGCCCAGCGAGCCCGGTAACGGGCCGGGCCCGAACCCGACGACTGATTCGGCGGGGGGAAGCGCACCGCCGAGGTAACTGGGGAACCAGCCGATCGTCGCTCCGAGTGCCACGGTCGGCACGGTCAGCACCACCAGCGGCCAGCGCATCAGCGGCTCGGGATCGGCTATCTCTTGGCGGTTTCCGTGGAAACCGCCAGGAGGAGGCTCACCGAAAAAGGTCCGGAGCAGCAGCCGGGTGGCGTAGGCGGCGGTCAGCAGGACCGTTGCGAGCATGCTGATCAGCAGAACGGTGGCCACCGGCGCGCTCGGAAGTACCGAGGACTCGCCCCGTACTGCCGCCCACACTGACGCCACGGCCGCGTCCTTGCTGAATCCGCCGGACAGCGGCAACACTCCGACCATGGCCAGCAGGCCGATCGCGGTGACCGCGAAGGTGAGCGGCATGCTGCGGCGTAACCCACCGAGTTGGCTCATCAGCACGGTCCCGACCTGGTGCAAAACTACGCCGGCGGCCAGGAACAACAGGGCCTTGAAAGCTGCGTGCGTCACCAGGTGGAAACCGCCTTGTACGTACCCGCCGGCGGCCAGAGCTCCTGTCATGTAGCCGAGTTGGCTGATCGTCGACCAGGCCAGCACCCGCTTGAGGTCATCCTGTGCCAGAGCGCACAGGGCGCCGAGCAGCATGGTGATGGCCGCGCTGACGGCCAGCACAGTCAGCGTGGTGGGTGCTGCCACGAAAACCGGATAGAGGCGCATCACGAGGAACACACCGGCCGCCACCATGGTCGCGGCGTGGATCAGCGCGCTGATCGGCGTGGGCCCTGCCATGGCATCGGGAAGCCATGTGTGCAACGGGAATTGAGCACTTTTGCCGGCCACGCCCAGCAGTAGGAGCAGCGTGGCCAGGGTCAACGTCCCGGAGTCGATCGAGCCGACAGCGGCCACGACGTCGCTGATCCGGAAGCTCCCGGCTGCCCCGCCGAGAAGCAGCACTCCGAGCAGGAAGCCGATGTCACCGACCCGGGTGACCAGGAATGCCTTGACCGCCGCACCCGGAGCCTCGGGGAGGTCGCGGTAGTGGCCGATCAGCAGGTAGGAGCATAGGCCCATGACCTCCCAGCCGACCAGCAGCGCAAGCAGGTCGCCGGAAACGACGACGAGCATCATGGCGGCGGTGAACAGCGACACCTGCGCGGCGTAGGTCGGGTACCGCTGGTCGCTGTGCAGATAGCCGACCGAGAAGAGCTGTACGCACAGCCCGACGACGGCGACAACGAGTACCAGCACTCCGGCCAGGCCGTCGATCAACACCCCGGTGGTGATGTCGATGTCCCCGAACGGCGCGAGCAGCAGTCGGGTCTCCTGCGCCACGTTGTCGGCCGTGCCGAACACGGCGACGGCGGCCAGCATGGTGAGCACCGCTCCGACCACTGCCACGGCCCGCGCTCCCCCGACCCGCTGACGAATTGCCGGTGCGACCCCCAGGCCGGCCGCCAGGGCCGGGATGACAACGACGCCCACCGCAGCCCCCGTGGCCAGGGTGGTCATCGCGGTCCACCATGAGCGCGGTTATCGCCGGAGTGGAGCAGATATCGCGATAACTGCGGCAACGTCATCGCTGGCTGTCCGGCTCGATGAGCGTGTCCAAATCGTCGATCGCCGAGGTGGCTCGCTGTCGGAAGAGCTGCAGCACGATCGCCAGCCCCAGACCCACTTCGGCCGCGGCGATGGCGATGACCATGAGGGCGAGTACCTGGCCGGATCGCAGGACGTCAGCCAGCCACACATCGAAGGCGACGAGGTTGAGGCTGACCGCAGCCAGCATCAGTTCGACCGACATCAGAACCAGGACGACATTGCGCCGGGCGAGCAGTCCGTACACCCCGATCGAGAACAGACCAGCCGACACGATCAGCGGGTAGAGCAGGTGCATCAGCGACGTCCCGGCGCACCGACGTCGCGGCGGGTGACGGCGATGGCTCCGATGAGGGCGGCGAGCAGCAACACCGACAGCACCTCGAAGGGCAGCACCCAGGAGCCGAACAGCGCGCCCCCGATGGTCTCCGGACTGCCCTGGCCGGTGCTGTCGAGGTTCAGATAGGCGAACCGGAACGCGTCGATCAACGCAGCGACGAGCAGCCCGAACGCGGCGACTGCAACGACGACGGCGACCGGTCGGTTGGGGGTGTCCAGGTCCGGTTGCCGGCCGATCGGTGCCCTGGTGACCATCAGCCCGAACAGCAACAGAACGACGACGGCGCCGACGTAGATCAGGATCTGCACGATTGCCACCAGTTCGGCGGTCAGCACCAGGTACAGGCCGGCCAGGCCGCCGAGTGCGACAACGAGCCACAGGGCCGCTCGTACGACGTTGCGGCTGGTCACGCACAGGAGGGCAGCGCCCAGGGTGATCACGCCGATCAGGACGAAGATGATCTCGCTTCCGGTGACGTCCAGGTAGGAAGGCGCGTCAGCGAATTCGTCCCGGGCCCCCGCAGCAGCCGTCAGCACCGTGAGAGTCGTCGGCACGCTCAGCCAGCCGCGCCGTTCGGGTCGTGCGCCGGAGGCGGCGGCACGGTCCGGGTCCACTCGGCGAGGCGGTCCTTCTCGTGAACCATGTCTCGGATGTCGTACTCGGAATACTCGAACTCCGGTGCCCAGAACAGCGCGTCGAATGGGCAGACGTCGATGCAGATTCCGCAATACATGCACAGCGAGAAGTCGATGGCGAAGCGGTCCAGTACGTTTCGCTGCCGCTCACGGCCACCCGCGACCGCCGGCGCCTGAGTCTCCTTGTGCGAGTCGATGTAGATGCACCAGTCCGGGCACTCCCGCGCGCACAGCATGCAGACCGTGCAGTTCTCCTCGAGCAGGCCGATCACACCGCGGCTGCGGGGCGGAAGTACCGGCTGGGCATCGGGATACTGCTGGGTGCCGGTCCTGCGGCCGAGTGTTCGCAGCGTGATCAGCAGCCCTCGGGCCAGACCACCGCCGGGAAGGTCGGTCATGACGTCATCGCCACGACGGCTCCGGTGAGAACGAGTTGACCCAAGGCGATCGGGACGAGGCCCTGCCATGCCAGACGTTGCAACTGGTCCTCCCGAAGCCGTGGATAGGCCACCCGAGCCCAGATGACCAGAAAGGAAAGCGCGAAGATCTTGAGGATTGTCCATAGTGGACCCAACTCTTCGGACAGGAACGGGCCACGCCAGCCGCCGAGGAACAGCACGGTGGTCAGTGCGCAGACGACCACGATGCCCACGTACTCGGCCAGCAGCAGCAACGCGAACCGCAGGCCGCCGTACTCGGTGAGATAGCCGAAGACCAGCTCACTGTCAGCCAGTGGCATGTCGAAAGGTGGCCGCCGGATCTCGGCCATCCCCGCGACGAAGAAGATGACCATGGCCGGTGCCTGCCAGAGCAGCCACCAGGGGTTCCAGGCCTCGACGATCCCGACGAGCGACAGGGTCCCGGCCGCCATCGCCACCGAGGCCGCCGCAAGCACGAAAGGCAGTTCGTAGGCCAGCAGCTGGGCCGCGCCCCGGAGTCCACCGAGCAGCGAGTACTTGTTCGCGCTCGCCCAGGCGGCCATCAGCATCCCGACGACGCCGACACCGGTGATCGCCAGCGCGAAGAACAGCCCGGCATCGAGGGCCTCTGCGACCGTGCCTGGTCCGAGCGGGATGACGACGAGGACGAGGAGGTAGGGGAGCAGCGCGACCGCAGGGGCCAGCCGGAACACGTGGGCGTCGGCCGCTGTCGGGATGACGGCTTCCTTCTGGACGAACTTGACTCCGTCGGCCACCAGCTGGGCCCAGCCGTGGAAGCCGCCGGCGTACATCGGCCCGAGCCGGCCCTGCATGTGCGCCATCGCCTTGTGCTCCAGCTGTCCGACCAGCAGCGGCAGCGTCAGGAATGCCGCGAGGACCCCGACGACCTTGATCCCGATCAGCACCGCTTCATTCATGGAACGGCATCCGGACCCCAGACCGCCGGATCGGGTACACCGGGCGGGCGGTTGGCCTTGCGTCGCGGGCCACTGCCGTGTCCCTCGCCGGGCTCCTTCGCCCCGGGCCAGGCCTTGGCCACGCGGGAGGCGAGGATGAACTCCTTGCGCAACGGGTGCCCTTCGAAGCCATCGGGCAGCAGCAGTGGCGTGAGACCAGGATGTCCGGTGAAGTCGATGCCGAACATCTCGTGCGTCTCGCGTTCGTGCCAGGCGGCTCCGCGGAAGACCTCGACAACCGAGTCCAGCCGGGGGTCGGCCAGCGGCACCCGCGTGCTGATCAACAGATGCGTCACCGTGTACCGGTCGAGCAGATGAGTCACCACCCGGTAGCCCTCGTCCAACTCGTCCACGGCGCTGAGCCAGTCGAAGAACCGCAGACCGTGCTCGTCTCGGGCCGCGTAGAGCGCTGTCCGCCAGCCGTCGACCGGGACCTCCACCGTCCACATTCCGAAGCCCTCGCTCGCCTGGCCGCCGGGGCCGGCACCGTGGGCCAGCGCGGCTGCCACCTCCGCGGCCCGGGAGGTCATGCGCCGGAGTCGGGTCGTACGAGGGGTGCGGTCAGCACCCGCGCCGTCGAGCGCTCCGGTGACCGGGCGGCACGCGCGCCGCCGTTCAGCGACACCGGCTCGCCGGCGATCTTGTCCTGAAGTCGTAAAATCCCCTGCAGCAACGCCTCCGGCCGCGGAGGGCAGCCAGGGACGTACACGTCCACCGGGATGATCTGATCGACACCCTTGGTGACGGAATAGGAATCCCAGTACGGCCCACCGCAATTCGAACAAGCGCCAAAAGAGATGACGTACTTCGGCTCGGGCATCTGCTCGTAGAGGCGCTTGACGGCGGGCGCCATCTTGTCGGTCACCGTGCCGGACACGACCATCAGATCGGCCTGCCGCGGCCCGTGCGCAAACGGGATGACGCCGAGCCGGATGAAGTCGTGCCTGCCCATGGAGGTGGCGATGAACTCGATCGCGCAGCAGGCCAGACCGAAGTTGAAGACCCACAGGCTGTATCGGCGACCCCAGTTCAGGACGAACTTGACCGGGTCCGGGAGGACCGCGGAGCGGCCCGGCGGAGCCCCACCGTCAATCTTGGCTGGGGTGGGTCTGTCACCGATGCCCATGAACGTCAGCCCCCCTCTCAGCGTGTGGGTGCAGCCACCCTAGCTATCGTCGGCAATGGTGCGGGCACCAGTCGAGGTTGCGCCGACCTGCTCGGGCGGCGAAGTCGTCGAGTGCCGAGAGCACCTCGCGGGACTGCCACATGCGGTTGCGCTTGAAGCCGGTGAACTCGGTGAGCACGCCGGCCTCGACGAGCGGCCTGATCGGTCGCAGCGCGCCTGCGACAGATGTGCCTAACTCGTCAGCCACGACGGCGGCGTCGATGACCGGCTGCCGCAACAGGACATCGGCCAGTCGGCGGGCCGCGGAGCCGCGACGGGCGACCAGCTTGTCGTTCCACGCCTCGCGGATCCGGTTCAGATCGGAGACGAGCAGGCGTCCGTTGGCGACAGCGGCGAATGATGCGTTGGCCAACTTCGCAACGATCGGCGCCGGATCGCCCTCGCGGTAGGCGGTGAGCGTGTCGAAGTAGGCTTGAGTGTCGGCAAGCAGCCCGGCCGACACCGGCACCGTGACCTTCCTGGTCAGGCCATGTCCGCGCAACATGGCATGGATCAGCGCGCGTCCGGTGCGGCCGTTGCCGTCGGTGAACGGGTGGATGGTCTCGAACTGTGCATGCGCGATCGCAGCCTGGGCGAGCAGCGGTAGGTCCGAGCGCTGGGTAAAGCGCACAAGATCGTCGATTGACTCGACCACACGGCTGTGGTGCGGGGGAATGAACGTCGCTTCGTGTGGGCCGAACGAATCGCCACTGATCCACACCTGCTGCGTGCGCCAAACGCCTGGCGTTTCTGCCGGGTGGTCGCGCATGAGTGCTGCATGCACGTGCAGTACGGCGTCCGCGTCGAGCCGGTCAGCCAGAGCGATAGCTGCGTTCATTGCTGCGACGTTGCCGACAATCTCCGTCGCGTTGCGTTTTTCTCGACTGCCCAGTTCGGCGAGCGCGATGGCCTCCGCGCCTGACGTCAGGTTCTCGATCATTGACGACGAGGCTGATTCCGAGCGCAGCAGGACGGCGGAAAATGGAACGACCTCTGCGCCGATCTCAGCGTCGAAACGTGCGATTTCGGCGGTCGCCTCATCAGCCAGCGCGACGACGCCGGTGGGAATGTGCGGGTCGAGGTCGGCGATCGGCGGAACGACCGCGGCACGGTACGGACCCCGGTGGCGCTCTCGCACGGTGCGCGGGACCATGTCGGGAGGGATCCGCGGCGCCCAGTCTCGCTCCTCCCAGCGGACCGTCGGCCAGGCAGGAGAGCTGCGACGATCTGTCGACATGACGAGATCATATCAACACTTAACCCATAAGTGTTAATAAGATGCTCCATTGTCACCACTTACCCTCACCAGGGAGTGCGGGAAGCATCAGGTCCAGGTGAGGACGCGCTTGCGCCACACGTAGAGCAGCACCAGGGCAAGCAGGCCGACGAACACCGCCATCTCCACCAGCGCCGTCGTACCGAAGCCCGGGTCCGCAAAGATGGTGGCCCACGGAAAGAGGAAGACTGCCTCGACCGCGAAGATCACGTAGAGGAACGCGTACACGTAGTAGCGGATCTGCGACTGGGCCCACCCCTCGCCGACCGGATCGACGCCGCTCTCATACGTCGTGAAGCCCTCGCTACCGACAGTCCTTGTGGGGCTCAGCAACGAATTCAGCGCGCCGGCACCGGCGATCACGACGATGCCGACCACGAGCAGCACCCCGACGGTGACATAGCCGCTCATCGAGCCTCCGGTTGTCGGGACAGCGTGCTGCGGCACGCAACACACCCGACCATCGTGCCGGAACGCGAATACGATGTGCGGACATGGGTACTCGTACGGGTCGACCTATCCGGCCGTGGAGGTCGCCACCCTTGTGACCAAGCCAGTTCTCCATATCGACCGGGTGGTCATCCGGCTGGCCGGCGATTCCGGCGACGGGATGCAGCTCACCGGCGATCGGTTCACCGCTGAGACCGCCTCGTTCGGCAATGACCTGTCGACGCTGCCGAACTTTCCAGCCGAGATCCGCGCGCCGGCCGGCACCTTGCCGGGGGTTTCCTCTTTCCAGCTGCATTTCGCCGATCACGACATCATGACTCCCGGCGATGCGCCGGATGTCCTGGTGGCGATGAACCCGGCGGCCCTGCGGGCAAACCTCGGGGACTTGCCACGCGGGAAGACGATCATCGCCAATGCCGACGAATTCGCTGGCCGCAGCCTGACCAAGGTGGGCTACACCGCGAACCCGCTCGAGGACGACTCGCTGGCCGACTACCAGCTGATCTCGGTGCCGCTGACCTCGCTCACCCTGGAGGCCCTCAAGGATTCCGGGTTGGGCAAGAAGGAGGCCGAGCGGGCGAAGAACATGTTCGCCCTGGGTCTGCTGTCCTGGATGTACAACCGGCCGACCGAGGGCACGATCGCCTTCCTCGAGAAGCGCTTCGCCGCCAAGCCCGAGATCGCCGAGTCCAACGTGACTGCGTTCCGGGCCGGCTACAACTACGGCGAAACGACCGAGGCGTTCGCGGTCTCGTACGAGATCAAGCCGGCCGAAATGCCGCCCGGCGTCTATCGCAACATCAACGGAAACCTGGCCCTGGCCTACGGGCTGATCGCCGCCGCCCAGCGTTGTGGTCTACCGCTGTTCCTCGGCGCGTACCCGATCACTCCGGCCAGCGACATCCTGCACGAGCTGTCCAGGCACAAGTCCTTCGGCGTCCGGACCTTCCAGGCCGAGGACGAGATCGCCGGAGTCGGTGCCGCCCTTGGCGCTTCGTTCGGTGGAGCCCTCGGCGTGACGACGACATCCGGTCCAGGTGTGGCGCTGAAGGGCGAGACGATCGGGCTGGCGGTCTCGATGGAGTTGCCACTGGTGGTCGTCGACGTGCAGCGTGGCGGCCCGTCGACCGGACTGCCGACCAAGACCGAGCAAGCCGACCTGCTGATGGCGATGTTCGGGCGCAACGGGGAGTCTCCGGTGCCAATCGTGGCGCCGCGCTCACCGTCGGACTGCTTCGACGCCGCGCTCGAAGCGGTACGGATCGCGACGACGTACATGACGCCGGTGTTCCTGCTCTCAGATGGCTATCTGGCCAACGGCTCGGAACCCTGGCTGCTGCCGAACTCCGCTGACCTGCCTGATCTTCGCCGGCCCTTCGCCACCGAGCCGAACGGTCCGGACGGGGAGTTCCTGCCCTACCAAAGGGACCAGGCGACGCTGGCCCGCCCGTGGGCAGTTCCGGGTACGACCGGGCTGCAGCACCGCCTCGGGGGGCTGGAGAAGTCCGACGGGGCCGGTGAGATCAACTACGAACCCGCCAACCACGACTACATGGTGCGTACCCGCCAGGCCAAGGTGGATCGGATCGCCGACAGCCTGCCGCCGACCGAGGTCGACGACCCGACCGGATCGGCCCGGGTGCTGGTGCTGGGCTGGGGTTCGACGTACGGGCCGATCGGCGCGGCCTGCCGTCGGCTGCGCGCGGACGGGCTGGAGATCGCCCAGACTCACCTGCGCCATCTCAACCCGATCCCGAGCGACCTGGGTCCGGTGTTGCGGCGCTACGAGCGGGTCGTCGTACCGGAGATGAACCTCGGCCAGCTCGCCCTGTTGCTTCGGGCCGAGTACCTGGTGGACATCGTCGGTTACAACCAGGTGCGCGGCTTGCCTTTTCGCGCAGCCGAACTGGCTGACGTACTGCACGGCGTGATCACCGAAGTGACGGAGGCGACAGCGAGCATGACGCGATGACCGGGATCGAGATCGGGATGCCGACCCTCAAGCCCAAAGACTTCAAGACCGACCAGGAGGTCCGCTGGTGTCCCGGCTGCGGTGACTACATCATCCTGAACACGGTGCAGTCCTTCTTGCCGGAGATGAACATCCGGCGTGAGGACATCGTGTTCGTGTCCGGGATCGGCTGCTCGTCGCGGTTCCCGTACTACGTGAATACCTATGGGCTGCATTCGATTCACGGCCGCGCACCCGCGATCGCCACCGGGCTTGCCGTCTCCCGGCCGGAGCTCTCGGTGTGGGTGGTCACCGGCGACGGCGACGCACTGTCCATCGGCGGCAACCACCTCATCCACGCGCTTCGGCGCAACGTCAATCTCACCATCCTGCTGTTCAACAACCGGATCTACGGCTTGACCAAGGGGCAGTACTCCCCCACCTCGGAGTTGGGCAAGGTCACCAAGTCGACGCCGATGGGTTCGCTGGACGCGCCCTTCAACCCGCTGTCGCTGGCGATCGGCGCGGAAGCCACCTTTGTGGCTCGGGCCATGGACTCCGACCGCGCGGGCCTGCTCTCGGTGTTGCGGGCAGCCCACGAGCACAAGGGCGCGGCCTTCATCGAGATCTACCAGAACTGCAATATCTACAACGACGGCGCCTTCGAGGTCCTCAAGGACCCAGGGACCCGTGACGAGGCGATCATCCCCCTGGTCACGGGCCAACCGATCCGGTTCGGCAAGGACGGGCACCGAGGCGTCGTACGGGACCCGAACAGCGGTGTCCTCGGCGTTGCCGAGGTCGCCTGCGCCGACGACGACGGGATCGTCGTCCACGATCCGACGACCGAGGACCCGTCCTACGCCTTTGGCCTGTCCCGCCTGTCGGGTTCTGATCTCGGGCACACCCCGCTCGGGGTGTTCCGCTCCGTGCAGCGCCCCACCTACGACGGTCTGATGTCCGACCAACTGGACGCGGCCGTCGCGGCCTCCGGCGAAGGCGACCTGGATCGCCTGCTGCGCGGGTCCGACACCTGGGTCGTCGCGGCGGGCGCGCCAGCCGGCTGAGCGGCCCCGAGGCTCAGGAGACCTCTAGTTCACTCACCAGGTCAGCGACCTGGTCACCCTCGACGATGACCTGCCACGTGCCGGCCTCGGACTCCTCATGGAAGTTGATGATCTTACGGTGAGCTGGTCACGCCGCTGCTTAGCGGGCTCGGCGTAGCGGCCTCGCGGGCCGCCCTGGCGGCGTTCTCCACCCGCAACCGTGCCAGCTCAGCCCGTTGCTCGCCAAGAACCCCTGGGGACCCAACGGCTTCAGACCGCTCGATAGCGACCCACCGGCCGAGCAGCTGCCCCGCAGGCATCCCTCCACGGTGTCACACCACACTTGGAGGCTTGGCATGAGTAACGCCTGCCCCCGCGGTCGGCGAGCACTCAAGCGCTTGTCGATGTGTCAGCACAAGCGTCGTGGAAGCCGTTCGGTGGGTGCTGCGCCGGGGACCAAGCTCACCGGCGACAACGCCTTCGAGTCGGTGGGCGACGGTCGAGTTCGGTGTACCAAGACCGTGCGCGTCACCGGGCTGCTGGTGCCGCTGTTCAGGTTCTACTTCGGTCGGCGCATCCTACGAGACATGTTCAAGACCTGGCGGCACGCGAAGGCGAGGTGGCCCGGCGGTTCGAGTCGGCAGCGTCATGACCGTGCCGGAATCCGGTCCCTGCTGTCGGCCGGGTTCTGGCTGCACCACGCGGCGCTGACCTGGCGGGCCGAATTGGTTACCCGCCTGCAGCCGCTCGGTCTCACACCAACCCAGTTCCTCGTGCTGGCCGCCACGGGTGGCTGGAACACTTGCACGGTCCACCAACCCAGGAGATTGCTGAGCAGGCCGGCGCGGATCGAATGATGCGGCGCCGCTGGTCCTGCCCACGACCTGGGACACTGCTCGCGATGAGCGCGTCGCAGGAGTTCATGGAGCAGTACCGCTCCGCCTTCAAACACGCCGACCTGAGCGCGCTCGTCGACTGCTTCGCCTTCCCGCTGCAGGTGGTCACCGTCACCGACGGCGAGGCGTCAAGTTCGGTTGCCTATGGCGAGGAGTGGCCGAGCGTCCTTGAGAGACTGCTCGGCGCCTACAAGCGGTTGGGCGTCCTGGACTGTGTCCCGCTGGCGGTCGAGGTCACCGAACCGATGGACGCTGTGACCGTGATGCGCGTGCAGTGGGCCCTACAGCGGGGCGACCGCGAGCCGATCTACGATTTCACTGCGGTGTACACGCTGGTGCGTGCCACTGGCCGGCTCCGAATCGTCGCGCTCGCGCACGACGAGCTCCCGAAGATGCAGGCCGCCCTGCAGGGACCTTGATTCCACCCGCACCCCAGCGCGTCATCAGGCCGTGCGCGGCCCGCAGCAGTCGTATGCCGGGCGCCGCCGCGGGTGCGAGCGATTGCCGGTCCCGTACAGACACGAGTGCCCGTGAGCTTGCCCCCGAACGACACGACGACGGATCAACGACAATCACCACCCCCACCGGACATACTTACACCAGCCCACCACCACGAAAACCGCTGCAACCCAGACAGAGTCCTGCCTCAGCGGACGAGGACGACGCCCCTCCGTTCTGAGTCCTCCGTGTTAGCCAAGAGTCGGTAAGCCAAGAGTCGCCCGACACAGCGAAACGCCGTTTCGCTACCCAACCGGTGCGGCCGAGCCACCATCAGGTCAGCAGCAGCGTCTTCCCGAAGACTGTCCGAGCCTCGATCGCCGCGTGAGCGTCCGCGGCCCGCGACAACGGGAACGTCTGGCCGATGACTGGCGTGAGCCTGCCCGACCCCGCCTCGGCGAGTGCCTCTTTCCTGAGGCGCTTGATGTCGCCATCGCTGAGTTGCACGTCTTGGATCCCGCGGACCGTGACGCCGAGCCGCTCTGCCTCCCCAGCGTCGATCTGCGCGAACTGGCCGCTCGGAGTCCCATGCGCGGAGAACCGGCCGCCTGGCGCGACTAGCGAGAACGCGGACTCACCGACAGACCCACCCACGTTGTCGAGGATCACGGTCGCGCCCTCGGCGTCAAGCGCACGACGAGCTTGCTCGACCCAATCCGGCGCCTCGGAATCGATGACCGCGTCGGCACCCAACTCTCGGATCCGCGTCAGCTTGCGCTCGTCACGGCCGACCGCGACGACCCGGGCGGCTCGGGCACGTCCGAGCTGAACGGACATGATTCCCAGCCCGCCACTCGCGCCGACCACCAGCACCACATCCCCAGTGCCGATCTCGTTGCACTCGAAGAGCGTCAGTGCGGTGATTCCGTCGTGCAACAGCGCAGCCGCCTCCGGTAGCCCCAACCCGTCCGGTACGGCTGCCAGCTTCTCCACAGGCACGGCGACCTGCTCGGCATAGGCGCCGCGTTCGCCCGTGTGTGCGACCACAGCCCGGCCAATCCATTCCCGATCGACCCCGTCGCCAACGGACCGAACCCGGCCGGACACACCGTTGCCCGGCACGTATGGCGGCGTCACGTCGAAGTACTCACCGCCGCCGCCGCGCCGGATCATCGTCTCGACCCACAGCACGTCGGCAGCCACCACTTCGATTACGACCTCACCGCGGCCCGCGATGGGATCCGGCGCCTTCTGGATCCGAAGCACCTCTGGCCCACCGAATCGCGCGACCTCGGCTACCCGCATGACTGCATCCTGCGCACTCGACTCATATCCATGGCACCGAGTCTGAAACCTCAAGCCTGGTTGATGTCAACCCCGCGCATGGCTTGACCTCAAGCGAGCTTGACTTCGTACTGTGCGTTCTCGAGGAAAGAAGGAGAAGTGAGTTCCATGATCTTGGTAACCGGAGCGACTGGCGGCGTGGGACGACATGTCGTAGCGCAGTTACGTGCCCGGCACCATGCCGTCCGAGCGCTCGTCCGTGACCCCAGCACCGCCGACCTGCCCTCCGACATCGAGACCGTGCGAGGTGATCTGGCCGATGTCGCGAGCTTGTCTTCGGCACTGGCTGACGTGGACTCCGTGTTCCTGCTCTGGCCGTTCTTCGCGGCCGACGGCGCGTCCGATGTGGTCGATGCCATCGCCGACACGGCCCGGCGCGTCGTCTACCTCTCGGCCGAAGCGGCCGCTGCGCATCCTGAGTCGTTCTGGGCGATCGTGGAGCGTCAGGTCACTGAATCGGAGCTCGAGTGGACCATTCTGCGCCCCACGGGGTTTGCCAAGAACACGCTGGGATGGGCGGATCAGATCCGATCGGGCGCCGTCCATGGACCGTACGGTGCGGCGGCCAGATCCTTGATCGACGAGCGTGACATCGCAGCCGTCGCCGTGCAGGCACTCAGCAGCGACGAGCACGTGGGCAAGGTGTACGTCCTGAGCGGGCCAGCAACGGTCACCCAGTCCGAGCAGGTCGCGATCATCGGCGCAGCCGTCGGCCGCCAGGTGCGCTGGATCGAGCAATCCCCCGCTGAGGCCAGGCCACAGTTGGTGGAGATCTTCGGTGACAAGTCGTTCGCTGAGGGCGCCTTGGACACATGGGCGGGTTTCGTGTCCGAGCCCGAGGAGGTCACGGATACGGTGCAGGCGATAACCGGTGAACCGGCACGCTCGTTCGATCAGTGGGCACGCGAGCACGCCGACGACTTTCGCTGACCGTCGGTGCGGATCCGCCCGCGCTCAGAGTTGCGGAGTTACCCGGAGCACGACGTCGTCCCCGTCGCCGTTCGACGTCGTCACGTACAACGAGTCATCGTTGCCGAGTTGTACCGTGCGAATCCTTCCGAACGTACCGTCGAACCCGGGAAGCCGGCTGGCCGAGATGAGCGAGCCGTCCTCGCCGAGTTGCAGGGCAAGGATTCCTTCCCCGGCAAGCAGACCGACCAGAAGCAGCCCGTCGTAGCCACCCCAGGCGGGTCCGTCGAGAAACGTTGACCCGCTGGTGGCGATCGCCGGCTCTCCGGAGGACCAGACGGCAGGTTGCGCGCCGTCGATACCCAGGTCGGTCATGGGCACCGATTCGTTGTAGTCCCTGGCGTCCTCGCCCACCGGATTCCAGCCGTAGTTGGCGCCAGGCATCAACAGGTTGACTTCGTCGTCGACGTCCGGTCCGTGCTCGGCGGAGTACACGTCGTCAGTGTCAGGTCGCAGCGCCAACCCTTGGACGTTGCGGTGACCATAGGTATAGATCAGCGGATTCGCCTCGGCGTTGCCCAGAAACAGAAACGGATTCTCCGGCCACGGCTGCCCGGTCTCAGGATCCACCCGAAGGGTCTTGCCGCCCAATGACATCAGGTCCTGGGCGTTGCTACCGGTGGCTGCATCGCCGGTACCGATCAGTAGTGCGCCGTCGGTGTCGAATCGCGGCCGGCAGCCGCCGTGCCGACCTGAGGACAGCGGCAGACCTGCGACGAGCGGATCGGTCAGCCTGGTCGCGGCGGAATAGTCGGCAGCCATTTCCCAGGAGATGACCCGGATGTCGCGGTCTCTACCAGCGAACCCCTGGCAGGTGAAGAAGCGCCGGTTGGCGGCGAATCCTGGATCCAGCACCAGGCCCATCAAACCCGTCTCCCCCCTGACGAACAGGTCATCGAAGTCAGCCTCGATCGAGCGGAGGCTCCCGTCAGGGAAATACGCCGACAGGCCGCCGTCGCGCTGGTCGAAGATGACCGTCCCGTCCGGAGCCTGCGCGAGATCCCAGGGAATGCTGAGGTCTTCGACCAGCACCTCCACCGCGAGTTCCGGCAAGCTTTGATCTGGCTCGAGGCTGGGGCTGGCCGCAGTCTTGGATGGCCCGGAGGAGGTCTGCTGCGCCCCGTCGCTACAGGCCGACACCGCTAGCAACACAAACACGGTGAGCAAAGCCGCACACAGCCGGACACGTCCCGCCAGATCACCCACCGTTCGCATTATTCACGGGCGACTGTGACCTCGATCGACTTCACCCCGCCGTGAGCATGCAGTTCAATCACGAGCATGAGACGCCTGCTTGCAGTTCTGTTCACCCTGTCCCTGATGTTGGCCGGCTGCGGGGGTAGCGACGACGCCGGCTCCGGTACCGATGCCGAGGCCACTGTAGGCAACGGCGCTGACTCCGGCACCGGTGGCGGCGAGGACGGGTACGGCGGGGGCGACACCGGCGGCAGCGATGAGGAGGCCGACACGATCACCATCGCCGACTTCGCCTACGGCGAGCCGTTGACCGTCGCACCCGAGGCGCTCATCCGAGTCGTCAACGAGGACTCAGCCAGGCACGACGTGGACGCCAAGGACGGTACGAGCTTCAACACCGACTTGCTCGAGCAGGGTGAGGAGCTGACCTTCAACGCCCCGGCCGAGGAAGGCACGTACGACTTCACCTGCAGCGTGCACCCGCAGATGTCCGGCCAACTGATCGTCTCTGCCTAGATCTCCACCGGCTGCTCTGTGGATGACCGGTAGGCTGACCAGGTGACCATTCAGATGACCGCCACGGAGGTCAAGGCGAAGATCCTGGGTCTCCTGGATCAGCTCGCCGATGGCGAGGACATCGAGATCACCAAGCACGGCCGCGTCGTCGCCCGGCTCACCGCTGCCGGCTATAGCCCACGGGCACAACGCGGGAGTCTCGCCGGGATCGCGAGGTCAACGGCCTCGGACGAGGATCTGTTCAGCACCGGCGAGGAGTGGAACTGCAGTTGACGGCAGTCCTGTTGGACACCCACGTCCTGCACTGGTGGATGAGCGAGCCGGACAAGCTCAGTCCGGCCGCCACGCAAACACTAGTAGGGGCAGCCGAGATGGCGGTCTCCGCGATTACCTGGTACGAGCTGGCCTGGCTCGCGACCCATGAGCGGATCGCCGTGGTCACACCGGTCCGCACCTGGCTGGACACCATAGCTCGGCAGGTGCGGACCCTGGGTGTAACACCCGCCATCGCTTGCTCCGCCGCTGCTCTGCCCTCATCGTTTCCGAGCGACCCGGCCGATCGGCTGATCTACGCCACCGCGATCGAGCATGGGCTGAAGCTGGTCACCAAAGACAAGCGACTCCGACAGCATCCACATCCTCGAACGATTGCCGTGTGGTAGCCAGGTCAGACGCGCTCTACCTCGGTTTCGCCGGCTGCGGTGGGGGTTGGACGCGCTGTACCTCGTGTCGCTGTCAGGCGGTGCGCTTGAGCATGACGTCGCACAGACTGGCCAGCGCGTCTCGTACGGGGCCGGCGGGCAACGGGTCGAGGGTCAGTTTCGCCCGATCGACATAACCGGTCAGCATCGACCGGGCGCGCGCCATCGCATCGGAGGTGCGCAGCGCTGCCAGCGCCTCCGCGTGGCAGTCCCTGTCGGTCACGGGACCTGACAGCAGTTCCCGCAGTCGGGCCTCGGCCGGGTCGCGCCCCGCCCGGGCCAGCAGGATCGGCAGCGTTGCGATCCCCTCACGCAGATCGGTGCCCGGCGCCTTTCCCGAGGTGCCCTGCTCGCTGGCAATGTCGAGCAGGTCGTCAGATATCTGGAAGGCGATGCCGACCGCCTCCCCGTAGGAGGTCAGCCCGGTCCGGATCGGATCGGGGACGCCGGCGAACATCGCGCCGAACCGAGCCGCCGTCGCGACCAGCGACCCGGTCTTGTCGGTCAGCACGGACATGTAGTGCTCGACCGGGTCGGCGTCCGGGGCTGGACCGACGGTTTCGCGGATCTGGCCGGTGACCAGCCGCTCGAAGGTCCGGGCTTGTATCCGTACGGCCTCCGGCCCCAGGTCGGCCAGCAGGTCCGAGGCACGGGCGAAGAGGAAATCTCCGGTCAGGATCGCCACACTGTTGTCCCAGCGACTGTTCGCGCTGGGGGCCCCACGGCGTACGTCGGCCTCATCCATCACGTCGTCGTGATAGAGCGTGGCGAGGTGGGTCAGTTCCACCACGACTGCCGCCGGGACCACGCCTGGGGCCGATGAATCGCCGAGCTGTGCCGCGAGCAGGGTCAGCAGCGGACGGAACCGCTTGCCGCCGGCCTCGACGAGGTGTCGCGAGGCCTCGCCGACGAACTCGAAGTCGCTGGCAACGCTGGCCCGCAACAGCTCCTCGACCTCGTCGAGCCCACGCTGCAGCACCGGTTCGAGGTCGCCGCCGATCGCGCTGAGCCCGAGTGCTGCAGCGGCTCGACCCGGCATGGCCGAATCGGCGAGGTTGTTCCTGAGCGGGCGCACCGAGGGTCCTGCGTCTAACCGACCAGGACGGCGGCCTGCTCGGCCAGGTCCAGGACCGCGCTGGGAGCCAGCCCCAGGATGAGGGTGGCCGCGGCCGTGACCGCGAGGACGATCGTCGTGGGCAGGCCCGGTACTCCGACCGTCGGACCGTCGTCGGCCGGCGCGGAGAAGTACATGAGCACGACCAGCCGCAGGTAGAAGAAGGCGGCGATCGCACTGGCCAGCAGTGCCACGACCACCAGCGGCCACGCACCGTCGTCGATCGCGGCCCTGAAGACGGCGAACTTGCCGGTGAATCCGCTGGTCAGTGGCAGGCCGGCCAACCCCAGCAGGAACAGCGTCATGACCGCGGCCGTCAGCGGCGACCGAGAGGCAAGCCCTGCCCATTTCGACAGATGCGTCGCCTCACCATCACCGTCGCGTACGAGCGTCACGACGGCGAAGCCGCCGATCGTCGTCAGTCCGTAGGTGAGCAGGTAGAACAGGGTGCTCGACAGGCCGCGCCCAGCGGTGGCGGCATCACCCAGGGCGATCACCCCGACGAGGAGAAATCCGGCGTGCGCGATGGACGAGTAGGCGAGCAGCCGTTTGACGTCGGTCTGGGTGATCCCGAGAATCGCTCCGACCACCATCGACGCGATGGCGATGCTGTAGATCAGGGGGCGCCAAGTCCATTCAGACGTCCCAAAGCCGACGTAGAGCAGTCTCAGGATCGCGCCGAACGCGGCCACTTTGGTGCACGCGGCCATCAGAGCGGTCACCGGAGTGGGCGCGCCCTGATAGACGTCCGGTGTCCAAGCATGGAAGGGCGCGATGCCGGCCTTGAACAGCAGCCCGACGATCAACAGCGCCAAGCCCGTGACGAACAGCGCGTCCGAGGAGCCTGATCGGGCCGCGGACTCCCGGATCTCGCCGAGGTCGACGGTGCCCGAGACGCCATAGATCAGGGCCAGGCCGTACAGGAAGAACGCTGAGGCGAAGGAGCCCAGCAGGAAGTACTTCACTGCTGATTCCTGGGAGAGCAGGCGGCGCCGCCGGGCCATCCCGCAGATCAGGTACAGCGGCAGCGACAGAACCTCGAGGGCCACGAACATCACCAGCAGGTTGTTCGAGGCGGCGAACAGCATCATCCCGCCGATGGCGAAGCTGGCCAGTGGGAAGACCTCGGTCTGCGAATACGGCGCCGCGGCCAGCTTGCGGTCCGCGGAGCTGCCGACCGGTAGCGCGGCGGAGGCGACAAATGCGCTCTTCGCCGGATCGAGAGCGCGTTCGGCGAACATCAGCATCGACAGCGCACCCAGTGCTGCGATCGTCCCTTCGAGGAACAGGGCCGTCCCGTCCACGGCGACTGCCCGGGCCGCGGTGAGCTCGTTGCGGCCGGCCACCAGGACGACTGCGATCAACGCCCCGACGGTGCCGAGCAGGGCCAGGGTCACCTGCGCCTTCCAGCGCAGATGACGCGGCGCGAACGCCTCGATGAGGACGCCGATGCAGGCCGCAGTGAGCACGATGAGAACCGGCGCAAGCCCAGCGTAGGAGACCGATGGTGCACTGAGGTCGGGCATCAGTCGCCTCCGTCGTTCCCGGCTTGCGCGGTGGACACTTCGGCGCCTACATCGGCCATGGTGGCGTTGACCGCCGGAGTGATGATGTCCAGCAATGGTTTCGGATAGACGCCGAGCACGATGATCAGCGCCAGCAGGGGACTGAGGTAGGCCATCTCACGCTTGCTCAGGTCCTTGAATGCACGCGCCGCGGGCTTGATCGGCCCGTGCATCGTGCGCTGGTACATCAACAGGATGTAGAGCGCGGCCAGAATGATGCCCACCGTCGCCAGGATCGAGAAGACCGGGTACGGACCGAAGGAGCCGAGCAGCACCAGGAATTCGCTGACGAAGCTGTTCGTCCCGGGCAGGGCGAGCGAGGACAGGCCGGCCAGCAGGAACGCCCCGGCCAGCAACGGAGTGACGCTGCTGACGCCCCCGTAGTCCCCGATCGTGCGCGACTTCCCTCGACTGATCAGGATGCCCACGATCAGGAACAACGCCCCGGTCGAGATGCCGTGGTTGACCATGTAGAGCACTGCGCCGGTGCCCGCCTGGGTGGTGAAAGCGAAGACACCCAACGCGATGAACCCGAAGTGCGCGATCGAGGTGTAGGCCACCAGTCGCTTCATGTC
>Ga0136614_10000034_pt1 | contig 44559 bp, 48 predicted proteins | sample AntDrymUQ2792106_2_FD_106643 | JGI IMG/M metagenome (GOLD analysis project Ga0136614, IMG submission 106643) | Polar desert sand microbial communities from Dry Valleys, Antarctica - metaG UQ279 (21.06) | ecosystem: Environmental > Terrestrial > Soil > Desert | place: Antarctica: Dry Valley... | reverse complement strand
TACAGCATTACGAAACCGACCAACGTGTCGTCTTCGTAAATCGCGCGAAACCACGCCTCGTCGTAAAACGAAGCCTCGGCCATTGATATCGCGTTGGGCGCAACCTGCGTGGCGCCGTCGCCCGCGTCGAGCTTGCAAACCGCGCGTACGGTCTCGCGCGTGACTTCTTTCAGGGAGACAGTCATGAGGGTTGCGATAATCGCACTTTCGCACCTCAAAAGTCACTGATGGCAGTCAAATGCGGCATCGTCGGACTCCCAAACGTCGGCAAGTCAACGCTGTTCAACGCGCTGACGAAGGCCGGCATCGCCGCCGAAAATTATCCGTTCTGCACGATCGAGCCCAACGTCGGCATCGTCGAGGTGCCCGACGTTCGGTTGCGCGCGCTCGCTTCGATTGCGAAGCCCGATAAAGTCATTCCGGCGGCGGTCGAGTTCGTCGATATCGCCGGGCTCGTGGCGGGTGCCAGCAAGGGGGAAGGCCTCGGCAACCAGTTCTTAGCCAACATCCGCGAGTGCGACGCGATCGCGCACATCGTGCGCTGTTTCGAAGATCCGAACGTCGTGCACGTGGCGGGGCGGATCGATCCGATTTCCGACATAGAGGTCATCAACACCGAGCTCGCGCTTGCCGACCTTGCGACAGCCGACAAGCAGCTTGCGAAGTACATCAAAGTCGCGAAGTCGGCGGGTCAAAGTGTCGAGGTAAAGGAAGCGAAGCGGCTGGTCGACGCACTCGAAAAAATTCTGCCGGCACTCAACCAGGCACAGCCGGTGCGCAGCATCGATCTGACCCCGGAGGAGCGCGCAACGATCCGACAGCTGTTCCTGCTGACCGCAAAGCCGACGATGTATGTGGCCAACGTCGAAGAACATGGCTTCGAGAGCAATCCGCTGCTCGATCAGGTGCTCGCGCACGCGGCCAGGGAAGGCGCACCCGTCGTGGCCGTCTGCGCAAAAATCGAAGCGGAGATTGCCGATCTTTCCGAGGAAGACATGGCGATCTTTCTGACCGACATGGGCATGCAGGAACCCGGGTTGAATCGAGTCATTCGCGCGGGCTACACGCTGCTGGGCTTGCTCACCTACTTCACCGCGGGGCCGAAAGAAGTGCGCGCCTGGACGGTAACCGAAGGCTTGACCGCGCCGCGAGCAGCCGGCGTGATTCATACGGATTTCGAAAAAGGCTTCATTCGCGCCGAGACGATTGCGTTCGACGACTACGTAAAGTGCAAGGGCGAATCAGGCGCCAAGGATGCCGGCAAGATGCGGCTCGAAGGCAAGGACTACCTGGTGCGCGACGGCGACGTGATGCATTTCAGGTTTAATGTATAAATTTTTATGTTGTTGAATCAGCAACGTTGTCATTCGCCAGAAAGCGACATAGTTAGGACCGTGCACGGCCGGCATGAAGGCCGGTGACATCATGATGTCGAACGGGATGAAGTTCAACGTCAACGATTACAAGGTGGCAGGCAAAAAATGAGCGAAGAGCTGCGCAAGAAACTCGTCCGCAACATCGATGAGTCCGATTGGCGTACCGAGGAGCCTCGCTCGCCGTTGTACGAGGGGGTTCGGTCGGCAAGTGTCATTGGTGGGCGGGTGCCTGGCACGGTCGCAAAAAAACTTGGCGCTTCGATTGATGTCGTTCCGCCCGGCAAGATCACGTGCCCATACCACTTTCACTACGCGCAGGAAGAGATGTTCATCATTCTTGAAGGCGCGGCCACTCTGCGGGTGGCAGGCGAAATGATCGCCGTGCGCGCTGGCGATGTGATCGGCATTCCGGCCGGACCGGAGTACCCGCATCAACTGATCAACACATCGACTGCGCCTCTGAAGTATCTGTCAATCAGCACCAAGGAGTATCCGGAGATTTGCGAGTATCCGGACTCGGGCAAGTACATGGCGTTCACGCCGGTGGCCGGGCCGCTGCTTGAGAAAGGCCGGATGCACCGGCCGGCCAACGACCTCGACTACTGGGACGGCGAACCCTGAGTTTTTGCGGGTTGCGCGCGGCTCACGAGCCAGACCAGTATCAATACCGGCACGCCAAGCCAGGCCGTGCTTTGAAAAAACGCGACATAGCCGTAGGCATCGACAAACGCGCCTGAAAACCCGGCGATGAATTTCGGCAGCAGCAGCATGACCGATGAGAACAGCGCGTATTGCGTGGCCGAGTACGCGACGCTTGTCAGGCTAGACAAGTAAGCGATGAACGCGGCCGATGCGATGCCTGCCGATAAATTGTCTGCCGATATCACGAAGATCAGTCCGGTCAGGTCGTGACCGCGAGTAGCAAGCCACGCGAACAACAGGTTTGAGGCGGCAGACAGCGCCGCGCCGAGGAATAGCACCCGCATCACGCCGAAGCGCAATGCGAGCACGCCACCGATGAAGGCGCCGACGAGCGTCATGACGATGCCGTAGACCTTCGAGACGGCCGCCACTTCTTCTTTCGAATAACCCATGTCGACGTAAAACGGATTGGCCATGATGCCGAGCACCACATCGGAGATCCGGTACAGCGCGATCAGTGCGAGTAACAGCAGCGCCTGCCAGCGATAGCGCTCGATAAAATCGGCGAAGGGGCCGATCACGGTGACTTCGATCCAGGCGAATGCGCGCGCGAGCGGCGCGGAAATGCCGCGCTCGGTGTGCAGTCGATCCGCCAGAGCGCGCTCCTCTAGCGCAATCGCCGCACGCGCCAGGTTGGCCGCGGGTTCCGGCACAAGCAGCACCGTGACGACCCCGACGACCATCGACGCGGCCATCACCAGATAGGCAACCGTCCATGCCGAGGCGACATACCCGGCGACGCCGTCGTCCGCCGCCAGCGCTGCAATCCACAGCACGCCGGCGCCGGCCCAGATCATCGCCATCCGGTATCCCGTCTGGTACGTCGCCGCGAGCGCCGCCTGCTTGTCGACCGCAGCCGATTCAATGCGGTAGGCGTCGAGCGCTATGTCCTGCGTAGCCGATGCAAAGGCCACGATCAGCGCGCACCAGACCAGCGGCTGCAAGCCGGCCAGCGGGTCGGCCAGTGCCATCCCGATCAGCCCGCCGATGATGGCAACCTGGGACGCCAGAATCCAACTGCGCCGGCGCCCGAGGACGCGTGTGAGCAGCGGCAGCGGCAGACGATCGACCAGCGGCGCCCACGCCCACTTGAAGCCGTATGCGAGGCCGACCCAGGTCAGAAAGCCGATCGTCGTGCGATTGATCCCCGCCTCGCGCAACCGAAACGACAGAGTGCCGAGCACCAGTAGCAGCGGCAAGCCGGCGGCAAAGCCCAGGAACAGCATGCGCAGGGTGGCCGGCTCGGCGTACACGCGCAGCGCATCGCTCCAGCGCCTGCGCGGGGTGGCTTCAACGCCGCTGAAAGGTTCGTTCACAAGCGGCCGGTGTACGTAATGGTCAGCGGCGCGTGGTCCGAGAAGCGTCGCTTGACGTAAATCTCTGCGGTGCGCGCCCGTTTCGCGATGCCGGGTGTAGCGATCTGATAATCGATGCGCCAGCCGACGTTGTTGGCATACGCCTGGCCGAAATTGCTCCACCAGGTGTATCGCTCCGGTCGCGGATCGAGCGTGCGAAACACATCGACCCAGCCGTGCTGCTCGAAAATGCGCGAGAGCCAGGCGCGCTCTTCGGGCAGAAAGCCCGAGTGCTTCTGGTTGCTGCGCCAGTTTTTCAGGTCGATTTCGCGGTGCGCGATGTTGATGTCGCCGCACAGGATGAATTCGCGTCCGCCCAAGACCAGCTGTTCGAGATGCGGCAGGAACGCAGCAAGGAATCGGAACTTCGATTCCTGCCGGTGCGGACCTGACGAGCCCGAAGGAAAGTACACCGAGATCACCGTCACATCCTTGAACTGCGCCTCGACGTAGCGGCCCTCGGCATCGAACTCCTTGGAGCCGAAGCCCAGGCGAACTTCGCGCGGGCGTTTCACCGAATACAGCGCCGTGCCGGCGTAGCCGCGCCTGCCCGCGCAGTGAAACCATGCGTGCATGCCGCGCGGCCGAGCCTGCTGCGGGATATCGCACTCATCGGCCTTGACTTCCTGCAGGCATACAACGTCCGGCATCGAGCGCTCGATCCATCGGGTAAGACCTTTGCGTGTTGCCGCACGGATGCCGTTGGCGTTAAGTGTTGTTATACGGAACATTGCAGGCGAAGGAACGGACTGAGCTAGGCCTAAAAATCACGTCAATTTTGCAGGTTTGACGCGGGCGCATGCGGCAAAATCCCCGCAAACGACATTGGGCTAGGGTATACGCATCGGTTGTTTGAATTAGCTGACAGGTTCGACGTGGAACATCTTCAACAACAATTTATCGAGTTTGCGCTGGCCAGCAAGGTGCTGTCGTTCGGCGAGTTCAAAACCAAGGCAGGCCGCTTATCACCCTACTTTTTCAACGCTGGAATGTTCAACCGAGGCGCTACCTTGGGCCGGCTCGCGCATTTTTACGCGCAAACGCTGCTTGCGATGCGCCAACAGGGACGTGTTGAATTCGATATGTTGTTCGGCCCGGCCTACAAAGGCATCACATTGGCATCGGCCACCGCGGTGGCACTCGCCGGCCTCGGCGTCGACGTGCCGTTTGCTTTCAACCGCAAGGAAGCCAAGGACCATGGCGAAGGCGGTGTCATCGTCGGCGGCCCGCTAGCTGGGCGCGTGGTGATCGTCGACGACGTGATCACCGACGGTGCGGCAAAGCGCGAATCGGTCGAGCTGATTCGCGCGCACGGCGCCACGCCGGTAGCCGTGCTGATCGCGCTGGACCGCGCTGAAAGGGCGGCTGGCGCAGCCGGAAGCGGCGCCAAGCTGTCGTCGCAGTCGGCGGTTCAAGCGTTTGAGCACGAGTTCGGCGTTCCGGTGTTATCGATTGCGAGCTTCGGCGACCTGATGCAGTTTCTCGATTCTGATGCACCCCTCGCGCGGGATGCGCGTGCCTTTCGTTCTGCTATGGAACAATATCGGGCTGACTATGGAGCGTGATTCGTTAAGGGATTCCCTACGAGGGCGGCTCGGCCGCCCGGCATTGTTGACCGTGCTTGCGTTGGGCTCGTGCCTGCTGTCGAGCGCGGCCGCAACGCCGCCTGCCCAGGGCGCGATTTTTACTTGCACGGTCAACGGCAAGACTTTTTCCGGCGACCGTGTTCCGCCGGAGTGTTCCCACGCCGACTTGCGTGAGTTGAATCGCGACGGGTCGGTGCGCCGCGTGATCGCGCGGCCTCTGACATTGGAAGAACAGCGCGCGCGCGCGCTGGAGGCGAAAAAGCGGCTTGAAGACGAAGACCTGCAGCTTGCACAGCGGCGGCGTGACAAGTCGTTGCTTGAGGCTTACGCCAGCGAAGAAGAGATCGAGGGGGCGCGCGCCAAGGCGCTCGAGTCGAGCAACAGGGCGGTCGTGCGGGCGAGTCAGCGCATCGCCGGTCTGAACGGCGAACGCAAGAAGCTCGATGACGAATCGGAGTTCTACAAGAAGCGCGTCCTGCCGGACCAGATCAAGCGCAACTATGTGTCGAATCAGCAGCAGATCAGCGCCGAAGAAAAAATTGCCGCCGAGGCACAGGCGGAAATTCAGCGCATCAACGAGCGCTTCGACGCTGAGAAGAAGCGCTTTCGCGAAGTCCTGGCGCAGGGCGCGCGGCCGGTGCAGCGCAATCCGGAGACGGATATTCTGCTCGATCCACGCTTTCGTGGTAAATGAGCGTGGATAACAAGCGTGGTGAATGAGCCCGAAGCGAGTTCTGTTTTTATTGTTGTTTGCGACCGTGACTGCAGCCAGTGGGCAAGGCACCGGCGGGTTGTACGTCGCAGGGTCGAACTTCGATTTCACGCAGGCGGTTGAGCGCGCGCTCGCGCAGCATCCGACGCCGTCCAAATTCTTTGTGCTCGTCACGGGCGACGCCGTGCGCGGTTTGTCGGTGGTGGCGCCGCCCGAACTGGTCGACGTCCGAAGACAAGGGACAGCACGCGGCGCGGTATATCTCGTGTGCCGTCGCGACATCGAACGCGCGGTGTTCAATGCAGGCGATCTGGTCTCTGAAGTGATTCCGGTTCGCGGCTGGCCGCCAAGCGGCAGCAAGGAACTTCCCGAGGGCACGAACTACTACCCCGGCGAGGATCCGGCAAATCTTCCCAAGTCGACCGAACTGTTGCGGCGCCTGCGCGCGACCTGCAGCTAGTCACTTGGCAAGCCTGCGGCGCAGGATGTCGTTGACCTGCTGCGGATTGGCTTTGCCGCGCGTAGCCTTCATCGCCTGACCGACCAGCGCGTTAAACGCCTTTTCTTTGCCTGCGCGGTACTCATCGACCGATCTCGAATTGGCCGTCAGCACGTCTTCGACGATTTTTTCGATCTCGGATTCGTCGGAAATCTGGCGCAGCCCTCGCGCCTCGATGATGGCATCGGCGCTGGCTCCCTGCTTTTGCCAGAGGGCGGCGAACACTTCTTTTGCGATTTTGTTGCTGATCGTTCCGTCTTGCACACGGGCAACGAGTTGCGCAAGCTGCGCGGCCGACACCGGTGCCTGCTGCACCGGAAGTCCCGAATCGTTCAGCCGCGCGGCGAGTTCACCCATCACCCAGTTTGCGGCAACCTTCTTGTCGGCCACCTGCGCCGCGAGCGCTTCGTAGTACTGCGCCAGTTCGCGCGACGCCGTGAGCGTCTGCGCATCGACCATCGGCAATCCGTAGTCGCGCACGAAGCGCTCGCGCATCGCGGCGGGCAGCTCGGGCAGTGAGCGGCGTACCTGCTCGATCCATTCGCCGGCAATCGCCACCGGCAGCAAATCGGGATCTGGAAAATAGCGATAGTCCATCGCGTCTTCCTTGCTGCGCATCGGCCGCGTTTCGTCGCGCTCGGCGTCGTACAGTCGCGTCTCCTGCACCACGATGCCGCCGTCTTCAATCAGCTCGATCTGGCGGCGCGCTTCAAACTCGATCGCGCGCTCGAGGAACCTGAAGCTGTTCAAATTCTTGATCTCGCAACGCGTGCCGAGTTTGGACTCGCCCGCCGGCCGCACCGAGACGTTGGCGTCGCAGCGAAAACTGCCCTCCTGCATGTTGCCGTCGCACACGTCGAGCCAGATGACCAGCGCGTGCATCGCTTTTGCGTACGCGACCGCCTCGGCGGCGGAGCGCAGCTCGGGTTCCGACACAATTTCGAGCAGCGGCACGCCGGCGCGATTCAGATCAATACCTGACATGCCGTCTGCGCCGATGTCTTCGTGCAGCGATTTTCCGGCGTCTTCCTCGAGGTGCGCGCGCGTGAGCTTGACGGTCTTGATGTAGGCATCACCGGCCTCGGGCTGCACGACAAATGTCACCGCGCCGCCTTGCACGACCGGAGATTCGTATTGGCTGATCTGGTAGCCCTTCGGAAGATCCGGGTAAAAATAGTTTTTGCGCGCAAAAATGCTGCGCTCGGCGACCTGGGCGCCGATCGCAACGCCGAAGCGAATCGCGCGTTCTACCGCGCCACGATTCAGCACGGGCAGCGTGCCCGGCAGGGCGAGATCGACCGCGCTCGCCTGCGAATTTGGCTCGGCGCCGAACGCGGTCGACGCACCCGAGAAAATCTTGCTCTCGGTGGTCAACTGCGCGTGCGTCTCGATCCCGATGACGATTTCCCACTGCATCTGGACTCAATGCAGCGTCGTTGTCGTACTTTCGTGCAGCAGCCGGCGCGCCTCGCGCTGCTCGTGGCAATGGGTGTCCCAGGCGGCGTGCGCCATCGTGCGATGCTGGCGTGCGGGTAACGGCCGCTGCACAGCTTCGAGCGCGGCTGCCATGTTTTCGTGCACGATCGCGCGGGTGTCGGCCGGGGACGATTGGTCCAGGCGCCGCAGCGCAGAAACTGCCTGCGCATAGCCGGTGTCGATGTCTCCGAGCTGCACCAGGCAGTACGCGCGATCGGACATCGCAACCGTGCACTCGTGCAGAAGACCGTCGCCGTCGCCTTCGCATTGCGGCAGGTGCAGGTCGTACAGGCCGAGTGCCTGTTTGTAGCGCTTCTGCAGCATGTGCATTTCGGCGAGCAGCAAATAATCGAGCGTCGCGTCGGGCCCATCGGGTACTTGCGCCGCGTAGTCGATGCACTGCTGCAGCGCTTCGATCGCTTCCTTGACGCCCTGCGTATCGAGCTCGCCGCACCCAGCGGACTGCCTTGCGTGCGCGGCTTTTGCCAGCGCGGCCCGCTGCAGCCAGCTCGCCATTGCGATTTCGTCGTCCAAGTCCTTGACCACCTCGTGCGCCTCGCGACAAAGCCGATAGGCGGTTTCGTGGTCGTGAGCGTCCTGATGCAGCGACGCCAGAGCCAGCGATGCGCGATAGCGCGCTTCCAGCGGAGCAACGCCGTTTGCAAGCACCGATCGAGCATGCATCGCGGCGGCCCTGACATCTCCCTCGCGCTGCATGAAGAGTGCGAGCGCCGATTCGCATTCAGCGATCAGGGTCGGCTCGTTCGACTGGCGCGCTTCACGCAGCGCTTCATACATCTTGCGCTGCGCGTCGCCGAAGCGATTGGCAAAATAAGTAGCGATCGCGCGCACGTAGGCGAAGCGCAGTTTCAGCGCCCGCGGCGCGTCCGTTGGCATCTGCTGCTCGGCATCCGACAGCGTTGCCTCGGCTTCGGCCACCCGGCCGAGGCGCGCGAGAAGCACCGCCCGGTCCTGCAGCAAACGGATGCGGTCAGCAACCTGCGCCGCTGCCGCGACGCTGCGTCGATTCGCTTCAAGCAGTCGTTGCGACATCTGGACCTAGTAGCCCGCGGGCCGGCGCAGATGCCAGTCGGTCGCACGCTGGTAGGCGTGGGCCACACCGAGCATGCGGGCTTCGTCGAAATAATTGGCGATCAGCTGCAGCCCGACCGGGCGTTTGCCGTTGACCGGCCCGGCGCCGAAGCCGCATGGAATGCTCATTGACGGGATGCCTGCCAGGCTGCCCGGAACTGTGTAGTAATCCGCCATGTACATCGCGACCGGATCGGCCGCTTTCTCCCCGAAGCCGAACGCTACGCTCATGGTGACCGGTCCCGCGATCACGTCACAACGGGAGAACGCTCGGGTGAATTCGTCGGCAATAATCCGGCGCACTTTTTGCGCCTTGATGTAGTACGCGTCGTAGTAGCCGTGCGACAGCACGTAGGTGCCGACCAGGATGCGGCGTTTCGGCTCGGCGCCAAAGCCCTCGGAGCGCGACTTTTTGATCATGTCGGTCAGGTCGGTGTAGTTCGCCGCGCGATGGCCGTAACGCACGCCATCGAAGCGCGACAGATTGCTCGACGCTTCAGCCGGCGCTACCACGTAGTACACGGGAATGCCCAACTCGGCGTTCGGCAGCGAAATATCGACCAATTCGGCGCCGAGCCGCTGGTACTCGGCAAGTGCTTCGCGCACGGCGGCCTCGACGTCGGGCTGCAGCAGCGTGCCGAAAAATTCCTTCGGCACACCGATCTTCAACCCCTTGACATCGAGATACAAATGCCGCGAGTAATCCTCGCGCGGCCGGTTCACGCTGGTTGAATCCTTCGGGTCGAAGCCGAGCATGTGGTTGAAAACGAGCGCCGCGTCCTCGGCGGAGCGCGTCATCAATCCAGCCGTGTCCAGGCTCGATGCAAAGGCGATCATTCCCCAGCGCGAGGGCCGGCCGTACGTGGGCTTGGTGCCGGTGATTCCCGTGAAAGCCGCTGGCTCCCGAATCGATCCTCCGGTGTCGGTGGCAGTGGCTACCGGCGCCAGCCGCGCCGCCACCGCCGCTGCCGAGCCGCCGGAGGACCCCCCCGGCACCGCACTGGTGTCCCACGGGTTCAGCACGTTGCCGAACGCGCTGTTCTCGTTGGAAGAGCCCATCGCGAACTCGTCGCAGTTGAGCTTGCCCAGCGTCACCATCCCGGCCTGACTAAGGTTATCGACGACGGTGGCGTCGAACGGGCTTCGGTAGCCACGCAGAATCCTGCTCGCTGCGGTCGAGCAAAAGTCCTTGGTGACGAAAATGTCCTTGTGCGCGATCGGCACCCCGGTCAGGGGCGTGGGAGCGTCGCCTTTGCCCGCGAGGCGAGCGTCGGCAGTGGCCGCTTGCGCGAGGGTTACGTCGGGCCGAACGTCGAGAAATGCGTTGAGGTTCCGGTGCGGTTCAATGCGGTCCAGATGCACCTGGGCCAAATCGACCGCTGAGATCTTCCTGGCTGCCAGCGCGCGCGACAGGTCCGCGAGCGAACTCCCCGCGAGGTCGTCCATCGCTACTCGACCACTCGGGGCACAACGAACAAACCATTTAACTGGGCAGGTGCATTAACCATCGCCGCGCCGCGTTGGTCTCCCTCGGTCACCACGTCGTCACGCAGGCGGGCCGCGCCCCCCAGCGGGTCGGCCATCGGTTCGATCCCGGTGGTGTCAACCGCCTGCATGCGCTCGATCATCGCGAAGATGTCGGACAGCTGCGCGAGGGCGCGTTGCGCTTCGTCGTCGGTGATCTCAATGCGCGCGAGATGCGCGATGCGCCGGACCTGATCGAGATCGAGTGACATGCGTGCGGGATGGGTTTGCTGACGGGTACGCGGGGAAAATAGGGGTAATCGAGCAGATCAGAAGCGAAAAAAGTTTATCATTCGCCCCACTTTCGAGCCTGGGTAGTCTAGTTTTTCGCTGCTGCCCCACTATCACTCATGTTCGGTTTTCTTCGCGGCTATTTTTCCAACGACCTTGCAATCGATTTAGGCACAGCCAACACGCTGATCTACGTGCGCGGCAAAGGCATCGTGCTGGACGAACCTTCGGTCGTCGCGATCCGCCAGGAAGGCGGCCCCAACGGCAAGCGCACGATCCAGGCGGTGGGCAAGGAAGCCAAGCAGATGCTCGGCAAAGTGCCCGGCAACATCGAGGCGATCCGCCCGATGAAGGACGGCGTGATCGCGGATTTCACGGTCACCGAGCAGATGCTGAAGCAGTTCATCAAGATGGTCCATCCGTCGAGCCTGTTCGCGCCCAATCCACGCATCATCATTTGCGTGCCGTGCGGCTCGACGCAGGTCGAGCGCCGCGCGATCAAGGAATCCGCCGAGGCGGCCGGTGCATCGCAGGTGTATCTGATCGAAGAACCAATGGCCGCCGCGATCGGCTCGGGCTTGCCGGTCTCCGAAGCGTCGGGCTCGATGGTGGTCGATGTGGGCGGCGGGACCACCGAGGTCGGCGTGATCTCATTGGGCGGCATGGTCTACAAAGGTTCGGTGCGCGTTGGCGGCGACAAATTCGACGAGGCGATCATCAACTACATCCGCCGCAACTACGGCATGTTGATCGGCGAACCGACCGCAGAGCTGATCAAGAAAAAGATCGGCTCGGCGTTTCCCGGCTCCGAAGTGCGCGAGATGGAAGTCAAAGGCCGCAACCTGTCCGAAGGCATTCCGCGCAGCTTCACGATCTCGAGCAACGAGATTCTCGAGGCGCTGACCGACCCGCTGAACCAGATCGTCTCCAGCGTGAAGATCGCACTCGAGCAGACTCCGCCCGAGCTCGGCGCCGACATCGCCGATCGCGGCATGATGCTGACCGGCGGCGGCGCGCTGCTGCGCGACCTCGATCGGTTGCTGATGGAAGAAACCGGGCTGCCGGTAGTCGTAGCCGAAGAGCCACTGACGTGCGTCGTGCGCGGCTGCGGCATCGCGCTCGAACGGATGGACAAGCTCGGAACGATCTTCGCGACAGGCTGACGTTGCGGGAGATCGCGACGCGTCCTCATGTCTTTTTCGTCGCCTTTTCGTCAAAAAATCGTGTGGCTTTGCCACCGATTTTTTGCTAACCAATCGCGCAAAAGTAGGTTTGCACTTTTGCGCGCCTCCTGATGCGCGCATCGTTCGATGGCCCACCGCCGCTGTTCAACCAGGGCGTCTCTGCACGTGCGAGGGTAGCGTTCTTCTCTTTTCTCGCCATCGCGCTGATTATCATCGATTCACGCGTGCGCATGCTTGAAGCGGTGCGCACGGGGGTCGGCGTCGTGATGTACCCGGTGCAGCAGGCGCTGCTGGTTCCGAGCCGCGTTGGCGGCACCATCGGCGACTACTTCACTTCAGTCACCGATCTGAAACGCGAAAACGAGCAACTAAAGCGCAAGGAGTTCGAGAGCGCGCAAGCGCTGCAGCAGGCGGGCGAGCTTGCGGTCGAGAACGAACGGTTGCGCAAGCTGCTCGGCGCGCGCGACAAGGTAGCCAACGGCGCGGTGCTCGCCGACGTGCTGTACGAGTCGCGCGATCGATTCTCGCGCAAGCTGGTGATCAACGCGGGCACCAACGTGGGCGTGCGTGCCGGCAGTCCGGTGATCGACGAAGCCGGCGTCGTCGGCCAGGTGACACGCGTGTTCAACGACACCTCCGAAGTGACGCTGTTGACGGATAAAGATCAATCGATCCCGGTGCAGATTTTGCGCAACGGGCTGCGCGGGGTGGCCTTTGGCGGGTCCGAGACCGGCACGCTGGATATGCGCTTCATGGCGGCCAACGCGGACATCGTCGACGGCGACGTGGCGATTACCTCGGGCCTTGACGGGGTATACCCACCGGGGTTGATGGTGGCCAGCGTCAAACGCGTCGAGCGTGCGGCGAAGGATCAATTTGCGCGCATCGTCATGGCGCCGTTGGCGGGCGTCGAGAGCAACCGGCATCTACTGGTGCTGCTGGTCGAGCCGGTGAAGCTCTATGCGCCACCGGCCGTGGTGACGCCGGCTGCGCCGCGCAAGGGCGCACGCAAATGAGTTCGAACGGAAAAGGTGTTCGCGGCTGGCTCGGCAGCAACTTCGCGCTGCGCGCGAACGATCCGATTGAACTCTCGGGCACGCGGGCCGGATACCAGCCTCAGTATTTGCTGCGGCCCGCCAACCCGCTGTTCATCTGGGGCTCACTGATCGGCGCGCTGCTCATCAATCTGCTGCCGTGGGGCCGCACTCCGCTGGTGCCCGATGTGCTCGCCATCGCCCTCGTCTTCTGGAATATCCATCAGCCGCGCAGAGTCGGCATCGGCGCCGCCTTCGCGTTCGGATTGCTGATGGATGTGCACGAAGGCGCGCTCTTCGGCGAGCACGCGCTCGCCTACACGCTGATCTCCTACGGCGCGATCACGCTGCATCGTCGCATCCTGTGGTTCCCGCTGGGAGCGCAAGCGCTGTACGTGTTCCCGTTGCTGCTGATCGCGCAACTTGCTTCGCTGGCGCTCCGGATGTGGGTCGGTGGCACGTGGCCCGGCTGGATGTACTTCGGCGAAAGCGGGGTCGGTGCGATTCTGTGGCCGCTGATTGCATGGCTGCTACTGGCGCCGCAGCGTCGGCCGGTCGATCGGGACGAGACCCGGCCGATATAAGGTCAGGAGCGTTGTTCAAGCAAGTGGGAATTTTCGCTTAACAGAGAATTGGCCGCGCCGCACCCGCCAACACCGCTCATTAATTTCGCGCTAGGTCCACTATGATCCCGCGCCATGGCCTCCAGGCGCTTGTTTCGCCGCCGTCGCTCGTCTGCCGACGAACTTTCGTTCGGACCACGTTCGGCGGCGATGCGCAATCCGGAGCGCGAGGTTCATTATTTCCGAATTCGCATTGCGGTGGCCACTGCGTTCGTTCTGCTGGCGTTCACTGTGCTTGTGGCGCGCCTTGCGTGGCTGCAGGTGGTCAAGCACGACGCCTACATGGCGCAGGCCGAACTCAATCGCATTGCAATCTTTCCGGTGGCGCCCAATCGCGGCCTGATCAAGGATCGCAACGGCAAGATCATCGCGCGCAACTATTCCGCGTACACGCTTGAAATCTTGCCGGATGGGCTGCGCGACCACGATAAGACCATCGACGAACTCGCGCAGGTGGTCGAAGTGCTGGCGCGCGACCGGCGCCGCTTCAAGAAGCTGCTCGAGGACAGCAAGCGATACGAGGCCGTACCGATTCGCACCCGGCTGACCGACGCGGAAGTGGCGCGCTTCACCGCGCAGCGCTATCGCTTTCCGAATGTTGAACTGCGCGCGCGGTTGTTTCGCGACTACCCGCTGGGCGAAATCGCTTCGCACATGATCGGTTATATCGGCCGCATCTCGCCAGGCGATGTGAAGCGCATGGAAGAGCTGGGAGGGCTGGCTGCGTATCACGGCACCGACCACATCGGCAAGGTCGGCATCGAGCAAAGCTACGAAGCCGAATTGCACGGCACCGCCGGCCAGGAGCAGGTCGAGATCACCGCCGGCGGCCGCGCGGTGCGCACGCTGTCGCGCACGGCATCGGTGCCCGGCAACAACCTGGTGTTGTCGATCGACATCGAGCTGCAGAAGATTGCCGAGAAAGCGTTCGGCGACCGCCGCGGTGCGCTGATCGCGATCGAACCCAAGACCGGCGACGTGCTGGCGTTCGTCGCGAAGCCGACGTTCGATCCGAATTCATTCGTCGATGGCATCGATCCGAAAAGCTGGGACGAGCTGAACAACGACCCGGACAAACCGCTGCTCAATCGAGCGCTACGTGGCACGTATCCGATCGGCTCCACGTACAAACCATTTCTGGCGCTGGCCGCGCTTGAAACCGGCAAGCGCACATGGGGGCAGGTGATCCAGGACAACGGCGTGTTCGTCTTCGGCGGCCACCGCTTTCGCGATTCGAACAAGGTGCCGCTGGGCGCGGTGGACATGCACCGCTCGATCGTCAAGTCGAGCGACGTCTACTACTACATGGTGGCCAACGATCTAGGCGTCGACACCATCCACGACTTTATGAAGCCGTGGAGCTTCGGCCAGATCACCGGCATCGATGTCGAGGGCGAGATGACGGGCATCCTGCCGTCGACCGAGTGGAACCAGAAGCGCTACAAGCAACGGTGGTATCCGGGCGAGACGATTTCGCTCGGCGTTGGGCAGGGCAAGAACGCCTTCACGCTGCTGCAACTGGCGCATGCGACGGCCACGCTCGTCAACGACGGCATCGTGATGAAGCCGCATCTGGTGAAAGCGGTCGAAGATGCGCGCACCGGCGAGAAGCGGCTGACGGTGCCGCAGGAAAGTTATCGAATCCCGATCAAGCCCGAGCATCTGAAGCTCGTGCGCGACGCGATGGTCGAGGTCAACATCAGCGGCACCGGGCGGCGCGCGTTCGAAGGCGTTCCTTACAAGGTCGGCGGCAAGACCGGCACCGCGCAGGTGATCGGAATCAAGCAAAGTGAAAAGTATGTCGAAAGCAGGATCGACGAACGGCATCGCGATCACTCGTTGTTCATCGCATTTGCGCCGGCGGAGAATCCGACGATCGCGCTCGCGGTGCTGGTCGAAAACGGCGGCTTTGGTGCACGCGCCGCGGCGCCGATCGCGCGGCAGGTCATCGACTACCAGTTGCTCGGCAAGGTGCCCGCCGCGCCGGCCAAGGAAGGCCCGGACGAAGAGTCGCCGTTGCGTACCGTCCAACTGCGCGACACCGCGGCGCTCACGGTCCGCGCCGGCGTGCCGATTGCCGGCGCTTCGAAGGTCCAATGAACAACGCCACTGTCGCGCAACGGTTCGGCAGCATCGCGCGGCCATACGTTGCGGTGTTCGATCCCGCCTTGATGGCGATCGTGGGCAGCTTAGGCGTGATCGGCTTGATTACGTTGTATTCGGCGGGCAATGCGTTTCCATGGCGCGTCACCGATCAGATTCGCAACTTCGGATTTGCGTTTGCTGCGTTGTTCATCGCCGCCAATGTCAGGCCGCAATGGCTGATGCGACTCGCGCTGCCGGTCTACGTGATCGGCGTCGGATTGCTGATCGCGACCGAGTTCAGCGGCGAAACCGTGAAGGGTGCGACGCGCTGGCTCGATATCAAGGTGACGCGCATTCAGCCCTCGGAGATCATGAAGCTGGGGTTGCCGATGATGCTCGCTTGGTACTTCCACAAGCGCGAAGGCGCGTTGCGCGGCTTTGATTTTCTGGCGGCCGCGGTACTGGTCGCGGTGCCGGTCGCCTTGATTCTGAAGCAGCCCGACTTGGGCACCGCCGTGCTCGTGCTCGCGGCGGGCGTGTTCGTAATTTTCTTTGCCGGGCTGCCGTGGAAATGGCTGGCGGTGATGCTGGTGGGCGGTATCGCGATGCTGCCGGTGGCGTGGACGTTTCTGCATGACTATCAGCGCGAGCGCGTGATGACGCTGATCGATCCGTCGACCGACCCGCTCGGCAAAGGCTTTCACACGCTGCAGGCGATGATCGCGATCGGCTCAGGCGGCATGTTCGGCAAAGGCTGGATGCAGGGCACGCAGGCGCATCTGGAATTCATTCCCGAGCGCACCAGCGATTTCATTTTTGCCGTCTACTCCGAAGAATTCGGCCTGGTCGGCAACGTCGTGCTGGTGCTGCTGTTCTTTGCTTTGGTATGGCGCTCGTTTGCGATCGCCATCAGTGCGCCGACGCTGTTCGCGCGGCTGCTCGCCGCGTCGATCGGCCTGATCATGTTCACTTACGCCTTCGTCAACATGGGCATGGTAAGCGGCATTTTGCCGGTGGTGGGCGTGCCGCTGCCGTTCATCAGTTACGGCGGTACCGCGCTTGTCACGCTCGGCATGGCGTGTGGTTTACTGATGGCGATTTCCGCCCATCGCAAGTTGGTTCAGTCGTGAACCTTCGGGGCCTGCCCCCGATTTTTTGCGTGGTGCTGCTGGCGGCGTGTGGCACTACCCAGCGCGGCGGCTATTACCAGAACGATGGACCACCTGACCGCGCACCGAGCGACGTCGCTTCGACTGCGGATGCAGTGCCGAAAGTCGAGCCGTTCTTAGCGCGCGCGAACCGGCCGTACGTCGCGCTCGGCCGCAGCTACACGCCGTTGACGACCGACGTTGCGTTTCGCGAGCGCGGTGCTGCGTCGTGGTACGGCAAACAATTTCACGGCAATCGCACCGCCAGCGGCGACATCTACGACATGTTCGCGATGACCGCGGCGCATCCGACATTGCCGCTTCCGAGCTACGTGCGCGTCACCAGCGTGCAGACGCGGCAAAGCGTCATCGTGCGGGTCAACGATCGCGGGCCGTTCAAAGCCGATCGCGTGATCGATCTGTCGTACGCGGCGGCGTCGAGGCTTGGCTTCGTAGCCGCCGGCATCGGCCAGGTCGAGATCGAGCGCATCACGCATTCGCAGATCGCAGCGGGTGACTGGCGCGGCGCGGAGCAGCCGTAGATTCCGCTCAGCCACTAGCCGGACTTCAACTGCAGTGCGAGCGAGTACAGCGCCTGCCTCGGTTGGCCGCTGACCTTGGCCGCGATTGCCGCTGCGCGCGCGGGCGGCAGTTCTTCGAGCAAGGCAATCAACCATCGAGTCAGCGACGCATCGATGTCGGCCGGCGCGCTGCCCTTCTCCGCGGGCGCCGCGTCGACCAGCACCACATATTCACCGCGCTCCTCAAGCGCCAATGCGGCCAGCTCGTTCGCCAGGTGCACCGAGATCGTCTCGAACTTCTTGGTCAGCTCGCGCGCAAGCACCACGCGCCGCTCTGGCGCCAGCACCGCGGACAGCAGCGCCACTAGATCGCTGATGCGATGCGGGGCTTCGAACAGCACGAACGGCTGTTTGTCGGCGGCGAGGTATCTGAGTATTCGCTCGCGCTCGCGTGCGCCGGTCGGCAAAAAGCCGGCGAAGGCGAACGTGTTTGCACCGAGACCGGCTACCGACAGAGCGGCGATCGCGCTGCTCGGGCCGGGAATGGGAATGACGCGCCGGCCCGCGTCAATCGCGGTGCGCACGATCAGAGCGCCCGGGTCCGACAGGCCCGGGGTGCCGGCGTCGGTGATCAATGCAACGCGCTCTCCGCGCGCGAGCCGCTCGACGATCTGCTGCGCCATTTCGCGCTCGTTGTGCTGGTGTGCGGCCAGCACCAGCGTGTCGATTGCGTAGCGCGCCAAAAATGGGCGCGTGACGCGCGTGTCTTCGGCGGCGATCGCATCGACCCTTGCCAGCACCCACAGCGCGCGCAGCGTGATGTCGCCCGCATTGCCGATCGGCATCCCGACTACATACAATGAGCCTGCGGGCAGATCCTGCGCCGCCACCTCGGATAGCGCGATCAATCGATCCTGTTGCAGGTCTTGCGTGATTGTTCCCATCGCCGCACTTCGCTCGCTGAGCTCGCGCCTCGCACTGATGGCAAGTGTCGCATGCGCTCTGCACGCGCATGCACTCGCGCAGACTGCGCCGGCGATCGACTCCGCTCAGCCCGCTCCGGCGCCGGCAATGGCGCTGGTCCTGCCCAACCAGCAGGGCATTTTTGCCGCGGCCGCGGAAGCGGTGCGCCAGGGATTTTTCGCTGCGCATAAGTTGAGCGGCAGCACGGCGACGATTCAGGTGATCGAAGTCGGCGATGACGTCGAGCAGATCGGCACCGCGCTTGCTGCCGCGCGCGACCGCGGCGTGCGTGTAGCCGTCGGGCCTTTGCGGCGCGACGCGGTCAATGCCATCGTCGAGGGCGGGCGCGCGGTGCTGCCGTTGGTGACACTGAATTTTCCGGACCGCGATGCGGGAGCGCCGCCGACGATGATTGCGTTCGGGCTTTCGGCCGAAGCCGAAGCCGAGCGCGTCGTGCAGATGGCGCTTTCCGGCTTCATCAACTTGCGGCCGGGGGCCTCGACGGGAATCCGCATCATGGTGCTGGCCGGCGCCGGTGCGCTCGATCGACGGCTCGCGCAGGCGTACGTCAATGCGCTGCGCGCTGCCGGCGAGCTGGCGGTGACGGTCGAAGTAACGCCCGCCGCGCTGAACCGCCTCGGCCGGCAGTTCGACGCGGGCAATTTCGACGCGGTGTTTCTCGCGCTCGGCGCGCGCGAGGCGTCGCTAGTCCGGCCGCGCATTCCGCGCGGCATCGCTATTTTTGGAACCTCGCTGCTCAATGTCGGCGACCCGGCGGGTTCGCCGGTGGCAGCCGCGCTGGCTTTCGACCTCGAAGGCGTGCGTTTTGTAGACATGCCGTGGCTACTGCAGCCCGATCATCCTGCGGTGATGGTCTACCCGCCGCCCGGGCGGCCGATGACGCTTGAAACGGCGCGCCTGTACGCGCTCGGCATCGACGCGTTTCGAATCGCGCAGGTCTGGATGAAGGGCGAGTTGCGATTCGAGGTCGATGGCGTGACCGGGCGCCTGCGAGTCGATCGCGCGCAGAGCGTTCGGGTCGATCGCGTTCCGATGTCGGCGATTTACCGCAACGGAACGATCGAGCGCGAAGAGGTGGCGCGCTGATGCCGGCCAACGCCCCCGCACGCACACCCCGGCAGCGAGTCGGCGATGCCGCCGAAGACGCGGCGGCCACGCACCTGGCCGCCGCCGGCTGCGGCATCCTCGCGCGCAATGCGCGTTATCGGGACGGCGAGATCGATCTGGTAGCGCGTGAACGCGACGTGCTGGTGTTTGTCGAAGTGCGCATGAGAGGCAGCAAACGCTTTGGCGGCGCCGCTGTCAGCGTCGACTCGCGCAAGCAGAAGCGAATCGCGCGCGCCGCGCAGCATTGGCTGTTTGCAAATCACGGTGAGCGCTGGCCGGCGTGCCGGTTCGATGTGGTGACGGTCGATGGCAGTGGCACAATTGAATGGATACGCGATGCGTTTCGAATGTAAATGAGTGATGCAGGAGGTCAGATGAAACGAGTTCACAAACTGGTCCTGAGCGGTGTCGCAGTAGCGCTGGCGCTGCCGGCGTGTGCGCCGCTGGTCATCGGCGGAATCGCAGCCGGCACCGCGATCGTTGCGACCGACCGCCGGAGCACCGGTGCTCAACTGGACGACAAGACGATCGAAGTCAGAGCGGCCAACGATCTGGGCAATGCGCTGAAAGGCAATGACATTCACATCAACGTTAATAGCTTCGAGCGCCGCGTTCTGTTGACCGGCGAAGTGGCGAGCGAGGCGGTCCGGGCTCAAGCTGGTGCGATTGCCTCGCGCTCCAAGAACGTGCGCCTCGTCAACAATGAACTCGTGGTTGCAGCGCCCTCAAGCTTCGGCGAGCGGACCGACGACAACACCCTCGGCGCCCGCGTGCGCGCGGCGTTCATCAACACGCGCGAAATCGCGTTCAACTCGGTCGACATCGTCACCGAACGGCGCATCATCTACCTGATGGGCGCGGTGACGCAGAAGGAAGCCGACACCGCCGCGCTGGTCGCGAGCCGCGTGCCCGGCGTGCAGCAGGTCGTCAAGCTGTTCGACGTTGCATCGGCCGACGAAGTCAATCGCCGCCGCGTCGGCGCCGCACCCCCGCCCGCGCCGCAATCGCCCACGCAGGGCCCGGCGCCGATAACAACCACTCCGGTGACGGTCACGCCGGGTACGTCGCGCTGACACCGTTGCGGCTGATTCGAGTGTTCGAATCGAGGTTTCTATATGTCGCTGCTTTACTTGTTTCCGATCCTGTTTGCGATCATTTTCCTGGTTGTTCACGTCTCTCGTGGCGGCACCTTGAGTTTTCGCAATAGCGGGCGCCAGCTCGTGCTTGGGCTGGCGGCAGTCATCGCGCTTGGAGTTGTTGCGGCGTTTGTCGCGTCAGCGATGTGAGTACCCAGGCGTGCGCTGGCTGCCACGTCGGTAGACCTCCCGTTCGTCATTCGGTACTTGTGCGGAATAGGGGTTGTCTTATAGTCCGCGTCCGCTTGCCGCGAGGCCGGCTTTGAACGTCTGACTGGGGAGGATTCGATGAGTTGGATCATCGTGCTGGTCGTCATCGCAGCGATCGTGTTCTGGGCGGTGGGCGCTTACAACCGGTTGGTCAGCCTGCGCAACAAGTTCAAGAATGCGTTTGCGCAGATCGATGTTCAGCTGAAGCGCCGCTACGACCTGATTCCGAATCTGGTCGAAACCGCCAAGGGTTACATGAAGCACGAGCGCGAGACGCTCGAAAATGTGATTCGTGCGCGCAACTCAGCGGTTACTGCGAATACTGCGGCGGCGGCGGACCCGGGATCGGCGCAGGCCATTCAGGGCCTGGTCGTCGCCGAAGGAGCGTTAAGCGGCGCGCTGTCGAAACTGTTCGCACTGGCCGAGGCGTATCCCGACCTCAAGGCGAATCAGAACATGATGCAGCTCACCGAGGAGTTGACCGGCACCGAGAACAAGATATCGTTCGCGCGGCAGGCGTTCAACGATTCGGTGATGAGCTACAACACCGCCGTGCAGCAGTTCCCGACCAATTTCATCGCCGGCGCATTTACGTTTACGCAAGCCGAACTGCTGCAATCGACCGAGAGCGACGAGGAGCGCCAGGCGGTTCGCGTTAGTTTTTGACCCATGTTGGCGATGTGGATCCTGTTCGCGTTCGGCGCGGGGCTGATCGCGTGGGGCGTCATCAACATCCGGCGCGGCACGATCTGGGACAGCGATATCGCCAGCGACTGGATCCGGCGTGACGATGACCCAACCATGTTCTGGACCGCGATCTCGCTGATCTTCACGCTTGCGGTGCTGGCAATCGGGGTCGGCGCGATCGCCGGACTCGGCGCGCGCCCCCTTTAGCCCGTCTAGCCGTGGATTTTTTCGAGCATCAGGAAACCGCACGCCGGTCGACGCGACGCTTGATCGTGCTGTTCGCGATCGCGGTCGTTCTGATCGTCATCGCCGTCAACGTCGCGGCCACGGCGATCTATCTCGGCTTCCTGTTGCCCGCCGGCTTCGCGCGCACGACGGCGGCGCTGCCTACCGGGTTTTATTTCGTCAACACGTGCATCGTGCTCGGCCTGATCGGCGGCGGCACGTCGTACAAGGTCAGCTCGCTCAGCGCGGGCGGCGCAGCGGTCGCCAACCTGGTCGACGCGCGCGAAGTCGACACGACGACCAGTGATCTGCTCGATCGTCGGCTGATCAACGTGGTCGAGGAAATGGCGATTGCTTCCGGCGTCGCAGTGCCGCGCGTGTACGTGATGGACAACGAAACGGCGATCAATGCATTCGCTGCCGGCCATTCGGTCAACGATGCGGTGATCGCCGTGACGCGCGGGACACTGACTCGCCTGTCGCGCGACGAGTTGCAGGGAGTAATCGCGCATGAGTTCTCCCACGTGTTGAACGGCGATATGAAGCTCAACCTGCGGTTGATCGGCGTGCTGCACGGCCTGTTGATCGTTGCGCTCGCCGGCCGCTTGCTGCTCGAACTCGGCGGCCGCAGCCGGGGAAGCAGCAGCTCGCGTAGCGGCAACGCGGTCGCGGTGCTGTTCTTCGCCGGCGTCGCGCTATGGATACTCGGCTATATCGGAGTGTTTTTCGGCCGTTTGATCAAGGCGGCGGTATCCAGGCAACGCGAGTTCCTCGCGGACGCCAGCGCGGTCCAGTTCACGCGCAACCCCGATGGTATCGGCGGCGCGCTGCGAAAAATCGGCGGGCTGACAGAGTCCACGGGGCTCGGCACCCACATCGATCACCCGCAGGCGGAAACGCTGTCGCATTTGTTCTTGGGCGCAGCGCGGCCGAGCTTTGTCAGCGGCCTGTTCGCCACGCATCCATCGCTCGAAGAGCGCGTGCAGCGCATCTATGGGCGCAAGCAGGCGTTTGTGCCGGCGCCGGAAAATGCAGTGGCGCTGGCGATGAGCGGGTCGGAGCGGGCACTTGATCCCGACCACTCGCGGTTGCCTTCGCCCGTCTCCGGCCTGGTAGCGGCAGCGGCCGCCGGCGCGTCGGCGCCGCGTGATGTTGCGTCGGCGGTGGGTACCGTCGCGCAGCCCATGCAACAGGATTTCGCCATCGATGGTGCGCACACGACCGCCGATGCTCTACGGGCAGCCGCGTCCGACGCCGTGCACGCCCAGTTGATCGCCTTTGCACTGCTGGTAGAAAAAGACAGCGCGCTTCGTGCGCAGCAGGGCCAGTTGATCGCAGACGCGTATGGCGGCGAAGCGGCGCAAATTGCCGATCGATTTCACGGCCTGATTCAAACGTTGCCGCCGGGCGCGCGTCAGCCGTTGCTCGACATTGCAATGCCGGCGTTGCGCAAGCTGCCCGAGCCGGCGCGGCAGCGCGTGTTGAAGACGTCGCACCTACTGATCGCCGCCGATGGTCGAGTATCGATACGCGAATTCCTGCTATTCACGATCCTGCAGCGCCGTCTGGGACCCGACGCCGGGCGCGCGGTGCCCGTGCGTTATCGGGCGGTCAAAGAGCGTGCGGACGATGCCGCGCTGGTTTTATCGCTGGTCGCGGCGGTGCGCCTGCCAGCGCGGCCCGAGCATGCGTTCAACGCCGGTGCGCTGCTGCTGCCGAATTCGGATGTACGGTTCACGGCCGCCGATTCGATCAAGCTCGACGAAGTTTCGGCCGCGCTCGATCGCCTGAATCAACTCGCGCCGCTCGCCAAACCGCAGCTGATCAAGGCAGCCACCGCGGCCGCTTTTGTCGATAGTGAGACCAATTGGCGCGCTGCGAGCACGCTGCGCATGATTTGTGCTGCACTGGATGCGCCGTTGCCACCGCAGGTGGCTGCTACGGAGCCGGTGGGCTGACGGCATGCGGATTCTCACCATCAGGAGCGAAACATGGCAACCAAAACGAGTGCAAAGAAATCAACGAAGGCATCGGGCAAGCGCGAGTTGATTGCGCCAAATGGCGACAAGCGCTACGTGCGGCGCGACGCGCAGGGCCAATTTAGCGAAAGCGACGATCAGGGCAGGTCGTTGAGCGCCGACGTCAGGCAAAAGGCGCAGACCGTCGTCAAGTCCGGTCAAGGCGACAAAGGCGATCAGAAGTAGGATGCTGATGGAGAGAAGACCGGTTTGTTTGGCCTGCGTGTCGTTTGACGTTGAAGGAGTCGTCGACGGCGAGCCTGCCGACGTCGAGTTGTTCGCCTGTTTCGATTGTCGCGACGTTTTCTACTTCATGGCCGATACGCGGCCGCGCGTACGGCGACTCGGCTTGTTCGAGATGTATGTGTAACCCATCATCGAGCTAACTCAATAGCTGAGTTCGTGATGTTCGCTGAAGCAACTCGCGTTGCTCCCCGGACAATGCGGCGCCGCGTTCGACTTCATCCCGCTCCGACCGGCGGCGGGACTTGCTCCATCCAAGTCACTAACAGCGTGTAGGCCACCGCGAGAACGACGGGGCCCACGAAAATGCCCAGCGGGCCCAAAGCAACCAGGCCGCCAATGACACCGATGAAGATGAGCAGCAGCGGCAGGCGCGCGCTCCGCCTGACCAGTATCGGGCGCAGAACCGTGTCGAGCAAGCTCGCCGCTATCGACCAGACCAGCAGGAAGGTTCCCCACGCCGGGTCGCCGCTCCAGTAGATCCAGAGCACGGCGGGTAGCAACACGACGAGCATGCCGATCTGCGCAATGCACAGCATGAACAGCACCGCAGTGAGGAGCCCGGCGAACGGCACTCCGGCGGCCGCCAAACCGAGACCCCCGAGCACCGATTGGATCGCGGCCGTCAGCCCCACACCGAGCGCCACGCCGCGGATCGCATTGGCCGCCAGTTGCACCAGGTCTTCGCCGTGCTTCCCGCCGAGGCGGTGGGCGAGACGGAGAGTTGCGGACGCAACCAGTTCGCCGCGCGCGTACAAGAACGCGGCGAGAACGAGCGTGAGCAGGAATTGAATCATCAGATACCCAATGCTGCCGGCCTCGCCGACAAACCACGCCGTCAAGCCGCCGGCATAGGGAACGATGAGCGCGCCCAAACCTTCAAAGCCAGAAGCAGTCGCGTCCGTCCAGGCGCTCGCAAACGTTGCGCCGACAAATGGCAGCTCGGCGACCCAGCCCGGCGGCGCCGGCAACGGGGTGTTCGCAATCGATCGTGCCTGAGCGACCATCTCTCCCGCGTTTGCAGTGATCGCAACAACGGCCAGCGTCAGCGGAGTAATGAACAGCAGGAGCAGGATCACCATCATCGATGCGATCGCGACGCCCCGGCTGTTCCACAACAGCCTTTGCATGCGCAGCAGCATCGGCCACGTCACGACAACGATCATCGTGGCCCAAATCGCCGCAGCAACGAAAGGACGTACGATCCAAAGCGCGGCGATCACCAGTACGCTGATGCACAGCGCAGCAAGCAAAATTCGGGTTAGATCGCGCTGAGGCGCGTGCTGTTGAACGGAAACGGCCTGGGGCTCACCGGGCACGAACCTACTCAAAGAAGGTTGCCGACAGAATGAATGCACCGGTTGACATCGCATTAGGCCGCAGCTAGCTCAGGCAGAAGCCGTTCACGAGTGAAGCGGCGCACGAAAAGTGGGATAAAGGCGGTGATCGTGGCACCCGCAAAGCCGGCGGCGACCTGGCTCGCCACTTCGGATGCGCTGCCGTGAGATTCCCTGATGCAGGTCAGACGATATCTGCTCGATCATTTTTCGTCGCTCGCTTCGTAAGTCATAACTTGTTCCTTTGTTAGGAGACGACAAAATACCCTGCGCATCGAGCGCAGCGACGCCGTGTCTAGCGACCGGCAGCGGTTTGATGGTTTTGTCGGGCGTTTCACTTCACCGCAAGGGCTTACGGAAATGCACGGTCGACCGGAGCAGCGGATTTGACGTCGACGCCGGCCAGGTGCGCTTGCTGATCTGCGTGATAGCTCGAACGCACCAACGGACCGCACGCGGCATGAACGAATCTCATTTTCGATGCCTCGGCTTCGAACATCCGAAACGTATCCGGATGCACGTAACGCAGCACCGGCAGGTGATGTGTGCTGGGCGAAAGATATTGACCGATCGTCAGCATATCGACCTGGTGCGCGCGCAGGTCGCGCATCACCTGCAAGATTTCTTCGTCGGTCTCGCCCAGCCCGACCATCACGCCGCTCTTGGTCGGCACGTTCGGCACGATGCGCTTGAACTCGGCCAGCAGCTTTAGCGAGTGCGCGTAGTCGGAACCCGGCCGCGCGTGGCGATACAGCCGCGGCACGGTCTCCAGGTTGTGATTCATCACGTCGGGCGGCGCGGCTTCGAGAATCTGCAACGCCCGATCAAGGCGCCCGCGGAAGTCGGGTACCAAGACTTCGATGCGTGTTTCCGGCGCCAGCTCGCGCGTGGCTCGAATGCAATCGACGAAGTGCTGCGCGCCGCCGTCCTTCAAATCATCGCGATCGACCGACGTGATGACGACATACGACAGCTTCAGCGCCGCGATCGTGCGGGCTAGGTTAAGCGGCTCATCAACGTCCAGCGGATCGGGCCGCCCGTGCCCGACATCGCAGAACGGGCAGCGCCGCGTGCACTTGTCACCCATGATCATGAACGTCGCCGTGCCTTTGCCGAAGCACTCGCCGATGTTCGGGCACGATGCTTCTTCGCATACCGTGTGCAGGTTGTGCTCACGCAGGATGTTCTTGATCGCGTAAAAGCGCGTGGCCGGCGAGCCTGCCTTGACGCGGATCCACTCGGGTTTTCTCAGCGCCTGGTCCATCGGTACCGGCGTGATGGCAAACTTTTTGAAGACCTTGCCGGTCTTTGCTTCGCCCTTTTTCTTGGCGAAGTCCAGTGCTGGTGCGGAGGTGTCCATCAGGATGCCAGTCTAGCCAACTCCGTGGTGTCGGCCGACAGGTGCACTTGCAGCCGTTCGCTCAACCGCCTGCTTACCTCGTCGCAATCGGCTTTGACGCCGAGCGTTGTGAGATCGACGACGTTGAGCCCAGCGTAGCCACACGGATCGATCAACGCATACGGCGCCAGATCCATCGCAACGTTGAGCGCAACGCCGTGATAGCTGCGGCCGCCGGTGATCTTGATGCCGAGCGCGGCAATTTTCGCGAGGTTGGTAAACGGCGCCGGTGCGGCGCTCGGAAATGGCGTGAACACGCCCGGCGCACCGGCGAGCCGGCGGCCGTCGATGCCGAACGATTGCAGCGTTTGAATCACCGATTGTTCGATGCGAAACACCAGCTCCTTGGCGTAGATGCCAAGCCGCCGCAGGTCGAGCAACGGATATGCAATGACTTGCCCGGGACCGTGATACGTGATCTGGCCGCCGCGATCGCTGGCCACTACGGGGATGTCGGTGGTCCCGAGCAGATGCTCGCGCCGGCCCGCCTGCCCCAACGTGAACACCGGTGCGTGCTCGACCAGCCACAGCTCGTCTTCGGTGTCTTCGCTCCGCTTTGCAGTGAACTCACGCATCGCGTGCCAGGTGCGTACGTAGTCGGCGCGGCCAAGCTGCTTGACGATCATCGACAGCCCGATGCAAAACTACTGCGCGTCCCGATCTTGCGCCTGCGGTGCTCAACGTACTTCTTCAGCACGCCTCCGCTCCTCGGGCCTGCTCGCTACGTTTTTCATCGGACTGTTACAGAACGACCTTGACCAACGGATGGCCGGTCAGCGCGCGGTACAGATTGTCGAGCTGCTCGCGCGATGTGGCGCGAACTGTGGCCGTCACCGACAGGTAGTTGCCGTCCTTCGAGGTGCGCATTTCGAGCGTGCTGGGATCAAAATCAGGGGCGTGCGCCTGCACGACTTCAACGATGGCTTGCGCGAAGTCGTCAACCCGGCGGCCCATCACCTTGATCGGAAAATCGGTCGGGAACTGCAGCCCCGGCGGGCGCGGCGTCAGGTCCGAAGGTTTGGGTTCGTCAGCCATTTACGCCGCGCATTTGTCCGTGAGTCGTTCGGCCCGTAGCGTGACCCAATGCCTGGCATCCGCCTGCTTGGCCTGCTGAAACCATGCGTGCATATGGCGATACATGGGGCCGGGGCTGCCCGCATTTGCTCCTGCCCCCACCACGACTCCATCGAGCGAAACGATCGCCAGCACTTCACGCCCCGACGAGCTCAGCCAGACCTCATCGGCCGCGCGCAACTCGGCGGCGGAGATCGGCCGTACCTGCACTTCGACACCATGGTCAGCGGCAATCTGCGCCAGGCCGTCGACGGTAATGCCGGGCAGGATTTGCACCGTCTTCGGCGGCGTGCTGATCACGCCGTTCTTGATAACACTGATATTGGTGCTCGACCCCTCGGTCAGAAATCCATCGCGCAGCATCACGGTCTCGCTGGCGCCGTTATCGATCGCGTATTGCTTCATCATCACGTTGCCAAGCAGCGACGTGCTCTTAATATCGCAGTGCAGCCAGCGCTCATCGGCGTGCGTGACCGCCGCGACGCCGCGCTCGATCTGCTCTGCCGGAATGGCCGGCCAGGGCGATGTGCTGACGAACACCGTCGGCGCTACGGCGGCCGGGAATGGATGGTCGCGCTTGGCCGCGCCGCGCGTAACCTGCACGTACACCAATTGGCGCGGCCACGGATGCCGGTCGATGACTTCGGCGATCAGGTCGAGCCATTGCTCGACGTCCAGCGGATTGTCGATGCGCACCCAATCGAGGCTGCGCTGCAGGCGAACGAAATGCTGATGCGCGCGAAACGGTGCGCGAATTGGAGCACCAACTGGAGCACCCACGCCGTCGACGGTATCGACCGCGATCACTTCATAGACGCCGTCGCCGAAGATGAAGCCGCGATCGAGCACCGATACTTTGGCGTCGCTCAACGCGGTCCATTGTCCATTCAAATAGCACGTGGCTTCATGCCACTCGGTTGCCGCCCGATCAATCACTGCGCTTCCTCCACCACAGCACAATGGCATCGTACGCGCGGCGCAGCAGGCCGCCGGAGTCGACGCGCTCGAGTGCGACCACCGGCACATCGGCGAGCGGCCGGCCACCGGCGCTGATCGTCATGCGGCCGACCGTTTCACCGGACTGCAGCGGCGCGATCAGCGGGTCCTGGCGCTCGATCGACGACTTCAGCGGCTCGGAGTCGGGCGCGCGTAACTCGCGCGCGGGAATCGTCACGTAAACGTCGCGATCCACGCCGACCGGCACGACGCCGCGCTCGCCCTTCCAGATCACAGGCTTGGCCAAAACGTCGCCGCGGCGATAAAGCTGCACGGTGTCGAACGCTGCGTAGCCGTGGTTGATCAGGCGCAATGTTTCCTGCGTGCGCGCCGCTTCGCTGGGCGCGCCGAGCACCACCGCGATCAGCCGCCGCTGAAAGCTGCGATCACCACTGCCCTGGGCGCGCGCGGTGGTGGCCACGACCGACCAGCCAGCGGCCGCCAGTTGGCCGGTTTTCATACCGTCGATGGTCGAGTCGGTCCACAAGAGCCGATTGCGATTCGCTTGCGAAACGTTGTTGTAGGCAAACTCGCGCTGCGCGAACAAGGCCGCGTGCTGCGGAAAGTCCGCAAACAAGCGGCGCGCGAGAATCGCCAGGTCTTCGGCGCTCGAGTAATTTTGCGCGTCGGATTGCCCGGTCGGATTGGCAAAGTGCGTGTTGCTCATGCCGAGGCGGCGCGCTTCGGCGTTCATGCGCTCGGCGAACGCTTCGCTGCTGCCCGCACTGGCCTCGGCCAGCGCCACCGCAGCGTCGCTGGCGGAGGCCGTCAACATTCCGCGCAGCAACTGATCCACGCTGACCGCGCGTCCGGGCTCCAGGTACATGCGCGCACCGGCCCTGCCCGGCGCTGCGAACGCGGCCCGCGACACGGTGACCGTATCGGTGAGTGCGATGCGGTTCTCGTTGAGCGCGGTGAAGACAACGTAGGCCGTCATCAATTTTGTCAGCGACGCCGGCTCCAGCCGGGCCCACGGCTCGTAAGCAGCGAGCCGGGTGCCGCTAGTGGCGTCGACCAGCACCCAGGCGCGCGCTGCCAGCGTCGGCCCGGGCTGCGCAGCCGCGTGCGGCGTCGCCAGCAGCAACCATGTGGTCAAGGACGCGAGAACGGAGCGAAGCATCTGGGATGAAGCGGAGGCAAATACCGAGTGGCGCAGTTAGCGAATCCGAACCGAAGGTTGGAGCGCAAAAGCGCGCTGCGGTTCAGCGGCTGGGTTCAGCGCGCGGTCAGCCGCGGCGACGCAGCGCCTTCAGATATTCCTGCGCCGCGGCGGATCCTAGCGCGATCGAAATGACGCGCTCGGCCTCGCGCACGCAGTAGCGAAACTCCTCGATCGTGCGGCAGTTTTGGAGACGCGCGACGACCGTGTCTGCTTCGGGCCCGAGCCGGTCGGTCAATCCGCGCACGGCCCGCCGCTTGACTTCTTCGAGCGTGATCGGATTCGGATCGCGATCGTCGAGTCCGACGGTAGTGCCCGGGTCGTTCAGTGCCGAGGTTAGGCCGAATTCATTATCGCGCCCGTTGATCGTCGGCACATCAATCGAAGCATGCAGCGAAACCATCTGGATCAGCCCGCCGCTTTCAAGCTTTCCAATGACGCCTTCGATCTCACCGGGCTTCACGACGATCAACAGATCGTCGACCGTGCGCTTACCGTCGATCATGATCAGCACGCGGCGCGTTGCCGCCGGCAGCTGCGCGCTGCGCAATGAGATTTCGGCGATGCCCCTGGGCGTCTTGCTATAGATGAGCGTGCCGTCCATCGATCATTGGGTGCGCTGGCGCACGCTCTTCCCTCAAGTTGTTGTAACGGGGGAGGTCCCGTTGCCTCGGCGTTGGGCTTGCTATCGACGCCTTCAGTGAACCGTTTTAATCAGTTTGCGTAGCCGCGTCAATCGCAGGCATGCCTTGAATATGCGCACTTATCAGGCGCTTCAGCAGCCCCAGGCGCCGGTGAAAAAAGTGATCTGCGCCCGGCACGACGACGATCGGCAAGTCCTGCGGACGCGCCCATTCGAATACATCGGTCAGCGGGATCGTTTCATCGAGCTCGCCGTGAATGACGAGCGTCTCGCGCGGGACGGTGGGCATCGCCCACTTGCCGGCAGCCGCGCCCACGAGAACGATAAACCGCACCGCTTGATTCGAAGCGCTGAGCTGCTCGGCCGCCTTGGCGGCGACGAAACTGCCGAACGAGAATCCGGCCACCGCGATCGGCAGCTGTGCGGTTAACTTCGCCTGCAGCGCGGGTAGCTTCGGTAGCGCATCGATCACGTGCAAGAAATCCTCAGTCTCGCCGATGCCTTCGTCGTGCGTCCCGGTTGAGCCGCCAATGCCGCGAAAATTGAGTCTCACCGCGAGCCAGCCCAAGCCGGCAAAGGTGCGCGCGATGGTCGCAACGACTTTGTTGTCGAGCGTGCCGCCGAACAGCGGGTGCGGATGGCCGATGAACGCGATCGCGCTCGGCGTGTGTGCCGGCCAATCGAGTGCGAGCTCGATGCGGCCGGCACCGCGCTCGATCAATATTTTTTCGAGCGGCGCTTGACTCAAATGCGCAGGCGATCGACGACTTCGCCTTTGATCAGGTGCCGGTCGATGATCTCGTCGATATCCTGCACGTCGACATACGTGTACCAGACGCCCTCCGGGTACACGACGACGCACGGCCCTTCACTGCAACGGTCGAGACAGCCCGACTTGTTGATCCGAATCTTGCCGGCGCCGTTTAGGTCGAGCTCCTTGACGCGCGCTTTGGCGTGCTGCTGCATCTCGGCAGCGTTATGGCGCGCGCAGCACGCCGACCCGTCGTCGCGCTGGTTGAGGCAGAAAAAAACGTGACGCTGATAGTGACTCATGGGCAAATTATAGAGACGCCGCGGCGCTGCGGCGTTGCACGCCTGGGAACAGCAACACGAGCGCCAGCGCATACGGCCAGAGCAGCGACAGCCAGTGCGCCAGCAGATTGAAATTGAGCAGCGCGCCCTGGCGCCAGGTGCCGATCGCATCGATGTAGAACGGATTGTCCGGCACGAGATTCACGGCAATGATCAACGCCAGCGTCGCGAGCAGCGCCAGGCGCGCCGACCAGACGCGCGGCCCCGCGCTCGCGGTCAGCAGCGAAAGCACACCGAGCGCAATGCCGCCGTAGGCGCCCGGCGTGAGCCACGCCAATGCGCGCTCTGGCCCGAACTCCACCGCGTTGGCCAGGGTTCGCGCCAGCCCCGCAGCCACCAGCAATGCCAACAGCAGCTTGACCCGCGGCGCACGCGGCTGCATCGTCGAGGCAAACGCCAGCCCGACCGCAAGAATGGCGGCCGCCACCACGAACGCTTCGGCCAGCACGAACTCGGCCACGCCAAACACATTGGCCGCGCCGAATACGGCCTCGTCGACCGCGGCCAGCACGTCGCCCAATGCATTGTCGGAGTGGTCCATCGCATCGCGGATGTCGCCGTTGCCGAATAGCATCGCTTCGGGAAAAATTTGCGCGGCTGGCCAGAGTGCAACCACCAGCAGCAGGACCGATGCGTCGCGCTCGAACCAGCGCAGACGCCATTGCGCTAATCGGCCGCGATCGATCAGGCTCGAGGCCAGCGGCGCCGTCAGCAGCGCGCCGAGCAGGGCGCCGCCCGTGTTGGTCAGCAGATCCAGGTTGGAAGAGATGCGGGTTGGAAGATAGCTTTGCGCCGCCTCGATGAAAGCTGCGAGGAGAAAGCCGATCAACGCGGTGCCCAACACCGCCCTGAGCCCGCGCGCAGCGGGGTGCAGCGCCAGCACCAGCAGCGCGCCGAACGGTAGATAGGCCAGGACGTTGAACGCAAGATCGAAGTTCGTGACGTGCGCCGGAATCGGTGCCGCCAGATACGCGAACGGGTTGAGCCCGAGATCGCGCCAGCCGCTCCACGGCGCCAATCCCGAATAGAGCAGCAGCAGCGCGTACACCGCGCATGCAGCGCGCGCCAGCGGCGACGAGCGTGCATGCGATAGATTGCCGTCAAAGGTCGAAACTCTCATGGCGGGCATTGTCGGACGTCGCTCGCCGGACTGACAAGCACGCCAAAGCGGCGTCGGCCGCGATGCTAAATTCGATCGAGCTTAAGACTCGGAGACAACTGCTTGGAGGCGATGCCGACCTCGACGCTGACGTCGGACCCCATCGGTTCGACGCCGCTCACAGCCGCTGACATCGAAGAGGCGCTGGCGCGTGCGTGGGCGGGCGCCTGCGCGGTAGAGGCGGTGCCCATCACGGGTTCGACCAACCAGGATCTCGTCACGCGGGGCCGCGTGCAACAGCCGCGTCACTGCGTGCTGCGCGCTGCCGATTTCCAGACTTGCGGCCGCGGCCGCCAGCAGCGCTCATGGCGCGCGGCGCCCGGCGACGCGCTGCTTTTTTCTGTTGCAATTCCGATGGCTGCGGTTCCGCCCGCGCTATCGGCCGTCACGCTGGCGTGCGGTGTGGCGCTGGCGGAGTGCCTGGCCGAGCACGGCGTCGCAGTGCAGCTCAAATGGCCTAACGACATTCGCGTCGGCGGCCAGAAGCTTGCCGGCATCTTGAGCGAGCTGGTGATCGATCGCGCGGCGCGCTACACGTTGGTTATCGGTGTCGGCGTTAACCTGCGTCTCGACGCGGCGGCGCGGCGCGCCATCGAACAGCCGGCGATCGCGCTCGATCAGCTGCTCGCGGCATCGATCGATCGTCGGCGCGAGCTCTGGATAGGACGAATCGGCGGCGCCGTCATCGGTACTGCACAGCAATTTATGCGCGATGGTTTCGATCCGTTTCACGCGTGCTTCAATCATCTGCTCGAAGCGCGCGGCGAGATGGTCGACGTGGTCGATGACGTAGGGCGAGTCATCAGCGGCCGCGTGCTCGAAGTCGATCGGTCTGGCCGCCTGCTGGTCGATTCGGGCGCTGTGCGCCATGCCATCAGCGTGGGCAACGTGTCACTGCGCGCAGCCAGCCGATGACGCTGCTGGTCGATGTCGGCAACTCGGCGATCAAATGGGCGCAGCTTACAGCGGACGGGCAACTCAACGATCCAATGAGGCAGTTGCATCGAGGAGTTGGCAACGTTGCGGCACGGTTGGTGGAGCACTGGCGCAGCAAAGTGGCTCCCGGCGCTTCGGTGATTGCATGCAATGTCGCCGGCGCCGAGTTGGCCGCCGCAGTTGAAAAAGCAGCGCGCGCGCTGGCGCTTGAACCGGTGCTCTGGCTGCTCGCGCAGCCGCGCTTTCATTCGCTTGGCCCCGGAGCTTTTTCGTTGATCAATGGCTATCGCGATCCGCTGCAGCTGGGTGCGGATCGCTGGCACTGCATGCTCGGTGCGTGCGCGTCATCGGAGCCACCGATGGTGGTCGTGAACGCGGGCACTGCCACGACGGTGGATTGCGTCGATCGCGATGATGCAAACTCAGGCGACACGCGCGCCGGAAGATTTGTCGGCGGATTCATCGCTCCCGGCGTGCGCCTGATGCTCGAATCGCTCTCGCGCGAAACCGCCGGCTTGCCGCACGCTACCGGCGGCGCCTCGCGCTTCCCGGATAACACCGACGCGGCGATCGTCAGCGGCGTGCTCGACGCCCAGGCCGGACTGGTGAATCAAGTGTGGAGCCGTTTCGCGGCCCGACTGGCCGCCGCGCCGCGATTGATCGTCACCGGCGGCAACGCGGCCGCGCTGCTTGATCGGCTCTCGATTGAACCGGCGGCGATCGAACATAATCTGGTTGTGCGCGGTCTGGCTTTGCGCGCGCGGTTCAGTTTGATCGCATAGTTGGGTGACTCAATGAAGCTCGCATTCCTGATATTGGTGCTGCTCAATCTGGCGCTGTTCGCGGGCCAGCAGGGCGTATTCGGCCGATTCGGCGAAGGCGGTCGCGAGCCGGAACGCGTGGGTCGTCAAGTCGAGCCCGAACGATTCCGCGTGTTGAGCGAAAAGGAAGTGCAAAAACTGCGCGAGCGCGCCAGTCAGGCGAAAGGCAGCGGCACCGATTCGACCATCGGCCAGTAGCCCACTGCCGCGGTGGCACACCACCGCCGGGGTTTTGCTACGTCACTCGGCCTTGCTGTTGGCGTCCTTGATGATCTTGGCCCATTTTGGCGAGCTCATCCCTTTGAAAAGAGGCGAACTGCGCCGGCGTGCTTGGAATGAAGCGCGCGCCTTCGCTCTCCAGGCGCTTCTGAACATCGGGCGAGCGCATTATTTTCTGCACCTCGGCGTTGACTTGGCAGCGATGTCGGGCGGCGTGCCCGCCGGCGCGAACAGCCCGATCCAGTTGCTGACTTCAAATCCGGGCAAGCCCAATTCCGCGACCGTGGGCACATCCGGCAACGCCACTGTTCGCGCGAGGCCGATCGATGCGATCGCTCGCAGCTTGCCGGCCTTCACGTGCGGCAGCACGGTGGGCATCGTGGCAAATGACAACTGCGTTTGGCCGCTCAACAAATCGGCGATCGCCGGCGAGTTGCCTTTGTAGGGCACGTGAACGATATCCACCTTGGCGGTGGACTTGAACAACTCGCCCGCAAGATGACTGGTGGTGCCGAGCCCGCCTGACGTAACTGAGTTTGCCGGGCTGCGCGCGCGCCATCTCGACAATCTCACTCACGGAATTCGCTTTGATCGATGGGTTCACGACCAGCAAGCCCTCTGCTTCGAGCACGTGCGCAATCGGAATGAAGTCCTTGACCGGGTCGAACGCAATGCTCTTGAATAGATTGACGTTGACGGCGTGCGTGCCGTTGTTGCCCATCACCAGCGTGTAGCCGTCCGCTGCCGACTTGGCCACCAGCTCCGCGCCGATATTCCCACCGGCGCCGGCTTTGTTCTCAATGATGACCGGCTGGCCCCACGCCTCCGTCAGCTTGATGCCGATAACACGACCGAAGGTGTCGGCGATACCACCCACCGCAAATGGCACGATGATGCGAATCGGTTTGTTGGGGTAGCTCGACGCCTGCGCCAGTGCTGACGCCGAGGTAGCCGCGCCCGCCAGAAGTGCCAGCGCACCGAGTAACGCGCGTCGCTTGATACCGTTCATGTCGTCTCCTTCATTACGCCGTGTGAATTCTTCGTTCGCGAGCCCATCGCCTGCGCGAAGAGTTGCTCAAAGTCACCCCGCGAAACCGGCCGCGGATTGGTTGCCGTCGAGTGATCCTTCAATGCGCCGTCCACCATTCTTGGAATCATGTCGTCGGTCACGCCCATCGCACGGAGTGTGGGCGGCAGACCGATGTCCGCGTTGAGCGCTTCGATGAAGCTCGCCAGGTCGCTCGACTGCGGCACTTTGAGCGCTGCTTCAAGCGCCTGAATCTTCTCGACCGCGTGTGGTTGATTGAAGCGGATCACGGCCGGCAAGACGACCGCGTTGAGGGTTCCGTGATGCAAAAGCGGCGTTTTCAAGCCGCCTAACGGATGCGACATCGAGTGCACGGCGCCGAGTCCCTTTTGGAACGTGAGCCCACCCTGCAGTGAAGCCATCATCATGTTCCAGCGCGCGTCGCGGTCGCTGCCGTCTTTGACGGCGATACGAATCCAGCGCGCCGCGCGCGCCGCGCCATCCAGGGCGATGGCGTCGGCGGGAGGATTTACGCGCGGGGACAAATACGTTTCAATGCAGTGAGTCAGGGCGTCCATGCCGGTCGCCGCCGTCAGGCGCGGCGGCAAACCGAGCGTCAACTCCGGATCGCAGAGCGCGATTTTCGGGATCATGTGCGGACTAATAAAGCCCAGCTTGCGGCCGTCGTTCAGGGCGATCAACGCGCCGCGCCCGACTTCGCTGCCGGTCCCGGCGGTCGTCGGAATCGCGATCAGCGGCGCGACTTTCGAAGTGATTTTGCCAAGCCCACCATCGATCAGTGCGTATGGGGCGAGCGGTGCAGGGTGCGTGGCGAGCAGCGCAACCGTCTTGCCCAGGTCGATCGGCGAGCCACCGCCCAGCGCGATGATTCCATCGCAGCCGCTCGCTTTGTAGAGCGCGGTGGCTGCTTCGACTGCCTGTTCGTCGGGATTCTGCGGCGTGCCGTCGAATACGATCGGATCAAATTCACTGATCGTGCCGAGCACGCGCGCCAGCAATGGACCGGCGGCCAGCCCGGCATCAGTCACGACCATCGGCCGGCGCATTCCGAGCGCTCGCACGCTGTCGGGCAGCTTGCCGACTGCGCCGAAGTCGAACTCGATCGTAGTCAGATAACTGATCGTCGCCATGGGCGGAGCGTCTTGTCAGTCCACTATGCGGCTTGCGCTTTCAGCATGTTGTCGTAGTTGACTTTCTCGTGCGCCTCGATCGGATCGGCGCCGCCCCTGATCTCGGCGATGACGCGGTCTTCGGTGGCCTTGACCTTTTTTGCAAATTCGACCACCTCGGCGATGCGCTCGTGCGGAATCACCACGGTGCCGTTATCGTCGGCCAGGATGTAATCGCCAGGCCGCACGCGAACGCCGCCAAGCTCACTTCTATTCCATAGCCCGCGCACGACGAGCGCCCGCGTACCGATTGCTGAGCGATGCCGCGGCCGTAGACGGGCATCCCGTAGCCCTTGTACTCATCGACGTCGCGTACCACGCCGTCTGTCACGCAACCGACCAAACCGTTGTGCTTTGAAGTGGCACCCGCCACGCCGCCATAGGCGTTGACTTTCGGATTCTCCGAAGCGTCGATGACCAGCACCGAGCCCGTGCCGCCCTTGACGATCGCACGCAGCGTCCCCAGCACGGTGGACTCCTGGGCCTTTCCGCTCGGCACCAGTTTCAGTGTGGCGGCCGGCCCCGCAATCTTGGGGCAGTTGTAGATCGGCAAAATTCCCTGCGGCGCGCCTTCGATGCCGAGTCGATCGAGCGCGTCGGACACGTTCGGTGTCGAGACGCTTAGAAGCTGGCTGATAGCGCGTGAATCGACCGTTGCCATTTCGTGATCTCCCGGGAGGTACTCGTGAACTTCAATCTAGACGCGAAACTTTTTCAGCAATCGCCTCGCGCAGGCGATCCACCAACGCGCGCCGCGCGTGCAGCGTCTGCTCCTGCGGCGCGCGCTGTGCCACGCCCCAGACCGGCTGCGGGTAATGCAGGTCATCGGCAAAGCGCGCGATCACGTGCCAGTGCAGGTGCGGCGTCATATTGCCAAGGCTGGCCAGGTTGATCTTGAGCGGAGAAAGCACTTCGCGCTGCGCCGATTCGACGGCGAACACTGTCCTCATCAGCCTCAGGCGCTCGTCGTCCTGCAGTTCGCTCATTTCGCGCACATGGTCGTTCCAAATCACGCGCACGTAGCCCGGATAGGCGGGCTCGTCGACCAGCGTCACGCGCAACCATTCGTTGGCCAGCACGATCTTGCCGCCATCGCCCTTACATAGTTCGCAGTCGGCTAGTTTCATGAGCAGCTCAATCCAAAACTACTGCGCGCCCCGATCTTGCGCCTGTGGTGCCGCCGTACTCGTAATGCGCGTACCTCCGTACGCCTGCGCTCCTCGGCGCAACCTCGGGGCTGCTCGCTACGTTTTTCATCGGGGTGCTACTACACCAATACCCGCTCGATGCCGCCGTGATTGGCGCGCTCGACATACGCGGGCAGCCAATCGGCGCCGAGCAAATGGCGCGCCATTTCAACGACAATGTAATCGGCGTCGATGTCAGCGTCGTGGTTGTAGCGCTTCAGTCCCTGCAGGCACGACGGGCACGATGTCAACACTTTGACATCACCGTCGAAACCGTCGGCACGCAGCTTGTCGGCACCGGCGCGCACTTCGCGCTCCTTGCGGAAGCGCACCTGCGTCGCGACGTCGGGGCGCGCGACTGCGAACGTGCCGGACTCGCCGCAGCAGCGGTCGTTGTTCTCGATTGCGATGTTGTCGACCGTACTCACCAGAGCATTGACCGTCTTTAGCGGCGCCTGCAGCTTCATCGGCGTATGGCACGGGTCGTGATACATGTAGCGCACGCCGGTCACGCCCTCGATGCGAATGTTCTTCTCAAGCAGGTACTCGTGAATGTCGATGATGCGGCAGCCCGGAAAAATCTCCTCAAATTTATAGCCCTGCAGCTGGTCGTAGCAGGTGCCGCAGCTGACGACCACCGTCTTGATGTCCAGATAATTCAGCGTATTGGCGACGCGATGGAACAGGACGCGATTGTCGGTGATGATCTTCTCGGCCTTGTCGAATTGCCCGGCGCCGCGCTGCGGATAGCCGCAGCACAGATACCCGGGCGGCAGCACGGTTTGCACACCGGCGTGCCACAGCATCGCCTGCGTCGCGAGTCCGACTTGCGAGAACAACCGCTCGGAGCCGCAGCCCGGAAAGTAAAACACCGCCTCGGTTTCGCTCGTTGTTTTTTGCGGATCACGAATGATCGGCACGTAGCGCGAGTCTTCGATATCGAGAAGTGCGCGCGCCGTTTTCTTCGGCAGATTGCCCGGCATCTTCTTGTTGATGAAGTGAACGACCTGCTCGGTGATCTTCGGCCGGCCGCCGGTGGTTGAAGGTGGATGGCGCACCTGCAGCGCCGCCGCCGGCCGGAAAAACTGATTACCGAAGCGCTGCAGCTTGAATCCCCATTCGAGCATCACGGTCCGAACGACCCTGATAGTTTGCGGATCCTTCGCGTTCAAGAAAAACATCGACGCCCACCCAGCGGCGTTGAATTTTTTCTTTCCCATCCGGCGCAGCAGGTCACGCATCGCCATCGACACGTCGCCAAAGTCGATATCGACCGGGCACGGTGACTCGCACTTGTGGCACACAGTGCAGTGGTCAGCCACGTCCGAGAACTCGTCCCAGTGCCTGATCGAAATGCCGCGCCGCGTTTGCTCTTCGTACAAAAACGCTTCGATCAGCAAAGACGTTGCGAGGATCTTGTCGCGTGGTGAATAAAGCAAATTCGCGCGCGGTACGTGGGTGGTGCATACCGGCTTGCACTTGCCGCAGCGCAGGCAGTCCTTGATCGCATCGGCAATGCTCGCGATGTCGCTCTGCTGCATGATCAGCGATTCGTGGCCCATCAGTCCGAAGCTCGGTGTGTACGCGTTCGACATGTCCGCGCCCGGCATCAGCTTGCCTCTGTTGAAGCGGCCCTCGGGGTCGATCGTGTTCTTGTAGCGGCGAAACCCCGCGGTTTCTTCGTCGGTCAGAAACTCGAGCTTCGTGATACCGATGCCGTGCTCGCCCGAGATCACACCGCCCAGGTCACGCACGATCTGCATGATGCGGGCGACCGCGGCGTTCGCCCTTTGCAGCATCACGTAATTGTCGGAGTTGACCGGGATGTTGGTGTGAACGTTGCCGTCGCCGGCGTGCATGTGCAGTGCGACGAATACACGGCCCCTTAACACGCGTTTGTGGACTGCCTCGGCTTCGGCGAGCACCGGGGCGAATGCGTCGCCGGAAAAAATGCGGTGCAGCGGCGCTCGCACTTCGGTCTTCCACGAGACACGGATCGTATGGTCCTGCAGGACGTCGAAGACGCGGACCGCGCTGTTGACCGAAACGTGGCGCTCGAATTCGCCCGCGAGATGCGTGAGCCCAAGACGCGACAGATCGGGGCGTGCCTGCCACAGCGGTGTGTCAAGGTGATCCAACAGGTATTGCCAGCGCTCGCGCGTGTACGCCAGCAGCTCGCGTGCTTCGCCGAGCCGGTCACCGATGATTTCGTTGCGCGGCAAGCGGTCGAACTCGGCGTCACCGGTTTTGCCCAGGGCGAACGACGTGTCGAAATACCGCGCAAGCTCGTCGAGCAGCTCGAGCTTGTTCTCCAGCGAAAGCTCGATGTTGATGCGCTCGATCGCGTCGGTGTACTCACCCATCTTGGGCAGCGGAATGACGACGTCTTCGTTCAGCTTGAAAGCGTTGGTGTGCTTCGAGATCGCGGCGGTCTTGGCGCGATCGAGCCAGAATTTCTTGCGTGCCTCCGCACTGACCGCGACAAAGCCTTCGCCGTGCCGAGCGTTGGCGAGTCGCACCACCTCCGATGAGGCACGCGCCACGGCAGCTTCATCGTCGCCGACGATATCGCCGACCAGAACCATCTTCGGCAAGCTGCCGCGCTTTGATTTGGTCGTGTAACCGACGGCTCGCAGGTAGCGATCGTCGAGGTGTTCTAGGCCCGCCAGGAAGGCTCCGCCCGGTCGCTGCGCAAGATAGTCGGTGATCTCGACAATCGACGGGATCGCTTCGCGCGCCTGTCCGAAAAATTCGAGGCAGACCGTGCGAATGTTGGGCGGCATCTTGTGCACGATCCAGCGCGCCGAGGTAATCAGGCCATCGCAGCCCTCTTTTTGCACACCGGGCACGCCGCCGAGAAACTTATCGGTAACGTCCTTGCCAAGCCCGACCTTCCGAAACTGCGTGCCGGTGAGCGTCAATCGCTCGGTGCGCAGGACTTTCGCTTTGTCGGCGGACCGCTCACCATCCTTGTAGGTCAGATCGAATACCGCTTCGCGCGCGTCATGAATCTTGCCGAGGTTATGACGCACTCGCTCGACTTCGAGCCAGTTGCCCTCGGGATCCACCATGCGCCACCACGCGAGGTTGTCGACTGCCGTGCCCCACAGCACGGCTTTCTTGCCGCCGGCGTTCATTGCAATATTGCCGCCGACGCACGACGCATCGGCCGACGTCGGATCGACTGCGAACACGTAGCCGCTGCGCTCGGCCGCTTCGGCGACTCTGCGCGTAACCACGCCTGCGCCCGACATCACGGTTGGGACGTACGCATCGACGCCCGGAAGAGCGACCGATTCCACCTCCGACAGCGTTTCAAGTTTCTCGGTGTTGATCACCGCCGAGTACGGTGTCAGCGGAATCACGCCGCCGGTGTAGCCGGTGGCGCCGCCGCGCGGGATGATCGTCAGGCCGAGCTCGATGCAGCTGCGAACCAGGCCGGGAATTTCGTCTTCATGGTCGGGGTGCAGCACCACGAACGGATACTCAACCCGCCAGTCGGTCGCATCCGTCACGTGCGTGACGCGCGCGTAGCCGTCAAAGCGCACGTTGTCATTGCGCGTGTGGCGCGTGAGCAGGCGCCGCGCTTTTTTGCGCAGATCCCACGTCGCGCGAAATTCCTGCTCGAACGCCTTGACTGCTTCGCGTGCTGCGGTAATCAGTTGCCCGACCTTCGTATCGCGCCCGGTATTGGCATCGGCACTAGAAGCAGGCTCGCGTCGCTTCTCGATCTCGCGCAGGCGATGATGCAGCGCTTCGATCATCGCCGCACGCCGCTTCGGGTTGTCGAGCAGATCATCTTCCAAGTACGGATTGCGGCGCACGACCCAGATATCGCCGAGCACTTCGTACAACATGCGCGCCGAGCGCCCGGTGCGGCGCTCGCTGCGCAATTCGTCAAGCACGCGCCACGCCTCGGTTCCGAGCAGGCGCATGACGATCTCGCGATCGGAAAACGACGTGTAGTTGTATGGAATCTCGCGCAGTCGCGCCGGACGATCGGCTTCGGATTGCGTGCTTACGGACTGGAGTGGCAGCGGGGCGTTCATTCGTTGCCGAGCGTCGTGCACTTGGCGTGCCAGTGTAACGAGTCGTGATTGACTTAGACGACGAGAGTTTCTTCCTGCATCGCTGCGATCTGTTCGCGGAGTTCGAGGATGCGGTCTTCCCAGTAACGCTGCGTGTTGAACCACGGAAACGCGGCGGGAAATGCCGGGTCGTTCCAACGGCGCGCGATCCATGCCGAGTAGTGCAAGAGCCGCAACGTGCGCAGCGGTTCGATCAGTGCCAGCTCACGGCGATCGAACTCGGCGAAGTCTTCGTAGCCTTCGAGCAGATCGGCGAGTCTCTCGGTTTGTTCGCCACGCCCTGCGCCCAGCAGCATCCAGAAGTCCTGCACCGCCGGGCCCATGCGGCTGTCGTCGAAGTCGACGAAGTGCGGGCCGACGTTGCCGGCCGAATCCGTCCACAGCACATTGCCTTCGTGGCAGTCGCCGTGCAGCCGCAGCGAGTGATGCGCACCGCGGTCGTATTGAGCCGCGACGAGGTCGAGCGCCTGCTGCGAAACGCCGGCGTAAACATTCTTCAGTTCTGGCGGCAGCCAGTCGCCTTCGAGAAGGTACCGGCGCGGCTCGACGCCGAAGGTTGCGATGTCGAGCGAAGGGCGGTCGGTGTAGGGCTTGACGCGCCCCATGGCGTGGATGCGTCCGAGAAAACGTCCGAGCCATTCACGCACGCTCGGGTCGTCCATGTTCGGCGCTCGTCCTCCGGCACGCGGAAAGACCGTGAAGCGAAACCCTTCGAAGGTATGCAGCGTTTGGCCACCGATGACGAGCGCCGGCACCGCCGGAATTTCGCGCTCCGCCAAGTCTGCGATGAATGCGTGCTCTTCAAGAATCTGCGCGTCGGACCAGCGGGCCGGCCGATAAAACTTGGCGACGACAAAGGTTCCGTCCTCCAGGCCGATTTGATACACCCGATTCTCGTAGCTATTCAGCGCGAGCTGGCGGCCGTCGCTCGCCAGACCGGTGCTGTCGATTGCGTTCAGCACGGTGTCGGGTGTCAACCCGGCGTACGGCGGTGGGTTCAACTGCATCTCGTCATGGTACGCAGGCGTGATACCTTGCTCGCTCATCGAGGGGAATGCCATGCCGGCTCAGGAATATCTGCGCCGAATTCTGACTGCGCGCGTCTACGACGTGGCGATCGAGTCGCCGCTGGAGTTGGCGCCGGCGCTATCTGCGCGGCTCGGTAACCGGGTGTTGCTAAAGCGCGAAGACCTGCAACCGATCAAGAGCTTCAAGCTGCGCGGCGCTTACAACAAAATGGCGCAGTTGACGCGCGAGCAACTGAAGCGCGGCGTCATCGCGGCGTCGGCCGGGAATCATGCGCAGGGTGTCGCGCTTGCCGCGCAAAAGCTGGAATGCCGCGCGCTGATCGTGATGCCGGTGACGACGCCCGAAGTCAAGGTCGACGCGGTCCGAGCGCGCGGCGCCGACGTGGTCCTATTCGGAGATTCGTACTCTGATGCCTACGCGCACGCGCTGAAGCTGCAGCGCAAGCACAAGCTGACGTTCGTCCATCCGTTCGACGATCCCGACGTGATCGCCGGGCAGGGCACGATCGCGATGGAGATTTTGCGGCAGCATCATCCGGTCGAGCACGGGCCGATTCACGCGGTGTTCGTCGCCATCGGCGGTGGCGGCTTGATCGCCGGCGTGGCGGCGTACATCAAGGCGCTCGCGCCGCAGATCAGGGTGATCGGCGTGCAGACCACCGATTCCGATACGATGGCGCGTTCGCTCGCCGCCGGGCGTCGGGTCAAGCTGCATGACGTGGGACTGTTCTCCGACGGCACGGCCGTGCGCGAGGTCGGCCCGCACACGTTCAAGCTGGTGCGCGACCACGTGGACGACATCATTCTGGTTGACACCGATGCAATTTGCGCGGCGATCAAGGATGTGTTCCAGGACACGCGCTCGATTCTCGAGCCAGCCGGCGCGCTGTCGATCGCCGGCATGAAGGCGTACGCGCAGCGCGAGAGACTGAAGCACCGCACGCTGGTAGCGATTGCGTGCGGCGCCAACATGAACTTCGACCGCCTGCGTTTCGTTGCCGAGCGCACCGAAGTGGGCGAAGCGCGCGAAGCGTTGTTTGCGATCACCATTCCCGAAGAGCGCGGCAGCTTCAAGCGGTTTTGCGAATTGATCGGCAGTCGCAACGTTACCGAGTTCAACTACCGCATCTCGGACGCTTCAATGGCACATGTGTTTGTCGGCATCGGCACCGCAAGTGCGGGCGATAATCAAACGCTGGCGCGCCATTTTCGACGCCACGGTTACGCCACCGTCGATCTGTCGCACGACGAGCTCGCAGGCGAACACGTGCGCTACATGGTGGGCGGCAAGAGTGCGCTGGCCGCCGGGGAGCTGATTTATCGCTTCGAATTTCCGGAGCGGCCCGGCGCGCTGATGAAGTTTCTGACCAGCATGGCGCCCAGCTGGAACATCTCGATGTTCCACTATCGCAATCAGGGCGCCGATTACTCGCGCGTGCTGGTGGG
>Ga0136614_10000033_pt1 | contig 44691 bp, 38 predicted proteins | sample AntDrymUQ2792106_2_FD_106643 | JGI IMG/M metagenome (GOLD analysis project Ga0136614, IMG submission 106643) | Polar desert sand microbial communities from Dry Valleys, Antarctica - metaG UQ279 (21.06) | ecosystem: Environmental > Terrestrial > Soil > Desert | place: Antarctica: Dry Valley... | reverse complement strand
GCCACTCCTCCCGGTCGATCATTCGATGATTTCGCCGTCGCCAACGGCACCGTTCTCTATCCTCGCGCCGACTGACACAACCGCGCCCTCCCCTACAGCGCAATTCACGACGATCGCGCCCTCGGCGACCGATACAGACGGGAGGAGCACCGACCCGGACACCGTGGCACCCGAGGCGACGCGCGCCCCCGAACCGAGGCATGCGGAGGATACTCGTGCGTCCTCTGCGATCTCGCAGGGCTCGGCGGCAAGAACGCCGTCCGGGCCGACCGAGCCGGCTGCGTCCGTCGGGAAGGTGCCGGACAATGCGTCCATGTTGGCCCGTACGTACTTCTCGGGTGTACCTATGTCCATCCAGTAGGCATCCGTCCCCGTTGCGAACAGCCGCGCGCCTTCGGCAACCAATTGAGGAAAGAGCTCGCGCTCGGCCGACCACACGCGGTTCTCTGGGATCCGCTCGAGGATCGAGGGCTCGAGAACGTAAATACCCGCATTGATGAGGTTGGTCGGCGCTTGATCGCGCGGTGGCTTCTCTATGAATCCCAGAACGCTTCCATCCTCCTTCGTGGGGACAACGCCATAGGCCGATGGATCGTCGACCGGGGTGAGGACGATCGAGGCCTCGGCCTGACGGGCCCGATGCCGGTCGATCACTGCGCTGAGATCCACGTTCGTCAGTACGTCGCCGTTGAAGGCGAGGAACGCGTCGTCACCTACGAGATGCTCGGCGTTCTTGAACGCGCCGGCGGTGCCGAGTGGCTCCGCCTCGTGGGTGACTTCGAGCTTCATGCCCAGCTGCTCGGCTCCGTCGAGCGTGTCGGCGAACGCGTCGGCCAGGTACGAAGTCATCAGCACGACCTCATCGATGCCGTGACGCAACAACAGGTCGAAGACGTGCTCGATGTGTGGCCGATTCGCGATCGGCAAGAGATGCTTCGGTCGCGTGAGGGTGAGAGGACGCAGCCGTGTGCCGAAGCCGCCGGCGAGGATGAACGCCTTCAAAATCAGATGCCGGATACGCGGCGGAAAGACAACCCCACGATCACGATCCCCGCGGCCACGACGATCACGCCCACCCAACGGAGCAGAGGGACCCCCTCATCCAGGATGAAACGCGAGAAAGCGACGATGAGGATGTAGGACAGCCCGACGAAGGGATAGGCAACCGATAGCGGAACGCGCGACAGAACCACGAGCCAGAAGATCGCTGAGACGCCGAAGAGGAAAAGGCCGATCCACAGCAGTGGTTCCTTGGCGACGCGGGATGCCGTGCTCAGAGGCGCCGAGACCTCGGCCCGACCGATGAAGCCCACCCTGTCCATCGCGCTTCGCAGGGTCAGCTGCCCTGCGATCGAGAAAGCGACACTCACCAGGACCAGCGCGATCGAGGCCAGACCGGCACCGGGGCGCGTCGGGGCCGCTACGGGAAGGGTCTCCGGTTGGGGGATCTCCAATGCCATCCGGGCAGTCTAAAGACTAATCCCGGTCGTTCCGGACGCCTTCAGGGTCGAGAGAACGTTGCTTCCGTTTGCCAGGGCGGCCGTGGAGCGGCGGTCGATAACGCATCGCTAGTGGCACTCATGGTTCGGTCGCGGCCACTGTCGTCGGGCGACAGAGCGGCTCCGTCATACCTAATGGCGACACTGAAGAGAGTGTCCTTAAGCCCTAGTGCAGATTGGATCGACAATCCGCTGGCGCGGACGGTCCTGTTCGCACCCACGATCCTAACGCCGCCGCGGTCGGGCCCCTTCACGACCGTCACGCGTCCGGAGACGCCGAATGGCTTCAGTAGACGGAACCTCTGTAGGGCCCCGGTACCGAAGGCAGCGTCAAGTTTCGCCGAGAAAGTGCGCCATCCGAGGCTCACGCTCCAGGTGTGATTGGGATTAGCGCCCACCGCGTCGGGACCATCGGGTACGCCCCGCAGGTAGGGCAAGGGGGTCCCCCCCCAGACGTTCTCGTTGTTCTCCGTGTAACCCCCGGACGAGGACGAGTAGTACGCCTGGATGGGCGCGCCGTCATACAAGATCACTTGTGACCGGGTGGCCGTCACGGCTCGCATCCAGTCATCCCAGTTCGAGATCGAGCCGGTTCTCTTGGCGTCGCCGATGTACGCCTGATCGTAGGTGGAATCGTAGACGGCGCAGTCACACGGATACCGATGCTGCCCGTATCGCCGCACTTTCTGGAACGCATATGTTCGTCCGGTAATGGCCTGTGAACGGAGGGACGCCTGTGGCCATGACGACGGCACCTCGCCCAATCCGAACAGATACTCTTGCATCGGGATCCGAAGCACGAGACGTAGGCAGTAATCCCCACACGAGCCGGATGCGTACGTTCCGAAGTTCATTCGCCCGAACGCGTAGTCTCTGGCCTTCTCGGTTATCCGGATGAGCGAGTGGAATCGCTCGTACTTAGCCACGAGCGGACGTTGAGGCGATCCGAAGACCGACTTCCCGTCGCGTGTGATCCTGTCGCCGTTCTTGTAGAGGCGCATGCCACCCGTCGAACTGGGAACGATTCGCCATTTGGCGCCGGCGTTCCCCGTTGCGACTCGCATCCCTCCGGCCACCTTGAACACGATCCGACCCTGCCCCGAATCGAACAGAGACGAGGTGGCCGAGATCGAGCGCCTGCCCTCGAGTAATCCAACCCTTACGCGCGCCGGCATGTTGGCGAAGCTGACCTGAGCACCCGAGTAATAGTGCTCGAGGATGTTGGCAGCCGAGCGACCGTTGAGAGCGCGGCCGTAGGCGCCATATTGCGACATACCGATCCCGTGCCCCCAGCCACCTCCAGTGATGACGACCGTGCGACCAGCGAAGGCGGGCGCCGGCAACAGGACGAGCATGACGACCGCGGCCGCGAGGAGAGCGATCCGTCGCAAGGAGGCAGCTTTTCTCGATCGCGCCATCAGGCCCATACGTTGCTCCAGTAGATATCCGTTACACCCTTAGGGCCGCATCGTAGGCGCGAAGGGTCGCAGCTCCCGTGCTTTGCCAGCTGAACCCCGCGGCCCTGGATCGTCCGGCCCTGGCAAGCGACCGCCGCAGCGCTTCGTCTTGAGCGAGCCTCTCGAGGGCCCCCGCCCACGCATCGACATCCTTGGGCTCGACCAGCAGGGCGGCATCCGCCAATACCTCGGGGGCTGCGGAATAGCGGCCGGCCACGACCGGGGTTCCCGCCGCCATGGCTTCCAATGGAGGCAACCCGAATCCCTCGTACAGGCTCGGATAGCAGAAGAAGGAGGCCGCGGCGAACAGCCCCGGCAGCGTCTCGTCTCCCACCCAACCGATGGGAACCACGCGGGGCGTGCGCGGAATCTCGGGACCCCATCCTGGGGGGCCTGCCAGCACCAAAGTCCATTCCTTTAGGGCGTCGGCAGCCGCCCTCCACGCCTGAAGCAGCCGAACCAGGTTCTTTCGAGGCTCGATCGTCCCTACAGCGAGTGCGAAAGGTTGACGGATGCCGAACCTTTCGAGGGTGGAGGCGGCGAGAGGGGTAGCTCCGAAAAAGAGGGCGGCCACGCCTTCGGGGGTAACCGAGACGCGCTCCGAAGGAAGTCCGAACCGGTCGCGCACCTCGTCGCCCACGGCGTCGGAAGGTACGAGCACCTGATGGGCTCGACCCACCGACCAAGGCACCAGATCCCGGAGGCGCTCGCCGCCGGGGAACGTATCATCGCGATAGAAGGAAAGATCGTGAACCGTAACGACCCCACGCGCACGTCTCAGAGCGGGAAGCACGAAGTTCGTGGCGTGGACGAGATCCATCTGACCCACCAGCCGGTCGATCGGTGGGATGCCAAACTTGCGCCACGCCCATTGGACGGAGCGCGCCGGGAGTCGCCAGCGCGCGACCTCCGGTCCCGCCTGGCCGCGCAGCGCCACCGCGAACCTGACCAGGTCGACATCCATGGCCTCGAGGCTGGTTGCCAGCTCGCGCGTGTATCGGCCTACGCCGGTTGGTGGATCGAGCAAGGGCCCAACGTCGTAAGCGACGCGCACCTAGATCGTTGCCGCCTCGGCTTCTTCCCTGTGCGCCACGTACCAGTCGATCGTCCGCGTGAGCCCTTCCTCTAAACCGACCTTCGCGGTGAACCCAAAGGAACGCTCAGCTCGGGTCGTGTCGAGGGTTCGGCGTGGCTGGCCATCCGGCCGGGACGGATCCCAACGCAGCCGGCCTTCGAATCCGGACAGGCGCGCGATCAACTCGGCTAGCTCTTTGATCGGAACCTCCTCGCCGGAACCGAGGTTGACCGGGTCGGGAGAGTCATATCGTTCGGTGGCGAGAGCGATCGCCTCGGCGGCATCGTCGACATACAAGAACTCGCGCGTCGCCTTGCCTGTGCCCCACACGTCGATCTCCGCGTCGCCACGCTCCTTCGCCTCGACGCACTTCTTGATGAGTGCCGGGATGACGTGGGAGACGGCTGCGTTGAACTTGTCACCGGGTCCATAGAGATTGGTTGGCAAGAGGTAGATGAGCTTCTGTCCGTACTGAGCGCGGTTGGATTGTGCATGTACCAACAACGCTTTCTTCGCCACGCCATAAGGCGCATTGGTTTCTTCGGGATAGCCGTTCCACAGGTCTTTTTCCTTGAACGGCACCGGCGTGAACTTCGGGTAGGCACAGATCGTCCCGAGTAGGACCGTCTTCTCGACCTCACGTCGCCGGGCTTCTTCGATCACGTAGGTACCCATCAAGAGATTGGAGATGTACAACTCGGCGGGATGTTCGAGGTTCGCGCCGATACCCCCCACCCGCGCAGCAAGGTGAATCACCACCTCGGGAGCGACCTCGGCGAAAAGCTTCTCGACGTCAGGCTGATGTGTGAGGTCGTAGTCGCGGCTGCGTGCGACGACCACGTCGCTAGCCCCCCGATCGGCCAACCTGTCGCACAGAGCGCTGCCGACGAATCCGGCACCACCGGTTACTAGGAAGCGCTTGTTGCTCCAGGGGTCCATGGACTTATCGTAACGGTGCTGGGCCTGCTCCAAGAGAGGGGACGGGTTCAGCGTGGGACAATCCCGCGATGTCCGACGCCGGCCGCATGACTGTCGCCATGACCCTCGAACAGTGCTGGCATCGCGTGCCCGGGGGAACCGCAGTCGCTGCCCTGGGGATGGCGCGCGCTCTGAGCCAGGACGGTGCAGTCGGGGTGATCGGAGTGGCGGCCGCCCATCGTTCGCCACCGCCCGCGCCGTGGATCCCACCCGTAGAGATGCGGCACCTTCCCTTGCCTCGACTAGCCCTCTACGAGTCCTGGCACCGATTGAGGCGTCCGGCTGTCGAGCGCGCGACGGGTCCCGTCGATCTGATCCACGCGACCGCCCTCACGGTTCCCCCGCGAACGGTCCCGCTCGTAGTGACGATCCATGACCTCGCGTGGCTCGACGCGCCCCAGAATTTTACCCGACGCGGGGTGGGCTTCTTCGACCGGGCGCTCCTTGTGACGAAACGCGACGCCGATCTCGTTCTCTGCCCGTCACGCGCAACGCGGGATGCATGCATCAGGTATGGGTTCGAGGAGACGAGACTGCGGGTGGTGCCTCTCGGTGTCGACGCGAAGCCAGCGACGCAAGATGAAATAGCCCGAGTGAAGCGGGACTACGGATTAGAACGCCCCTATGTTCTCTGGACGGGGACCATCGAGCCCCGCAAGAATCTTCCGGGCCTGTTGCGGGCGTTCGAGGAGATCGATGCTCCAGTGGATCTCGTGCTCGTGGGCCCGCAAGGCTGGAACGAAGACCTCGGACCCCTGGTGGACAAGCAGGGAGATCGCGTAAAGACGCTGGGATTCGTGCCTCGGACGGATCTGGGTCCTCTTTATGCAGGCGCGGCGGTGTTCTGCTGGCCCAGCTTCCTTGAAGGGTTTGGCTTCCCGATACTCGAAGCGATGGCGCAGGGCACGCCCGTCGTAACCTCTAGGGGCACGTCTACCGAAGAGATCGCCGCAGATGCGGGCATCCTCGTCGATCCGGGCGACCCAAGATCGATCGCAGAAGGGATCGAAAGGGTTCTCTCCGACGAGGGCGAGGCGCGCGAACTCGCGCAGAGAGGTCGCTCGCGAGCCGCCGGCTACTCGTGGGAACGAACCGGGGAACTGCTCGAGTCGGCATATAGAGAGGTCATTGGATGAAGAAGGTCGGGATCAATCTGCTGTGGATGGTCCCTGGGGTGGTTGGAGGATCCGAGACCTACCTCGCGCGCCTCCTCTACGGGCTCGCCGAGCGTTCGTCGGAGCTCGACTACACGATCTTCGCGCTCCCCCAGTTCAAGGACGCTCACCCCGATCTTGCGAAAACGTTCAAGACCGCCTACGCGCCGGTGAGCGGTTCGTGGAAGTCCTTCCGGGTGGCCGGAGAGAACTCGTGGCTGGCGCGGGAGTGCCGACGACGCCACATCGATCTCGTTCACCATGCCGGCGGCATCGTTCCGATGGTGCGCGCCGCCCGCCCGATACTCACGATCCATGACCTGCAGTACCTCTACTACCCCGAGTACTTCACGCGCGCCAAGCTTTCCTATCTGAAACGGATGGTGCCCCGGTCGTGCGAAACGGCCCGGCTCGTCCTCACGCCCAGCGAATTCACACGTCGGACCGTCATCGAAAGGATGAACATCGACCCGGAGGTCGTGGTCGTGGTTCCGCATGGCATCTCGCCACGGGAATCCGCCGACGGCGAAGGGAACATCCGCAAGCGATACGGGATCGAGGGGCGGTTCTTCCTCTACCCCGCCATCACGTATCCGCACAAGAACCACCTCGTTCTCATAGAGGCGTTCGCGAGGACGCTGAAGGTTCATTCCGACGTCACTCTCGTTCTGACGGGGGCCAAAGGCTCCATAGAGGTGAAGGTCGCCAAGTCGGTACGGGAGCTCGGCATCGAATCGAACGTGCGCAGGCTCGGCTATATCCCGTCGCACGACCTCGACGCGTTGTACGACGAGGCCGTGGCCTTGACCTTCCCGTCGCGCTTCGAAGGGTTCGGGGCCCCAGTGCTGGAGGCGATGGCGCGGGGCTGCCCCGTTATCGCCGCAGACGCCACGGCCTTGCCGGAGGTCGTCGGCGACTCGGGATGCCTTGTCTCGCCGGACAATGCCGAGCAGTGGCACCAGGCGATGCTCGAGTTGGTCGAGAACCCGGAGGACCGGGAACGCTACGCCAAAGCCGGTCTTGCCAGGGCGGGAGACTTCACCTGGCGTAGGTCCGCCGACATCCTCGAAAAGGCGTACCTCCACGCCCTTGGGACGACGCTTTGAGGCTCATCGTAGTCACCCCGCATTTCACTCCGGACGTCGCCCCCACCGGCGAGGTCGTAACACGCATCGTCAAGGAACTGGCCGCGCGCGGGCACGAGATCGAAGTGCTCACATCTCTACCGTGGTACCGGGGACACTCCGTGGAACAAGGCTACGGAGGCCGGCTCATCCGATACGAGGACACCCCGTGGGGGCGCATCACGCGGGTTCACCCCTTTCCTGCTCAGAACAAGCTGGACCTCGTTCGCCGAGCCGCCTCCTTCCTCGGCTTCAGCACGATCCTGGCGGGGGCCGGATCGAAAGGGGTGCGCGCGGATGGCGTCCTTGCGCTTTCTCCTCCGCTGACTCTCGGGGTGAGCGGCTGGGCGATCGCAAGACGTCGAGGAGCACCCTTCGTGTTCAACATCCAGGACGTGTACCCCGACGTCGCGGTCGAGCTCGGGATGCTCAAGAACTCAAGGATCATCGCGGCGGCGCGCCGCTTCGAGCGGTTCTGCTACGAGCGCGCCGACGCGATCTCGGTCCTCTCCGAGGATCTACGCGACAACGTGGCGGCCAAGACCGCGCGTCCCGACAAGGTCCGGGTCATCCCGAACTTCGTAGACACGGCTTGGATAGCTCCCCGCGAGAGAGAGAACCCCTACCGGCGCGAGTTCGGACTGGAGAACAAGACGGTCGTCATGTACGCCGGCAACGTGGGCTTGTCGCAGTCGCTGTACCTCGTCCTCGAAGCAGCGGCGGCGCTCGCGTACGAGCCGGATCTCATGTTCGTCGTCAACGGTGGCGGAGCCAAGCGGACCGAACTCGAACGGGCGGCCGCCGGGATGACCAACGTCCGCTTCGTGGACATGCAACCCGTCGACAGGCTGCCTGAGGTCCTCGCTGCTGGGGATATCCATCTGGTACCTCTTAAACGAGGGCTGGCCCGCTCGAGCGTCCCGTCCAAGACCTACTCGGTGCTCGCCTCCGGCAGGCCGATCGTGGCGAGCGTCGACAACGGAAGCGAGGTTGCCCGTGTCCTCGAGCGCGCAGGAGCCGGGATCGCCGTTCCTCCCGAGGACGCTGAAGCCTTCACGAAAGCCATCCGGCGACTGACCGAGTCCCCGGATGAGGCGCGCGCCATGGGCGCAGCGGGCCGAGTCTTCGTAGAAGCGTGGGCCTCCCCCGCCGCCATCGCCGAGTCCTACGAGCACCTCTTCGAAGAACTGGGCGCTAACAGGCCCGCTTAACAGCGGAGCCGGGCACAGGTCGCTCTCCGCCGCTGCCGCTGCGTCCACCCTTCCGGTCGTCCCCGCTCGCTGCGCTCGCTCCGCTCCGCCGCGTGCGGACATGAGAACGGGAATAGTTAGGCTTGCTAATTAGTTGTCCTAAGTATGAGTACAACTATGACTCCGGATAGGAAGCAGGGGGAGGAGCGGCTGGCGGCCGAGCTACGGCTCGCCGTCATGCGCCTGGCCCGCCGGCTGCGGCAACAGGCCCCGGCCGATGTCACGCCGTCGATGCTGTCGGCGCTCACCGTCGTCGATCGCCTCGGCCCGATCACCCTTGGAGATCTCGCCGGGTTCGAGAGAGTCCGGCCCCCCACGATGACTCGCATCGTCGCCCGGCTCGAAGAGGATGGCCTGGTCGAGCGGGAGCCGGACGAGTCGGATGGTCGGGTCACACGCATCAGGCTTTCGAGCGCTGGGCGGAAACTCATCTCCAAGAACAGGACACGAAAGGATGCCTACCTTGCGGACCGGCTACGGCAGCTGTCACCGCGGGAGCGCTCCCGTCTTCAGGGCGGGATCGAGGTCATCCAACGCCTTCTCGACGAGGAGGCCCCATGACGAAGCTCATGCTCGTCGCGGGCCGAACGTTCAGTTCGCTGAGGGTCCGCAACTACCGTCTGTACTTCTTCGGGCAGGTCGTGTCGTTCACGGGCACCTGGGTGCAATCGGTGGCGCAGATGTGGCTGGTCCTCGAGATGACCGGAAGCGGGGTCGCGCTCGGGATCGTCACCGCTCTCCAGTTCCTCCCCATGTTGCTGTTCGGGATCTGGGGCGGGGTGATAGCCGACCGCTTCGACAAGCGCAAGGTGTTGATGTGGACGCAGTCCGCCGGCGCTGCCCTGGCGTTGTTCCTCGCCGTGCTGTCCCTCACAGATGTTCTCACGCTGTGGATGATCTACAGCTTCGCGCTTGCGCTTGGCTTCGTTACCGTCGTGGACAATCCCACCCGTCAGAGTTTTGCGGTGGAGATGGTCGGCCCACAGGACCTCAGCAATGTCGTTGGTTTGAACAGCACGATCTTCACCTCGGCTCGCATGCTGGGCCCCGCGCTCGCTGCCGTCCTGATCGCTGCCTTCGGGGTGACCGCTTGTTTCTTCATCAATGCTGCGTCGTATGTCGCCGTGATCGGCTCGCTGTATGCGATGCGACCCGAAGAGCTGTATCGAAGCGACCCGGTGCCGCGCTCGAAGGGCCAGCTGCGGGCGGGCTTTCGTTACGTCTGGGCGCGTCCGGAACTTCGATCGGCGATCCTTCTGGTCAGCGTCATCGGCACCTTCGCGTTCAACTTCCGCATCCTTCTCCCCCTGATGGCGAGAACCACGTTCGGAGGCGACGCCGGGACGTACGGAGCGCTCGCCGCGATGATGGGCGCCGGGACCGTGATGGGGGCACTTGGTGTCGCAAGTCGTGTGCGCCCGAGACGAAGGGTGCTGATCGGGTCGGCACTGGCGTATGGAGTCCTGATCATCGCCGCGGGGGCCGCTCCGACGATCGAGGTCGAGCTCGCACTCCTGGTGCCGATGGGGGCTGCCGGCATCGCATTCCTTTCCACCGCCAACGCAATGATGCAACTCAACTCGACCGATTCGATGAGAGGCCGGGTTATGGCTCTCTATGCGGTCGTGTTCCTGGGCAGCACGCCCATAGGCAGCCCGATCACCGGCTGGCTGGCAGAGACCGTCGGGATCCGGGGGACCTTCTACATAACGGGCGCCCTGACGATCGCGGCTGCCTTGGTGGCGCTCCAGTGGGCTCGCCGGCAACGGGACCTGGCGGCCGTCGCCGACCCCGAGGATGGTCCCGTCAGCGAGGCCGCGTAACGTCCGGCATCGCTCCGATCCGTTCGGTCACCCACGACGCCAGCTCCCCCAAGAAGCCCGGGTCGATCGAGTGAGGCATAGACGACTCCCGGAACAGCACATCCGCGCCGGCCGCCCGTAGGCGATCGCGAGCGACCCGGCCGAAGTCCACCCCGATCACAGGATCGTAGGTGCCATGGCCGATCGCCACGTGGAGCCCGGAACGGTTGTCCAGATCGATGTCAAGTCGATCTACCGTCGGGATGAACCCACTCAGTCCGATGAGACCGGCCGGTTGCGTACGCCCACGCTCGAGCGCGACCGAATAGGTCATCACCGCACCTTGAGAGAAGCCTCCGATGATCGTGCGATCCATGCCGATGCCGGTCTCCTGTTCCAGCCCCTCGAGCCATATGTGGGCCGTCTCGAGCGACGGCCAGAACGTCTCGGGGTCCGGGTATCCGACGCGCTTCACGACGTACCAGTGCGCGCCCCCGGGCGGGAGCGAGAGCGGTCCGCGCGGCGCGAAGCCCCGCAGTCGCCTATCGGGATCGAGGATGTCGAACAGCGGAAAGAGGTCGTGTTCGTCCGCTCCGCGCCCGTGCCAGAGAACGAGCAAACCCTCGGGCTCGGCGCCGGCCGACCTCTCCCGGTAACGAAGCGCGCCGAGGTCCCCCATCACCCATCCTCTCTGCACACCGCGGGAAGCTCGCCCGCTACCGGAATCGGTATCGGAAGGATCTGCGTCACCCTCTCCGTTCGGAAGCGTCTCTTCCCGACGATGACGGCGACGTCGATCCCCGGCTTCGTGCGGCCGGCCTCGACCGCGGCGTCGGGAACCGCTGCTGCCACGAAGTTCGCCATCCTGCGCGACTCGGGAGCATCCTCGTTGTAGCGGATGACGGTCCGCTTGTAGGTGAACCGCTTTGCGTTGGCGATGTCGGCACCGTCGATACGGAGTGAACCATCGTCGGTTCTGGTGGCTGCGACCAAGTCTCGAGCGGCCTTGCTTGCGACGCCATCCTTGAAACTCCCGTTGTACACACCGACGCGGATGGTGGAAGGGTCGATATTGGGAACGTCATCCGCTTCGGCCGGAGACTCATTCCGTTCGATCGCCTCGAACATCGTGCGCATCGTCGGGCGGTCCGGGAGGACGATCGAACCGCGCTCGTCCTCGACGACCCCCAGGTTCGGAACCGTGTAAGCCTCGTAGTCTTCGGGGTTGAACGCCCGGAACCGGTCGCCGAGCCTCTTCAGGCCCAACAAGGACTCCGACGTGCTGAGGTGCTTGCCCGCGGCCGACAGGAGTCGCTGGATCCTGCTGGGGTGAAGGAAGGTCTCGAGCGACGTCACCTTGTCGATCGCGGCCGCCAGGAACCTCTGCTGATTCTGCATCCGAGCGAAGTCCCCCTCAGCGAAGACCTTCCTCGAGCGCACGTAGCGGATCGCCTTCTCGCCGTCGAAATGGACGATGCCGGCTTCCTTGATCTCGATCCCGGTGGCGGAATCGAAGGGAACGGGCTCGGGGATACAGACATCGACTCCGTCGATCGCGTCGATCACATCACGGAAGCCGGCGATGTTGACCTGGGCGTAGGCATTGATGTCGAGACCGGTGAGATCCTTCACCGTGCGGATGAGATTCTTGATCCCGGATTCGAGCGCGGTGTTGATCTTCCCCTCGCTGCCGTCGGCGAGGGCAACATAGAGGTCGCGCGGGAACTGGACCATGATCACGTGATCCGTGTCGGGATCGATGTGGGCCAGGATCAACGTATCGGCGCGCTGGCCCGTTATGGCCTCCCCCGTAGTGGGATCGACGTCATCCGCGCCCAAGTCGACCTGCTCTTCGTCGGACAGCCCCGCGCGCGAGTCCGACCCGACGAGGAGCGCGGTGAAGGGTTGGCCGTCGGGCGCCACCTCGATCTCTTCGCGCGGCTCGTCGCCGATCTGGACCTGGTTGTTGGCATCGAAGTAGAGATACGCGGCGTACCCGGCTCCCGCCACCAGCAACAGCAGGATGATGAGCGGGATCACGACCCATTTCTTTCGAAGCAAGCGCAGCCGCTTGTGCTCGCGCTGGCGGTAGCTCCGAAACACCTCCGAGTGTCCCGAGCCGAATATGCCCTCTTGCTTCCTCTTGAACGGGTTCCGCATAATTCAGCCAGTATGGAGCAGGCGCGCGCGCAAGAAGAGATCCTTCACAACATCTCCAAATCTCAGGCCCGGCCGGGGACGCCCGGCTCGGTCATCGGCGTGGGATCGAGGACCTTGTCGAGTTGGTCCTCGGACATGACGTCGTTCTCGAGGGCGACCTCACGGATCGTCTTGCGTTCGGCGAAGGCCTGCTTGGCGAGTCCGGCCGCCTCCTCGTAACCGATGTAATCCGTCAGCGCGGTGCACAACATCAGAGACTGCTCCATGAGCTCCGCGGCGCGCTCTTGGTCGGCTTCTATGCCCTTGACGCATCGCTCCGTGAACGCGTTGACACCGTTACGAAGGATCGTCATCCCGAACAGCAGATTGAAAGCGAAGGAGGGCCAGAAGACATTCAGATCGAGCTGGCCCCCCTGGGCGGCCAACGAACACACCTCGTCGAACCCAATCACCTGAAAGCAAACCATGTTCATCATCTCGGCCATGCTGGGGTTGACCTTTCCGGGCATGATCGACGAGCCGGGCTGGACCGGAGGAAGGACGATCTCGGCGATCCCGGTGCGGGGGCCGGAAGAAAGCAAGCGAAGGTCCGACGCGATCCGCGAGATCTCGACGGCGCTGTTGCGCACCGCACTGGAAAGGTGAGCCATGTCGCCGCCCGACTGGGTGAGTCGAAAGAAGTTCTCCCCGCGCCGAACATCGAACCCGGTCATTTCTCGCAGATGTTTCACGATCGCATCGATGTAGTCGGGCTCGGCATTGATCCCCGTCCCCGCAGCGGTTCCACCGATGTTCAGTTCCTCGAGGGTGCGCGCCGCGTCCCTCACTCTCTCGATCGCCTTACCGATAGCGTCCGCGTACCCGGAGAACTCCTGCCCCAGGCGGATGGGCACTGCGTCCTGCAGATGGGTGCGTGATGACTTGACTATCCCGTCGAACTCGCGCGCCTTCGAATCAAGGGCGTTGCGAAGCCCATCCAGTGCCTCGATCAGACCGGGAACGACACGCAACGCCCCGAGCCGAACCGCGGTGGGGTTCGTGTCATTCGAAGATTGAGCGAGGTTCACGTGGTCGTTGGGATGCACCTTTCGATCCACGCCCCGACGCCCGCCGAGAAGCTCCGAGGCGCGGTTGGCCAACACCTCGTTGGCGTTCATGTTGTGCGAGGTTCCCGCACCGGCTTGCCAGGGGTCGATGACGAAATGCTCGTTTAGCTTGCCCTCCAGCGCCTCGTCCGCCGCCGAGACGATCGCCCGCCCGATCTCCTCATCGAGTCGCCCGGTGTCCATGTTCGCCAGGGCGGCGGCTTTCTTGATCATCACCATGCCCCACACGTAATCGGGTTGAGGGGGCAGTCCGGAGATCTGAAAGTTCTCGCGCGCCCTCTGCGTCTGAGCACCGAACAGCGCATCGGCCGGGACCCGAACCTCGCCGAGCGTGTCCTTCTCGATCCTGTGCTCGCTCACCGTGGGGGCCTCCTCGCCGCCGGATTCAGTTCGGTCGTACAACTCGACGATAAACCGGCGGAGCGCCGGTTCCGGCTACGGGCGATCCTGAGCGCACAGGACCGGGAGCTGGCACGTACCGGTCCAGCGCGACACCTGAGCGAGCACCAGACCCGAGAGCACTATGCCCAGCGCCAGCGCAGTCACCCACCACACCGTTGGCTTCCGCCACCGGTTGGGGGAGGGCGTTGCGTCCGGATCCAGTGCCGGCGTGTCGCTGTAGGCAACCTCGGCGAGAACGAGGCGCGCGGCCTGAAGATCGAGGCTTCTGACGTAAATGATCGCGGGCGCCCAGGGGTTCGAGCCCCCGTACAACCATGCTCCGGGTGCTTTGCGATCCTTGACCGTGCGAGTGTCGATGCCGGCCTCGGTTAGGCGTCCCGCTAACAAGTGTGCATCGATGTCATTGACCGCGGTGACCAACTGGACCCACGAACCGCCGCCGCTTCGGTCGAGTACATCCGGTGGCGGGGGAAGGTCGACGCTGACGCCCATTTCAACGGCCTCCGAAAAGGCTGCGAGCGATGACCACCCTCTGGATCTGATTGGTGCCTTCGTAGATCTGGGTGATCTTCGCGTCTCGCATCAAGCGCTCCACCGGGTACTCCCGGATGTATCCATATCCCCCCAACGCCTGCACGCAATCGGTTGTGACTGACATCGCGACGTCCGAGGCGTAGCACTTCGCTATCGCGGCCCAATACGAAACCCGTGCGTCCTGCTCCTCGATAGCAGTAGCTGCCTTGTAAACGGCCATGCGCGCGGTTTCGATCTTCATCGCCATGTCTGCGAACATGAACTGCAGGCCCTGGAACGTGGATATGGGCTTGCCGAATTGCTTGCGTTCGCCGCAATACTCCACCGCGATGTCAAAGGCACCCTGAGCTATACCGAGAGCCTGCGCCGCCACCGTCGGGCGCGAGAAATCGAGGGTTCGCATGGCGAGGGGGAATCCGCCGTTAACATCGCCGATAACGGCCGAACCCGGAAGCCTGCAATCCTCGAGCATCACCTCACGCGTCGGCGACCCCCGGATGCCCATCTTCTCTTCCTTGCGCCCCAGTGAAAAGCCATTCGTCTCGCTCGAAATCAAGAAGGCCGTGATGTTCTTGCCCCTAGCCCCATCGGGATCCGTGACGGCGAAGTACGTATAGAGGTCGCTGGCCCCCGCTCCCGTGATGAACCTCTTCGAACCGTTGAGCACCCAATCGTCTCCGTCCCTCACCGCGCGGCTCCGCATCGCGGCCGCATCGGATCCGGAACCCGGCTCTGTGAGGCAGTAAGACATCCGGTGCTCCCCGTTGGTCACGCCCTCACAGATGAGGCGTTTCTGTTCGTCGGTACCGGCGAGCAGCACCGGGATCGCGCCAAGTTTGTTCACGGCCGGGATCAGTGAGACGCCCGCGGACCAGCGAGAGATCTCTTCTACGAGCAGGCAGAGCTCTACGGCTCCCCCACCGGCTCCCCCGTGTTCCTCGGGGTACGACACGCCCGCGAAACCATTCTTCACAAGCAGCTCGTCGATGTCCCATGGGTACTCATCCGCCTCGTCGATCTCCGCCGCGCGCGGGGCGATCTTGTCTTCGACCAGCTGACGAACCGAGCGACGGAATGCCTCTTGTTCCTCGGAGAGATGGAAATTGAGTCCTTCGTTCATCTCGCCATCGTAGCGATATCGCGACCTAGTACGGCCTGGGTGGGGGCGGGGCGTCGAAGCCGTTCGGTAAGGTGGCTTCCGGAAGGGACCGTGGGTCCCCGAGGGTCAAGGAGAGACAGTGGGGGGATCCATCGAAGCGATAAGGGAAGCCGTTCTATCGGGCGCGCCCGGAGACGCCCTGAGAGGCATGGCGATACCGGAAACCGTCAGGGCCGCCTTCATCCGCAAGGACGAGCAAGAGATGTTCCGTGGGATGGATGCCACCGCCAAGGACCCCCGCAAATCCATCCACGTCGACGAGGTGCCGGCGCCGCCCTTGGGGCCGAACGAGTGCCTCATAGCGGTGATGGCATCTGCGATCAACTACAACACCGTATGGAGCTCGATCTTCGATCCGGTTCCGACCTTCGCGTTCCTCGAGAAGCTGGGTCGAGAGAGCGATCTCGGTTCGAGGCACGATCTCGACTATCACATCCTCGGGTCGGACGCCTCGGGAGTGATCGTCAAGACCGGTCCCGGAGTGACGCGCTGGAAACCCGGCGACGAAGTCACCGTTCATTGCAACTACGTGGACATGGAGGCGCCGACGGGCCACGACGATTCCATGCTCGATCCGAACCAGCGCATCTGGGGGTTCGAGTCCAACTTCGGCGGGCTCGCGGACATCGCGATGGTGAAGGCGAACCAGCTCATGCCGAAGCCACGCCACCTCACCTGGGAGGAGGCTGCGTGTCTTGGCCTCGTGTCCTCGACCGCGTACAGGATGCTCGTTTCCGCCAACGGCGCATGCATGAAACAGGGCGATGTCGTTCTGATCTGGGGGGCTACCGGCGGGCTTGGTGGCTTCGCATGCCAGTACGTCCTGAACGGTGGAGGGGTCCCCGTTGCAGTCGTTTCTTCGCCGGAGAAGTGCCAGCTCCTACAGTCGATCGGCGTCGAGCACATCATCGACCGTAAGGCGGAGGGCTACAACTTCTGGGACGATGATGACCCGGACCCGAAGGAGTGGCGTCGCTTCGGTAAGCAGATCCGTTCGCTCGTCGGCGAGGATCCGGACATCGTGTTCGAACATCCGGGAAGGCAAACCTTCGGTGCGAGCGTGTTCGTCGCTAAGCGCGGTGGGACCATCGTGACGTGCGCCTCGACCTCGGGATACATGCACACCTACGACAATCGCTACCTGTGGATGCACCTCAAACGGATCATCGGCTCGCACTTCGCCAACTACAAGGAAGCGTGGGAGGCGAACCGCTTAGCGGGATTGGGAAAGATCCATCCGATCCTGTCCGACACCTACCCTCTCGAGGAAACCGGCGAAGCCGCTTACCAAGTCCATCAGAACCTCCACACCGGCAAAGTGGGTATCCGCGTGCTCGCTCCGGAGGATGGACTCGGCGTCGGCGATGAAGAACTTCGGGCTCGCCATCTCGACAAGATCGAGCTTTTCCGCCGCTTCGATTGATCAGTCCGTCCGGACAGGCCGCCGGTCGATCGCGTTCTGCACGATCACGAGCAGATCCTGGGCGGAGAAGGGCTTCTCCAGGAAGTCCGATCCCTCGCCCCTGACCTGATGTCGCGAGACGATGTCGTCGGTGTAGCCGGACATGAAGATCACGGGACATTCGGGACTGCGAGAGAGAACCCGGTCGGCGATTGCTTTCCCCGAGGCGACGGGCATGACGACGTCGGTGAGCAGCAGATCGATGTCGAAGTCGGACTCGAACATCAGGAGCGCTTCCTCGGGACCCATCGTCACGACATCGTAGCCCTTCGAGCCGAGGATCCTCTCGACGAGGTGTCGCACCGCCTCGTCGTCCTCCACCACCGCGATCGTTTCGCCTCGCCCCGCGCCGACTACCGAAGAGGGCGCCGGCCTTCGTTCTTCCTTGTCCACGTGCTCCCGACTGGCGGGCAAGAAGACTTTGATGGTCGTTCCTCCACCATCGGTCGGGTAAACAGAAACATGGCCGCCCGCGCCGTGCACGATCCCGTGGACCATGGCGAGCCCGAGTCCCGTTCCCTTACCTCGTTCCTTCGTCGTGTAGAAGGGCTCGAAGATGTGGTCGCGATCCTCGTCGGGTATCCCCATCCCGGAATCAGCGATCGTGATGCACACATAACGCTCGGCCGCGGGGTCGGCGTCATGCGTCATGCGTCCCACAGGTTGGGTCACGTTCTCGGTCTCGATGATGAGACGCCCGCCTTCCGGCATGGCGTCGCGCGAGTTAACCGCCAGGTTCGCGATGACCTGTTCCATCTGGCCCTGGTCCACCTTACATGGCCACAGGTTCTCGGCGAGACGGGTCTCAAGACGAACGTCCTCGCCGATCGACCGCCGCAACAGCTTCTCCATGTCAGCCACGACGTCGTTGAGGTCCAGAACCTGAAGCTCGACCGCTTCCTTGCGCGAAAAGGTAAGGAGCTGACGCACCAGGGTCGTGGCCCGCTCCCCCGCGGCAAGGATCTCTCCTGCATCTTCTCGACGCGGGTCGGCCTCCCCGAGATCCTCGAACAAGAAGCGCGCGTAGTTCTGGATCACGGCCAGCAGGTTATTGAAATCGTGCGCCACACCTCCGGCGAGCCGCCCGACCGCTTCCATGCGCTGGGACTGGCGAAGCTGCTCCTCCAGGTGTTTACGCTCGCTGATGTCGATGAGCACACCCTGAGCCTTTTTCGGCCTGCCCTGCTCGTCGCGTAGCAAACGCGCCTCGTCCTGGATCCCACCTCGGTCCCGTCGCGCGCGATCATCCGGTACTCGCCCCTGTAGCTGTCCCCCTCGTCATTGAACTTCTCTGTCTCCGCGATCACTCGCTCTCGATCTTCTACGTGAACACGATCCCACCAGAGATCGGGGTCTTCGAGCATCTCGGCCGGCGTGTATCCCAGGATCGCCTCGACCTGGGGACTCATGAACACTGTGTCCTCGGCATTGTCAATCTCGTAGATGTAGGTGATCGCAGGGATGTGCTCGACCAGCGAGCGATAGCGTTCCTCGGCCTCCCGCAGCGCCCGCGTGGTGTCTAGATCGGGCGAGCTAAAGTCAGCCTGGGCAGACCCCGAACCGGTCATCTCCGCATCGCTCACGTCCGCACGCGCTCCTTTGGGTCAAGATCAGGACCACCCGGAGGGCCGCGCCGGAGGGCGGGACAGGGTCTCGGGGTTTCATCTGGAACATCGACCCGATCGGGCTCTATCTGGATAGGCAATGAAAGAGGTCGTACGGGGTGACGCGCGAAGGTTTCAGGTCGGCCGCCTAGCCCGGGACCCGGAAGATCACTGCGTCGCCCTGACCGCCTCCGCCACACAGCGCCGCTGCCCCCACGCCGCCGCCCCTCCGACGGAGCTCGTGGATCAAGCCGACGGCCAGACGGGCACCCGTGCAGCCGATCGGGTGTCCCAATGCCACGGCGCCGCCGTTCACATTGACCTTGTCCTCCGCCGACGTGTCCCCGTTGAACAGCATGCGGGTCGAATGAAGGGCTACGGCCGCGAACGCTTCGTTGATCTCGAGTAGGTCAAGGTCTCCTGCCGCCAACCCGGCCTTCTTGAGCGCTGCCTGGATCGCCAGCGCGGGAACCGTGTGCAGGTAGGGAGGCTCGTCCGCCGACATGCCGTGAGCCACCACCTCAGCGACCGGCTCGATCCCGAGCTCTGCTGCTCGCTCTGCGCTCATCACGATCACCGCCGCCCCGCCGTTGCTTATCTGAGAGGCATTCCCCGCGGTGATGGTGCCGGCCTTCTGGAACGCCGGCTTGAGCCGGCCGAGAGACTCGGCGGTTGCGTCGGGACGGATGCCCTCGTCCGTGTCGAACACGAGGGGATCGCCCTTTCGCTGGGGCACCTCCAGGGGGACGATCTCCTCCGCAAAGCGGCCTTTCTCGCGCGCCGCAGCGGCCCGGGAGTGGGAGCGGGCCGCCCATTCATCCTGCTCGGCCCGACCGATCGAGAGCTCGGCGTTGACGTCGTCCGACTGATCGCCCATGTGTTTGTCCTTGAACGCGTCCCACAGCCCGTCATGGATCATGGAATCGACGACCCGCCCGTCTCCCATCCGCAAGCCCTGTCGCGCCTTCGGCAAGATGTAAGGAGCCTGATCCATCGACTCCATGCCCCCCGCTACTACCACGGAGACCTCTCCGGCTCTGATCAATTGGTCTGCCAGCGCGATCGCGTTCAAGCCCGATAGGCAGACCTTGTTGATGGTTATCGCCGGAACCGTCTTCGGTATGCCGGCCTTGATGGCGGCCTGCCGTGCTGTGATCTGACCGGTCCCGGCCTGGAGCACCTGGCCCATGATCACGTAGTCCACCTGATCGCCGGATAAGCCCGCTCGCTCCAAGGCGCCCTCGATCGCGCGCGCGCCGAGAGCCACCGCCGGGGTGCCGGCAACAACTCCACCGAACTTTCCGATCGCGGTCCGGGCGGTCGAAACGATGACCGAGTGGGTCATGACGATCTCCTTTCGCCTCTCTCGAGACTCTGGCAGGCGAGAATCTCATCTTACGTAGTCGGTTTGCATCCATAAGCCACGCTCGACCTGGGAGGATGACGAGATCGCTGAAGAGAACGGCCCCCCGATGAGAGAGGAGCGGCTTACGCCCGCCGATCGCACGAGGATGCACATCCCGGCTCGCCGCTATAACGCCCTGATCATCGCGGCAGGCTTCGGAGTATTCGGCGTCCTCACCCTCACGAACGCTCCGCTGTGGGACCACCGATCCCCGCTCGAGCTATGGGTCCTGGCCGGCCTGGTCATCGCCGGCGAGATGTTGCCGATCCGTTACACACGCAACGGAGAGATGTCGGAAGTCGTCACATCGACGACCTTCAGCTTCGCCCTCCTGTTGTCTTGGGGGATAGCACCGGCGCTCCTCGCTCAGGTTACGGCGTCGCTAGTCGCGGACCTGGCCCGCCGGAAGTCGTGGTGGAAAACGGCGTTCAACGCCGCTCAATACGCCATCTGTCTCGGGGCGGCGCACGTGGTTCTCCAACTAACAACAGGGATCCCCCGGGCCATCTCGCCCCACTTTCTCCCGCGCGACCTTCCATTCGTGATCCTGGCGATGGTGGCGTTACTCGTTCTCAATCTGGTCGTGACAGGAGTGGGGATGGCACTCCACCACCACAGGTCCATAACCGGATTCCTTCGGGACGACCTGTCGTCGAGCCTCTTCGGCGACGGAGTGCTGCTACTGCTGTCGCCGGTGTCGCTGATCGTCGCGGAGGTCGATCTCTGGTTCCTGCTGTTACTCCTCGTGCCGCTCGCCGGCGTTTACATCCTGACCCACGAGAACAGCAAGTTGGTGGCCCGGCTGCGCCGTCAGGCCGATCAAAACCGGCATCAGGCGCTCCACGATCCCCTGACGAACCTGCCGAACAGGACGCTGTTACAGGACCGGATCCAGCAGGGGATCTTCCGAGCGGAACGTGATGGGCATCGTCTGGCTCTGATGATGATGGACCTCGACCGCTTCAAGGAGGTCAACGATGCGTTGGGACATCACAGCGGCGACGTACTACTGAAACAGATCGCAAAGCGACTTCGCCGGGCGTTACGTCAGAGCGACACCGTTGCGCGCCTTGGCGGGGACGAGTTCGCCGTTCTCCTACCTCACGTCACCGACCCTTCCGCGGCGATCGCCATCGCAGAGAAGCTTGCCGAATCTCTCCGGGAACCCTTCGCCATCTCCGAGCTGTCGTTGGAAGCCCGAGGGAGCATCGGGATAGCTCTGTACCCCGATCATGCGTCGGACATGGGGGCACTCGTTCAGCGCGCCGACGTGGCGATGTACGCCGCCAAGAACGGGCCCCGTTCGTGGGAGCTCTACGCGACCGAGCAGGACCAGCAGAGCCCGGGTCGGCTGGCCTTGGTGGCGCAGCTGCGTCATGCGATCGACCACGAAGAGTTGGTTCTGCACTATCAACCGAAGGGCGAACTGAGTTCCCACCGGGTGAAAAGCGTGGAGGCGTTGGCGCGCTGGAGGCACCCGCGCAACGGGATCATGCTGCCGGACGACTTCATCCCTCTGGCCGAGCACACGGGCCTCATCCGCCCCCTCACGTTGTACGCGCTCAACAGCGCCTTGAAGCAGTGTCGGGCGTGGGAGGAGCAAGGACTCGATCTGAACGTTGCAGTGAACCTGTCACCGCAGAGCCTGTTGGACCTACAGCTCCCCGAGGAGGTTCAGGGGTTGCTGGAACGATGGAAGGTCCCGGCAACCCGGCTCAAGCTAGAGATCACGGAATCGAGCATCATGGCCGACCCGATGCGGGCGATGCGCGTGTTGAACGAGCTCAGCGGGATGGGCATCGGGCTCTCGATCGATGACTTCGGCACCGGTTACACCTCGCTCGCCTACCTGAAGCGCCTCCCCATCGACGAGATCAAGATCGACAAGTCGCTCGTGTCCCACATCACCACCAACCAGAGCGATGACGTGATCGTCAGGTCGATCGTCGAGCTCGGCCGCAACCTCGGGCTCGAGGTCGTCGCCGAAGGCGTGGAGGACAAGGCCACCTGGGACAGGCTTGCGACCTTCGGTTGCGACACGGCCCAGGGCTACTACCTCGCCGACCCGATGACACCAAACGAGCTCGCCAGCTGGCTCCAGGGAGCCGGGCAACAGATCCAGATACCCTTTCGCACGATCTGACCACCTCACCGGCCCCCGCACTTAGGATCGCCGCCGATGCCCAACAAGATCGAACACGTTGCCCTTGCGGTGGCCGATCTCGACGCCGCGATCGCCCACTACCGAGAGGTGTGGGGCATCGAGGTGACCCATCGCGAAACGATCGAGGACCAGGGCGTCGAAGAAGCCATGCTGCCGCTGGGCGACACGTTCCTGCAGCTCATCGCTCCGGCGAACGATGAGACGACGGTGGGGCGTTTCTTGGCCAGCCGCGGAGAGGGCCTTCATCACCTCGCGTACGAGGTCGACGATCTCCCGCGCACCCTCGAGGACCTCAAGGCGAAGGGTGTGCGATTGATCGACGAAGTCCCTCGTCGCGGCGGGCGTGGCCACCTCGTCGCCTTCGTCCATCCAAAGAGCAACCATGGTCTGCTCGTCGAGTTGATCCAGGCGCCGGAAGGCAAGTGATGTCGCGCGCCCCGCAGCAGGCCAGCCCGCCCGAGTCGCCCTCGCCGCTGACGGTTCCGGAGTTCCGCAGCCTCCTGCCGATCGGCTTCACGGTTGCTCTCGGCTTCGGACTCGTGGTACCGGTGCTGGCTCCCTTCGCGCTCTCATTCGGAGTCGGCATCGCTCTGATGGGGCTCGTCCAGTTCGTCTTCGGGTTCACCCGGTTCTCGTTCGGCATTGCCGCGGGGCTGGTGGTCGATCGCTTCGGTGAGAGGGCATCGACGGTCACGGGGATCCTGATCGTGGCCGTGTCCTCTTACGCCGCCGGTTTTGCCCAGAGCTTTCCCCAGCTCGTGCTCGCCCGGGGCTTCGGCGGCGCAGGATCGGCCCTGTTCATCGCCGGTCTCATGAATCGGCTGTTGAAGATCATCCCCGCCGAGTCCATGGGGCGCGCAACGGGCCTGTGGCGCGCCTCGTTCCTCGTGGGCATCGCGATCGGGCCGGTCATCGGTGGAGTCCTGAAAGACCAACTCGGCTTCCGAGCCCCCTTTCACATCTACGCAACCGGGCTGTTGATAGCGGCGACCATCGCCTGGTTCGTCATGACGGCGCCTCTCAAGGGAGCTAAAGCGCAGAAGAAACGGCCCATCGAAGCGCTGCGGGCCGCTCGCCCGCTCTTCCGGGATGTGCGCTACGTGGTCGCGTTGCTTGCCACCCTGGTGGGGTGGTGGACGCTCTCCGGCCCGACACAACAGATCGGGGCGATCTACGCACAGCGCGTGCTCGACTTCAGTGGCACCAAGTTCGGCGTGGCCCTGTTCCTGTTGTCGATCGGTGAGGTCATCGTGTTGTTCACGGCCGGCAAGGCAGCCGACCGTTACGGGCGTAAAGCGGTTCTGGTTCCCGCCCTGGCCATCACCGCGATCGCAACCGCCCTGCTCGGACAGGTCGAAACCCTCCCGAACGCGTTCTTCCCCTTGATGATCGCGATCGGGGCGGGGGTGGCTGCCGGAGGGGTCGCTGCAGGCGGCTTGCTCGCCGACTCCGTGCCCGAGGGAGGCTCCGGCACGGCCGTGAGCGTGAACCAGATGGCGGGCGACCTCGGCTACATGATCGCCCCCGCGGCGGTCGGCGCGATCGCCCAGGGCGGCGGCTTCTCGCTCGCATACGGGGTCGCGGCGGTCCCAGCAGCCGTGGCCTTCGCAGCGGCGCTCAAACTTCCTCCCGGAGCAGGACGCGGCCGCCGGGACCTAGGATCCGAGGTCCACGAACCCGTCGGCTGAACGTCCCCTGGGTTAGCGTGAGACGGTGAGCGCAAGCACGTACGAGCGGGCTGGAGTGAGGGGTCAGGACGAAGCCCTATCGGCTGTCGTTCGTCATCTCGGCCCGACCTTCTCGCTCCCCGAGGGAGCCGAGGTCCTTACGGACTTCGGGCACTACGCGAGTGTTCTGAGGATCGCGGAGGGCATCGGACTGGCGATCTGTACCGACGGCGTCGGCTCGAAAACGATCGTGGCGTCCCGCATGGCCCGTTACGACACCATCGGATTCGACTGTGTTGCGATGAACGTGAACGATCTCATCTGCGTCGGCGCCACCCCTATCGCGATGGTCGACTACCTGGGCGTTCACACATTGGATCCCGAACGAGTGGATGCGATCCTCGGTGGCCTGGGGGCCGCTGCCAAGGAGGCCGGCATAGCGATCCCGGGCGGCGAGCTGGCCCAACTCCCCGAGGTGATCGGATCGGACGGGCGATCGCACGGTGACGAGACGGCCTTCGACCTCGTGGGAACCAGTGTCGGTGTCGTCGCTCCGGACGCGATCAATGTCGGTGCGAAGATCCAGGAGGGCGATGCGATCGTTGGATTGCATTCATCGGGCATGCATTCGAACGGCTTCACGCTCGCCCGGCGCGTCCTGCTGAGCGAGGGCGGCCTGACACTCAAGGACTCTCCGGGCGGTCTGGATCGCAGTCTGGGTGACGAGTTGCTGGAGCCGACGACCATCTACGTCCAGGCGGTTAAGGGGCTGTGGAGGGCGGGGATCGACACGCGAGGACTGGCCCACATCACCGGCGACGGCCTTCTGAATCTGTGCCGCCTGGAGGCGAAGGTCGGATACGACATCGAGGCGCTCCCGGTCGCACCTTCTATCTTCGGGCTCATCCAAGAGCGGGGCGGGATTGAAGATGCCGAGATGTTCAGGGTGTTCAACATGGGCATCGGATTCGTCATCATCGTGCCGGACAACCAGGTCGACGACGTGCTCCGGATCGCGTCCGAGCATGGGCACAGCGCGAGCCGTATCGGAACGGTGTCAGACGAGCGCGGGATCGTCCGTTTAAGAGAACGGCACCTCGCCGGTTCGCTCGAGTCCGGCGCCTTCTCCTAGCGCTCCCGGCCGCCCGAACCTAGCGCGAGGTGAAGCAGTCGATCAGCTCGCGCTCATGTAGCCGTAGGTCGTCCTCGACCTCGTTGAGGAGCATCAGCGCGCCTCCAAGTTGGCCTTCGCGCACTGAGCGCGCCGCGATCCTGAGTTTGTGATCCGCTCGCTTGCTCACACGCTGGGAGAACCGTTGCGTCTCGAGGATCATCCCGAAGCTGTTATGGCCAGCCGGCCCAGTGGGCTCCGAGAAGAAGCCCGCAACGGTGTCCTTGAGCGCGATGAACGCGCTGCCCGAAACCGTCATCCCCATCCTGAATACTTCGACCGAGCGGCCTCGGTCCCTGCTTGCGATCCCGACCTCGACGGGGCCCGGGATGCGCTGGTTAGACTGCGGCTATGTCTTCCCAGGAGCGGCCCGAGGCAGACCTCCAGGCGTCCGCGTCGCCGACCACGTCCATCCAGGGACATCAGGCCCACCTGGACGCCCTCAGGGACGAGGCTCTGGGCGCAGGTGGCGAGAAGGCGATCGAACGACAGCACGAGCGGGGCAAGCTCACGGCGCGCGAGCGCATAGACAAGCTGCTCGACGCGGATTCGTTCGTCGAGACGGACATGCTGGTGCGTCACCGTTCCCACGGCTTCGGCATCGAGGATCGGCGCCCTTACGGGGACGCCGTCGTGACGGGGTGGGGCACCATCGACGGCCGCAAGGTCTTCGTCTTCGCCCAAGACTTCAAGGACTTCGGCGGCTCTCTCGGCGAGGTTATGGCCGAGAAGATCTGCAAGATCATGGATCTCGCCCTCGAGACCGGAGCGCCGGTAATCGGCTTGAACGATTCCGGAGGAGCGCGGATCCAAGAAGGCCCTGCCTCGCTGGCCGGTTACGGGTACATCTTCGATCGCAACGTGCGATCGTCCGGAGTGATCCCACAGATCTCGGCGGTTATGGGTCCTTGCGCAGGCGGCGCGGTCTACTCCCCCGCCATGACCGACTTCGTTTTCATGGTGAGCGAGACCTCCCACATGTTCATTACCGGGCCGGAGGTCATCAAGACGGTTACCGGTGAAGAGGTGACCCACGAGGAGCTCGGCGGCGCGATGAGCCATGGATCCAAGTCGGGAGTGTCGCACTTCGTGACCGGGACGGACGAAGATTGCTTGGAGCAGATCCGCTATCTCCTATCGTTCATCCCGTCCAATAACTTCGAATCACCTCCCTATTTCCCCCCCACCGACGACCCGATGAGGTCGTGTGACGAGCTGCTCGATCTGATCCCCGACTCACCCAACCAGCCCTATGACATGCACCAGGTGATCGGTTCGATCTTCGACGATGGCGAGTTCTTCGAGGTGCACCAGCATTGGGCGCAGAACATCTTGTGCGGCTTTACTCGTCTGGCCGGTCACCCCGTTGGTGTGGTCGCGAACCAACCTCAGGTTCTCGCAGGCACTCTTGACATCACCTCTTCCACGAAAAGTGCGCGCTTCGTTCGCTTCTGCGACGCATTCAACATCCCGCTCGTGGCGTTCGTGGATGTTCCCGGATTCCTCCCGGGTACCGAGCAGGAATACAGCGGCATCATCCGCAACGGCGCGAAGCTTCTCTACGCGTTCAGCGAAGCCACCGTGCCGCGGATGACTGTGATCACGCGGAAGGCCTACGGCGGAGCGTACGTGGTCATGAACTCGAAACACATCCGAGCCGATGTCTCCTTCGCTTGGCCCACCGCAGAGATCGCGGTGATGGGGGCCGAGGGCGCGGTCAATGTCATACATCGCAGGGCCATCACCGATGCAGACGACCCGGAGGCCAGACGCGCGGAGCTCATCTCGGACTACACCGAAAGATTCTCCAACCCCTACATCGCTGCGGAGCGCGGCTACGTCGACGACGTCATCGAGCCACAACAAACGCGACGCAAGCTCGTGCAGTCGCTCGAGATGCTGCGGTCGAAGAGAGAGACGATCCCGCAACGGAAGCACGGGAACATCCCGTTGTGAGGGGTCCAGGGCGGCGTCGCCACCTGCATGTCACGTCGGTTCAAGGGCAACCCACGGAAACGGAACGCACAGCTCTGGAGGCGGCGCTGGAGCGTCTGGCGGGATCCGAGCGAGCGTCCCGAGCGAGCTCGGTGTGGCTCCGAGCGGCGCGTTCGCAGGGCCGCCGGCTCGGGATGTTCGACTACAGGGACCGCTTCACGCGCGACGACGCGTGGCGCCTCTCGACCCGATTCCCCTTCGGCGGGCGCGAGTACCCCGGTCGCGTCGGGCGGGGCGACACCAAGTAACGCGCGTTACCTGGCCGTCGGACCCTGGCTCATCAGCGCCTCGGTGAGAGATATCGACACACCGCGCGCCTGTAGCAGACGCTGATCGGCCGCGAGGTTCCTGCGGCCTGGCGCCACCATAACCATCGCGATCGAGAAGAACGGCACGCTCAACAGGTACGGCCAGAGCTCCTGTTGCCACAGAGCCAACCCTGCCGAGATCATCAACGGAGCCTCCGCCAGCGCGAACCCCGTAAAGAAATTCGCGTTATAGGAACGCACAAGCTCTCTGGGGCTGGATGCGTTCAACGGACGCCGACGCGCCCACACCACGGCCGCGACGCCCGCGGTTCCGAGACCCAAGGGCAGCAGGGCGATGGTGCCGGGCGACCCGATATCAACGATGAACAGCAGCACGACGCCCACCAGGATCCCCGCCTGCATCACGGAAAGGAACAAGAGCCTGATCGTCGTAAGACCGTCGGTCGTCCCGTGGCTCCAGCGCGCGTAGAGCCCGAGCGTCAAACCGGACAGGAGATAACGCTTCACCACCGGCCCCCACCCCAGATCCTCCGGCACCTGGCCCACGACGCGCTAAGACGAGTAGTCGTAGAACCCTCGGCCGGTCTTCCGGCCGAAGTAACCCGCCCGCACCATGTGCTCGAGGAGCGGCGCGGGAGCCAACCGGCGTTCGCGGAACTCATCGTGGAGCTGCTCGAGGATCGCGTAGGTCACATCGAGACCCACGATGTCCATCAGTTCGAATGGCCCCATCGGATGACCACAGCCCAGCTTCATCGCCGCGTCGATGTCCGATGGGATTCCGTACCCTTCCTCGTGCATCCTCACGGCGTCGTTCAAGTACGGGAACAACATGAAATTGACGATGAAGCCGGCCCGGTCGCGGCACCGGACCGGACGTTGACCTATCGACCGCACCCACGCGGTACAGCGTTTCTCGATGTCCGCGCCGGTGGTAACCGTTCGCACCACCTCAACGAGCTTCATCACGGGGGCGGGGGTAAAGAAATGAAGACCGACAACGCGCTCCGGGCGTGAGGTGGCCACGGCGAGATCGACGACCGGAAGGGATGAGGTCGTCGACGCGAGGATCGCTTCAGGCTTCACCGAATTATCCAACTCCTTGAACATCTCCAGCTTGATATCGATGTCCTCGACGACGGCTTCGATCACCAGGTCCGCCTCGGCCAGGTCACCGAGGTCGAGCGTGTTCGTTATCCGCTGGACCGTAGCGTCGGCCTCTGCTTGCTCGAGCTTGCCCTTCGCCACGGCCTTGTCGATGCTGCCGTGGACAGCGGCCAGGGCCTTGGCCACCGACTCGTCACTACGCCCCCGCAGGATGACCCGGCCCCCTGCCCGCGCGACCACCTCTGCAATGCCCGCAGCCATCTGACCCGTTCCGACGATACCGACGGTGCGGATATCGGTCGTGCCCGCACGGGGTCTTTCAGGCACCGCGTCCACCACCTTCGGGGATTCGGGCGCCTCGTAACGATAGAAGCCGCGGCCGGTCTTCCTGCCGAGATAGCCCGCCGCCGTCAACTGTTTCAACAGCGGGGCCGGAGCGTCCTGACTGTCGCGCCACTGGCGCCACAGCGCCTCGCAGATCTCGTATGCGGAGTCGAGCCCGATCAGGTCGAGCAACGCGAGGGGGCCCATGGGGTGACCGCATCCCAATTGCATGGCCGCGTCGATGTCCTCCCGAGACGCGTAACCCTGCTCGAAGGTACGTACGGCGGAGTTCAGATACGGAAAGAGCAAGAGGTTGGCGATGAACCCAGCGCGGTCCCTGCAAGGTACCGGTGTCTTGCCGAGTCCCTCCGCAAAGGCTTTGGCCGACTCGATAACCGACGCTTCGGTAGCAACGGTGTGGACCAACTCAACCAGTTTCATGACCTGCGCGGGATTGAAGAAGTGAAAGCCGACTACACGATCCGGTCGGTTGGTCGCGACCGCCATGTCGATCACCGGCAGCGACGAGGTATTCGTCGCGAGTATGGCCTCAGGCTTCAGCACCTCGTCGAGCTTCGCGAACACCTTCTTCTTGAGCTCGAGCTTCTCGGGCACTGCCTCGAACGCCAGGTCGCATGATTCGAGATCGCTGTATTGGGTCGTCGCCGAGATGCGACCGAGCACAGCATCGGCCTCCGCGCGATCCATCTTGCCCCGGTCCACCGCTCGTCCCACGCTCCGGGCGATACGGTCATGGCCGGCCTGAACGGTCTCGTCCGAGCTCTCGACGAAGATGACGTCGAAGCCTCCCCGCGCGCAGACCTCGCAGATGCCGGAACCCATGGTCCCGCAGCCCACCACGCCAACCTTCTTGATATCGATACTCATCCCACGCTCCTTCGAGAACCGCTGCGCGCCTGCGACGAGGCCGCAGCGCGGGGTCACAGAGCCTACCCGCCGTTACGATTGGACGATGATGAGACTCGCGGCATCCCGTCTCGAGACGCACGAGACGCACGAGAACCACAAGGCGAACGAGGCGCCGGGGCTTCGGGGCCCATGACGCAACCAGAGAGAGACACACCCTGGATCTTCAGAACCTATGCCGGATATGCAAACCCGTCCTTGACCAACCGCCGTTTCAAGGACAACCTGGCAAGGGGGCAGACGGGGCTGTCTGTGGCGTTCGACCTGCCCACGCAGACGGGTTACGACTCCGATGCGCCGATGGCCAAGGGCGAGGTGGGCAAGGTGGGAGTCCCCATATGCCATCTCGGCGACATGCGCGGCGTATTCGACGGGATACCGCTGGCCGAGATGAACACCTCGATGACGATCAACGCCACGGCTGCATGGCTGCTCTCGCTCTACGTTGCAGTGGCCGACGAGCAAGGCGCCCCACGGCCGTCGCTGACGGGCACGACACAGAACGACATCCTCAAGGAGTACCTGTCGCGCGGCACCTACATCTTCCCTCCGGACGCTTCGATCAGAGTGACCAGCGACCTCATCACCTGGACCCTGCACGAGGTACCGAGCTGGAACCCGATCAACGTGTGCTCCTATCACCTGCAGGAGGCCGGCGCCGGACCGGTCCTCGAGATCGCGTACGCGCTCGCCAACGCGATCTGCGTTCTCGATGCAGTGAAAGCGACCGGGCGCATATCCGAAAGTGATTTCCCGCGCCTGGTGGGCCGCATCTCATTCTTTTGCAACTCCGGCATCCGATTCATAGAAGAAACCTGCAAGATGCGGGCCTTCGATGCATTGTGGGATCGCGTCGCCAAGGAACGGTACGGGGTCGAGGACCCTCGCTATCGGCGGTTCCGTTACGGGGTTCAGGTGAACTCACTGGGGTTAACGTCGATGCAACCGGAGAACAACGTGTATCGCATCCTTATCGAGATGCTGGCGGTCACCGGCGCAAAGGACGTGCGAGCGCGCGCGGTACAGTTGCCCGCCTGGAACGAGGCCCTCGGACTGCCTCGAGCGTGGGACCAACAATGGTCCTTGAGGGCTCAACAGATCCTGGCCCTCGAGACGGACCTCTTGGAGCACGACGACATCTTCGAAGGTTCGAAGGTGATCGCAGAGCGGACGGATGAGATCGCAACCGGGGCATGGCAAGAACTTCAGCGCGTCCTTGACCTCGGGGGTTCCGTCGAAGCGCTCGGCTACATGAAGGAGCAGCTCGTGTCGGCCCACGCCGAGCGGCGTCGGGCCATCGAATCGGGAGACGCCGTAGTCGTCGGCCTCAACCGCTACACGGAAGGCGAGCCCTCACCACTGGTCGAGGGCGTGGACGAGATGGCCTACGAGAAGATCGACCCCGCGATGGAAGCAGAGCAGGTGGGGCGCCTACAACGCTGGCGCTCTCTCAGGGATGGGCCGGCGGTGGCGACAGCCCTCGAGGACCTTCGCAAGGCTGCGACCGGAGCCACCAACCTGATGCCGGCATCCATCGCCGCGGCTAAGGCCGGCGCGACGACGGGTGAGTGGGCGGACGCTTTGCGAGATGCCTTCGGCGAGTATCGGGCCCCCACCGGGATGGGCGCTCGAGCGAGCGCCGGCCGGGCCGAAGACATGGATGCAACCCGGGCCAAGGTCGAGGCGGCGGCCGCGCGCCTCGGGGTCACCAAGCTGCGGATGCTCGTCGCCAAGCCCGGGCTAGACGGTCACTCGAACGCGGCCGAGCAGGTCGCGCTCCGGGCCCGGGACGCCGGGTTCGAAGTGATCTATCAAGGGATCCGGCTCACCCCGAAACAGATCGCCCGAGCCGCGGCTGAAGAGGACGTACACGTCATAGGGATCTCGATCCTGTCGGGAGCCCACGGCTTGCTGGTACCCGAGATCATCGAGGAGCTCCGGTCGGAGGGCATCGATCCCCAAGGCGTGCCGGTCGTGGTCGGCGGCGTGATCCCCGATGAAGATGCTCTCAAGCTGCGCGAGCTAGGAGCGGCGCGCGTCTACACGCCGAAGGATTTCGACCTCACCGCGATGGTGGGCGAGATGGCCGACCTCGTCGGCTGGTGAACTGCGTCAGACCGCGGCCCCGCCCGCCGGGTCTGGAGTCGATGCTCCCGCCCTGCGACGGGAGACCGCCCATAACCCGACCGCACCGGCAACGCCCGCGCCGGTCAGGGCGAGGATAGGAAGCAGACCCCAGCCGTCCTCTCGCGCTCCGGTCGACGACGATCCCGCCTCCCGCGCGATCCCATCGACCAGCATGCCGTCGGTCACGCCGGCCCCTGCGGCAGCGGAGGCGATCCCGTCACCCACGACCACCGCGCCGACCATCCCCGGGTGGATCGGACACGAGTACGGGAACACACCGGGCTCATCGAACGTGAAGGACGTGCGGCCGTTCGACGCGAGCTCATCGGGGCTTCCCCAGGCCCCGCCGGATCCGATCACCATGTGCGTAACGGGATCGCCGTTCCGCCAGGTCACTTCCGTGCCCGGCTCCACGCGGGCCACCGTGGGATAGAAGCAGAGATCGCCCATCTTGACCTCATCCGTCTTCTCATCGCCGAACTGGGGGTCGTGGCATCCGCCACCCGCAGTGGCCGGTCCGGTGGGCCAGAACGCCCCCAGGATCACTCCGAGGATCGAGATCATGACGATTCGGCGGCGCATGGGAGCCTCCTGGTTGGGTCGGAACGGTCTTCGTGACAGAGGTACACCGCGTGTCCCTCGAAGGTTCCCCGGCCCTGCGACCAGACGTTCCCGTACGATGCCGCCCTTCCTTACTCTGTAGGGACCGGCCACCAGGAGGAACCAGTTGAAGCTCGGGATCGGGCTCTTCACCGCCCAGCTGCCCGAAGGCAGCTCACGCAACCTGCACACGGAGTACCGCGACATCATCGAGCTCGTGAAGCGGGTCGAAGCTCGCGGCCTCGACGGCGCCTGGGTCTCCGAGCATCATGGGTCGGCCGACGGCTATCTCCCCTCTCTGTTGCCCATGCTCGCAGCCCTCGCCGCGGTCACCGACCGGATCGAACTCGGCACCGGCGTGGTGCTGGCCCCCTTCCACGACCCGATCCGTCTGGCCGAGGACTTCGCAGTTGTGGACCAGATCTCGGGCGGGCGAGTCATCTGCGGAATCGGCCTAGGATGGCGAGAGGAGGAGTTCCGGCAGTTCGACATCGAGGTGAGCTCGCGCGTTCGCCGGCTCGAAGAGATCGTCGACATCTTGCGGCTCGCGTGGAGCGAGGAACGCTTCGACTACGACGGGAAGCACTACTCATACTCGGGGGCCGCGGTGACGCCGAAACCGGCGCGCGTCCCGCCGATCCTGGTTGGGGGATTCGTCGACGACGCCGTCAGAAGAGCGGGGCGCATCGGCGACGGGTACATCTCTTCGCGCGCCGAGCCAGAGCGGGTCGCCACGGCACTCCGGTTGGCGACGGAAGCGCGATCGAAGGCCGGGCGCGTGGGCCCGCCGGTGGTTGCGCTACTCCAGAACGCATTCGTGACGGAGGATCCCGAGAGGGACTGGCCGATGGTGCGCGATGGGATCGGACATCAACTCGGGGTCTACACCGGGTGGCGTGAGGGAACGGATGTTCCCGGGGCACCACTGAAGGTCACACCACCCGATGAAGACGACATCCGCCGAGCCACCGCTTTTGGAACCCCCGACGAGGTGCTTCGTGTCCTCGAGCCGCACGCAGAGGTTCTCGGTTCATACCCCGAGAGCCACCTCATCCTGCGGCTCCACTACCCCGGTATGGAGGCCGCACCCGCGGCGCGCGCGATCGATCTGTTAGCGGAGCGCGTCGCGCCGGGGCTGAAAGCACGCGCCGCGCTCGGCTCGTCATGACGGTGGACACCGCAAGGAGCCGAAGCGGAGTGATCGGGGTCTTTGCTATCGCCGCAACGATCGCAAGCCTCTTCCTATGGGCCTTCATGCTTGCCGGGCCGTGGAGGCTCGCGACGGGGTTATTGGACGCGGGCGATCACCTGGACCGCGCGCAAGCGAAGTTGTCAAAGGGTGCGTTGAAGGACGCGCGGTACGAGACCCTTGCTGGGGCTGCAGCCGCTCGACGAGCGCGTGCCGGCTTCGACTCCGACAGTCCGCTGCTGGATCTCGCCCGGGTGGTTCCACGCATCGACGGGATCCTTGACGAATCGGAACTTCTCGTCGAAGCCGCGGAACACTCCTCGGACGCGGCGTTGGGAACTCTCGAGATCGCGCAGGGGGCCCTACGAGGCCCCGACCGCATCGTTGCCGAGGACGAGGACGGGAAGGGCTCGGTCATCCAGATCGATCGGGTGAGGGAGCTTGGCGAGGTCATCTCTCAGGTGCGCACCGATATCGCCGCCGCGGCCGACGACCTGGCGCGCGTCGATCCGAGCGTTCTTCCCCGGCGCTCCGGGCCCCGCATCGAGGACGCCCTCACAGAAGCTCGCTCGGCCGACGATCTCCTCGCCGACGCCGAGGCCGGGTTCGAGATCCTTCCGTCCTTCCTAGGCGCCGAGGGCCCGCGCTCCTACCTGCTTGGCTTTCAGAACCCGGACGAGTTGAGGGGCACCGGGGGGTCGATCCTCCGTTTCGCCGAGCTCCACATCGAGGATGGCGTCCCCACCCTCGAGAGGGGCGGTTCTGTGTACAAGATCGATCAGGATCGAACGACCTTCGACATCCCATTGCCCAAAGACGCCTGGTACGTCCGCTCGATAGAGGATGCACAGCGGTTCGGTAATGCGAACTGGTCGCCGGACTGGCCGCTGTCATCCAAGCTCACCGTCGCCTACGGTCGCCGCGCCGCAAGGGAGTTCGCGGACGCGGAGTTCCCAAGCCGGATCGACGGCGTGATCGGCGTCGATCCCATGGCCGTCGAGAAGGTGATGCCGGGGGTCGGCGCGTACGTGCTCCCCGATTACCGCAATCGGATCACCGCCGACTCCGTTCTGTACTTCGTCCTGTACAAGGCCTACGCGGCCTATCCCATCGCGGCCCAACGTCGAGCCGTGTTGCAAGAGGTGGTCGATGGTTTCTACGACGGTCTCATCGACCCCACTCACCCGACGGAACTGGCTCAGGGACTGGGAGAAGCTCTGAGGTTCAAGAACATGCAGATCTGGATGGCGGATCATCGGGAGCAAGACTTCGTCGAGCGTATGGAGTGGGACGGCGGGATCCGTAAAGCCTCCGGGAGTGACTACCTGTACGTGGTCGAACAGAACGTTGGCGGGAACAAGTTCGATTACTTCGACGACCAAAGCACCGAGATGGACATCGCGATCGACGGGCGCGATGTGCGCGTCAGGACCAGCGTCAGCATCACTCACTCGGTTTTCTTTCCTCAGCCTCGGTGGGTTCTGGGCGACTCTTCCAAAGGCGACGCAGCCAAGAAAGCATCGCCTCCCCACCGACCGATGATCAACGTCTACGTTCCCGGTGCTGCAGAACTCTCGTCGGCCGAAGTGCGCGGAACGCGCTTGGACACTCCGCTTCCAGCGATCTGGCCCTCCGATACCGTGCCCGCAGAGCACACGGAACGGGGCAAGAAGGTCTGGTCCACAACTCTGGATATCCTTCCGGAGGAGACGGGGACCGTACGATTCGGTTATCGCGTCCCCGGGGTCATCAGAACTGACGGCGACCGGAGCGTTTATCGCCTGGTCCTGCAGCATCAACCCAAGGTTCAACCGGAGACGATGACGGTGAGCCTGACTCCGCCGCCGGGGGCCACGGACATCGATGCCCCGGGCTGGGTCAGGGAAGGAAAGCGTCTCGTGTGGAGTAAGTCGCTGAAGGAGGATCTGGTGTTGGAGGTCTCGTGGCAAAGGTGAGAGCGGTCATCCTCGCAGCCGGCCGTGGCGTCCGTATGGGCGGGGTGACCTCGAAGACTCTTATCCCCATGGGAGATCATCGGCCCTTGCTCCACTACATCCTCGCGGGACTCGATCGAGCGGGCGTTCAGGATCTGATGGTGGTTACCGGTTTCGCTGCGCAAGACGTCGCGGATTTCGCGACGGAACACTGGACTGGAGATGAACCGAAGTTCGTGTTCAACGCCCGCTACGCCTCCTGGGGCAACTTCCATTCCGTACGGGTCGCGCTCGACCAATCGCCCGGAACCGAGACGTTGATCGTGAACTGTGACGTCATCGTGCATCCGGAGGTTTACCGGCGCGCCGTCGAAGCTCCCGGTGATCTCGTGCTGGCCGTGCAGCGTCGGACACGCCTGGACGAGGAAGACATGCGCGTACGGCTCAAGGGCGACCGCGTTGTCGCTATCGGCAAAGATCTAAAGATGGCGCTGAGCGACGGCGAGTACGCGGGAGTGTCTCTCATCCGGCCCGAGGCTGCCCGAGCGTACCTCGACATCGCAACCGATTCGGAATGGACATCTGATACGAACGGGTACTACGAGGGCGTCTACGCACACATGCTTCCCTCGCTCGATACCCGAGCGATCGAGGTTAAGAGCGGCGAGTACGCCGAGGTGGACGAGCCGGCAAACGTCGAGGATGCCGCCCGCGTGATCGAAACGAACGACCAAGCGTGGTCGAGCGAACGCGAAGCCGCCGGCGAGCGGACTTAGTGGAGTCCCCCCAGGTCCACATCTACGATGGGACGGAGGACGAAGACCAGGCGGCCGCCGAGCTCGCCGGAGTGATCTCCGACCTGGGCGCCAAGGCGCCTCTCGTCGTCTCCTCGGTTCACGGTCACCGGCTTGCACAGCCCCTCAAGGCCGTCGAGATCGCGACCCCGGAGGACGAGGCGAACCAAGAATCCGCCGCAGAGATCGGGTCTCGTGCTCGCGCGATGGGAGCCGACACGATCGTTGCGATCGGCGGTGGGCGGTGTCTGGACATAGGCAAGCTCGCCGCAGCGCGTGCCGGTCTCGGTGTCGTGGCCGTGCCCACGCAGCTCTCGCACGACGGCATCTCCTCCCCCGTTGCCGTGGTGCCAAACGCGGAGGGGGTCCCCGAGAGCGTGGGCGCCCAGGCGCCGCGCGCGGTGTTCGTCTCGATCCCGACCCTCGTGGACGCCCCATCCCAGTCGGTGGCGGCAGGGCTCGGGGACCTTCTGGCCAACCCCTTCGCCTTGCGAGACTGGGCGCTGGCGGAGGAACGGGGTTTGGAGACGATCAACCAACGCGCCTGGGACATGTCGGCGGAATCGTACATCCTGATCAAACCCCATCTCGATGAAGACCCCCGAACGGCGGCCGGCGATCCGCGTTTCTTGAGGGAGCTCGCCGATGCCTTGATCCTCTCCGGCAACGCCATGATCTGGTCGGGCACATCTCGTCCGGCTTCCGGGGCGGAACACGAGATCTCACACGCCATAGACCGCCTGTACGCGGGCCGCGCCATGCACGGCGCTCAGGTGGCCTTCGGTTGCATCATCTCGGTTGCGCTCTACGGTGAAGACACCGGAGCGTTCCGCGAGCGACTGACGCGTCTGGGCCTCCCTCAGCATCCGCGCGAGCTCGGGTTGAACGCCGACGACATGGTGCGAGTCATATTGCGCGCCCCCGACACGCGCCCCGGTCGTTTCACGATCCTGGAAGATGCGAACCTGGACGAGGGGGCCGCCGCCGAGCTCGTGCGACGCATCTGGTCCGATCTCGAAAGGCCCGAGGGATGACGCACCGCGCGGTCGTCATAGGACTGGATGGAGTCGCCTGGCATCTCCTCGATCCGCTCATCGAGAAGGGTCTGATGACGCGTTTGGCGTCGATCAGACAACGGGGCGCGGCCGGAACTCTGACTTCGACGGTCCCGACCTACACACCGCCGGCCTGGACCTCCGCGGCGACCGGAGTCAACCCCGGGCGACATGGGATCTACGGCTTCTACGGCGGTAATGCGCAATCGGAGCATCAGGAGCTGATGCACGCAGGCAAGGTGAAGTCCTCGACGATCTGGGAGATGGCGAACGCGCAGGGAGCACGCGCGGGGATCTACAACCTGCCGCTGACCTTTCCTCCGCAGACCTTCGACGGATGGATGGTTTCCGGGATGATGACGCCGGGATTCGGGGAACAACTCAAGGGCTTCGCAACCCCAAACGAGTACGAGCGGAAGATCCTCGAGTGGGCCCCGGGCTATGAGGTCGACCTGAGCGCCAACTGGGAGAAGGACTGGCGCGACACTGCGCTCGCGGAACGAGGGATCGCCCTGCTCGACAAGCGCTACCGCGCGCTGGACGGGCTGCTGGAGCTCGATCCTCCCGAGATCGTCTTCAGCGTCCAGGAGGTGCCGGACCGGCTACAGCACGTCTATTACCGCTACATGGACCCCCGGGATGGGCTCTACGACTCGGCAGAAGGTCGCGAGATCCGACCGGCGGTCGAGCGCTGCTACGCGGAGATGGACAAGATCATCGGGTTGCTCGACGACTACGCCGGCGACGACGGGAGCGTGATCGTCTGTTCCGATCACGGCTTCACCGCGTGGGAGGTTTCCGTCCACACGAACGCTCTTCTCGAGCGCTGGGGACTGTTGCGAGTGAAACCGCAGGCGCGGGCCATGCAGACCAGCGCCGCCCGGCGACTGGTGCCGCTCGCCAAGAGGATCCTCCCGGCAAGAATCGCGCGCGAGGCTAAAGGACGAACCTTCGCCGCGATCGATTGGACCCACACCAAGGCATTCGCATCGCCCATCCCTCAACAGGGGGTTTTCGTCAACCTGCGCGGCCGCGAGCGCTTCGGGATCGTCCCCGAGAGCGAGCTGGAATCCTTGAAGGAAGAGATAGCGGATCGCTTCCGCTCCCTGAGGAGTCCCGACGGCCGGCCGGTCACGGATGAGGTCCACATGTCTCAGAACGTTTTCCAGGGGCATGCGCTCGACGGAGCCCCAGACGTTCTTCCCGTGCTTCGCGACCACCATTACGAATTGGATGACGAGATATTCCACCGGGATCCGTTCACCGACGTCAGCCATCTCCCTCGAGGCGTGCATCACCCGGACGGGATCGTGGTCGTAGCCGGCCACGGCGTCCGCACTACCAACTCGATCGAGGCCTCGGTCCTCGATGTGACGCCCACGCTCCTTTACCTCGCGGGCCTCAAGGTTCCGGAGGAGCTGGACGGAGCGGTCATCGACAGCGCCTTCGAGCCCCGCCATCTCGAGGATCGGCCAATCGAGACGATGCCCGCCCTATCATCTGGGGACAGAGACGAGAGCTCGCCCTACTCAGAGGAGGAAGAGGCCATCATCGAAGAGTCCTTGAGAGGACTCGGCTACCTCTAACCACTCATGGCCCAACCGGCACCCGTAGAGACCGAGGAACCCCGGCCGACGCCGAAGCCCCTTCAACGGCGCAGCGCGCGCAGGATCGCCCTGAGAGTTGTGGCGGATGCCATGGGCGCCTCGGCCGCGATGTTCCTAGCATCGATCGTTCGCTTCGAGATCCTGCCCGAGGCTCCCGGCAAGAACGTCGACTACACGTTGATCACGATCGTGGCTACGCCCGTGCTCATGGCGCTCTTCTACTTCTATGGCCTCTACGAGCCGCGGCAGGTCCTGGGCCCCATCAACGAATTCAAGGCACTCTTCAACGGAGTCATCGCCGGAACGGTGGTGCTGCTTCTTGCCGACTCCCTCTTCGACATGAACCTGTCGCGCGGGTGGGTATTCGCCGCAACGATGTCTGCATTCATCGTCGTTGGGGGAGAACGGCTTGCGGTTCGAAAGATCCTTCATTTCCTTCGCCGCCGGGGGGGCGACCCGACGCGCACGATCGTTCTCGGCGCCAATCAAGAAGCGCGGACGGTGGCTCGGATCCTCGAGCGAGAGGCGTGGCTCGGATACAGGGTGCTTGGATTCGTGGACGACGCGACGACCGGGGCCCAAGACGTGATGAGCGAGCACAAAATCATCGGTCCCACCGCCGACCTTAAGCGACTAGTGCTGGAGAAGCGCGCGGGCCTTGTACTGATCGCGGCTTCTGCCTTTGACACAGCACGGCTCAACCGGATCATCTGGGAGCTCCAAGATGTCGATGTCGACCTCCAGATCACCTCGGGCACGATCGACCTGATGGCTTCGCGCATGGTGGTTCAATCCGTCGCCGGGATTCCATTGCTTTATATCCGCCGGTCCGGGATGGACAAGTTACAGCGGACGCTCAAGCGCACGTTGGACGTCGCCGGGGCCCTCGTGGGCCTCGTACCGTTGGCTCCCGCCCTTGCGCTGATCGCACTATGGATCAAGCGCGACTCGCGCGGACCCGTGTTCTTCAAACAGATGCGTGCAGGACGAGACGGCGAGCCATTCACCTGCTGGAAGTTCCGCACGATGGTGGAGGACGCCGAGGACCGACTCGCCGAGCTGGAGCATCTGTCGGAGGGACCCGGCCTGCTCTTCAAGCTGAAAGAAGACCCGCGCGTCACTAAGGCCGGACGCGTCCTGCGCCGGCACTCGCTGGACGAGCTTCCCCAGCTCTGGAACGTGCTCAGGGGTGAGATGAGTCTGGTCGGGCCCAGGCCCGCCCTCCCCTCCGAGGTCGAGCAGTACGACGATTGGGTTCGCAACCGACTACGCGTCAAGCCCGGAATGACCGGGCTGTGGCAGGTGAGCGGGCGCGCCGAGACCACTTTCTCCGACTACATCCGCTATGACCTCTTCTACATCCAGAACTGGTCGCTCTCGCTCGATCTGTGGATCCTCTGGCGCACACTCCGGGCGGTGGCGCGACCGGAGGGCGCGCACTAGGCGAAAGGAGCCCTCTCTGCCGACCGTGGCCCAGATGTGTAGGCTCGTGGGCTTGTTGGAGGAGATCATCGTTGCGGTCGATGACAGACCGGGGGTGCTGGCCGACATCGGCGAGCTCCTCGGCCGGACCGGAGTCAACATCGAGACGTTGTGCGCCTCGTCTCACAACGGGCAAGGCGTCATACATCTCGTCGTTGACGACGGGGACGACGCGGGCGAGGCGCTCGAGTCGAACGGTTTCAAGCTCGCGGAGACGCGTTCCGTGCTAACGGCGACGATCGACGATCGCCCGGGCGAGCTCGGCCGTTACTGCCGGAGGCTCGCGGATTCGGGCGTCGAGATCAAGTCGGCGTACGTGGCCAAGCGCGCGGGGGGCGAGACCGAATTGATCCTCGCGGTCGACAACGCTGAGGACGCCGGCTGACCGTCCCGAACGAAAAGAGCCCGCCGGCGAACCGGCGGGCTCCTTCACTGCGAGGTTGCGCTTAAACGGTGACGGCCCGATCGCGGCCCGCACCCGCTCCGGCAGTGCCGAAGTAGACCGAAAGTGCCCCCGAGATGAGGTGGAGGAACTGGTCCGGGTTGAACCCATCCTCGATGGCCAGCCACTTGAGAGCGCCCAGCAGCCCAAGGAGGAAAACGGCGAGGTACGCAACGCCGATGACGAGGTTGACCATCTTCGCCGAATCGTGCCTCTTAGATCCCGCCAGCCACGCCGCGCCGATGAGGATGCGCACGATGTTGTGGGCCGGATTGACCGGGAACAAGATCAGCTTCTCGTCGAAGGTCTCGCCGAAGAAGTTATCGAACCCGGTGACTGCGAACCCGAGGATGCCGATCGCGAGGTACACGATCCCGAAGACCAGCGCGAAGGTCTGAGCCGGCGTCTTCCCGCCCCGCACCCCTCTGTTCGTTCCTGCTGCAGTAGCCATGTTTCCCATTTCCTGAACTATCCCTGTCGAGCCGATGCCATTACGTTGTACCGAGAGCCTGAGTTACCCCTGAGGCATTCGGCGTTCGGGGCGGAAAGGATTGGTGTCCGTCCCCGTTCGCCGGTCACAGATGTCCCCCGGGTAGCTCCCAGACCCCTCGGACGGCCGGTCTGGCTCACCGACCGGCGGTTCTCTTACCCAAACCTACGGGTTTCAGCCACCAACCTCAGAGATAGCCCAGGTTTCGAAGAGATTCCTCGATCTGGGCCTCCTCCTCGGCGGAATAGGGGGTGGCCTCCGAGCCCGCCCCGGCGAGGGGGAGGTCCATCGTCTCGACCTGGACCGGGCGGCCCGTCACGAGATCCGACGGCAGGAGGTCGGTGAGGACCCGGCCATCCATCGGCGGCAGCTTGAGGCCGGCGAGGTACAGGGCGGTGGGCGCGATGTCGTAGAGATGCGCCCTGACCCCCGAGCGGGGCTCGATCCCCGGGCCGCTCAGGCCGAAGACACCATCCATGTGATGGAACCCGCGCGGGAGATCCCGATAATCGGTGATGGCCGATGGCGAGTACAGCCCCTCCGAGAGCTCGTAGGAGTAGTCGCGACACACGGGAAAGAGATCGGGTGCCTTGTCCGCCTCCGGTCCGTCCATCACCTCCTCCCGTCGATACATACGGTCGAGGACCGGGCCGCCGTCGTCCGGGTCCCTGAGCGCCTCGAAGCAAGCGATGACCTCGTCGCGCACCGTCTCGTAATCGGCCTGCGACACGCATCCGTTGGGCTCGCGCCCTTCGAGATTGATGTAGATCCCTTGTTGGGGATTGGGTGATGCGAAAGCCTTCGTCTTGCTCCAGTCGATGGCCGAGTGCGCCGCGCCCTTGGCCCTCTTGTAGACCGCCTTCGGCAACAACTTCTTCACCTTCCGGCCCATGGTCCGAAGCGACCGGCTGCCCCCCAGGGCCCCGGCTCCGCCCACCGCCAGGAGGCCGCCCTCCTTCAGCGCGAGGTTGACGTTGACGACCTTCTCCTTCGGCCCGAAGCCGTGATCCGACATCGTGAGGATGTAACCCTCGGCCCCGGCCCACTCGATCATCTCCCCGATGAACTCGTCCATCTGGTCGAAGAAGGACCACACGCGCTCGCGGATGGGGCCGGCCTCGGGCCGTTCGTAGTGTTCGCACCGAGGATCGATGTACTTGTAGTGGACGTGCATCAACCTGTCCGGCGCCTCGAGCACGGCGAAGAGGATGGGAACGTCGGCCTCCTCCGCCACCAGCATCCGGAATGCCTTTCGTTTCAGAGCGAGGTTGCGCGACAGCCGGTCGATGATCGCGGTGGATCGCCAATCCTGGTCGTAATCCACCTCGATATCGATCTCGTACTCGCCGACCTCCTCGGCGATCCTCGAGGCCAGCGACTCCGGGTGGGTGAATCCCTGGGGAGTGCCTCCTCCGCCTTCCGGCGTGAGCATCCCGGAGACGGAGAAACCGTCCACCGGGGGCGGCGGGTAGGTCATCGGGATGTTGAAGAGACCCACGCGCGCTCCCTGAGCGTTCGCCGCGTTCCACAGGGCCGGCGCCTTAACCCGGTCGAGTCGTACCAGGCCGTCCTTGCGCTGGACGTTGCCCAGCGTGAACCCGAAGATGCCGTGCTTCCCGGGGTTCACGCCCGTGAAGATCGAGGTCCATCCCGGCGGCGTATAGGGCGGGACGGTCGAGGTGAGGATCCCCTGTGCGCCACGATCCAACAACGCCTGATAGCGCGACATATGACCTGCCTCGAAAGCGGGCTCCAACACCGAGTAAGTGATCCCGTCGAGGCCGAGGAGCAGAACCCTATTGTTGTTGTTGGTGCCGTGTCTCAATCTTTCACCCGCAATCGTCGCCTGAAAGTTAGAAGGATGCCGAAGGCGACCATCACGATACCCACGTAAAGCGCGGGCAGGATCGCGCCCACGAGCGGGCCGATCACGAAGACGATCGCCGAGACGTCGGGCATCCCGGGGGTGGGCAGCAAACGCCGTCGAGCGAGGGTCTTCGACCATCGGCCGCCGAGACCACCCTCGGCCGTTTGCTTCTCGGCGCCAGAGATCTCCATGAAGTAGAAGGACAGGATCCCGAACGCGAGGATCCACAGGATCGTGGTGGCCGGCTCGTCCGTGCGCCACGCGTAGAAACCAAGCCCGATGACCGCGCTACCCCGGCGAGCACCGTCGGCGAGAGCATCGAGCTCCTGCCCGCGCGGGCTATTGATCCCAAGCAATCGGGCGAGCTTCCCATCGACGCAATCGAAAACGAACGAGAGGTAGTAGAGGATCGCTCCACCGATCAGACCCCCTCGGTTGCCCAGCGCGAACAGCGGACCCACGGCCACCCCGAGGAGGAGCGAGACGTAGGTGACCTGGTCGGGCGTGAGCCAGCGTCTTCGCTCGAGCAATCGAACGAGAGGGAATGCAAGGGGATCGACGACGAGGACCGTCCAGGGATAGTCGCGCTTCTTGGCGCCCGAAGCGTCCACGGCGGTCACCGCCGCGAGGGCTCGGACGCGGGATCCAACAGCCCGCGACCTCTCGCTTGCTCGACAGCGCCCACGATCATGCCCGTTACCAACCCCGGATCCCTCTTGAAGAGAGCGCGTCCGACGTTGAGCACGAACAAACCCACCAGCCCCCACCAGAGAGCCGCGATGTGACGACCGTCCTGAGGCATGTTCTTTCGGTGCAGATAGAACTGGTTGCCCAGGTTCATCCGCATCAGTTGGTGTGATGACAGACGCGAGGTCACGGTCTGGAAATGCTCGCAGCGAGCGGCGGGCGTCTGGAGGAGAACGTAGCGACGGGACACCCGATAAGTGAAGTCGACATCCTCCTTGTGCCCGTAGCCGGATAGGGCTTCGTCGAATCGGAACTCGTCCACCACTGCTCGGCGGAAGGACATGAACCACCCGGTCATGTATTCGAGCTTCCGGACTCCCGCAGCCTCGGAGACGCCTTCGACCCAGAAGCCGGGCCGCATCCGCCCACTCGCCTCGGGCCACCAACCGCCGATGCCGAACAACTTGCGCCATGCGACCGAGATAAGCGGGGGCCGGGCGGGGTGAACCGGCGTCCCCCGAACACCGCCGAGCTCGGGCCCCCACCGCTCGTACTCGGCCAGGATGGCCTCGTGACAATCCGGAGCAAGGAACACGTCATCGTCGATGAAGAACACCGGGTC
>Ga0136614_10000032_pt1 | contig 45369 bp, 47 predicted proteins | sample AntDrymUQ2792106_2_FD_106643 | JGI IMG/M metagenome (GOLD analysis project Ga0136614, IMG submission 106643) | Polar desert sand microbial communities from Dry Valleys, Antarctica - metaG UQ279 (21.06) | ecosystem: Environmental > Terrestrial > Soil > Desert | place: Antarctica: Dry Valley... | reverse complement strand
CTCGGGGACCTCGGGGGCAACGACCAGCCCGACCGCGACCGCCGTACCGGTCGAGCCTGCGGTGACACTGTCGGGGCTGCGCGCGGCGGTGCGGGCCTCCGGGTCCGCGGCGGCGGCCGTGTGCGCGACGACGACCGCTGAGCGGGCGCCCTTGGTAGGAAGCTTGGCGGCGGCCGCCGCCTGCCACGAGCTCCTGCTGAGCTGACAATGACCTCGCGTGGCACCTTTCGGTCCTTTGGTTGGGGTGTCGCCCGCCGTGATGGACTCAGAAGTGCCGCTTCTGCCGCCGTTGCGGCACTTCTTGGTCCGTCCCGTCGCGCGGGCCATCGGGCAATGGACCCAGCGGTGCCGTGCTCCCGGACGGAGGCGGGCTCATGGCTGTGACCGACGCGCTCCAGGACGCACTGGCCGGCGAGCACGCCGTGATCTGGGGGTACGGCGTGGTCGGCGCTGAGGTCACCGAAGAGCAGCGACCCGACGTGCGGGCGGCCGAGCAAGCGCACCGCACGCGTCGCGACGCCACCGCCGACCTGCTGCGCTCGATGGCCGCCGTTCCCGCCCAGGCGCAGGCGTACTACGAACTGCCGTTTCCGGTGACCGACCCGACGTCAGGATTGCGCCTGGCCGTCCACCTGGAGCAGGGCGCTGCGGCGGCCTGGCGGTACGTCCTCGGGCAGACCGACGACGCCGAGCTGCGACGTATCGCTCTTGGCGCCTTGACCGACGCAGCCCTGCAGGCGACCCGTTGGCGACTGGCGGCGGGGACGCATCCTGCCACCGTCGCCTTTCCCGGCCAGTGACGCGCCCGGCTCAGTCGGTCCGGTGGGCGCTGGCGCGGCTGCTCAGTTCGTGCATCACCCTGAGTTCAGAACTCTCATGCCAGTCGCGACGTACGCCGCCGAGGCGTTCAGCTCGGTGATCAGGTCAGCCGCGCGCGGGCGACTGACGAGGCCGAGCATCGGTAGGTAGTAGCGACTTTCCGTATCGGCGAGGTGCCAGGACATCTGCCGCAGGGTCCGCCAGCACGCCCAGGACGGCAGCTGCCGAGAGCTGTCGTCCCGTCGAGAACACGCGGTGGACTCGCCCGAATGAGTTCAACGGTTTGCGAACGTGCACGAGATAGCTCTGCCAGCGTTGCGTCGCGCTCCGCCGCGATGGCCGGGAGATGGTCCCGGGCGAACGCCTGCTCGTCGCCGTACACCCGCTCGACAACCTCGCATCGGCACCCCGACGGAAGCCGCTCGACCAAGGCGCTCAGCGCCTCGTCCTCGGACGCGCCCTGGCCGCAGTAACCCCAGAACGGGAGTTCGAACACCCATGCCGCAGTCGTGTCGTCGTGGGCCATGCGGACACCGAATTCGATATAGGTGTCGACCGTCCGAGTCAACGAGGCGCTGACCAGGTGTCTACCAGTGGGAGGAGGTCTCGGAGCCGGTCGATCACGGCGTCGGGGTGGACGTCGACGGGCACCTGCTGGGCGGGCGGGATCTCGCTGTGCGGCACCAGCACCGCCCGCATGCCCACCGCTCGGGCGCCGGAGATGTCGTCGAACGGGCGGTCCCCGACGAACACGCAGCGGGCCGGATCCTCGACCCCGGCCGCAGCCATGGCGGCGCGAAACGCCTCCGGGTGCGGCTTGGTCCAAGGGACCTCGCTGGTGTACACGGCGCCGTCTATGAGGTGCAGTACGCCGTCGCGCTCGAAGATCGCTTCGTGCCAGGCGCGGTCCCAGATCGTGTTGGACAAGACGCCGATCTTGATGCCGCGATCCCGAAGGGCGGCAAAGAGATCCGGAACATCGGGATCGATGAACGTGTGCGGATCCCAGAACTCCCGGTAGGCCAGCTCCGCGGCCTCGTGCGGGTCGACGCCCGCCGCGGCGAGGACGTCGGCGAACCTGGCGCTGGAGTGGTGGTCACGGCTGGCTTCCCAGACGCGCAACTCCGCGGCCAACAGCCGCGCTGCGGCCTCCTCGGCGTCGGTCGGCCGGTCGGCATGCGCCACCCGGGCAAAGGCGGCCCACTGGTCGGCGGCCTCGATGGTGTGCCAGGGCGTGAGCGTCCCGCCCCAGTCGAAGATCACCGCCAGAACGCTCACTCCACGCATCCTGCCCGATCAGACCCGGCCGGCCATCTTGAGGACTCGCAGCGCATGGAAGGTGACCATTTCACTGTGTCCGGATCGCCCCCAGTCGACCGCCTCGGGTGCGCGCTTTCCTCCCACGGACTGCCACCAGGCCCCGTCAGCCGTCCACCGGCCGTCCGAGCGACGCTTCTCCTCGACGATGTCAAGCGCCTCGGCCGCTCGGGAGTCCCCGACGATGCCAACATCGGCCAGCACCCGCAGACCGAACAAGATGTCGTAATGCCAGTACGGCGGGTAGCGGAACCGGCCAAAGTGCGGCCAGAGCGCCTCACGTCGCCGCTCGGACCTGAACAGCCCGGCCCGAAGCACCATCTCAGCGGCGCGCTCGATCGCGTCGACGACGCGTGCGTCGCCGGTGGCTCGGCGGTACTCCGACAGGCCCCACAGCGGGGTGATCGACTCGTGGAACGACGAGTGCCGTGCCTCCGGACGTGCGTCGCAGTTCCAGCCGCCGTCGGGCCACTGGCATTCGATGAGGCGCTGTACCAGCGTGCTGATCCGATCGTCGTCCACGAAGCCGAGGCGGCAGCAGGCGCCGATCGCGTTGCCTTCCTGCGAGGCGCAGCGGCGGGCCCGGCCGTCCACCACCCGCACGGTGTGACGGGTGGCCCAGCGCAGTTCCGCGTCGATGACCGGTCGAAGCTGTTCGTCACCAGGTGGGTACCGCAGATCAGCGAGTGACACCAACCGCCAATGTCCGCCGGTCCACTTGCGGTAGGGGCCCACTCCGAACGTGCCGTCGGCCCCCTGGTCGGCGAGCAGCGCTCGGACCACGCGGCCATCGGGGATGGCCATCCGAGCAGCCAGCACGTCGGACTCGTCGTCGGCGCGATCCAGCAGTTCGGTGAGCGTTCGATAGCGCACGGCGGGCTCGTCGGACTCGAGGAGCCAGCGCACGGCATCGATCGCCAGTGGAGCGCTGAGTGCCGGCACGCCGCCAACATATCCGGGGCTCCGAGTGCGAGACACTGCTCGGGTGAGCGACTGGCTCGACGCGGAAGCACGGGTGCTCGACGCGGTCGACGAGTGCTGGACGATCGACCGGCTGCGGGATCTGGTCGCGATACCTTCCGTCACCGGGTCGGACGCCGAGTCCGCGGCGCAGCATTATGTCGCCGGCTGGCTTACCGACCTTGGCCTGGACGTGGATCTCTGGCCGATCGACCTGGTCGCGTTGTCGGTTGATCCGCAGTGGCCGGGCCAGGAGGCGGCTCGTCGGCAAGCCTGGGGATTGGTCGGATCCATCGGTGGTGACGGACCCTCGCTGGCTCTCAGTGGCCACATCGACGTCGTACCGGCCGGCGATCTCGCTCAGTGGACGTCCGACCCGTTCGAGCCGACGATCCGCGACGACGCAGTGGTCGGGCGCGGGGCTTGCGACATGAAGGGCGGGCTGGTCGCGGCGGTGGCGGCAGTCGCTGCGATCGTCCGCTCCGGGGTGCCGCTGGCCGGCCGGTTGGCGGTGCACAGCGTGGTCAGTGAGGAGGACGGCGGCCTCGGCGCGCTGGCCACCATCCGCCGCGGTCACGTCGCCGACGCCTGCGTCATCCCGGAACCGACCGACGGAGCCGTCCTGACAGCCAGCGCCGGTGCACTCGGTTTCCGGCTCACCGTGCCAGGGCGCTCCGCGCACGGGGCGAGGAGAGCCGAGGGGATCAGCGCGTTCGAAGCATTCCTGCCGGTTCACCGCGCACTTCTGGAGCTGGAACGCTCCCGGAACGCCGAGCCCGACCCGCGCTTCGCCGGGCTCGTCGTGCCGTACGCGCTGTCGATCGGGAAGCTGTCGGCCGGTGACTGGGCGAGCACGGTGCCCGATCTGCTCGTGGCCGAGGGCCGGTACGGCGTACAGCTGGGTGAGCCGGTGTCGGCTGCTCGTGCGGTCTTCGAAGCATGCGTTGCGGCCGCCTGCGCGCGCGATCCGTGGCTGGCCGATCATCCCGTGCGGATGGAGTGGGCCGGCGGCCAGTACGCCAGCGGCACGTTGCCGGCTGGGCACCGGCTCCTCGCCGATGTGCAAGCAGCGGTCGAGGACGTGACCGGCGCAGTGCCGCCCGAGCGAGCGGGACCCTACGGCAGCGACTTGCGGCACTACGCGGCTGCCGGCGTGCCCACCGTCCACTACGGACCTGGCGATCTCCGCTGGGCGCATGCTCCCGACGAACGCGTTCCTATTGCCGATGTCGTGTCGACAGCGCGCGTCCTGGCCTTGCTCGCTCTTCGCACCTGCGGCGCCCGCTGACGTCGCCCAGGTGACGAACTACGCTCGGGTGCATGTGTCGCAGCATCAAGACCTTGCGCCCTCCGTTCAGCGAAGGCGTGACGGACGACGACGTCCGCGCCGCCGCGCTGCAGTACGTGCGAAAAGTGAGCGGCTTCCGTGCACCGGCCCCCCACAACGCGGCGGCATTCGAGGCGGCTGTCGATCGGGTGACGGCTGCTACCGGCGAGCTTCTCGACTCCATTCAGGTGCGTGGCCGCGCCGCCAGTTGATCCCGGCGCACCCCTGTTCGGCGCTGGCTCGAAATGCGGGGCGGGTGCCCATCCCACATCGGCTGCTGCTCAGGCGGCGTCGGCGTCTGCGTCGCTGTCGATCACGCAGATCGCGTCTGCCGCGGCGTCGTACCCGGCCATCTGGGCGGCGATCTCAGCAGCGTTGGGCAGGGCGTCCAGCCAGTCCGGTTCTTCGGCTGTGAGGTCCACCGGTGGCTCTGCGTCGAAGAGGACTATCGGCTCGGGTGGGTCGGGATCGTTGTCCTGAGAGGGGTGGGCTGCCCACGGTTCGTTGACGATCCGTTGCCCGGTGGGGCTGGTCCAGACCAGGATCCCGCCGCCGATCTGCACGACGTTCCACGCGGTGTGCGTTTTCAGCCGGTGATGCGGCCGGCACAGCGCTTCCAGGTTGCACTCGGCCGTCGGCCCTCGCGGGTGCGCCACCGTATGGTCCAGATCGCAGCGCCTGGCAGCCCGGCGGCAGCCCGGCCACCGGCACGTGCCGTCCCGGGCGCGGACATGCGCGGCCAGCGCAGCCGGTGGGGTGTACGTCGTCGTCCCCACGTCCAGCACCGTCCCGGTGGCCGGGTCGGTAAGGATCCGCCGCCAAGTCGCATCAGCGGCCAACTCCCGCGCCGCCTGCGCGGTGATCGGGCCGTATCCGGCCAGCTGCCCCGGTAGGTCGTCAAGTCCCGCCAGCGTCGTCCAGGGCACCGTCACCTGCACCGCCACTGGGCGAGACCCCCACTCCGGCCGGGACCGGGCGTTCGCCGTCGGCGCGCCCCCGGGATGACTGCGGCCGCACCTCTGTTCGGCCCCGTCGGCGGAGGCAGCCGGGTCGATGCTGCTGCTGGCGGCCGCGCCGCTGGCCGGCCCGGCGTCGCCGGTGGTCCCGTCAGCGAATATCGGGCGTGGGCTGAGGTGGCCCACCCGGTGGGCGTCGAGGATGAGGTCGATCAGAGTGTCCGCCCGACGCGCGCCGGCGCTGCGGTCGTCGCCGGGTGTGCGGGCGGACTCCGCGAGGTCGACGATCCGATGGTAGGCGGCCATCGTCTGCGCGGCCGGTCCGCGTAGCCACAGCGTGGCCAGCCCGTCCGCGGCTGTGAAGAACTGCACGGTGCGCTCGCGGGCGGCCTGCTCGCGGCGTCGTTCGGCGGCGGTCGGGTCGGCGGCGATGACCGCGCGGGCCACCGAGGCGCCCAGTCCAGCCAGGGTCTGGCCCTCGGCACGTGGGAGTACGCGATCCTCCACGGCCCGGGCGTGCTCGGCTGAGAGGACTTCGGTGGCCTCGGCAACTATCCGCAGCTTGGCCATGCTGATCTCCCCGCGACCCAATGCGGCCAATGTGCCGGGCAGCCGAGAACACACCTGGAGGGCGAGTTCGGTTCGATTGCCGGCGGACAGGCGAGAGATCCGCAGCGCCACGGCCACCTCCGCCGCGGCCACCTCCACCGGATGCACCGCTCCGCCGGCCGTCGGGTCCGGGGTGGTGATCCACGCCGGGGCGCGAGTGGTCAGCTCTGCGATCACCGCCAACTGCTCGGCCTGCGAAGCCGCGATCGTCCGCTCTGCGCCCTGCAACCGAGCCACCAGCTCCGCGTCACTGTCCCCGTGGTACTCGAACATGTGTTCGATTATGGCAGACCCCACCGACAGAACCAAGAGAAGGGACGATCACGATCCCGCGTCGACCTTCGCCCATCGCGCGAGCGCGGCGTCGAGCAGGTCACGCCGGCCCGTCTCGATGGCATCGGCGACGTTCTCGACTCGGTTCGCCACCACCGCAGCCCGCAGGTCGACCCGCCGCCCAGTGATGCTGGTGTAGTGGCGGGCGACCCGCCGATTCAGATCGCGGGAGGTCCCGTCGAGGTAGCGGAGGTCGAACGACACCGACCCGGTCTGCACACAGGAGAAGTCCCAGATCCCGGAGATCCGGCCGACGGGACGGTCGAGGACGAAGTTGCCTTCGTGGAAGTCGTTGTGCAGCACCACCTCGTCATGCCCCCGGATGGCGACGTCGACGGCTTCCAGTTCATTGGACAGCAGCGAGGCGGTCCGCCGTACCTCGGGCGGAAGCCAGCCCAGACCCGCGCGCACCAGCGAGATCATGGCGCCTGGTCAACCTGTTCAACGGAACACCGAGTTCGTCGACCTCGGCCGCGGACAACGCCACATGCATGGCGGCCAGAACCTCAGCCCACGAACCCGCCATCCGGTCACGGTCACGCGCGCTCGCAGCCATGTAATCGGCTTCGCTGTACTCGGCGCCGGTAAGTGTGCGGTACGCCGCAAAGCGGGTGCGCTGGCCGACCCATTCCACGCGCGGGCTCGGCACCGGGAGCCGCCCGTCAAGCCGGCGCAGCAGGGCAACCTCTCGCTCGAAGGCCACTCCCTCGTTACGCGGGAACCGCAGAATCCAGCCATCCGCGGTCTCGAGAACGATGTTCTCCCAGCCCTGATCGTGCACTCGTACGCCACACAGGTCTACGTCGCGGAGTTCAGCCTCGACGGTTGCCACGAGCGATTGGAGGTCGTGGGCCGTTACCACCGGTGCCAGCACCGCGCCATCGTCACGGACCCGCTGTCGCAGGGCAGCGGGTTAGGGCCTGGTTCAGCTCACGGACTGTCCGTTCGCGTTGACGAAGCGTCCCTCCAGGAGAATCGGAATCGATGTGCTGCGGTCGATCTCGGCTGCTATGTCGACGTCCTCGGGATATCCGGTCGCGAGGAGTTCACGGCCGCTCGCACATTGTCGGAGAAGGGCGGCGAGATCATCTCGGGCATCGCGATAGGCCGCGGCAGCGGCACGCGCTTCCGGGGACACGTCGGTGATCCCGCCATCCATCATGGCCGCGAGCAGCCCGCCTGCACCCCACAGATCCTCCACCGCCGGCCGAAGGGAGCCGTCCGGCCAGCGCTCGCCGGCGGCGACAACACTCAGTTGGCCACGCGGGTTGAGCTCAAGTTCGACGGTGACCCAATCTGCGACCGCAACAGCGTTTCGCAGTGACACCCCGACAACGGTGGCACCGCCTTCCGCTAGCCGGCGCGCGATGGTCGAGCCGTTCGGGGAGGGCAGCACGAGACGCTGCAGCCCGTTGGCCCGGCGCAGCGTCCCCGGGGACAGGCTGACATCTCGCGCGGAGGCTGTGCTGCGGCCGACCGCCAGGACGGCGTCACGGTCACGGGCGTAGGCAACAGCGGACGAGTCGGCCCATTCATACGGCCACACCTGAATGCCGAGATCTGCGGCGACAGACAGCGTGGTAGTGAAACTCAGCACGTCGACAATTGCCACGAAGTCGTGCTGGGCGCCGGAGGTGATCGCGGTGCAACCGGACAGTCCCCATTCCAGCCTGAGCCGGAAGCCCGCCTGTGCGAACGGATCACTCATGGCACGGCCTCGCGCCGTTCGTAGCTGATCCACAGTGGACGGAACCCGAGCCGCGGCCAGACCCGGCTGGACAACGGGTTCCCGAGGGCGAACCAGAGCGTGTAGCCGTCTATGTCGTACCCGGCCAGATCGGCGAGCACGGCGGAGACGAGGGTCCGCCCGAAACCCTGCCCCCGCCATCGAGCGTCGACCGCCACCGAGTTCAGGTAGCCGTAGCGACCGGGCGAGAGTTGCCCACCCTCGTCTCGGACGGTCTGCACCATCGACTCGCACATGCCGGCCACCGCTGCGTCAACCTCCAGCACGTGGATGACGGGTGCACCTTCGGCGCCCGACCACAATCGCTCCAGCCGGGCCCGGAATGCGGGTTCGAGTGCTGGCACCACCCGGACGTACGGCGTATGCGGCTCGTGGAACGCGACCTCCTCGACGTGCAGCGCGGAAACCGCGTCCGCGTCCTCCGGCCGCGCCGGGCGGATCGTCGCCGAGCGTCCGGAGGTCAGCGGCCCCGGCGGGCGCAGCGCGAACGCGGACGCCGGCTCGAGTCCGAATCGGGCGAACCGCGGCGCCGCCTCGTCGTCCGCGGCCGGCCACATCACCATGTCGGCTGCCTCCGGCACCCGCGCGGCGGCAACGATCGCGTCCAGCGCCGCCGTGTCACTCGCCGCCAGCTCACGCCACGACACCGCCCGGTCCGGTGCGAACGAGCGCATCTCGTCGTCTTCGGCGAACTCCACCAGATCCGGCCGGAGATGCGCGCCGACAGAGCCGGTGCCGTCCACCGCGACCAGACCGGCAGTCTCCGCTGCCCGCGTCCGGGCGAGCCGCAACCGCGGGTCCAGTGTCTCCAGCCGATCGGCCTTGGCGCGGAGCAGTGCGTCGATCTGAACGCCATCGTCACCAATGACCGCTCGCACAGACCAGACATTCATGTGCGCAACTCCTGTGCTAGGCAGCCGGAAGCAGCGACAGGAAACTGCGAGCAAGCGGTACGGCGGTCGTCGTACTGGACTGCCCGCCTTCCACGAACACCGAGAACGCGACATCGCCGCGGTAGCCGGCGAACCAGGCGTGCGCCGGCGGTGGATCGCCGGTGCCGAACTCGGCGGTCCCGGTCTTGCCGGCGACCGTCCCGGGCAGGTCGGCGAGCGCCGTCGCCGTACCCGAGGTCACTACCTCGCGGGTCATCGATCGCAGCGCCTCGATCACCGCGGTGCTGGGCCCAGGCGGCGGCGTACCGGCCGGCTCGGCAGACGGGACCAGGATCGGAACGGGCGTCGCACCGCCGGCCACCGTCGCCGACACCAGCGCCATCGCCAACGGGCTGACCAGTACGTCGCCCTGCCCGATCGCGTCGGCGGCCTGCACGACCGGCGACCCGGGCAATGGCACCGAACCGGTGATCGTGTCGATCGGCAACGCCCAGTCCGAGCCGATCCCGAACTGGGCGGCGGCCTCCGGCAACGCCGCAGCAGGCAGCTGTACGCCGAACGCTGTAAACGTGCTGTTGCACGACTGCGCGAAGGCGGTCGTGAACGACACGTCGCCGAGATCGAAGCGGTCCTGGTTCTCGAACTCCCGCCCCTCGACGGTGGTCGAGGCGGGGCACGGCACGGTCGTCGACGGGTCGGCGAGCCCGGCCTCCAAGATGGCGGCGGCGGTGACGATCTTGAACGTCGAGCCCGCCGGGTACTGGCCGATCAGCGCGTTGGCCGCGTTCGCTGCATCGTTCGCGGATACCGCCAGGATCTCGCCGGTGGAGGCGCGGACGGCGACGATGTACGACGGGGCACTCAGCGTGTCCACCGCTTCGTCAGCCGCCGACTGCACCGGCACCGACAGGGTGGTCGTGACCGGCTCCCCCACGACGGGTGCCACCACCATCAGCTGGTCGACCGGCACCCCGTCGGTGGCCGTGGAGACGGTGAGCCCCGGCGTGCCGGTGAGCTGGCCCTGGTACACCCGCTGCAGCCCGGACAGGCCGGCCTCGTCGCCCGCGGCGAGTAATCCGCCGGATTCCTCGACGACTTCGGCGGTCACCGGACCGACCCGACCCAGCACCGCACGGGCGAACTGCGCCGTCGGCGCCAGCTGGCGGGTCGCGTCGCGGAAGACGGTGCCGGGCAGGTCGAAGATCTGGCTGCGTACGGCGTCGTACTCCGATTGGCGCAGCGTGATGACCGGCACGAACTGGCCGGCGGTGGAGGCCTCCACGTCAGCGACCACCTGCGCGGCGTCGACGTCGAGGACCCCGCTCAGGGTCGCGGCCAACGTCGGCAAGTCGGTGGCCAGACCGGGATTCACCCCGACGTCGACAATCGGTGTCTCGGCGAACAGCGGCGAGCCGGCCCCGTCCAGGATGCCGGCCCGTTCCGGAAGCACCCGGGTCAGCAGCAATTCCTGCCCCTCGCGCAGGGCGGGATGCACGGTGTCAGGTCCGGCCTGGATGGTCCAACCCTCGCCCTCGGCGGGTGCGTCCAACATCAGCGTCAGGTCGTAGGTCCACGCCGGCAGGGAGCGGAACGCCCAGCTCACCGCTGCCGTCACCTCGGCGCCGGTCTCCGTCACTGTGACGGTTTCCACCGATGGCTCGGGACCGGGGAGGCCGAGCTGCTCCGCGGTTGCGGCGAGCAGATCCGTGGTGGCCGCCTTGTCATCGGTGAGCTGTCCGGCGGCGTCGTACTCACCGGCCTCCCACGCCGAGAGGTACTGCTCGGCAAAGGAGCGGGCCCGGGCCTCGGTGTCGTCGGTGCCCGTGCACCCCGTGAGCGCCACCACGAGCAGCACCGTGAGCACGCGGCCGACGAACATCAGAACAAGACTGTCATGAACGTGCCCACCTGCCGAAAGCCCACCCGCCGGTAGGCGCCCAGGGCCGGCTCGTTGTAGTCGTTGACGTACAGGCTCACGACCGGTGCGAATGTGGCCAGCGCCGCGGCCACGACCGCCGACGTACCGGCCGCCCCGATGCCCTCCCCGCGACGGTCCGGCCGGACCCAGACGCCCTGGATCTGGCAGGCGCGTTCTGACACCGCCCCCAGCTCGGCCTTGAAGACGACCTCGCCGTCCTCGATCCGCGCAAATGCCCGCCCCGCGCCGATCAGCTCACGGATCCGGCCGCGGTAGCCGCGTCCGCTGTCCGACCCGATCGGCGACACACCCACCTCCTCGGTGAACATCGCCACGCAGGCGGGCATGAGAATGTCCAGCTCCTCCGGTACGACGGCCCGCACGGCCGGGTCCGGCGGCAGCGTCGACCGCTCCGACACCGCCATCAGCGGTTGACCGGTGCGGACGTCTCGAGCCGGGCCCCACTCGGGGGCCAGTTGCGTCCAGACCGCGTCCACCGCGCTCTCCACCCCGACGATCGACGAGCAGCGCCGGCCCTGCGCGGCCGCTCGGTCGGCGAAACCGGCGAGCGCGGGCGCGGACTGGCTCAGCGGCACGAGATTGGCGCCGGCCAGACAAAGACCGTCCAGGCCATGAGTGACATCGCCGTCGTGCCCCCAGAGTTCGGCACCCAGCCGCCGCCGTTCCAGTCCGGTCGCCTCGACCCGGGTTGCGATCAGACACCCGGCGACCGGATCGGCGGCGAGCAGCCGTCGCACCGCGGGCAGGTCGGCGTCATGGAGCAGCCGGGTGGTCGCCGTCCGGAGCACGGTCGCTAGCTCACCTCGACCCGCGGCGGGCCCGAGGTCACCTCGTCGTCGGCCATGGCGTCGGCCAGCTTCATGGCCTCCTCGATCAACGTCTCGACGATCTGCGACTCGGGCACGGTCTTGATCACCTCGCCCTTGACGAAGATCTGGCCCTTGCCGTTGCCGGAGGCGACCCCGAGGTCGGCTTCTCGAGCCTCCCCGGGCCCGTTGACCACGCAGCCCATCACCGCACCCGCAGCGGAACGTCCATGCCCTCGAGCCCGGCCGTCACCCGGTCGGCCAGGGTGTAGACGTCCACCTGCGCCCGGCCGCAGGACGGGCAGGAGACGATCTCCAGGCCGCGCTTGCGCAGGTTGAGCGACTCCAGGATCTGCAGGCCGACCTTGACCTCCTCCACCGGCGGCGCGGACAGCGACACCCGGATCGTGTCCCCGATCCCCTGCGACAGCAGGGCGCCGAAGGCCACCGCGGACTTGATCGTCCCCTGGAAGGTCGGGCCGGCTTCGGTGACGCCGAGGTGCAGCGGGTAGTCGCAGCGTTCGGCCAGCAGTTCATACGCGCGCACCATCACGACCGGGTCGTGATGCTTGACCGAGATCTTGATGTCGCGGAAGTCGTGCTCCTCGAACAGCGAGCACTCCCAGAGCGCGGACTCGACCAGCGCCTCCGGCGTCGCCTTGCCGTGCTTGTCCAGCAACCGCTTGTCCAGGCTCCCGGCGTTGACCCCGATCCGGATCGGCACCTTCGCGTCGGCCGCCGCCTTGGCGATCTCGCCGACCCGGTCGTCGAAGCGCTTGATGTTGCCGGGATTGACCCGTACGCCGGCGCACCCCGCGTCGATGGCGGCGAACACGTAGCGTGGCTGGAAGTGGATGTCGGCAATGACCGGGAGCTGGGATTTCCTGGCGATCGCCGGCAGCGCGTCGGCGTCGTCGGTGTCCGGTACGGCGACCCGCACGATCTGGCAACCGGCCGCGGTCAGCTCGGCGATCTGCTGCAGCGTGGCGTCGACGTTCGCCGTCTTGGTGGTTGTCATCGACTGCACGGACACCGGCGCGTCACCGCCGACGAGGACAGCGCGGTCGCCGCGACCCACCGAGATCTGCCGGCTCTTGCGTCGTGGGGACAGCGTGGGCGGGGGCATCTCGGGCATGCCCAAACTGATGGCGCTCACTGCAGTTGCTCCAGGGTGATCGGATTGACGATGTCGGCTACGAGCAACAGGCCGGACAGCACGATGAAGACGCTCGCTACGACGTAGGCCACCGGCATCAGGCGGGCGGTGTCGAACGGTCCAGGATCGGGCTTGTGCCGCAGCCGGGCCACCACCGACCGGGCCTTCTCCCACAGCGCGCCTGCGACGTGGCCGCCGTCGAGCGGGTACAGCGGAACCAGGTTGAACAAGAACAGCACCATGTTCAGGCTCGCCAGGACACTGAGGAAGAAGACGATCTTCTCCTGGAGCGGCGCCCGCTCCGGTGGCAGGCCGAACGCCTCCCCGGAGATCCGGCCCACGCCGACGATGCCGATCGGGCCGTTGATGTCGCGCTCTTCACCGAGGAACGCCGCCCGGAACAGCTGGGGGATCCGTTCGGGGATGCCGATCAGCTTCTCCCCGGCCGTGACGATGAAGCCACCCACCTGTCCGGGAACCGACGTCAGCGGCTGCGACACGTTGGGCGTGGTCGGACTCAGCCCCAGAAAGCCCACCGTCTCGACCTGCTCGCGGTCCTCGTCGACGTACACCTGATTCGGCAGCGGCGTGACGGTGAGCGTCTCCTCCCGACCGTCCCGCAGCACCGTGAGGGACAGTTCCTCGTTGGGGCTGCCCCGGATGACCGCTCGTACTGCCTCCCAGTCAGCCGCCGGTCGCCCGTCCACGGTGAGGATCTCGTCACCGTTTCGGAAGTCGGCTTGCTTCGCCGGACTGGCGATCGGCAGGGCACAGTCGGGCCCGGCCTCGCACAGCGCGCCGGTGTCGTCCACCGGTGTCGAGCAGGTGGCCTCGATCGATGCGGTGGCCGGCAGCACGCAGTCGCTGACCGCTCGAACAGTCGTGGTCGGCGTGGGGATGCCGAAGCCGACCAGGATGATCGTGAACAGGACGAACGCGAGCACCAGATTGTGCGCCGGCCCGGCCGACATGACGATGACCCGCTGCCACCAGGGCTTGCGGTAGAACACCCGGTCGCCGTCACCGGGGCGGATGTCCAGCAAGGACGCGCCGCGCACTTCCTCGACCAGCTTGCGCATCCGGCCGACCTTGCGCCCGGCCAGGTCCTCCTCGCCGGGCGGCATCATCCCGACGATGCGGATGTACCCGCCGAGCGGGATCGCCTTGACGCCGTGCTCGGTCTCGCCGATCCGCTTGGACCACAGCGTCGGACCGAAGCCGACCATGAACTGGGTGACCCGCATCCCGAAGCGGCGGGCCCAGAAGAAGTGCCCCAGCTCGTGGAACCAGATCGAAAAGGCGAGCCCGACGACGAACAGCAGCACGCCGATGGCGGTCATCATGCGTTCGTGCGCTCCTCGCGTCGTACGGCGTTCCGTGCGTGCCCTCGCGCCCACGTCTCGGCAGCGAGGACGTCGGCCACGGTCGACGGCGGACCGTGTTCACCGGACTCGACGGCGGCGTCCACCACGGTACGCACCACGTCGAGAATGCCGGTGAAAGACAGCTCGCCGGCGACGAAGGCGGCGACCGCCTCCTCGTTGGCGGCATTGAAGATGGCGGGGAGGCATCCGCCGGCTGCTCCGACTGCACGGGCCAGCGCGACTGCCGGGAATGACTCGGAGTCGAGCGGCTCAAACGTCCACCGGGCCGCCGTCGTCCAGTCGACGGCCGACGCGGCGCCGGCGACCCGGTCCGGCCACCCGAGCGCCAACGCGATGGGCAGCTTCATGTTCGGTGGGCTGGCCTGCGCGATCGTGGACCCGTCGACGAACTCGACCATCGAGTGCACGATCGATTGCGGATGTACGACGACATCGATCGCGTCGTACGGCACGCCGAAGAGCAGGTGCGCCTCGATCACCTCCAAGCCCTTGTTGACCAGGGTCGCGCTGTTGATGGTGATCACCGGACCCATGTCCCAGGTGGGGTGCGCCATCGCCTGCTCGACGGTGACCGCCTCCATGTCGGCCCGGGTCCGGCCGCGCATCGGCCCGCCGCTCGCGGTCAGCACCAGCCGGCGCACCTCGTCGGCCCGCCCGGCACGCAGGCACTGGGCCAGCGCGGAGTGCTCGGAGTCGACCGGGACCAACTGTCCGGGCCGGGCCCGTTCGAGCACCAGCGGGCCGCCAGCGATCAGGCTCTCCTTGTTGGCCAGCGCCACGGTCCGGCCGGCGTCCAGGGCGGCCAGGGTGGGTGCCAGGCCGATCGACCCGGTGATGCCGTTGAGCACGACGTCGCACGGCCAGGAGGCCAGTTCGGCCGCGGCGTCGGGACCGGCCAGGATCTTCGGTACGGCGAACTGCCCGGTGGAATAGCCGCGCCCGCGGGCGGCGGCGTAAAAGGCGAGTTGCAGGTCCTGGGCGGCGGTGGCCCGAGCCACCGCAACGACGTCAACGCCGAGATCGAGCGCCTGTCGGGCGAGCAGTTCGACGTTCCCGCCGCCACCGCCGATGCCGACCACCCGGAACCTCTCCGGCGCCGCGGCGGCCACGTCGATCGCCTGTCGCCCGATCGAGCCGGTCGACCCGAGCACGACGACGTCCCGGGGTGCTTTCACGCCAGTCATCCTCCCACCCGACCGGCGCCCTCACCCGCGCCTGCGGCTGGCAGGCTCCTCGGCATGGGTGTGCTCGGGGTCAGCGCCGTGATCCTCGACGCGCACGGCCGGGTACTGCTGGCGCTGCGGGACCGGCCGCCGATCTGGAACCTTCCCGGCGGCTCGGTCGAAGCCCGCGAGACGCCGTGGGCCGCCGCCGTCCGGGAGGTCCGCGAGGAGGTGGGCATCGACGTCGCCGTCGAGCGGCTGACCGGCGTCTACGACCGCTCGCCCGACGGCGATCCGGTGCTCGTCTTCTCCTGCCGGGTGCTCGGCGGTGAGCCGGCCACAACCGCGGAGGCGGTGCAGGTCGGCTGGTTCGATCCGGCCGATCTGCCCAGCCCGATCAACCCGTATCAGCCGCAGCGGATCGCGGACGCGGTCGGGGCCGGGCCGGCGGCAGTCCTCCGCCACCAGCCCGGCCCGTCGGTCCGCGCCCTGTACCCCGACCCCTGAGACTCAGACGCCGACCAGTTTCCGGTTGTCGACCGGCGCCGGCACCTCCTCACGGATACCGAAACGTTCGTAGACGCGGCGCAGCGGTCCAGGAGCCCACCAGTTCGCCCGGCCGAGCAGCCGCATCGTGGCCGGGACGAGCAGCGCCCGCACGATCGTCGCATCCACGATGATCGCGATGACCATCGCGACGCCGATCAGCTTGATGAACGTGATTCCGGAGGTGGCGAACGCGCCGATGACGACTACCAGCAGGAGCGCCGCGGAGGTGATGATGCCGCCGGTGCGCTGCAGCCCCGTCGCCACCGCCTCGGTGTTGTCACCGGTCAGGTCGTACTGCTCGCGAACCCGCGACAGCAGGAAGACCTCGTAGTCCATCGACAGCCCGAACGCGATGGCCAGCACCAGGATCGGCTGGGTCGCCTCGATCGTTCCCGTCGACGTGAAACCGAGCAGGCCGGACAGGTTGCCGTCCTGGAAGATCAGCACGAGGGCGCCGAACGTGGCTCCCAGCGACAGGATGTTCATCACGATCGCCTTGATCGGCAGTACCACGGAGCCAAAGGCGAGGAACAGCAGCACGAACGTCGCCACCGCGACGATCAGCGCCATCCACGGCAGCGTCGCGCCGATGGTGTCCAGCAGGTCGACCAGTTCGGCCGATTCGCCACCCACGAAGACCTGTGCGCCGGCTGGAGCAGGAACCGCACGCAGGTCGGTCACCGCCAGCTGGGCCGCTGCTGAGATCGGGTCGTCGGTCAGGAAAACCGACAGGCGGGCCGTGTCGCCGGCTGCCCCCGTCACCTCGGCGCTCTCGATTCCGGTGATCTCCCGGATCTGATCGACGTACGACGTCAGCGCGACCTGCTGCTGCGGATCGTCCACGGGTCCGTCCATGGTGACCGCCACCTGCGCGGCCGGATCCACGCTGCCACCGAAGTCATCCTCCAGCGCCTCACTGACCACCCGGCTCGGCGTACCCTCCGGCAGCACCCGCACGTCGATGCCACCGAAGCTCGCGCGCAGGAACGGCGTCCCGAGCAGCAGCAGGACAACAACGATCCCAGCCGCGTACAGCACCGGCCGCCGCATGACCGACCGGGCGATGCGGTACCACGCGCCGGGACCGGATCCGTCCCCTCGGCGCCACGGCGCCAGCCGGCGCAGCAGTGGCCGCACCGAAAGGGCATCGATCCGGTGACCCAGAACGGCCAGCAGCGCCGGGAGCACGGTCAGGGCGGCGATCATTGCGACCAGCACCGCCGCTATCCCGCCGAGTCCCATGGACCGCAAGAAGTTCTGCGGGAACAGGGTCAGACCGGCCAGCGCGATGGCGACGGTCACGCCGGAGACCGCCACGGTTCGTCCCGCGGTCTGCAGCGTGCGGCGCAGCGCCGCCGGGACATCACGTCCGACCCGCAGTTCCTCCCGGAAGCGACTGACCACGAACAGCGCGTAGTCGATGGCCAGGCCCAGCCCGAGGAAGATGACGATGTTGATGGCGAACACCGAGACGTCGGTGACCATCGTCATGAGCCGGATCGCCGTGAAAGCGCCCAGAACCGCGAAGCCGCCAACGATCAACGGCATGCTGGCCGCAACCAGACCGCCAAAGATGATGATCAGGAGTACGAAGAGGATTGGCAGCGACAGTGCCTCCGCGCGGGCGATGTCCGCGCTGACCTGCTCGTTGATGTCGCGGTTGACCGCGGCGAGGCCGCCGACCTGCTCGGTGAGCCCCGGAGCGTCCAGAGCGGACTCCACCGCGCTCAGCTGGTCGCCGCGGAGCTCCTCGTCGGCGCCGGTCAGCTGTACGACGGCGTACGTCGAGCGTCGGTCGTCGCTCACGAACTGTGGTGCGTCGGTGCTGAAAAAGCTGGCCACGCTCGCCACTTCCTCGCCCGGCAGCGCCTCCAGCGTGCTGGTCACGGCGTCGGCGTACGCCGGGTCGTCCACCGTCAGGGTGTCGCTGCTGTAGAGCACGATGACGTCGGCGTCGGCACGGCCCAATGCCTCGCTCAACTCGGTGCTGGCGCGGAAGCTCTCGCTGCCGGGGTCCTCGAAACCGCCATCGGACAGGGCACCGAACGCGCCGGTCCCCCACACCCCGGCGAACGCGAGGAAACCGACAGCCAGGATCAGCACGAGCCGGCGCCAGCGGTACATCGCACGGGCGAGATGGTCGAACATGCATGCCTCCTCGGGTACTGTTCTCGGTCGGTGCAGGTTTGGTTAACGGCGTTCACTGTTAACGGTGTACACTTTGCATACGGCGTTCACTGTTGTCAAGGGTGGTGGCATGGCCAGTCCGTTAACTCGGCGGGAGGTCAACCGCGAGGCGACCCTGGTCGACATCCGCCGGCACGCGCGGGTACTGCTCGTCGCCGAGGGCCCGACCGGGGTGACCCTGCGCCCGATCGCCCGGGCCATCGGGCTGACCGCGCCGGCCCTGTATCGCTACTACGAGAGCCGCGAGGACCTGCTGCTTGATCTGATCGCCGACCTGTACGACGAGCTGTCCACATCCATGGAGCGCGCTCGTGACAAGGTGACGGCCGGCGATCTCACCGGCCGATTCATCGCCGTGACCATGTCGTTCCGGACCTGGGCTCGCTCGCACCCACGCGAGTTCGAGCTGGTCTTCGCCACGCCGGTAGGTGATCCGGGTGCACCGAAGGACGAGCGGCTCGAGGTCTGCGGCAGGCGCTTCGGTGGGGTGTTCCAAGGCCTCTTCATCGAGCTGTGGATGGACCGGCCCTTTCCGGTGCTGGCCGACGACGAGCTGGATCCGCGGCTTCGCGCGCAGCTCGGGGACTGGGCCGCTGACAACGCGATCCCACTGCCGCCGGGAGCGCTTGCTGAGTTCCTCACCTGTTGGGTGCGGCTGTACGGGATGATCTCGCTCGAGGTCTTCGGCCATTTGAGCTTTGCGCTCTCCGATGTCGACCCGATGTTCGACGCGATGCTGGCCGAGACGGCCGGGCGGCTCGGGCTGCCATGGCCCGCGCGGTCAGTGCGTGCTGAGCCGCCCGGCCGATAGTCTGCAGCCGACATCGCACCGATACGGAGGATCACTGTGGCCGAGGCCCGGCACGCCCTTGACCACACAGGCGGGCACGATGACGAGACCGCCGCGGGACACGACGGCAACACAGTCGTGGGACACGACGGCAACCCAGCCGTGGGACACGACGGCAACCCAGTCGTGGAGCACGAGCGCCCCGAGGACTGGGGCTGGCACCATGAGTGGCGGCGCAGCGCACCCGTCGTCGGGTGGCTGATGACGATCTCGATGGCACTGCTCGTCTTCGGCAACCATCGGGGCCGCATCGAGGAGTGGTGGCTGCTCGGATTGGCCGCCATCATGGCGGCGATGCTGATCCGGGGCCGGATCAATCGCAAGAACGCGTGGCGGGCCTAAGCCTCGCCGACCCGGCCGTCCACGGCAGCCAGTTGACCGCACGCTCCGGCGATTTCCCGGCCGCGGGTGTCCCGGACAGTCGTGGCCACCCCGCGGTCGACCAGCCGGCGTACGAACTCGTCCTGCGCGGCCGGCGTACTGGCATCCCATCGGCTGCCCGGAGTCGGGTTCAGCGGGATGAGGTTGACGTGGACGAGGCGTCCCCGGAGCTTCTGTGCCAGCAGATCGGCCCGCCACGGCTGGTCGTTGACGTCGCGGATCATCGCGTACTCGATCGAGAGTCGGCGGCCAGTCGCGGCGGTGTACTCCCAGGCGGCGTCGAGCACCTCGGCCACCTTCCATCGGGTGTTGACCGGCACCAGGGTGTCGCGCAGCTCGTCGTCGGGAGCGTGCAGGCTGACCGCCAGGGTCACTGCGAGCCGCTCCTCGGCGAGCCGATGGATGGCGGGAACGAGGCCGACCGTCGAGACGGTCAGCGATCGCTGCGACAACCCGAGACCGTCCGGTGTCGGATCGGTGAGTCGGCGTACGGCGGCCAGCACCCGGCGGTAGTTCGCCAACGGCTCGCCCATGCCCATGAACACGACGTTGCTCACCCGGGCGGGACCGCCGGCGATCTCCCCTCGGGCCAGTGAGCGAGCGCCGGCGACGACCTGCTCGACGATCTCCGCAGTGGACAGGTTGCGGGTGAGCCCGCCCTGACCGGTAGCGCAGAACGGGCATGCCATGCCGCAGCCGGCCTGGCTCGATACGCACACCGTGACCCGCCCGGGGTAGCGCATGAGGACGCTTTCGACGAGCGTGCCGTCTGCACCACGCCAAAGCGTCTTGCGGGTCGCCCCGGCGTCGCAGTCCACGTGCCGAACGACTTTCAGCAACGGCGGCAGCAGCGTCGCGGCGAGCCGCTGGCGGGCCTCGGCAGGGACATCGGTCATCCGCTGGACGTCGTCCTCGAGCCGTCCGAAGTAGTGCCGCGAGAGCTGGTCGGCCCGGAATGGGCGCTCACCGAGTTCGGCGACTGCTGCGCGGCGACCGGCGGGGTCCAGATCGGCCAAATGCCGCGGGGGCCGCTCCCTCCGCGGCGGGTCGAAGACCAGCGGAAGCACGGTGGCGTGCGGGGTAGCAGTCATGAGCACGCCACCGTCCGGGAGCACACCACAGGAGCGGACTGGGCGATGGCGTGCGGGGTAGCAGTCATGAGCAGCTCAGTCTCCCATGGTCGCCGTGACCGGTAGCGTCCCGTGCCGTGCCCACGAGCCCTGAGGTAGGCGTTGGTCCGCATCCGAGGCCCTGGCCGGAGGACGCTCGGCTGGATCCAGAGCTGCTCGCCGACGGCGACCGGCGCAATGTCGTGGACCGCTACCGCTACTGGCGTCATGAGGCAATCGTCGCTGACCTCGACACCCGGCGGCATGAGTTCCATGTCGCGATAGAGAACTGGCAGCACGACCTGAACATAGGAACCGTCGTCCGTACCGCGAACGCGTTCCTGGCCGCCGAGGTACACATCGTCGGGCGCCGGCGGTGGAACCGCCGGGGCGCCATGGTCACCGACCGCTACCAGCACCTCCGGTACCACGGGAACGCGACCGCCCTGGCCGCCTGGTGCGACGCGGCGGGGCTACCGCTGGTCGCGGTGGACAACCTGCCCGGCGCCGTCCCGTTGGAGACCTGCCCCCTGCCGAGACGATGCGTACTCCTGTTCGGTCAGGAAGGCCCGGGCCTGTCCGAGCAGGCGCGGTCGGCTGCCGCGCTGGTGTGCTCGATCGCGCAGTTCGGCTCGACCAGGTCCGTCAATGCCGGCGTCGCTTCAGGTATAGCAATGCATGCCTGGATCAGGCAGCACGCGGTGGACGAACGGCGGCCCCCTCACTGAGAGCGTCGGGTGCCGACCCGTTATGGCAGGGGGACAAAGGATGAGAGCAGGATCCAAGCGACCGCCGCGGACGGCAGCAGCGAGTCCATCCGGTCCATCAGCCCGCCGTGACCGGGCAGCAGCGAGCCCATGTCCTTGACGCCGAGGTCGCGCTTGATCATGGACTCGCCGAGGTCGCCGAGTGTCGCGGCGGCCGCGATGGCCAGGCCGTAGAGCACGCCCTGCCACCACACCCCGTCCAACGCCAGCTCGAGGAACAGCGCGCCGGCCAGCGCCGACAGCGCCGCCGACCCGGCGAAGCCCTCCCAGGTCTTTTTCGGACTTATTGAAGTGGCCATCACATGCCTACCGAGGAGCACCCCGGCGGCGTAGCCGCCCACGTCACTGCAGACCACGGTGACGATGAACGCGAACACCCGAGCGACGCCATCCTCCGGAACGACCAGCAGAACCGCGAAGCTGGCCAGCAGCGGAACGTAGGTGACGATGAACACGGTGGTGCTGATGTCCCGGAAATAGCCGCGAGCACCGTCGGCCAGTCGCCAGACGACGCAGGCCAGCACGGTCAGCATGAAGGAGATGACGAGACCGTCGGTCCCACGCACGTACGTCAGCGCGAGCATCGAGACCGCGCCTACGAGTAGCGGGACGACCGGTGGCCGGGCATCACGTGCCTCCAGCGCCTTGACCAGTTCCCACAGCGAGATGACGACGGCCAGTCCGACCACGATCACGAAACCCGGCCGGTACAGCACGAGGGTGGCAATCACGACCGCCCCGAGCCCGAGGCCGACGGCGATGGCCGCACCGAGATCCCGGCCGGCGCGGGAGCGGCCGGTCAGCGTGATCGCCGGGACAGTGCTCTGTTGCTCGCTGGTCTCCACTAGACCTCGAGCAGTTCGGCTTCCTTGTGCCGGACGGCGTCGTCGATAGCGGCGACGTACTTTGCGGTTGTCTCGTCCAGTTCCTTCTCTGCCCGCCGTACGTCGTCCTCCCCCGCCTCGCCGTCGGACTTGATCCGCTCCAGCTGGTCCTTTGCCTTGCGACGGACGTTGCGGATCGACACCCGAGCCTCTTCGCCCTTGTGCCGGGCCACCTTCACCAGGTCGCGCCGACGTTCCTCGGTCAGCTGAGGAAAGAGGACCCGGATGAGTGAGCCGTCGTTGGTGGGGTTGACGCCGAGGTCACTGTCGCGGATTGCCTTTTCGATCGCGCCGAGCTGGCCGGCATCGTACGGCTTGATGACGGCCATCCGAGCCTCCGGGACGGTGATGGATGCCATCTGCGGGATCGGCGTCTGAGCACCGTAGTAGTCGACCTGAAGCCGGGCGAACATCGCCGGACTGGCCCGTCCGGTGCGGACGCTGCCCAGATCTTCGCGAGCGACCGAGACGGCCTTGTCCATTTTCTCTTCGGCGTCGAAGAGCGCCTCGTCGATCACGGTGGATCCTCCTGTCACCTGTCAGACGTCGGTGCTGACCAGGGTTCCGATCCTCTCACCCGCGACTGCCCGGGCGATGTTTCCGTCCACGAGCATGTTGAACACGACGATCGGCAGCCGGTTGTCCCGCGCCAGCGAGACCGCGGTGGAGTCGGCGACCTCCAGGCCGCGCGCCAGCACCTCGGAATGGCTGAGCTGATCGAACCGGTGGGCGGTGGGGCACAGCCGCGGATCGGCATCGTAGATGCCGTCCACGCCATTCTTCGCCATCAGCAGCACCTCGCAGTGGATCTCCAGTGCGCGCTGCGCGGCGACGGTGTCGGTGGAGAAGAACGGCATACCTGCTCCCGCGCCGAAGATGACCACGCGACCCTTCTCCAGGTGCCTGATCGCTCGCAGCGGGATGTACGGCTCGGCCACCTGCCCCATGGCAATGGCCGTCTGGACCCGTGTCGGCGTACCGCGCTGCTCCAGAAAGTCCTGCAGCGCAAGGCAGTTCATGACCGTCCCAAGCATGCCCATGTAGTCGGCTCGGGACCGGTCCATTCCGCGCTGGGACAACTCCGCCCCGCGGAAGAAGTTTCCGCCACCGACGACAACGGCAACCTGTACGCCGTCCGCGACGACGTCGGAGATCTGCCGAGCGATGCCGTCCACCACGTCCGGGTCGACGCCGACCCGGCCGGCACCGAACGTCTCGCCGGACAGCTTGAGCAGCACCCGCTGGTAGCCGCGGGCCGGACGCTCCGCCGGGATCAGCGCGAACGAAGCGGCCGCCGTGTCGGTCAGCTCCGTCACATGCGGCCCCCTCGTCCTCAGCCGATTGTCATCGTTTGGTGTGGATGCCCGATCCTGCCCTATGCCCGGCCGACCTCGAAACGAGCGAATCGCGTCACGGTGACCCCCGCGCCGGAGAGCACCTGCTGCATCGTCTGCTTTTTGTGCTCCTCGCGGACCGAGGCCTGCTCCAGCAACGTGGCGTCCTTGAAGAAGCCGTTCACCCGCCCCTCGACGATCCTGCCCATCGCCGCCTCGGGCTTGCCTTCTTCACGAGCGGTCTCCTCAGCGATCCGCCGCTCGTTGGATACCACATCAGCGGGAACGTCCGCGCGGCTGACGTAGCGCGGGCTCATGGCCGCGATGTGCATGGCGACCGCGCGTGCGACCGACTCGTCGCCGCCGGTGTACTCGACGAGCACGCCCACCTGCGGCGGCAGGTCGGGGTTGCGCTTGTGCAGGTATGTCGCCGTGGTTCCCTCGAAGACCGCGAAGCGGTTGACCACGAACTTCTCGCCGAGCTTGGCCGCCTGCTCGTCCACCGCGGCCTGAACCGGCTGGCCGTCGGACAGTTCCTGCTCCAACAGAGTAGGGACATCACTGGGCTTGGCCTGTGCGATGTGGTCGACGAGGTCGGCCGCCAGCGCCTGGAACGTCTCGTTCTTGGCCACGAAGTCGGTCTCGCAGTTCAGCTCCAGCATTGCGGTGCCCGACCCGGCGATGAGCCCATTGGCCGCCGTCCGGCCGGAACGCTTGCCGACGTCCTTGGCACCCTTGACCCGCAGGATGTCGACGGCCGCGGTGAAGTCCCCGTCCGCCTCGTCGAGCGCCCTTTTGCAGTCCATCATGCCGGCGGCGGTCAGCTCACGGAGCCTCTTGACATCCGCGGTGGTGTAGTTCGCCATCTCCTCGCTTCTCTCTTCGGTGCAGTCGATCAGGATTCGGTGCGGCGGGCAGCTGCCGCCGTACCTGCTTGCCCGCTGTCCAACGCCGTCGGCCGGTCGGCTATGCCGCGGCCGATGTGCCGACCAGGTAGTGCTCGGCCCGGCCGCCGATCGGGAGTCAGGACGAAGCCGGAGCCGGCGCCTCGTCGCCCGGGGTCGGCGCGGCCGGCCGCTCGTCGGTCTGCGCGTCCGCTGCCGGTTCGTCGGTTCGCGGGAGCTGACCGTCAGTCTGCCCGACCGGCTGCTCGTCGGTCGGCGCGGCCGACGGTTCCGCAGCCGGCTGTGTCACGGTCACCTGTTCCTCGGCCGGCTGTTCCACGGCCGGCTGGTCCGCGGTCGGCTGTTCCGCGGTCGGCACGGTCGGCTGTTCCGCGGTCGGCACGGCCAGCTGTTCCTCGGCCGGCTGTTCCACGGCCGGCTGGTCCGCGGTCGGCGCGGTGACCGGCTGCGATGCGGTGGCGTCGGTTGCGTCCGCGGAGGCGGTCTCGACGGTCGCGGTCGGCGTTCCCTGCAGCAACTCTCGCTCCCACTCCGGCATCGGCTCGTCGGTACCGAGCTGGCCGGTCGGCTCCGGCTTGTCGGAACCGTCGGCCTCGCGGCCGGCGTTTGCCTGTGCCGCGGCGCGGGCCATGAGGCCGTCGGCTACCGCGTCGGCGATGACTCGGGTGAGCAGCGCCGCACTGCGGATCGCGTCGTCGTTGCCGGGAATCTTGTAGTCGACCTCGTCCGGGTCGCAGTTGGTGTCCAGCACCGCGACGACGGGGATGCCCAGCTTCCGGGCCTCGCCGACAGCGATGTGCTCCTTCTTGGTGTCGATGATCCAGACCGCGCTCGGAACTCGGCCCATGTCCCGGATTCCGCCGAGGGTGCGATCCAACTTGATGCGCTCACGGGACAGGACGAGCTGCTCCTTTTTCGTCATCACCGTGGTGCCACCTGTCTGCTCGATGACTTCGAGTTCCTTGAGCCGCTGCAGCCGCTTGTGCACGGTGGAGAAGTTGGTCAGCATCCCGCCCAACCAGCGCTGGTTGACGTAGGGCATGCCCACGCGCTGCGCCTGCTCGGAGATCGCCTCCTGCGCCTGCTTCTTGGTGCCGATGAACAGCACCGAGCCACCGTGTGCGACGGTCTCGCGGACGAACTCGTACGCCCGGTCGATGTAGGTCAGGGTCTGCTGCAGGTCGATGATGTAGATGCCGTTGCGCTCGGTGAAGATGAAACGCTTCATCTTCGGGTTCCAGCGACGGGTCTGATGCCCGAAGTGGACGCCGCTGTCGAGCAGCTGCTTCATGGTGACGACCGCCATGCTGGCGCGTCCCTCTCTACGTTCGCGTGGCCGCGTGGCCACGCTGCTCGGTTGTCGCGGTGGCCGGGAGACGCACCGCCCTGGTGCCCGGTCCGCGACCATGTTTGCCCGGCGTACCGGGACCAAGGTGGTCGTGGTCCCCGCTATGACCGCAGCGGGGAGGGGACACGCGAAGTCGACCCACTGGCGTGGGCCGCGGCGACGAGTGTACGTGGTCCCCGCGGCCGGAGGCGACACGCGGTAGCTCGAGGCATACCGGTACGACGGTTCGTCAGCGCCGTCCACATCCGGCCGGGCTTGTCCACACCCGCGCGACGGTGCTGGCGCCCGCGAGCAGTAGCCAGCACGGTGACCGCATGAGTAGCCCTGTGTCAAGCCGCCTGGTTGGTGATCTTGTTTTGTGTCGCGAGGTGGCGTTGCAGGGCGCCGTGGCGGGCCGGCTGGTAGGCGACCCGGTCTTGCCAGCAGTGCCAGATGATGTAGAGCCAGGCGCGGGCGAGGATGCGCACGGCGTGGGGGTGGTCGTGTCCGCGGGTGATCGCGTCGCGGTAGAGCTTGTCGGCCCATGGGTTGGCGCGGCGGCTGTCTCCGGCGAAGTCGCAGACGGCGTCGCGGAGTTGTTTGTCGGCGGACCAGCGGAAGCTGACGCCGCGGTGTTTGCCGGACTGGCGGGTGGAGGGTGCGACGCCGGCGAGGCAGGCGAGGGCTTCTGGGGTGGGGAAGCGGGCGCGGCAGTCACCGATCTCGGCGAGGAGCCGGGCGGCGCGGACGGTGCCCGAGCGGGGCAGGCTGGTGAAGATGTGCTGGTCGGTGTGCAGGTCGAGTTGCTCGCCGATCTGCTCGGACAGGGCGCGGATCTGCTCGACGAGGCTGGCCAGGACGGTGAGCAGCGCACGGGTGGTGTGGGCGTGGGCGGCGCCGGGTGGGCCGGTCAGACCGCGGGGCGCGGCGGTCAGCCGGGCGTGCAGGACGGCGGGGTCGACCCGGCCGCTGTAGCCGGCGTTTCGCAGCCAGCCGGCCAGGCGTTTGGCGCTGAGCCAGTCGAGCTTGTCCTGGGTGTCGAACCGGCCCACGAACTTCAGGCTGATCGCGCTGTCGAGTTCGGCGAACAGCCCGACCGCGCCGGGCAGCGCGGTGTGCAGGTGCGCGCGGAGCTGGTTGGCCAGCGCGACGCGGTGCCCGATGAGGTCCTTGCGGGCTCGGCAGGTCGCGCGCAGGGTGAGGGTGGCGGGACTGTCGGGCAGCAGCGGCCGGAGCCGGGCACGGTCGGTGCGCAGGGTGTCGGCGAGAACGTAGGCGTCGAACCGGTCGTCTTTGTTGCCGGCGCTGCCGTACCGCGAGCGCAGGTTCTTGAGCTGGTTCGGGCTGATCACCACGACGGTCAGGTCGGCCTCGAGCAGCGCCGCGACGACCGGACCATCGGGTCGCTCGATCGCGATCTCCTGGCAGCCGGTCTTCCTCAGGCGCTGGAGGAGCTCGGCGAGCCCGGAACCGGTGTGGGTGACCGTGAACCGGTCGACCGCCCGGCCAGCGCCGTCGACAACGCACACGACGTGGTCGTCCTTGACCCAGTCCAGTCCGGCGGTCAGCCCGCGGGCCGGGTTCGGCGGCAGGGTGGTTCTGTTCGAGTTGTCCGGGGCATGCTTCATCACAGCCTCCTCGCTGCTAGTCCCGGTGGGGAGGCACCTGTCTTACGGTGCCGGGACGCGGCTGCCGGTTCGCTCACTGATCGGCGCTCGACCGCGCTCAGCCCTGTCGACGGTCGGCACCCCCCCGGGCGACCGCCGAGTCTCGCAGAACTCATGCCGGACATCGAAGCGTCAAGCGAGCAGGGCGATGACCCGGCGGCACCACAGGTGCATCGGCAGTCCTTCAACCACCGACACGACAAGGGTGCACCAGTGAGCACCGCCGTCCGACTCGGCGCCGCTACGGCGGTCGTCCTCTGGTGGCTGCTGACTCCCACCGCAGCGGGCGCCGCAGCCGAGTGGTGGCTGCCGTTGGCCGGCGAACCCGTCGTCACCCGGCCGTTCGACCCGCCGGCAACGCCGTACGGCTCCGGCCACCGGGGTGTGGACCTGGCCGGATCCGTCGGTCAGCCGGTGCTGGCCGCGGGTGCCGGCACGATTGGCTTCGCCGCACCGCTTGCCGGCCGCGGCGTGGTGACCGTCCTGCACAACGGTGGCCTGCGCACGACCTACGAACCGGTGTCCGCCACCGTCCAGGTGGGGCAGGCGGTGCTGGCCGGAGAACCGATCGGGGTGTTGGATCCCGGCCATCAGGGATGTCCGGTCGCAGCGTGCCTGCACTGGGGTTTGCGGCAGGGCGAGGTGTATCTGGACCCGATGGCGCTGCTGGGCGCCGGCCCGATCCGGTTACTGCCCTCGTCTGGTACACCAGCCGGGCCGGGAGACGAGCCGCGTCTCGGGACAGGTCCGGTGACCGCGCCCATCTCGGTCCGCCTGGCGGACCCGGTCGGCGGAGCGGAGGCAGTCGCGGGATCGGAGGCAGTCGCCGGATCGGAGCCGATTGTCTTGCCTGCCGGACTGCGGCCGCCTGCGGCCGTGACGGTGCTCGCTGGAATCGCCGTCGGCTCGACGGTTCTGCTGGCACGTCCCCGTCCGCCTTGACCTCCCGTAGCCGGCCGGCCGTGACTCGCGCGGGCACTTGCGGCTCGGCGGCTCTGTCAGGCGCGGGGGTGCGCCTGGCGGTAGACGGCGGTGAGGCGTTCGACCGAGACGTGCGTGTAGAGCTGCGTCGTGGCAAGACTTTCGTGCCCGAGCAGGTCCTGGACCGCCCGCAAATCCGCGCCGCCTTCGAGCAGGTGCGTGGCGGCCGTGTGCCGTAGGCCGTGCGGGCCCATGTCCGGCGTACCAGGTACCGCTGCGACCAGTCGGTGGACGACGCGGCGAACCTCTCGGGGATCGATTCTGGCACCTCGGGAGCCGAGCAGAAGCGCTGCCGCGCTACGGGGACCGACCAGGTCCGGCCGGCCGCGCTCGAGGTAGGCATGCACCGCCGCGTCCGCCGGTGCGCCATACGGAACGCTGCGTTCCTTGGATCCCTTTCCCAGGACCCGCAGCAGCCGGCGGGTCCCGTCCAGATCGCCGAGGTCCAAGCCGACCAGCTCGCCGACGCGGACTCCGCTGCCGTACAGCAGCTCGGCGATCACCCGGTCTCGCAGCCCGAGCGGGCTGTCGTCGGCGGCACCGTCGACCACGGCGGCGGCCTGCGCCGCCCGGAGGACAGCCGGCAAGGATCTTTGCGCCGTCGGGCTGACCAACAGCAAGCCGGGATCGACGTCACACCAGCCCACTCGGGTTGCATAGGCAGTGAACACCCGAGCCGATGCGCCGCGGCGGGCCAGACTGCTCCGTGCGGCGCCCAGCGTGCGCAGCTTGGCCAGCCAACTGCGGAGCACCGCGATGTCCAGGTCCTCGACGCCGGCGCCGGATAGGGCGCAGAGGTGGTGCAGCAGCGAGCTGACGTCCGCGGTGTAAGCGCGCACCGTGTGCGCCGACAGGCCGCGCTCCAGGGACAGGTGCCGCTCGAAGCTCGCCAATTGCCCCACCAGTTCAAGGGGCAGGTCGGCGTGCCACGCTTGCCGAGAGGGCGCCGGTCGACTTTTCGTAGCCACGTGGCGACCGTGCGGCGCAATGGTCGGCGGGTCAAGCACCGCAGCCCCGACACGCACACGTGAGGCCTGCGCCGCCTCCAGTAAGTGACCAACCCAGGCAGGGCGCCGAGCCTGCTCTCGGTACGTCGGGTGCGACTGATCATCGCGCGGTCGGGTCTGTCCGGAACCGGAAGATCTCGCCGCGGCCTAGGCCGGATCCGGCGTCGGTGCGCAATCATCCGCTGACAATCGGTGACAACCACGTCACCCGTCTCGCTTCGACCGGAGGATCCCGTGACAAGACGCTTCACCTGGGTCGGCCTGTTGGCGGTGACCGCCACGATGGCGGCCACAGCTTTCGCCGGCCCTGCCGCAGCGGCCCCCGAGGGCACCATTCAGGGCGCCGGCGGTTCCACCGCCATCGCGGACAGCTACATCGTCGTCCTACGCGACACCGCCGACGTGCGGACCCTGGGGATCCCGGCCGTTACCCGGCAACTCCTCGACCGGCACCGCGGTTCCCTTCAGCGCCTGTACCAGGCCGCACTGCCCGGTTTTGCCACCCACATGACCGAGGCCAATGCCCGCCGGCTCGCCGCCGAGCCTGCCGTCGCCTTTGTCGAGCAGGACCACACCGTCCAGCTCGCGGCCACCCAGACCAACCCGCCGTCCTGGGGCCTGGATCGCATCGACCAGCGGGACCTCCCGCTGAACAACTCCTACACCTACCCGACGACGGCGTCGAACGTGCGCGCCTACATCATCGACACCGGTGTCCGGTTCTCGCACGCGACGTTCGGCGGGCGGGCCACGTCGGGTCGCGACACCGTCAACAACGACAACGACGCATCGGACTGCAATGGTCATGGCACCCACGTCGCAGGCACCGTCGGCGGTGCTGAGTACGGCGTGGCCAAGGGTGTACAGATCGTCGGTGTCCGGGTGCTCGACTGCCAGGGTTCCGGCAGCAACTCCGGCGTCATAGCGGCGTCGACTGGGTGACGGCAAACGCCGTCAAGCCCGCGGTGGCGAATATGAGCCTCGGCGGAACGGTCAGCAGCGCGCTGGACACCTCCGTCCGCAACTCCATCGCCTCCGGGATCACCTACAGCCTGGCGGCGGGCAACAGCAACGCCGACGCCTGCAACTCCTCGCCGTCGCGGGTGGCCGAGGGCATCACGGTCGGCGCCACGGACATCACCGATCGCCGAGCCTCGTTCTCTAACTACGGGTCGTGCCTGGACATCTTCGCCCCCGGTGTCAACATCACGTCCTCGTGGTGGACCAGCGACACCGCCACGAACACCATCAGCGGCACATCGATGGCCGCCCCGCACGTCGCCGGCGCGGCCACGCTGTACCTGGCCACCAACACCGCAGCCACTCCGCAGCAAGTGCGAGACAACTTGGTCAACACGTCGACCCTCAACAAGGTGACCGACCCCCGTACCGGCTCTCCGAACCGCCTGCTGTTCGTGACCCAGGGCGGCGGAGGCGGCGGCGGCTGCACGTCGCCGGGCCAGAAGCTCGGCAACCCCGGCTTCGAGAACTCCACGGCGGCCCCGTGGACCGCCTCCACAGGCGTGATCGACAGCTCCACCAGCCAGCCGGCCCGCACCGGCGTCAGGAAGGCCTGGCTGAACGGCTACGGCACCACCCACACCGACACGCTGTCGCAGACGGTCGCCGTGCCCGCGGGGTGCAGCACCGCGACGTTCTCCTTCTGGTTGCGAATCACCTCCTCGGAGACGACCACCTCGGTGGCCTACGACAAGCTGACCGTGACGGTGGCCTCGACCACCCTGGCGACCTACTCCAACCTGAACGAGAACGCCACGTACACGCAGAAGTCGTTCAGTCTGGCGTCCTACGCCGGGCAGACCGTCACGCTGAGGTTCACCGGCGTGGAGGACAGCTCGCTGGAAACCTCCTTCGTGATCGATGACACCGCACTCGACGTGTCCTGATCCGAGCCAGCCCCCGCCTCGGCGTCCGGTCACCGGCGGCAACTCGTGCGGCGCTCGGCCGCCGACAGCCGCCAGCCCTCCGCCGTCAGCTCCACCAGATCCTGCAGTTCCAGCGCCGGCAGCACCCGCAATACGTCGAGCACCGCCACTCCGGCCGCCCGCGCGACGCGCTCCGGCGCGACGGCGCGGCGTACCGGCACGCTGTCGAGAATGAGGCGGGCGAGGTCGCCCAGGCCGTCACGCGAGCCGGGCGGCGCGCGCGGCGGCTCGGACAGGTCCGCCCCGAGCCGGCCCACCTCCTCCAGTACCTGCGCGGCCGAGCAGACCAGCCGGGCGCCACCCTCGTCCCCGCCGCGGAGCAGTTGGTGGGTTCCGACCGACACCGCCGATGTCACCGGACCCGGCACAGCCATCACGGAGCGGCCCAGCTCGCGGCACCGGCGGGCGGTCGACGCGGTCCCACTGCGCGCCGACGCCTCGACCACGACGGTGCCTTCGGACAGAGCCGCGATGAGCCGGTTGCGGATCAGGAACCGGCGGCGGTACGGCGCGCACCCGGGCGGCCACTCGCTGACCAACAGACCGGTGGCGGCGATCAGCTCGAACAGCGCCCCGTGAGCCGCCGGGTAGGGACGGTCGAGCCCGCCGGCCAGCACCGCCACCGTGACACCGTCGGCGGCGAGCGCGGCCCGGTGCGCGGCGCCGTCGATGCCCAACGCACCGCCGGAGACCACGGTCCAGCCGCGGTCGGCCAGCCCGAAGGCGATCTCGGCGGCAACGTGCTCGCCGTACGCCGTCGACGCCCGTGACCCGATCACCGCCACCGAGCGGCGCACCGCCTCGTCCAGGGACACCGGCCCACGCACCCAGAGCGCCAGCGGAGGTGCGAGGTCGAGTAGGCCGCGCTCGGTGGCCAGCAGCATCGGGTGCAGCATCTGGGCGGGCCACTCATCCTCGTCCTCCGGGGTCACCAGCCGGATCCCGAAGCGGCGTGCCATGGCCAGGTCCTGGTCGACCCGGTCCTCGTCACCACGGCTGCCGACGGCGGACAGCACGATCGGCGGGGCTTGCCGGCTGCGGATCAGCTGCACCGCCTCGACCGGCCCGAGCTGCTGCACGAGCGCATAGGTCGCCGCCTGCCCAGGCTCGACAGCCCGTGTCAGCCACGCCCGCGCCCGCCGGTTCTGCACGGCGGACGTTTCGACAACGCTCATGCTGCGTACCCGCGCAACCGCATCCCCATGGCCTCGTCCAGTTCCGACCGCCCGGGACTGGCGGCACCGGTCAGGTCGGCCAGCGTCCAGGCGACTCGCAGCACCCGATCGACACCGCGGGCACTGAGCAGACCACGGTCGAGGGCGGCCTCTACTCCGGTCATGGTGGAGCGGGCCAGCCGCCAGCGCCGGCGCAGTGCGGGGCCGGGGATGTCGGCGTTACGGCGCAGGCCATCGACCGCCAGTCGCTCTGCGGCCGCCGCGCGGGCAGCGAGCACGCGCTGCGCCACGTCAACGCTGGCCTCGGCCACGCCATCACCGAGCAGCGCCTGCCGGGTCACCGGCAGGAGGGTGACGTGCAGGTCCACGCGATCCAGCAGTGGACCCGACAGCCGGCCCAAGTAGCGGCGGCGGGTCAAGGACGTGCAGACGCAGGACTGGTCACCGCCCGGCGACGCGCACGGGCAGGGGTTGGCGGCAAGCACCAGCTGAAAGGCGGCCGGATACCGGGCTTGCCCGCCGGAGCGATGAAGCGTCACCTGACCGCTCTCCAGCGGCTGACGCAGAGCGTCGAGTACCCCGCTCGCGAACTCTGGCGCCTCGTCCAGGAACAGCACCCCCCGATGCGCCCGGGAGATGGCGCCCGGTCGTGCTATGCCACTGCCGCCGCCCACGATCGATGCGGTCGACGAGGTGTGATGCGGGCTTTCGTACGGCGGCCTGCGCACGAAGGGCGAGTCCGGAGGCAGCACTCCGGCCACCGAGTGGATGGCGGTTACCTCAAGCGCCTCGTCGTCGTCCAGCCGGGGCAGGATTCCGCTCAGCCGCTCGGCCAGCATCGTCTTGCCGGCACCGGGCGGGCCCTGCAGGTACAAATGGTGACCACCGGCCGCGGCCACTTCCAGCGCTCGCCGTCCCTGCGCCTGACCGACGATGTCGCGCAGGTCGGGACCCGGGAGCGGAGGCCGCTCCTCCGCCACGGCGCCGATGAAGACGCGGCACTGTTCGCCGCGAAGGTATCCGACCAGATCAGCCAGTGAGGCGACGCCCACCACGTCCACCTTCGGCACCAGGCAGGCCTCGGCCAGGTTGTCGGCCGGGACGATCACCCGGTGAAGTCCGGCCCGCTGCGCCGCGAGCACGGACGGAAGGACTCCGCGCAGCGGCCGCACGCTACCGTCGAGACCCAACTCGCCCAATAGCGCGGTGTCGCCCAACGCCGAGGCGGGGACGACGCCGGCCGCGGCGAGCAGGGCGACTGCCAGTGCGAGGTCGAATCCGCTGCCCCGTTTCGGCAGCGAGGCCGGTGAGAGGTTGATGGTGATCCGTCGCCTCGGCCAGCTCTGCTCGCTGTTGACCAGGGCCGCTCTGATCCGGTCGCGGGCCTCACGGACAGAGGTGTCCGGAAGGCCGATCATCGTGAAGTTCGGGATGCCCTTGGACAGGTCCGCCTCGATCTCGACGAGGTGTCCCTGCAGGCCGACGAGGCCCACCGACGACGTGCGCGCCAAGGGCATCAGAACGCGCCCTCGAGGTGGCGCACCAGCGCCGCTCCGGAAGGCTGACGCAGAACGCTGATGACGTCGAACCGGACCTCTGCCCAGCAGTCCTCGTTGGTAGCGAGCCAGCTGGCCGCCAACTGCCGGATCCGCCGCGCCTTGCGCCAGTTGACCGCCTCGCACGGGTCACCGAACACGTCGGTCGAGCGGGTCTTGACCTCGCAGATCACCAGCACCGCCCCGTCGGTGGCGACGATGTCCAGCTCGCCCTCGGGACACCGCCAGTTGCGGTCGAGCACGGTCCAGCCGGCCTGTAGCAGATGACGCACCGCCACCCGCTCGCCGTACTGCCCGATCGCGTCCTTCGCTCGCATGACGCCGAGACTGCCGGTGGCTCCCGGCCGACTCAAAGCCGCAAACCCGGCCTGTGGACGCCGCCGGATTGCTGTGGACAGCAACGCCCTACGGTAGGCGGACCGTCGTACCCCTATGAGAGAAGGGCGCTCGCATGGTGGCCGACGCGCCGACGATCATCGCAACCAGCATCGGTTTTCGGTCCCGCGGTCGGAACATGTTCGACTGGAGCCCTGGACCGATCTTCGATCTGACGGTCGATCTCGCCGGCCGTCCCGCGCGGCCCCGGATGTGCTTCGTGGGCACCGCCACCGGTGATGCCCTGACCTACAGCAGCGCCATCTACGGCGCGTTTGCAGGAACAGACGTCCGGGTCAGCCAGCTCAGCCTGTTCTCGATGCCCAACGTCGACGACCCGCGCCGGCACCTCCTGGAGCAGGACGTGATCTGGGTCGGCGGCGGCAGTGTGGCGAACCTGCTCGCGGTCTGGCGGGTCCACGGCGTGGACGCCATCATGCGCGAGTGCTGGGAGGCCGGCGTCGTCCTCGGCGGTGTCTCGGCCGGCTCGCTGTGCTGGCACGTCGGCGGTACGACGGACTCCTTCGGCCCGGACCTGCGCCCGGTCACGAACGGGCTCGCGCTGCTGCCGTTCTCCAACGGCGTCCACTACGACAGCGAGCAGCAGCGTCGCCCGCTCTACCACCGCCTGATCGCCGACGGGACGCTGCCGGCCGGCTACGCGACCGACGACGGGGTGGGTCTGGTCTACCGCGGGACCGAACTCGTCGAGGCTGTGTCCGACCGGCCCGACGCTGCGGCCTACCACGTGCGAGGCGGGCCGGACGGGTCCGCGGTGGAGACGCGGATCGCACCCCGTCGGCTCCCGGGGTAGGTCCAGCACCCGTAGCTCAGCTGTTGGGCAGCTCCAGGTCGGGTTTGTCCAGCTCCTCGACGTTCACGTCCTTGAACGTGACCACTCGGACGTTCTTGACGAAGCGGGCCGGGCGATACATGTCCCACACCCAGGCGTCGCTCATCCGCAACTCGAAGTACACCTCGCCGTCGGGATTGCGCACCTGCAGGTCGACGGAGTTGGTCAGGTAGAAGCGCCGTTCGGTCTCCACGACGTAGGAGAACTGCCGGACGATGTCCTTGTACTCGCGATAGAGCTGCAGCTCCATCTCGGTCTCGTACTTCTCGAGATCCTCGCTGCTCACCGGCCGGCCTCCTCTTGGACGGCCGACAAACTCACCCAGTCCGTCTCCACCCCCGCATTGTCCCCCACCGCGACCAGTCCGCGGGTCCCGGGCGCACGACGGGCGATGTTGATGTAGCTGAACCGATGTTCGGCGCACGGGCCGTGGGCGTCCAGCGCCGCGGAATGGCCGTCGGTGACATAGCCCTTGTGGGTGGCGAAGTCGTAGGCCGGGTACGTGTCGTGCAGCCCGGTCATGATCCGGTCCCGAGTCACCTTGGCCAGCACAGACGCGGCCGCGATGCAGGCCGCCACCCGGTCGCCCTTCCACACCGCGAGACCGGGAACGCCGAGGCCGGCGACCGGGAAGCCGTCGGTCAGGGCGTACGCCGGGGTAGTGCTCAGCGTGGCCAGCGCCCGGCGCAGCCCCTGCACGTTGCAGACGTGCAGACCGCGCCGGTCGATGTCCTGTGCCGGTACGACGATGACCGAATACGCCACGGCACGCCGGACGACTTCGGCGTACACCCGTTCCCGGGCCAGCGGCGTCAGCAGCTTGGAATCGGCCAACTCGGGCACCTGCCCCCGTGGCCCGTCCGGAAGTACGCACGCCGCGGTCACCAACGGCCCGGCGCAGGCGCCGCGGCCGGCCTCGTCGGCACCGGCGACGACCGGAAAGCCCTGGCGGCGCAGGGTTCCCTCCATCGCCCACAGGCCGGCGTCACGTCGTACGACGGCCCGCCGGCGAGCGGCGATCACACGCCCACCTCCAACGGCGGACCGGACCAGGAGCCGGTCAGGACGGTGGGCAACATGCTGGCGATCCGTCGAGGTGCGAAGACCTGATCGGTGGCCTCGGCGAGTTCGGGCACCGACCACCACCGATGCCGGTCGAGCACTCGCACTTCCAGTTCGGTGAAACCCGAGGTGTCGACCTCGTGCCGGTCCACGCGCAGGGTGAAGTAGGTCTCGCGTGAGTCGACGTTCGCGCCGACGTGCCGGCGAACCCAGACCGGGCCGGTCAGCTGGTCGTCGGCGACGGCCAGGCCGGTCTCCTCGGCCAGCTCCCGCGCCGCGGCTGTGCGGACGGTCTCGCCGAGTTCGACGCCGCCACCGGGAGCGAACCAGACGCCGCCGGCGTGGGGGTCGTCCGCGATGACCCGGAACAGAAGCACCCGATCAGCCGCGTCGATCAGCAGCACCCGGGCGGAACGCCGCACCGGCGGTGAGGAAGGGACATCTGGCGGCATGGCCCGCTCAGCCTACGACGAGTCCGGCGCCGTCCAGCGAACGAACGCGTCCCGCACACAGCCGCCGGCGACCAGCTCGGCCAGCTCCTCGGGGCGCTCGAACGGCGGGATGTCCAGCCGCTGGTCGGCGGCCTGGGCGACGGACCACCAGCGGGCCGCGCCGTGCGTCCCCGACTCCTCCTCGGTTAAGGCGACCGGCACCGGATCGGGCAGCACCGGCGCTCGGGCGGCGTGGACCACCTGGCGACTCCAGTGCCAGGCGCCCAGCCAGCGGAAGACCACCTCACCGCTCCAGCACGGAGGCCCGACCAGGTGCACCGGTACGGCGTACCCGGTCTCCTCCAGCGTCTCCCGGACCGCCGCGGCGACGGTGCTCTCGCCCGGCTCGACGCCGCCGCCAGGAAGGTCCCACCAGGACCCCTCCGCATCCGCGACTGGCACCAGGAGAACGCGATCCAGCGGATCGACAAGCAACAGCCGGGCGGACAGCCGCCACGGCCGAGGTGGGTCTTCCGTCATGAGACGGACTCCGTCTGCGAGCACACAGCAGGAGCGCAGCGGACTGAGCCCGGCGGGGCAATCGGCAGACCCACGGGCCTCACCGGCGGCGGCGACGCCAGCAGACCAGCGGAATCGCGCCGGCCAAGCCCAAGGTGTACGGCGCCACGACGGCCAGCTGTCCCGACGCCGCGGACATCCCCTGGATGTCAGGGGAACCGAGCCAGTCCACGCGGCTGATCGGCCACACGATCACCGACGCCTTGCCGATCACGTTCTCGACGGGGATCGTCCCCATGGCGCCGTCGTCCACATGGGACCGGGAGTCGGCCGAGCCGGCACGGTTGTCGCCCATGACCCACAGCCGGCCAGCAGGCACTGTCACGGGGCCGAAGGACCGGGTCTCGATCGGTGAGTCAAAGGCGATGTAGGGCTCGTCCAGCGGTTGGCCGTCGACGGTGACCCGGCCGTCGGTATCGCAGCATTGGACCGTCTGCCCGCCGGTGGCCACGACCCGCTTGACGAAGTCCTTCTCGTCCGGAGGGGCCGTCCCGATGGCCCGGCCGAGCCCGAGCAGGACGGATTGGACGATGTTGGTCGGCTCGGTGGCCTGGAACTCCGGCGCCCACGACTCCGGACCGCGGAAGACCACGACGTCACCCGGCTGCGGATCGCCGAAGTAGTACGGGACCTTGTTGACCAGGACCCGGTCTCCCGGGCAGCCGGGGCAACCGTGCAGGGTCGGCTCCATGGAGCCGGACGGGATGAAGAAGGCCTGTACCAGGAATGCCTTGATCAACAGGGCGAGCACAAAGGCGACCACGAGCAGGACCGGCAGCTCCTTGAGCAGCGAACCCTTGCTCTTCTGCTCGGTCGGCTTCCGACGCCGCCAGCGCCTGGGCGGATCCTCGCGGGGCGGATCCTCGCGGAACGGATCCTCGCGGGGCGGCTCGGCGGAGTGCTCCGGCGAGTGCTCCGAGGCTTGGTCAGTGCTCATCCAGGCCAGCGTAACCGGGTGGCCGCGCTGACGGAGACGCTCAGCGATTGACGTTCTCGCGCTTTTCCTTGATCTTGGCGGCCTTGCCGCGCAGATCACGCAGGTAGTACAGCTTCGCCCGGCGCACGTCGCCGCGGGTGACGATCTCGATCCGATTCACCACCGGCGTGTGAACCGGGAACGTCCGCTCCACGCCGACCCCGAAGCTCACCTTGCGCACGGTGAACGTCTCCCGCACGCCGGCCCCCTGCCGCCGGATGACGACACCCTGAAAGACCTGGATCCGGGACCGGGCGCCCTCGATGACCCGAACGTGCACCTTGAGCGTGTCACCGGGCCGGAAATTCGGGATGTCGTCGCGCAGCGACTCGTCGTCCAGAGCGTCCAGGATGTTCATCTCGGCGTCGCTTCCTCTTTGGGTCCGGTCCGGTGCGGGCGCACGAGGCACCGGCACGGCGATAGGGATGTCAGGTCGCACGGGCGGGACCCGCTGGCAACCTGCCTACTGTGCCATATCCGGCGGGACGGCGGGAAACCCGGCCTCGGCCAGTACGGCCAGGTCGGCCGCGTCCAACTCTCCGGCGTCGAGCGCCGCGATGAGGTCCGGCCGACAGCCGGCGGTACGCCGCAGCGCCTGGTCCCGTCGCCACCGCGCGATCGCGGCGTGATTTCCCGACAGCAGCACCGCGGGGACCGCCCGGTCCCGCCACAGTTCAGGGCGGGTGTACGCCGGCCCCTCCAGCAGCCCGGCTTCGAAGGAATCCTCGGCCACGGACGCCGCGTTTCCGACCACTCCCGGCAGCAGCCGGGTGACCGCCTCGACAATCACCAGGACCGCCGCCTCGCCACCGGCCAGGACGTAGTCGCCGAGGGACACCTCGCGCACCGTCAGCCGTTCCGCGGCCTCATCGACCACCCGCTGGTCGATTCCCTCGTACCGGCCACAAGCGAAGACGAGCTGCGGCTGACCCGCGAACTCCGCCGCCATCGCCTGGGTGAATCGCTCACCGGACGGCGTCGGGACAATCAAGGTGGCGCCGTCGGGGGCGACGTCGCCCAGCGCCGCGTGCCATGGCTCGGGGCGCATCACCATGCCCGGTCCCCCGCCGTACGGCGCAGCGTCCACGCTGCGGTGGACGTCGGTGGTCCAGGCCCGCAGGTCGTGTACGCCGAGGTGGACCAGGCCGGCGTGCACGGCCCGGCCGAGCAACGAGTGCCGCAGCGGCGCCAGATACTCCGGGAAGATCGTGATGACGTCCAGGCGCAGCGTCACAGTTCGAGCAGTCCCTCCGGTGGCCGCACCTCGACGTACCCGACCTCGATGTCGACGGTCGGGACCATCTGGCGGAGGAACGGGACGAGCAGTTCGCGGTCCGCGCCCCGCTCGATGGCCAGCAGGTCGCCGGCCGGACCGTGTACGACGTCGCGCACGACACCGACCGGGGTCCCGTCGGCCAACCGGGCCTGCAGCCCGACCAGTTGATGGTCGTAGAACTCGTCCAGGTCCGCGATCGGCGGGAGGTCGTCGATCCTGACGAGCAGCAAGGTGTCCCGGAGCGCCTCAGCAGCCGTCCGGTTCTCGATGCCTTCCAGAGCGAGCACCCAACGGCCGCCATGCACGAAGGAACGCATGATCGTGACCGGTCCGCGCTCGGCGGGTTCGGTGCCCAGAACGGCACCCGGGGCGAAGCGCTCGTCCGGATCGTCGGTGCGGACCTCGACCGTCAGCTCGCCGTGCAGGCCGTGCGGACGTCCGATCCGTGCCACCACGAGCAGGCGCGGCTCGGCGTCGGGCGTCCCCAGTGTCACGCGCCAGACACGTCCTAGGCGTCCGTGTCGACGACGTCGACTCGCAGACCGCGACCGCCGACACCGGTCATGACCTGGCGAAGCGCCCTGGCGGTGCGGCCGCCGCGGCCGATCACCTTCCCGAGATCGTCCGGATGCACCCGAACCTCGAGGGTGCGGCCGCGACGGCCGGTGACGAGGTCGACCTGGACATCGTCTGGGTTGTCGACGATGCCCCGGACGAGGTGCTCCAGCGCTGCCTCCAGCACCTAGGCGTCCTCAGCAGCGGGGGCATCGGCAGGGGTGGCGGCAGCTTCGGTGGTCGCGGCTTCGGTGGTCGAGGCTTCGGCCTCCGGCGCGCTGTCCGCCTTTTTCGGCGCGGCGCGCTTCCTCGGCGTGGTGGCGCCGTCGGCCGGCTCGCCGGCCGACTCCAGAGCGGCGGCCTGGAACGCCACCTTCTTGTCGGCCTTGGGCGCCTTGACGAGCATCGGCGGCGGGGCCGCCTCGCCTTTGAACTTCTGCCAGTCGCCGGTCACCCGGAAGATCGCGGCGACCGCCTCGGTCGGCTGCGCGCCGACGCCGAGCCAGTACTGCGCACGCTCGGAGTCGACCTCGATGAAGGACGGGTCTTCCTTGGGGTGGTACTTGCCGATCGTCTCGATCGACCGTCCGTCGCGCTTGGTACGGGCATCGGCGACGACGATCCGGTAATACGGAGCGCGCATCTTGCCCAGGCGCATGAGCTTGATCTTGGTTGCCACAGTGTGCGGGTACTCCCAGTTCTCGGACACGGGTTGAGGTCGTGGTTCCGCGTGGGGGTACGGACTCAGACGCTCGGCTGGACCGGAGGTTCGCGTGGTGAGAGGCCACCCGAAGCCGGTTCGTTCAGCCATTGTGCCAGACCCGCTCCGGTGCAGCCTCGACGGTGATGATCACGGACCCGACCGCCGATCCCACGCGTCCGGCAGGTTGGGTAGCGGCCAGGACGGGTCGGGCCGGAACGACGTCCAGGTGTGATCGAACGGGAAGAGCCCGGCACCGGCATGCGCCATCAGTCGCTCTCCCTCGGCGCGAATCACCGCCGCCTCTGCGGCGGTCCAGAAGCCGGCCAGCCCAGTGGTCACCGCGAACTCGTCCTCGTCCTTCCACCGCGGCGGTCCGTCGGCCGGCGCCCAGATGTCGAGCACGTGGTCGACGGTGTCGATGACGCTGAGGCCATCGACCCGGCAGCGGCGGTGGACGTCCTCCAGATTCCCGTACCAGCCGAGGAACGTCCCGTCCTCGGCCCAGAACAACCAGATCGAGTACGGCGCCGACGGCGGCACCACCTTGAAAATGCCGGTGCCCCGCCAGGGCCACCGCACTGGGACTCTCGGCAGCGGAAGCGCTCGGCCACCGGCGCGTCGCGGATGTCCCGGCCATCAACGAGCGGGCACCAGATCACCGGCGTGCCAGGAGCCAGCCAGAGCACTAGCCAGTTGGGTCCGTCCTCGACGACCGTCATGGGCCGGACTTCGCGGATCTCGCTTCCGCGCCAATAGCGAAACAGCAGCTGGTCACCGCGCGACCAGCGCTCAGTAGGAACGGCCGACCACCGCGATCAGGTCCGGCTCGTCCGCGGACTCCGGTACGCCGCCGTCCGCGCGGATCAGGCAACGCACCGAGATCGCCTGGGTGGCGAGCAGTGTCTCCCCCTCGACGCCGAGCGTCGACCACGGGATACGCGCCCAGCCCGTGGCCGCTGCCTGCGCTGCATCGTCCACAGTGGACACATCTATCGTGGCGTCCTCCCGACGGGCCAGCGCCTCGTCGTACAACGCCTGCTGGTCCTCGACCAGCGCTCCGGTCACATCACGGGCGACCTCGGCGAGGGTGACCGATGTCTTGGTACCAGGGATCCGGCGTACCACGGTGACTGTGCCCTCGGCCAGATCACGGGGCCCCACCTCGACCCGCAGGGGGACGCCCTTCAGCTCCCAGTCGACCGCGCGCCGCCCGAACGGGGTGTCGACACGGTCGTCCACCTCGACCCGGATCGCGGAGGTGTGCAACTCGTCGACCAGGCGATCCACGGCCGCCCGTACGCCGTCGCTGTCCCTGACCACCATGACCACGACCTGGATGGACGACAGGGCCGGCGGGACGCGCAGCCCGGCGTCGTCGCCGTGGCACATGATCAGGCCGCCGACCATTCGGGTGGACACGCCCCACGACGTCTGCCAGGCGTACTCCTGCTGCCCGGACGAGGACAGGTACTGCACGTCGAAGGCTTTGGCGAAGTTCTGACCGAGATCGTGGCTGGTGCCCATCTGCAGCGCCTTGCCGTCGCGCATCATTGCCTCGCAGGACAGCGAGTTCACCGCGCCGGCAAAGCGCTCCTGTGCGGTCTTGAGGCCCTTGACCACCGGCACCGCGAGGACGTTCTCCATGAACTCGGCGTACACCTCGTCGAGAACCCGTCGGGCGTACGCGCGGGCGTCGGCTTCGGTCGCGTGACAGGTGTGGCCCTCCTGCCAGAGGAACTCCGTCGTACGAAGGAAGATCCGGGGCCGCAACTCCCAACGTACGACGTTGGACCAGTTGTTCAGCAGCATCGGCAGATCCCGGTAGGACTGCACCCACTTGCTGAAGAAGCTGTTGATGATGGTCTCTGACGTGGGCCGGACGACGATCGGCTCCTCGAGTTCCTTGCCGCCGGCGTAGGTGACCACGGCGAGTTCGGGGGCGAAACCCTCGACGTGGTCGGCCTCGCGCTGCAGGTAGCTCTGTGGGATGAACAGGGGGAAGTAGGCGTTCTGCGCTCCGGCGGCCTTGATCCGGTCGTCCACCTCACGCTGCATCCGCTCCCACAGCGCGTACCCCCACGGCCGGATCACCATCGTTCCGCGCACCGGGCCGTTGTCGGCCAGCTCAGCCTTGCTGATGACGTCCTGGTACCAGCGGGGGAAGTCCTGCGCCTGCGGCGTCAGAACAGGGGCCTTCGCCATGCCCGCGATGCTACGGGGCGGTAGCTCCCCTCCGCCGCTAGGTTTGAGGACGGCTGGAGGAGGCCGGATGCGCAACCAGGACCGGACATACGTCGCCGAGGTCGGCGTAGACAACGCCCGCCGGCTCGCCGTGGACAGCCGGACGGCGATGCTGGCCCGGGAGTATCGCCCCATCGATCTGGGCGACGGCCGGATCGCGCTGAGCGCACTCGCGCTCGGCGCATCCAGGGAACTGGGTGAGGAGGAGGACGGCGCCATCACCGACGATGCCGAGGGCCTGCGGATCTGGGTCGGCGACGACGGCTACGAACTGCTCGTCACCGAGCTCGACACCTGACCACCCGGCGCGCCTCTCGCGCCGATCTTGGTCAAAACCACCTCTCACGGCCGGTTGGGACGTGTGTTTGACCAAGATCGGCGGAAAGTGGGGGTCAGCGGACGACTCGGCCGCGCAGCACGATGTGCGCCGGCTGGGCCAGCACGGACAGATCGAGCCGAGGATCGGCGCCGTATACGCAGAGATCGGCTGCCGCGCCCTCATCGACACCGGGATGACCGAGCCAGTCCCGCGCCCGCCACGAGGCCGCCCCCAAGGCCGCCTCGGCGGGCAGGCCAGCCTCGTGCAACGCGACGACCTCACGCGCGAGCTGGCCGTGCGTGATGCCGCCTCCGGCGTCTGTCCCGGCGTAGATCGGAACACCGGCCTCGTACGCCGCCCGCACCCTGGCCCGGGCGGTGCCGTGCAGCCGCAGCATCGTCGAGCTGTAGCCCGGAAACCTGCGCTGGGCCGCCGCGGCGAAGTCCGGGAAGTGCTCGACGTTGATCAGCGTCGGGACCAGCGCCGTACCCCGCACCGCCATCTCGGCCACCAGGTCCTCGGTCAGTCCCGTTCCGTGCTCGATGCAGTCGATGCCGGCGTTGATGAGAGCCGGCAGCGCCTCCTCGCCGAACGTGTGTGCCGTCACCCGCGCTCCCGCATCGTGCGCCGCGGTGATCGCCATCGTGACGGCCTCGGCGGGCCACGCCGGGGAGAGCTCGCCCACCGAGCGGTCGATCCAGTCACCGACCAGCTTGATCCAGCCGTCGCCGCGCCTGGCCTGCTCCCCCGCAGCTGCCGGTAGCTCGGACGGGTCGAGTTCCAGCGCGACGCCCGGGATGTACCGCCTCGGTGGGGCAAGGTGCCGACCGGCACGGATCAGTCGAGGGAGATCCTCATGGGAATCCAACTCGCGGGTGTCCACCGGCGATCCGCAGTCGCGGATGAGCAGCGTCCCCGCGTCCCGGTCGGTGAGCATTTGCCCCCGCCAGCCGTCCACAGTGGACACGGCGCCGGCGGCATCCAAACCGATGTGGCAGTGCGCGTCGACCAAACCCGGGATGAGCCACCCGCCAGTCGACACCGTCTGAGCACCCGGGACCGGCTCGAAGGTGAACTTGCCGTCTCGCACCCAGAGGTCGGTGTCCTCGCCCATGGGCAACAGGACCCCGCGAAAATGCAGGCTCAAGACTTCGGGAACTTCAGCTTGGACAGGTCCGGCAGCTGTGTGCCGGGCGGCAGCCCGGCCGGCATACCACCGCCGGGACCGCCGGGAAAGCCAGGGAACCCGGCCGGCATCCCACCGGGCAGCCGTGGCGGGGTAGGTCCCCCGCCACGCCTACCCTTCTTTCCCTTGCCCTTCTTGCCGGCGGACTTGCGCGAGGAGGATCGGCGCATGCCAGGCATGCCCGGTAGCCCCAACCCACCGGCCATCTGCTGCATCATCTTCCGTGCCTCGAAGAAGCGCTCGACGAGTGAATTGACCTCGGTGACGGTGACGCCGGAGCCATTGGCGATCCGTGCCCGCCGCGACCCCTTGATGATCGTGGGGTCCTGCCGCTCCCCCGGCGTCATGGAACGAATGATGGCCGCCGTACGGTCCAGGTCGGTGTCCTTGACCTGCGAGAGCTGGTCCTTCATCGCCGCCCCGCCGGGCAACATGCCGAGCAGGTTGGTCAGCGACCCCATCTTCTTGATCGCCATCATCTGTTCGAGGAAGTCCTCGAGGGTGAACTTCGTGCCGCTGGCCAGCTTGCCGGCCATCTCCTCGGCCTGGTCGGCGTCGAAAGCCTGCTGGGCCTGCTCGATGAGGGTGAGCATGTCGCCCATGCCGAGGATGCGCGAGGCCATCCGCTCGGGGTGGAAGACATCGAAATCGCCGAGTTTCTCCCCGGTGGAGGCGAACAGGATCGGCTCGCCCGTTACGTGCCGCACGGACAGCGCCGCGCCGCCGCGCGCGTCACCGTCCAACTTGGACAGCACCACGCCGGTGAAGCCGACGCCGT